>Ga0247836_1000007_pt1 | contig 312304 bp, 282 predicted proteins | sample LaCruzMarch2015__4_FD_187116 | JGI IMG/M metagenome (GOLD analysis project Ga0247836, IMG submission 187116) | Freshwater microbial communities from meromictic Lake La Cruz, Castile-La Mancha, Spain - LaCruzMarch2015_14m | ecosystem: Environmental > Aquatic > Freshwater > Lake | place: Spain...
TGCGGGGCGAAAGCCCCGCGCGGCGACGCCGAAGGTGCCTGATACTGCGAACGAAATGGGAAATCAGCTCGATATCGTCAAAACCCGCTCGAATATCGCGCTATTCAGAGGTTCCTTAGACGTCATAGCTGCCCGGACGTTGTTATGTCGTGTAAAGATCGCCACATCCAACACTGACCGATAAAACGGAAAGAGGTGTTGTTGCGGCTTATCGATTAATATAAGTCGGTCGCTCATCCGATAATCGGCGACACGCTTACGCAACTCCTCTTTACCGTGACCGTGTCCAGCGACGACTAGTTTTATGTTTGGAAACTCAGCCGTCAAACCCGCCAAAACATCCGCAAGGACCGTGGTATCGTAAGTTTCACAAAGGTCCCTTACCACGCCGACAACAGGCCCCTCTGCTAATCCAAACTCCCGTTGAAAGCCTGTCATTTCCGCATCAGTGGGACGAACGGCTTCTATTCTGTGTGGCGCAAGCACAATCTTATCACGCAACACTCCGCCGTCCATCAGCGTATAGGCCATATTTTCGCTGCTTACGATGCAATAATCGGCAGCTCGAGCTGCAATCACTGTCATCCAAAGCAGCATTTGCCCACGCTCTGTTCTCTCAAATCCATCGTAGAGCCTCTCGTGCGGATCGAGCAATTGATTGACTTCAATAATCAAGGGGCAGCCGGCTGACCTTGCTGCGAATGCCGACGCAACGCCATTTATGTAAAATCCATCGGCGTGTACTATGCTCGCATTTTGAGCGATTACTGTCTGCGCGATGCTCTCCGCCGCTGCCGACAGGTAGAGGTCAACGACGTCTTCGTCGTATTTGAGAGCTGGCAGATGAACATACGCGATACCGGCTGAATCTGACCGTTGCTCGGTCGTGAGCAACGGACGTCCGCCGCTGGCTTGAACTCGGTTCGGAGGCACGATGACTGTGGCACGATGACCTAGTTTCATCGCGTGATGAGCTCGATCCCGGAGCCGCATCGCTGCGGACGAGACATCGAAATGCTCCGTCGCAACAAACGCAATGTGCTGCCTGGACGGAAACAGCACTGGCTTCGGCCGCGGCGACGGTATTGTCGGGTGAGAGTCAATAAGCCGATTGAGCGCGCGCAGATTTTCGGCCTTCCGCGCTTCACTATTGTTGAATGTCGCCCCGCCGATTGCGGCTTTGTTTAAAAGCGACACCGCGCTGCGGATATGTCCCCGGTCACCGAGTTGGAACGCCAAGAGCTTTGCGCGCGCCTCGGCTGGAAAAAGATCTACTGCTTCACAGCCAAGGCTACACGCCAAGGATGGCTGTTCGATGCAGACAGTCTTGGCAATTTCTATCAACGCATATGCCACTGCCCCCGGCTTCGGTTTCTGCTGCCGAACCCACTCTGCAGCCCGCTCTCCACCCTCCGCCTCCGCCATTGAGATGGCTTTAGTAACGAGCTCGATCGTATCGGTTGACTGGATAAAATGTGATGGGGAATTGGCGCGGCTCCGGGTCCTACGGGCACGGAGCGATCTAGAACTTCGGTAGACCTCCAGCAGACGTTCAGGCAATTTACTTGCCGCTTTTAGAGACTGGGCCGAGTCGACCAGTGCGCTACCTAATTGGAGGGATATCGTTGATTTTATACCGGCAACCCTACGCTCAAGCTCAGGAATAAGGCGCCGCGCCTCTAGTAACTCCAGATCAGTCGATCTCTTCTGCGAAGTCAGCCGCGTCATTTCTCGGCGCAAGACGAGAATTTCGCGCTCCAGCCTGTCATTATGTATTTCGATGAGCCGAAGGCTTTTGACCTGGCCCAACAGCTCCGCAATTTTTTCTTCCGTCTCGATACGAAGTTTATCCGGCTCGATTTTTAGTATCGATGCATCGGTCGCTTCTTCCAGTACTAATTGTTCATGGTTGCGCTCAGCGGCAATTGGCGAAGAGGAAATCAGGGCAGGAAAGAGCTGCATTAAATTTATACTCTCAAGATCGGCGACTACGTGAAGCGAAAGCACAACTGCTTCACAACTGCTTAATGTATACCTCAACGTCTTATGCGGGATGCATATGCCATTATCCCCACGCATGACTACCGAGGCGCCAGCAAAACGAATACCTTTGCAAAAGTTTTTGTCCCATGGGATCGTTCTTTGCGGATTTATAGATTTGGAGGTGCTTCTTATGCCAAGCCTCGCGATAGCCAAGACGCCGAATTTGCCCATCAACCGTATGGAGTCCGGTATAGTTGGATCCGGTCAAAGAGCCCGCCGTCTGACTGGCAACAGCGAGCAGCTTTGGGATTTGTTTTACCGACGTCGTGCCGAAATGCGAGATCAGCCGCGCCATGAACTCTTCGTCTGAGCCTAAGGCAATCTCTTCGAAGCCTCCGAGAGCCTCGACGACTTCGCGGCGGCGAAAGACAAGGGAGGACGGGTTTGCGCGGATTAGTGGAAAGACGCGAGGCGCTATGAAAATACCACCAGCAGCCAGGCGAACGAGTTTCGACTGGGTTGCCATGAGACTCGGCGACATGAGCATCGGCTGAAGACTTTGCGCCAACCGCTCTGGATGCGACCAATCATCAGCGTCATTGAATGCTATGAATTCACCGTTGGCCTCTTTGAGCCCTCGGTTGCGCGCAGCGTACGTGCCTCGTTGCTTCGGCATCGAAATGATCCGGCAACGTCGGTCGTTGCCAAATGCCTCCTGCGCGGCCTTAACAGTTTCATCCGAGCTAGCGTCGTTCACAACAATCAGTTCAAGATTGCGCCACGTTTGAGCCAGGACCGATTTGATCGCGCTCGTAATCGTTGCCGACGCATTGTGAGCCGGCATCAGGATCGAGACCAGCGGCATCGGCGTTTGAGGTCGGGTACTCAATGGCCGGCAAGAGGCGGACACCAGGGACGCCAAAGAGATCGGCTCTTTTGACATCTCGTCGAGCGGTCGCTGAAGCCCAAAGGCATCGAACGCACGGTTTGCCAACTTGCGGGCTTTGCAATGGTTCCCGGCAGCTGCAGAGAGTGCCGAGCCAAGCAAGGCACCGTTGGGGCTGTCGACTTCGTAAGCGTCGCAGCTGGAGAGAAGACGCTGGCCAGCTTCGATATCCGATGCCGCAAGCGCCAGTGCGCAACTCACTAATTTGTCGTCTGTCAACGTCATGGCCGAAGCTCGGTGAGCCGACCACCGCCCTATCGCCAGCGTCAGCCGCCGCCTGTCATGCGAGCTGGTACGTCGATGACTCGGGCTCGCGAGTTCCTCAGCGAAACAGATGTCGCCCAGTTCAGCCTGGGCTAATGCCAAACAAACGCGATCACTGTTGGAGCGTTGCTGATTCCGGTCGAGCACAGACAGATGCAGCCCCAAGGTTGTCAAGACCTGTACGGGTGGGGGCTCGCAGAACGCGAGAGCAGAAATTCGATCGCCGCGCGCAGCTGCTCGCTTCGCTCTCAGCGAAGCAACCATATGAAATTGCGACATTTACGCATACCAACTGTTACTATTGAGACACGGCTCGCAAGTTCGACTCGGCGTCGCTCGACCAGAATGAAGACATCGACGACGTGGACAGGTCGTCTTGTCGGCGCGCGTTCGCTGACGGGCAACTTATATAGGCTGCCACCAAGATCGTCTGTAGTCGTCCCAACACGCTTGGACAAAAATGGCGACGGTGAAGCGCGCATTGATCAGATGTGCGTGGATTTGTTTGGCGAGCGTCTGTACACCGACGTCGTGGGGGCGGTCTAAGTCGGTCGCTATGTACAGTGTAACGTTTGAGTACTCTGCATGTTGCGTTCCGTTATTTGCACGCTTAGTGCCATAGCAACCGCCTGTTTGGCCGGTTGCGCATCACTTCCGGCGGGAAGTCCGACCATCAGAGAATTGTCGCTCGAGAGTTCAGACCGCGCCGCATTAGGCGTCGAGCTGTTTGAGGTCGACGATCGCGTCGCAGACTTCCTTGCTCAGACGCGGAACCATACGTGGTCCGACACTTTCGCCACTCACCGCAGTCCCGCCTCACCCGTCATCGGCGTCGGTGACGTACTCCAGGTGTCTATTTGGGAGCCCAGCGGATCTGGATTGTTCGGTGCTCGCGGAGCGACAGGGCAAGGCGGCGCCCAAAACGCATCGCTCCAACCTCTCGCTGTTGAACGCGACGGCTTCATCACAGTTCCGTTCGCAGGTCGCGTGCAGGTTGGCGGCCTAACGATCGAACGGGCCCGACTTCGCATCGAAGAACGACTTCGAGCCAATGCAATCCAACCGCAAGTGATGTTGACGGTCATAGCGCAAAACTCACACATCGTGAGTGTCGGTGGTGAAGTTGGCAAAGCGGGCGTAATTCCGCTCTCTGCTCGGGGTGACCGGGTATTGGACGTGATCGCAGCGGCTGGCGGAGCAAAAAACCCCGCGTTCGAGAGTATCGTGAATATTCGTCGCGGCAATGCCTTGGCGACGATTTCGCTCAAATCGATCCTCGATAACCCCAACGACAATATCTACGTTCAACGCGGAGATTCGATTTACGTCAATCGCCAACAACGGTCGTTTTCGGCATTCGGCGCAACCGGCAAATCTGGCCATTATCCTTTCGACGCCGACACTGTACTGCTGACCGAAGCGGTTACCAAAGCCGGAGGGCTGGTCGACAGTCAAGCGGACTTAAGCGGCGTCCTGCTTTTTCGCCACAAAACCGGCCACACGCTTGCAAAGTTGCATCCGCGCTATCAGTCTCATCCGGATCTGCTTTATCCGACGGTCTATAAGCTGGATTGGAGAACTGCGCGCGGAATATTGTATGCCCGCCGCATTCGGCTAAGAGACAAGGACACGATTCTCATCGCAAATGCCGATGGAGCACAACTGCTTAATCTGCTTGCGCTTTTGAAGGGTGCTAGCGGAATCGTGTCAGATGTTACAGGTAATTCCAGCACTTCGCAGTAGATGTTGTGCCAAGCCAGGAATGGCCAAGAATACTTGCCGGCACAGAACGTTTTGGGTTCATCCGCGACAGGCGTGCACGTGATAATACTTGAGGACGTCACAAAGGTTTATCGCACGCAATCCGGCTCTCGCGTGATCTTACAGGATTTAAGCTGTACAATTTGCGAAGGCGTAAACCTTGGCATTTTGGGCGTCAACGGTGCGGGAAAGTCCACCTTGATGCGCATGATTGCGGGCATTGAAGAGCCCGATTCTGGACTCATCAGGCGGACGAACCGAGTTTCCTTCCCTCTCGGATTTTCCGGAACGTTCGCTGGTAGTCTTTCCGGGCGGGAAACCGCCGTTTTTCTTGCTCGAGTTTGTGGTGCCCAAACCGACTATGTCATGGACTTAGCGGAAGATTTTGCGGACATCGGTCAGTATTTTGATATGGCTGTGAATACGTATTCAAGCGGAATGCGTTCGCGGCTCGCATTTGGTATCTCTCTGGCAATTGATTTCGATGTGTATCTGGTCGACGAAGTTACTGCCGTTGGCAATAGATCTTTTCAAGATAAGAGTCGGAAGGCATTGACTGATCGGTTTGCTTACTCGGACGTTATCATGATATCGCACAACCCGACTACACTGAAACAATACTGCAATCGGGGCGCCGTGCTACACGATGGATCGCTCTCCTTCTACGAGACTGTCGAAGAGGCGAATAGGGCGCATCTAGCGAATATGAAATTGCCGCGATGACATATGGCAGTATGCGGTACCCAACAGAGCCGCGATTAAGTTGGCTGCTTAGACGAATTCAATCGCGTCGCAAAGTCGTTGTTCCAGCTGCCGCGAAGCCCACTCAGCCTGAACCGTCCGATAAGGTCATGGCCGCAATTCAGCGTGGAGTCTCTACGAAACGGTCAGCGACTGCGCCGCGCGATGTGTTGGATACTGCGGAACGCCTCGTCAGAACCGGATTGGAGCAGAAGCTGACCCGGCTGCGGTTTTGTCGCGAGTTCTGGACCTTGTCACGATCTATCCTCAAGCGCTTCGGGTTCAGATCCTTGCAGGTCGCTTAATCGATAAAACCCATAGCGCAGAAACAGCTTTGATTGTTTGGAAGGGGTTGAGCGAACGAAACCCCGATGACGCCGAAGCGTTTCGGATGTATTTGCGTTGGACGGCGCGTCTGTCCAACCACGAAGCCGCCCGCGCGATTCTCGACGCGCGATTTCAAGCTAGTCCGGTTTCCATCGGCGAACTGTTACTTTTCGCCCGAGGATGCGACGAACTGAAAATGTTCGAGATGGCCGATACGGCATTCGAAGAGGCGCTGCGCCTCGATCCAAGCCAGGAAGCGACCTTGCTGAACTACGTGCGCAGTTTAGAGGCGCGTGGCAGCCGTCAACGGGCGATCGAAGTTCTTGAAGCGTCGCACGGGAGCGTTTCTGCACGTGAAAACGTCGTGCGCGCCCGCGTCCGGATCAACCTCGATTTACATTACTTAAGCTCAATGCGGACGAGCAATCTCTCAGAGCATAGTGGCAACGCCGTCCTCAGAAACATACTTGAAACGATCTCCGCTCGCCGTTCGCACATTGAAACAGGGCACCTGAGCTTCATCGGCTCTATTTTGATGATCAACGGTTCATTAGGGTCTGGCGGCGCTGAACGACAACTTACGAATACCGCGGTTGGATTGAAGAGTGCAATCGAGAATAGCCAGCGCCTCAATGGTCGAGACATCATTGGTCCGCTTGCCGTCTGCGTGCGCTCACTGTCATCCCGGCCAGGGGCTGACTTTTTTCAGCCCGCGCTCACAAAAATGAATATCGCGACATTCGAATACTCTGGGCTCGAGGTATATGGCGGAAACCGGCGAATCACGGGTCAGAGAAATCGAAGACATGGTTCGCTTTCTGCCACCGCAAATGGCCGAAGGTACCGAACGCTTGACCGATCTTATTGCAGGGCTACGGCCAGACGTCGTGCATATTTGGCAAGACGGTACAATCTTTGCGGCTGTATTGGCGGCGTTGCTTGCAAATGTTCCCCGGATCGTGCTCAGCGTCCGCACCGTGCCACCGATTGACCGTCCAGCTCGGATGAAGCCGGAGTACAATGTTCTGTATCCCGCACTTGTCCGAATGCCGGGCGTTGTCTTGAGCGCAAACTCACACTTCGCTGCTCGCCGTTACGCCGAATGGCTCGATATTGATCCCGCTCGCATTCCCGTTATTCATAATGGCTTGCAGAAGTTGCCCGAGGATTCTGACGTTCAAAGTGAAACCTTGTTAGCGGATTTTAATGCCAGGACGCGGCACTCTGACTTTGCAGTTGGGTCCGTCATGCGGTTTGATGAGAACAAACGGCCGTTCGTTTGGCTGGATTGTGCAGCAGCACTACTGGCGCGCGCGCCGCAAGCACGATTTATACTTGTCGGTGACGGCCCACAGCTTGGTTCAGCTCGGCAATATGCGAGTATGCTGGGCATTAGCGAGCGTGTTCTATTCACCGGGCAATCGAGCAAGGTGGGGTTCTGGCTCAAGTCGTTCGACACGATGTTGCTTTTATCGAAATTCGAGGGTCTACCGAATGTATTGATCGAAGCCCAGTTTGCAGGCGTTCCGGTGGTTTCGACCCCTGCCGGCGGCGCCGCCGAAACGGTTAAGCAAGGCGTGACAGGAGTGATACTGCGCAACGGACATGACGTCGATATCGATGAAGTCGTCGACGTTTTGATGGTTGTCCGGTCTAATACGCATCATCGCCCAGATTTCGTCCAGGTTGCATCCGAATGGGCTCACACTTATTTTTCGGTTGAACAAATGCTGGAGAGCACGGTACGGGTCTACGCCTAGCCGACTTAGGTCAGAACCAAAACCTATTGTTTCAGCCCTCCAGTTTCACATCGTGGTAGTCACAATACCAATCGACAAATGCTTTCACTCCAACGGCCACCGGTGTCGCCGGGCGGAAGTGGGTAAGCCGTTCCAGCAGGTCGGCATTAGCAACAGTGCGCGTAACGTCACCCGGTTGCATTTCCATGTAGTTCCGGATCGCTTTGCGGCCAATGCATGTTTCGATCTGTTCGATGAACTCTAAGAGATTGATTGGACTTCCACCGCCAACGTTGACGATTCTGTAAGGCGCCACAGGCGACAAGCTGTCGAACTCTCCATCAACTGGTTGATCGCGAACCGGTATACAATGAGACAAACGATAAATGCCTTCGACTAAATCGTCGACATATGTGAAGTCGCGTTCCATTTTTCCATGATTATAGATATCTATTGGCGTTCGATCGATTATCCCCTTCGTGAACTTGAAGAGTGCCATATCCGGCCGACCCCACGTTCCATATACGGAAAAAAAGCGGAATGCTGTCGTTGGAATGGACCATAGGTGGCTGTAGCAATGCGACATCTGCTCGGTCGCTGCTTTTGTTGCCGCGTAGAGTGTCAGTGGCGTAGCTGTCCGATCCGTTTCCCTAAAGGGCATTTCTGTATTAGCGCCGTAAGATGAACTCGTAGAAGCAAGCATAAAATGTTGACTTGGATACCGCCGCGTCAACTCCATCACGTTGAAAGTCCCGATGACGTTAGCGTCTATATATGCACGGGGGTTTTCCAAGCTGTAGCGGACACCCGCCTGCGCGGCGAGGTGTATGACGATGTCGAATTTTTCGGCTGCCCAGATTTTCTCTAACTCTAGCATGTCTTCAAGCATCACTCGATGGCAGTGGAACCCATTCCTCCGCTCAAGCAGCGTGTTACGATGCTCTTTTAGGCGGACGTCATAGTAGGGTGTAAAGCCATCAAGTCCAATGACTTCGTGCCCCTCATCCAGCAGTCGACGAGCGAGATGAAAACCGATGAAGCCCGCGGTGCCAGTCACAAGATAGCGCATGATGAGGTCCAGGTTGCTATTTCATTACTTTCGTTACACGGGCCGTCGTTACAATCTTGCTTTTAAAAAAACAAACTCACTGTTGTTTTCTGGATCATGCACTATAAGCGGCTCTGGCCGACTGAAACCCTGAGCAAAGAGCTCAGCGAGAAAAGCGTCGCGTTCCTCTCTCCTGAGACGTGGTCTAATAAAGTGTGCAGTGTCAATAATGGCGCCCTTGTAAAGCTTGAGACCTGAAATCGCTTCTTGCTCAGAACTATGGGGACTGTTGGACACGAAATCGGCGGCGATAAACAAACTTTGCGAGACATCGAATTGTTTCAGCACGCCAGGCCACACGCCGTGGACTAGAATTGAATTTCGCGCGATGGCCGGGTATCTATTATGAAGCGCTGACTTTAATGACATCATGCAGTCGTAGCGCCCTTTTGATGCTTCGACGCACACGACTTTCCGACCAAGCGCGGCAAGCGACAAGCCTAATTGGCCACAACCTGAACCCACGTCCCACACCGTCGCGTATTGAGCGAAGCCGCTTGCTAGAACTTGCAGCAACCGACGATCGTCGCCCGAGTAAACCTGCCTCATGTCTAATCGTCGTGTATATATTGCCCCTAAGCCGTTCTTAGCCGCTTCCATGCCGTCGCGCCGCGCATTTAGGAAACAGAACATGTCGCCCTCCAGCGCGCTCAATTCAACATATCCTGCTGCTTGCGCGATCGCGCTTGGAAGCAGAGCTTCGGGCTTTCGACCGTCGCTAGGATCAAGACTAGATATGTGGTTGCATTCGTCGGGACGAGAACCCAGCGAACCAGCCACCAACGGCAAGAGGAACGTGGTACAGCGATCTCGAAGCCAGTGTTTTGCCATCCGACGTACCTTCAGACACTTGGCGAACAAGCCTTCAGCTTCTTTGCCGGATTTAGTCGCCAGGTGGAGCACGCTTGGAGAGATAGGGCTTTGCAGCCCCACCTCATGAACTCACGAGGCCATGGCCTGTTTAAAAACAGGGATCAGGTCACCAATCGTTTTGGCGCGATAGGTTTTACTTATGTCAAGAGAAGCGCCGATGCGATCTTCGACATTCAGGACTATGCGAACGTGTGTTACCGAATCCCAGCCGGAAATGTCAGAGGCCGTCATTTCGCGTCTTACATCCAACGTTGGATCGCCAATTTCTTCGCGAACTGAAGCCACAATCGCGTCCCAAATCTCATCTTGTGTCACTAATCGCCTCCTGGGCCATTTCTTTGGCATTCATTAACTTTGCAAGGTTGTCCTTGCGAGAAATTTTGCCGCTGGTGGTCTTCACGAGCCATCCCTCTTCAACAAGAGAAACGCGACGTGGTGCGACATTAAACACCGAAACGATTTCGGTTGTGATCGCCCGCTTTAGGTCTTGCCCCAAATGGGGTGTGTCCCTGCGGATTTCGCAGATGAGCATCAAGACTTCACTTCCCATACGAGCGTCGTACAACGGGACCGCAACGCTCCGTCCGGGCTTTAGCCCATCAATTCTGGCGAGTACGCTTTCGATCTCATGCGCGTAAAGATTTCGCCCATTGATTATAATGAGGTCGTCGGCGCGTCCGAGAACGAACAGATCCCCTTCATGAATGAAACCAAGATCCCGCGTGTAGTATGTGCCCCCCACGAGCTGCGCTGCCGTACGCGACGGGTCACGATTGTAACCTGAAAATAAAAACGGACTGTTCAAGCCAATTTCCCCTACGACCCCTGTCGGCAACTCCAGGCGGCTTTCGTCATAGATTTTGGCCGTGATTCCCGTAATTGTTCTTCCTGTTTCGAGAAGTTCCAGCCCCGCCATATCCGACGTTACAACCTGTACGGAACTTCCGCGATCGAGCGACTCGGGCTTTACCCGAATGCGACGTGCTGGTTGTGAAATCGCGGTTTGGGAAACTGCAAATACGGCCTCGGCCATTGCATAGCAACAATGCAGCTGCTCCTTGCAGACGCCTGCCTCTTTAAAGGCATTAACGAACCTGTCGAAGCTACTAGCTTTGCACACCTCAGAACAGTTGATAAAGGCGCCTGCGTGCCCTAATTTGTATTTTGACGCGTGGCGACCAGCCACGACAGCTAAGTGTTCGAAGGCAAAGTTTGGCAGCCAACAAAGTGTCGCTTTTTCGAGATCTATCTCGTCAAAGAGAATTTCGGGCTTCGCAAGCCATTCAAATGCATCAATTTGAATGACAGGTATTGCAAAGTACGTCGGCAGCAGACAGCAAGCAACCAAGCCCATATCGTGGTAAAGCGGCAACCATGATGCAATGCGATCATCGCTTCGCAGGTCAAGCGATTGCGCGTAGCTTTCAAGTTGATCGACGATAGCATCGAAGCTGAGGGCGACCCCTTTCTTAAGTCCTGTTGTTCCGGAACTATGCTGGAGCATTGCGATTGCAGAGCCCGACTGTTCGATTATCTCAAGCTCGGCGGCCGTCGCCGGATCGAATTCGCTTCGTATGCTTGCAGTGTCGATGATTTTCGTTCGACTGAGATCAAGGCCTGCTGCAATCATTTCGGCGAGTGTGTCGCTATCCGCGATGACTGCCGATGGCTCGATTTGCGCAAGCAGTTCACGATGCGATGCCCAGAATATCTTCGGATCCTGTCGCGGCGAGGACGGTGGCATGAACGATGGCACCAGACCGGAGGCCATGGCACCGAAAAACGATGCTTGCAGGTCCGGCCCATGGCGAAGAAAGATAAGAACAACGCTTGCTTGTGGAAGTTCGGCCTGGCGAAACGCTGCCTGAAACAGCCGGCAACCGTCCGCAAACGCGCTCCACGTGACGCTGACGTTATCGGAGCCCCCGACCATTTTGCAGTATTCGCTATCGGCAAACCGGCGGATGTTTGACTCAAAGCGCGATAGGAAACGATTGTTGGACTGAAGCCCGGCTAACGTTGAAGGACTTTTTGCAAAGATATGAAAACCTGTCGGATGGAGTTGTTGCCCCCAGGTTAATCCGACATCCGCCAAGTCTTTTAGCGCCAGCGCCACTTCCGTGTCTGTCTTGCGAGCATACAGAAAGTTCCTTGGTTCAACCAAGATGAATTCAAATTTTGCTAAGGCGAACAAAGCTGCTTCGTAATTTGTGCCGGGCGGAGCAAGGAAGCCAATCGCGACTGCAAGCGTTCGATCGAGACCCTTGCGCCCTGCAAAAAAGTTTTCCGGTGGAACGAGACCTGGCAATACGCTCACGGGACTTGCGGTTTTGCCGAACTCTTCAGCAAAGTCGCGGATCGCACTTAGACGGCTGTTGTTGGGCTCGAACATTGTAATTTCAGAGCCGGTTTCTGAAAGAACAAAACCCAGTTCACCCAGACCGGCGCGAAGAATAACGTAGTGATCGAACCGCGGCAAGGTCTCGATTATTATTTGCGCGACTGCAAGTCGTGAACCAACGATGTCGCCTCGCTGAACGAGATTGTCATAATGCGCATGCAGCCCACTTTCGTTGATGCCCATTCTTGCCGAGCGTGCCCGCGCGGCGTCGATTAACTTCTTATTCCAAGACGGTGTTTTGCTGAGCATCTGCTCCGCCGATCGCCGGTTCCGACTACAGTCAGGCGCGCGACGACCCACCCAGCACCCTGCTATAGTCTCGACAAGTGCTCGACCAATGACGATATTGTAGGGGCGGCTGTATTCGTAGATGTCTGTTCCATCAGCTTCCAGCGCTATTTTGCGGCCGTCACGTTCAATGAGAACGCTCGGGTCAAAAAATCGTGCGCCAAGTTCTTGAGCGACAGCTGCTAATTCTGCCCGCAACTTTGATCGGTCGGCCATAATCTGACCGACCTCATCTTCCAATACGAAATGGCTAACGAAAATGAATTGCTTGCTTCGATCACCCATCAACGCGGATAGATTTGCACGTAGTTGAGAGGTGGTCTCTTTCGATATTTTTGTGTTGCGGAGAAGGTCGACCAAATCGTCATCGACTTGATGGTTTGCGGCTCGAAGGCGTTCGACCACCTGAGCAACGAACTCTTCAGACGGCACGATGCCACGGCCGACATCTCTGTACCAATCAAGGACCGGTCGCCCAAGCCCCTGAACGAATTGCCTGGAAAAGTAGTTCGATTGGAAAAACAAACCACGATAAGATATAAGATTTCGCTCGCAAACCTCTACTACGACCGTATCAGCGCTTTCGATCAGGCTCTGCGTATATAAACTTGTATGAGGTGCATTGTCTGTTTCGAAAATGAAGGCTGTGCAATGGGGAGGAACGGTCCGCTTACCGGTGAAATATTCTGTAGTCTGGAGGGCTTCGCTGGACGTGTGCGAAGCTGGTCGATTGCCAGCGACATGCTTGACTTTTCCGGCTTTCGCCAAGGCCAGCATCGGATTTCGGACGCGGCAACTGCCAAGTATCGAGACCCGATGCGTTGCGTCATCCTGCAATCCTGGCACATCCACTACTAACATAACAGCCCCTATTCCTTTAGCCGCTTTGGTGCTTTCGGGCGCTTCAGATCTTTAACCGCATTGTGTTCTGTAGGTATCACCACATTTCACGGCCCAAGTGCAACCGAAGAGACTAGGCAACCAACTATTTGGCCGTCGATGACACCGCTTTTCTTAGCAATCTCTCCAGGGCGAAGCCGAAAACGAGCGCAATGACCCCGAACGACGAGAGATATGTCACGTCGATTGTGTAACGACCATAGCCCGGAAAGAAGCCGGAGCGGAATAGGTCTATTCCATGCACTAGCGGATTGTAACGCAAATACTCGCCGAAAGGAGGAGGGACGCGTTCAGTCATGAAGAACACTCCGCTCAAGAGGTAGAGAGGACGGGTCATCATCTTAAATATCGTCTCCCAGGACTTCATGACTGTGCTCAAGACGGCGTTCATGGCACCGATGCCAAGTGCGAGCAGCCAGAGAAGCGCCATCGCGTGCATCACGATCAGCGGCTGGATGACAACATTTATCAATTGACCAAGACCATACAAACCCAGGAGCAGCAGTATGAGTACGATTGACAACGTCGCCAGCTCAAGCAACGCGCGCGCCAAAATTACATCGGTGTGCTTGACCAGAGACAGGTGTAGCAACGCTCGGTTTGCCGTGATCGCACCTGTGAGGCGATGGGCCGTTTTCTCATAAATGAAGTATGGGATGATGCCGGTAACAAAGAACAGTGCCAAGCTGGTCCCGACCGGGTTTGTTCGAAGGAATGCCATATAAACGATACTTAGGATCGCGACATGGACAACGGGCTCAAGAATGGCCCAAATGTATCCGATTTTCGAGGTTCCAAATCGGGTCCGGGCTTCGCGTAACACAAGCGCGCCGACAACGCGAATTTGAAGACGGAAGGCCGCTCGAAACTCTGCTCCGCTCGAAGGGGCGGGACGATATACGAGGGTTGACACAAAACACGTCCTCTCTTCATTTAGCGGCGCTTATCAGGGGATGTTAGCCAGTCGGTCTGAGCTCGTCGAGAGAATTGGCTGCGTCGGAGGTAGGTTGTGGAGGGCTCAGCATTATCTCAGTGTCGTTCATGATGATCATCCTTGTATGGCTGACGTCTCGTTTGAACTCGACATCAGCCGTGCGCAATACTAGTGCGACCCCATAAATCGATGCGCCAACCGCTTTGCTTTTTTCTGCCAGCTTGGGACGTTCACTTCGTCATGCTTGGTCAGTTCTATCCGCATATCGTGCGTGTCGCGAACGTCGCTTAGCAGCAGGCGGTCATAGACTTCGCTTGCGGTTGCGAATTCAATTTCTGCGCCGCTGTGACAACCGGCATCAAAAAGTAATTCCAACATATCACGGGTTGGAGCGTAGGCGTGGGGGACGACCACGGTAGAAGGACCATTGAAGTATTCGGAGTGCATGGAGTGAGCATGCGTTTTTACATATAAGGTTCCGGCATGGACGTAAGACTGCTCAACAATACGCTCAGCCGCTTTCAACGGATTTTGGCCGCGATTTCGGACAAAAGCTGAGTAATAATCGATCGACGTCGCATCATGGTCTATTCTGGATGCCCAAATAAAAAACCGATCGCGCCCACGTGCTTCTCCCGCTCCGGCGAGCGGTTCTGGCTCGGCTTCCACTGTGTCGTAACCCTTGGGTGTGGAAACAGGCCGGCATAGGTACGGGCGCTCATGGCACGGATTGACGTGAGGTCTGCCTGCCGGGAACGTGAAATCGCCGCGGCAACCCAAGCGGTAGAGGATTTCAATTTCATCCACAATTCGGCACTCTGCGTCGTCGGAGGCATTAAGCGCCCAATTGCCATGGACGAATAACCAACGGTCGACTTGTCGCCCGACCTCTCGCGAGAGCATTGCGAGATTTTCTCTAATCGCAAGTTCGAAACGCGAACTGTCATGGGCTGCGCCCTCGATTGAAGACAAATATGCGCCGATGCCGCTCCTGGATGCGGTCACCGTTGCATTCGACGTGTAATTCTCGTGGTGAACATGGAGTTGGAATTCGCAGTCCGTCCCCTCCAATATCGGCATCAAAGCCGCGCGACACTCGGCGTCAACCTGAGGCGAACGCCGAACAAACCCGATTTTGTCGTCTGGAGTAGCAAAAATTAGATCTGACCCGCCCCGCAGAGCGAAGTTTAGATTCGGCTTGTAGAATAGCGTTAAGCGACGAGCGTATTCAATGCCCGAAATTGCCGCTGCAAAACGCTCGAGGTCTTCAATATTTTCCTGGCTAACTGCGTTACGGCCGCAAAATTTGCGCCAAGGTTCAAAGTGATCTGTATGAAAGTAAACGATTCGCTCGATCTCGCGCTTGCGCACTAACGAGGACAATCGCTGTCTGGCCGCTGCAAACATAAACGTTTCTCCGCGCCTTACAGCAGGTGATCGCGTATGGAAGAAACGACGAGCATCAACAGAAACCAGCCAACGAGGCAACTGGTTGCAACCAACAAGATAGACTGCGCTCTTTGCGGAAAAATCGCTGAATCTGGCAGAGACGGTTCGACAAACAAGGTCACGTAGGTCGAGCGGCGATCCGCACTCGACTGTGCCTTCTGCCGCGTTTCGAGCGCCGAAGCGTAGTATTTCTCGGCGATCTGCATTTCAGAATTTAGCGAGTCGAACTGAGCGAGAACAGTCGGATTAAGTTCTGCGGATCGGCGATTGGGGCTCTCACCAATCGAGCGACTCATTCGGTCGATTTCGTCTTCAGTCGAGGAGATCCGTGTTTTCAGCACTTGGATCTGAGGAGAGGATTGGGCCAGATAACGTGTCATGGTGGCCAGTTCCTGGTTCATCCGTGACACATCTTCGCGCAATTTGCTCAACAGGTCCGAACTCGCAGCAGCCGATTTGGTAACGTCCATTATCTGCTCTTGGATGCGGAAATCACGTAGCGCTAATCTCGCTTGTTGTAGTTTGGCCTCCGCGCGGACGAGGTCTTCGTCGGCAAATCGCACACCGTCCTGGCGAGCGCGTTCGCTCATTTTAAAGACCGCTTGGTCTGCTGCCTTGGCAATTGCCTGGGCGACCATCAGCGACTCTTCGGGCGAGAACGTCCGCACAGCCACCGTGACAATACCGGTCAGCATGTCGAAATGAGCTTTCACCATGCGCTTCCAGTGCTCAACCAAATCCTCTTGGGAAGCGGGAAGTCTCAACTTGGCTAGTTCATCCGCTTGAGGCGACGTATAAATTTTTCGGAGATCGATGCTTTTTGTGACCTCCATGACCATTTGGCGACTGTTAATGAGCTCCGTGACGACAAAAGCATCGGCGATCATGGCGCCAATGACCGCGGAGCCGCCACCTGTAACTTCGCCGCGGTCCGAACCGCGCACGGAAAGCTTGAATTCGGATACGTATTGGTTGGCCGCTATTTTGGTGTAATAATATGTGGCGGCTATAGTTGGGAATACGACCAACAAAAGAGCTGAAAGAAGAATGTTCCGGCCGCCCCTTCGCCGAGCTTGCACGCGACGTGCGGTCCGGTCGGGAACTGGTGTCGGTGCCTGAATGACGGTTGGTGCGCCTTCCTTGGCCCCGGCACTGTTCCGTATTACACTCGACACGGCCATGAACTCACCTCAGTATGCTACTCGGCAACTGGCCCTCCGACGTGGTCGGAGCATCCCGAGGAACAACCGTAACGGTTGGCTGATCCACTGGCAAAAGTTGTTGGCAACCGACCCGCTACTTACGTTAGAGCTGTGTCCGGATAATCACGTATACATCCAATAACGACAGTGCATGCGATTGGCCGGAGGAGCTGTGGAATTTGGCACCAGCTGCGACCGCCATTTCGGAACAATAGCGTCGCGTCTTTGCCGTTGCTGCCCATCAATGGCAGGCAACCCATACAGCACTCCCCACGGCCCAACCGCTATTTGCCGATGCAAAAGCGGCTAAAGTCTTTGCCCAGAACTTCGTCGGCACCAATGTGGCCGGTGAGGCGGCCAATGGCCGAAAGGGCCAAGCGGAGGTTTTCGGCCCGGAGTTCGATGAGATGGTCTGGGTTGTCGAGAAATGCGCGGATGTGCGCTGTCTCGACCTCCCGCCTGTGACGCAGAAACGTGAGCACGGCATCGCCCGGCTTGCCGATGTCGGCGCGACAGCGCGTGCATTGACAGCTCACCTAGCGGAGCGAGCCAAGCGCGCGATCGTCTCCGACGAAGATCTCTGTGCTGCCCAGCTCGTTTGGGATCCGAGCTCAGTCGGCGCAAATGCAGATGTTTGGCTCCGTGGGTTGGGATCGAACCAACGACCGTCCGATTAACAGTCGGATGCTCTACCGCTGAGCTACCACGGAATACCTGGGGTGCTGACGCATGCCCCAATTACGGAAGGCGGTCGATTAAACCAAATCGATGCCGATGGCCAGCCCCTCAGAGCGCAAAACCCCGCTGGGGTATGCCCTGCGACATCGAGCGCGCTGCCAGCCTATCAACGGCCCCTGCTCACGCGTGGGCCATGCTCTTCACGATTTCTTCGGTCATCTTCTTGGCATCGCCCAGAACCATCACGGTATTGTCGCGATAGAACAACGGGTTGTCGATACCGGCATAGCCCGACGATAGCGAGCGCTTGTTGAACAATACCGTCGCCGACTTCCACACCTGCAGCACGGGCATCCCATAAATTGGCGAGGTCTTGTCGTCTTCGGCGGCCGGGTTGGTCACGTCGTTGGCGCCGATCACGTAAACGACGTCGGCCTGCGGGAACGCGCTGTTGATATCCTCTAGCTCGAACACTTCATCGTAGGGTACGTTGGCTTCGGCCAGCAGCACGTTCATGTGGCCCGGCATGCGGCCAGCGACCGGATGGATCGCGTACTTCACGTCGATCCCGTTCTTCTTCAGCGTATCGGCGAGTTCGCGCAGCGCGTGCTGCGCCTGGGCTACCGCCATGCCGTAGCCCGGGACGATGATTACCGACTGGGCGTTCTTCATCACGTAAGCGGCGTCTTCGGCCGAGCCGAGCTTGACCGGGCGCTGTTCGGCGCCGCCAGCGGGTCCGGCCGTTTCGCCACCAAAGCCGCCCGCGATCACCGAGATGAACGACCGATTCATGCCCTTACACATGATGTAGGACAGGATCGCACCCGACGAGCCGACAAGGGCACCGGTGATGATCAGCGCGATGTTGCCGAGCGTGAAGCCGATGCCGGCGGCCGCCCAACCCGAATACGAGTTTAGCATGGACACGACGACCGGCATGTCGGCGCCGCCGATCGGAATGATGAGCAACACGCCAAGGGCCAACGACAGCAGAGTGATCGCCCAGAACAGCAGGTGCGAGCCGCCCGACTGGCAGAATTCGTAGACGAGGTAGACGATCAACGCGGCCAGCGCGAGGTTGATGTAATGGCGCATCGGCAGGGTAATCGGCTTGCCCGACATGCGGCCCGACAATTTGGCGAAGGCAATCACCGAGCCTGTGAACGTCAGAGCGCCGATGGCGACGCCGAGCGACATCTCGAGCAGCGCAAGTGGCGCGATTTGCCCGGCCTTGCCGATGCCGAATGCTTCCGGCGCATAGAGGGCGCTCGCCGCGACGAACACGGCCGCGAGACCGACCAGCGAGTGGAACGCCGCGACCAGTTCCGGCATCATGGTCATCGGGATCATGCGCGCGGCGTAGGCGCCGATCGCGCCACCGATGCCGACGCCGCCGATGATCAACAGCCATGTCGAAAAATCATCAGGAGCGGCGAGCTGGGTCAGCGTGGTGACCATGGCGATCGCCATGCCGAGCATGCCGTAGGTGTTACCCTGCCGCGATGTCGACGGGCTCGATAGCCCGCGCAACGACAGGATGAACAGGATGCCCGATACGAGGTAGAGCAGCGCGGCGGTATTGGTCGAGAGTGTCATTGGGCAGGACCGTGAACGGTGAACGGGTGAAGTCGTGAACGGTGGAGTCGCCAGACCAAAGACTTTTTCAAAGCTTTGCTTCCAACGAACGAATAAGGTTACGAAGCATGCGCCCTACGCTTTCGATGTCACTGATCAGTGGGGCCGTAGCCTCGGATGTGATTAAACCGATCCGCTCCGAGAGTATGATGTGTGTATCAAGCTCCTTCTGCGATCCCTGCGAGATACGAAGGAAGTGTATAAACGACTGGGTAGTTTCACGCCCGTACCCTTCTGCGATGTTTGCCGCGATCGACACCGAGGCTCGTCTAATTTGCGACGTCATTCCGAATGCTTCGTCGCGAGGGAACGCTTTAGTGGCACCATAGCAGTCGACAGACAATTTCATGGCCAATTGCCAACGTCTAGGTCCTTATGCGACCGAATGGAAGTCAACGTACACACCACTTCACGACTTCACGACTTCACCCTTCACTTCTCTTTCTTCTTGTACATCGCGAGCATCCGCGACGTGACGAGAAAGCCGCCGAAGATGTTGATCGAGGCCATGATCAGCGCGAGGAAGCCGAACAGCTTGGCCAAAGTGCTGCCGTCTTTCAGCGCGGACACCCCGCACGCCAGAAGCGCGCCGACGACGATCACCGAGGAGATCGCGTTGGTCACGGCCATCAGCGGCGTATGAAGCGCGGGCGTCACGCTCCACACCACATAATAGCCAACGAAGATCGCCATCGCGAACACCATCAGCCGGTAAATTCCCGGATCGACAGCCGCGCCGATACCTTCGGCGGCGAGGGCTGGCGTCACGACCTCCGGTATCAGGACGGCGAGGCAGAGCAGTGAGGCCAGAATGGTGCGCAGCATTGTCGAGGTCTCCGGGCGCCGAACTTCAAGATGAGGGATGATCAGGCCGCTTTAGCGGGAGCATAGATCGCATGCACCAGCGCGCCGTCCTTGGCGAGCAACGTGCCTTTGATGATCTCGTCGTCCCAGTTGATTTTGATCTGCTTTTCTTTTTTGTCGATCAGCAGTTCGAGGAACGCATAGAGGTTCTTGGCGTAGAGGCTCGATGCGTTGACCGGGATCATGCCAGCGACGTTGAGCAAGCCATAAACCCGCACGCCGTTGTGGTCGACGATCTCGCCGGGTTTGGTCAATTCGCAGTTGCCGCCACGTTCGGCGGCAAGGTCGACGATCACGGCGCCGGGCTTCATGCTTTCGACCATGGCGCGCGTAACCAACCGGGGGGCCGGACGACCGGGGATCAGCGCCGTGGTGATGACGATGTCCTGGTTCTTGATGTGGGCGGCCGTCAGTTCGTCCTGCTTGGCCTTGTAGGCATCCGACATCGGCTTGGCGTAGCCCGTTGCGGTCTGGGCCTGCTTGAATTCGTCGTCCTCGACGGCGATGAATTTCGCGCCCAGCGAGGCAACCTGCTCTTTGGCGGCTGGTCGAACGTCGTTTGCCGACACTTGTGCGCCGAGACGACGCGCCGTCGCGATAGCCTGCAGCCCGGCGACGCCGGCACCCATGATGAAGCACTTTGCGGCCGGCACCGTCCCGGCCGCGGTCATCATCATCGGCATCGCCTGCTCGAACAGCGCGGCGGCATCGACGACCGCTTTGTATCCAGCAAGGTTGGCCTGAGACGACAGCACGTCCATCGACTGGGCACGCGTGATTCGCGGCATCAGCTCCATCGAGAATACCGTCGCGTTGGTGGTGGCCATGGCCTCCAGCGCGGCGCGGTCGCCGTAGGGGTCGACCATGCCGACGACCATTGCGCCGGACTTCAACGCTGCGATCTCAGCCGCATCCGGGCGGCGCACCTTGAGCAGGATATCGGCGCCGGCCAGTGCTTCTGCCGCCGTTGGCACGATCTGCGCGCCTTGGGCTGCGAACTGCGCGTCGGAAAATCGCGATCGGCCACCAGCACCGGCTTCGATGCGCACGGTGGCGCCGAGCGCAACGAGCTTCTTGACGGTTTCGGGAGACGCCGCGAAGCGGGGCTCTTCGCTGTGTTCCGCTGTGACCGCGATGGTGACCATGGTGCTGCCTTGTTCGGGGGACGGACGACATTCAGACTGAGCTCAACGGCCCTGGTTCGACTGTCCGGGTTCATCGGCATGGGGCCGAAATTCCCGGTCGGCTGTGCTGGGCGAACCGTTCCAAGAGCGACCGCGCACGGCTCGGCCTTCAGGACGGTTCAAGCTTCGGGCCGATAAAACCTTCGGAGCGATTAGGCCTTAGGAACGAGGAATACGTACATCGCAACCATCAAGAGCACGAGGAACACGATGGCGAACTGCGTCAGCCTCAAGAAACCTTTGTAGGTCGAGACGTGCTCCCGGTAATCCATATCGGGATGACCCTTTGACGTATCGAGATCCATGGCGCGCTTTTCCCTGTCTGACCGGCCGCGCTGACGACGTATCGCGCGCTGGCGTTTTGTTGCCTGAGCGGCCGTACATCTGCCACATCCTCGCCACAAGGCAAGATGCCAAAATCAGCGCGTTTCGCCCCATGTCGACGGTCGGCGCTTTGGCGCGGCTGGCCGCGTTGACGGGTTCAGCCTAGCTCCCTACACCAAATTCTACCGCGATGCCGCCGGTCTCATGCCGGTTCGCTCGACCCATTGCCGCCTTGGATACCCGCTGATGACCTTGACGCTCGACCCTACGCTTGCGCCGTCTTTGCCCGAGGCCCGTTCCTGGCCGTTCGAGGAGGCGCGGCGTCTGATCAAGCGGCTGGAGAGGCTGACTCGTCCCGCCCGCACGCCCGTCATATTCGAAACCGGATATGGCCCGTCTGGGCTGCCGCACATCGGCACGTTTGGCGAGGTTGCCCGTACGACGATGGTGCGCCAAGCCTTCGAAGCTTTGACCGGGGGTACCGTCCCGACCCGCCTTGTCGCATTCTCCGACGATATGGATGGCCTGCGCAAAGTGCCAACCAACCTGCCCAACCAGGACCTGTTGGCGGGCTTTCTCGACCGTCCCCTGTCGCGCGTGCCCGACCCGTTCGGCACGCACGAAAGCTTTGCTCATCACAACAACGCCCGGCTGCGGGCCTTCCTCGACCGGTTCGGCTTCGAGTACGAATTCGTATCGGCGACCGAGGCCTATGCCAGTGGCCAGTTCGATGCGACGCTGCTGCGGATGCTGGCCGTGTACGACAAGGTGATGCAGATCATCCTGCCGACGCTTGGCCCCGAGCGTCAGGCGACCTATTCGCCATTCCTGCCCGTTTGCCCGCGCACCGGCCGCGTTCTGCAGGTGCCGATGATCGAGCGCAACGCAAAGGCCGGCACGGTGGTCTACGCCGACCCGGAGACGGGCGAAAAGATCGAGACGACCGTTACCGGCGGCGCGGTCAAATGCCAGTGGAAGGCCGACTGGGCGATGCGCTGGACCGCGCTCGGCGTCGATTACGAGATGGCCGGCAAGGACCTGATCGACAGCGTCACGCTGTCGTCCAAGATCTGCAAGGCGCTCGGCGGCACCCCGCCCGAGGGTTTCAACTACGAATTGTTCCTCGACGAGACCGGCGCCAAGATCTCCAAGTCGAAGGGCAACGGCCTCGAGGTCGGCGAGTGGCTGACTTACGGCACGCCCGAGAGCCTTGCGCTCTACATGTACGAGAAGCCCAAGACCGCCAAGCGGCTGCATTTCGACATGATCCCGCAAAAGGTCGACGAGTATTTCAAGTTCATCGAGGCGTTCGGCCGCCAGGGACCCAAGGACCGGCTCGACAATCCCGTCTGGCATATTCACGCCGGCGCACCGCCAGCCGTCTCGATCCCTGTGACGTTCGCGCTATTGCTCAACCTCGTTTCGGCTTCGAACGCGTCCGACAAGGCGACCATGTGGGGGTTCATCCGCCGCGTCGCCCCCGACGCAAGCCCCGAGACGCACCCCGTCCTCGATCAGCTGGCGGGCTACGCCATCCGCTATTTCAACGACCGCCAATCGAAGCTGAAAGTCTTCCGCACGCCCGACGACGTCGAGATCGCCGCGCTGACGGCACTGTCGGATGCGCTTGCCACGGCCCCGGCCGGCGCCAAGGCCGAGGATCTGCAATCGATCGTGTACGACATCGGCCGCAGTGTGCCGCGTTACCAAGACCTCAACGCCAAAGGCGCAACGCCCGAGCGGCCCGGCGTATCGAATGCTTGGTTCACGGCAATCTATGAAGTTCTATTCGGCGAAAGCCGCGGGCCCCGCTTCGGCTCATTCGTCGAAATGTACGGCGTCGATGGCACACGCGCGCTCATCGCGCGCGGCGTGAAGGGGGAGTTGGTGGCGCAGGTCGTGCCCGCTTGAGAATCAGGGGGCAGCGGTCCACCATCTCGCGCTCGGTTAAACGGGCGGCACCGTCGGCGGCTCGTCCCGCACCCAGAGTAGATCAAGCGGAAACGTATGCGCCTCGAACGGCGGCGCGGTCACGGCGTCGTCCTGCTTGAACGTCGCTGCGAGCAGCCACTTGCCCCCCGTCAACGCGAACACTTCGAGCGTTTCCGCAATCGGATCGACATACCAGCAGTGGCCGACCCCGAATTGGGCGTAGATCGACAATTTATCGGTCCGATCGATGGCCTGAGTCGACGGCGAGAGCACCTCACACAACCAATCCGGCGGCACGTCAATAAAGGCCGTGTTGGGAAACGGCGTCAGCCGCTCGCGCTTCCAGCCAGCCATGTCGGGCACGACGACGTGGGGGCCGAGGTGCAGTTCCGGCTCGACCATGAAGATCCAGCCCCCGGGGGCTCCGGTGCCTCGACCGAAACTCGGCTCGACTTGGGCCCCCAACCGCATGGCGGCAACGCCGTGTCGCGGTGCCGGGCGTGGGTGCGCATGGAGCGCGCCAAACAGGATTTCTCCCACCACGTTCGGTGGCAGAGACTCGATGTCGGCATAGATGGCGCGGCGGGGCTTCGGCTTGAGCATGAGGACTTTGCCTTTCACACTGCGGGCTTTGGCTCGTCTCGCACCCAGAGCAAGTCGAGCGGGAACGTATGCGCCTCAAACGGCGGCGCGGTCACTGGATCGTCGTTCTTGAACGTCGCCGCGAGCAACCACTTGGCGCCCGTAAGAGCGAACACTTCGAGCGTTTCAGCGATCGGATCGACATACCAGCAGTGGCCGACGCCGTATTCGGCGTAAACCGACAGCTTGTCTGTCCGATCCAAAGCCTGGGTCGAGGGCGACAGCACCTCGCACAGCCAGTCGGGCGGCGTCTCGATGTAGGCCGTATTGGGAAACGGCGTCAGCCGCTCGCGCTTCCAGCCTGCGATGTCCGGCACGACAACGTGGGGTCCGAGGTGCAGTTCCGGCTCGACCATGAACATCCAACCGCCGGGGCCACCGCTGCGGCGGAATTGAAACGGACCTGTGATTTCCGCGCCGACGACATTGGCCGCCACCGCGTGCCGCGGAGCTGGGCGGGGGTGCGCATGCAGCGCGCCAAACAGGATCTCGCCCACCACGTTCGCTGGTAGGGCTTCGATGTCGGCATAGGTGGCGCGGCGGGGCTTGGGTTTTAACATTGGTGGACCGGTTCGAACGTCCGACACCGAACGTATCACGGAAACCGAGCAAGACGATCACATTGCATGGCTGTCGCCGGTACGAGATGAGAACCGTCCCCGCCATGCCGCCCCTCTTTCTTGCCTCGGCTGAGGCTAACCTGCGGGTTGTATCCACGCCAACGGTGATGCCCTAAAATTCCTAAGAAGGGGTCGAAATCAATGCCACTCACCCCATCGCCGCCTGCAACTCCGTCAGCGATGCCACCGCGTCTTGGCCAGCGAAGATGAAGCGGTCGATGCCGGCCTCGCGGTAGCTGGCCTCGGCGTCGCCGGGGCGTCCGGCCAGCGCGATGTGGGTTGCGCCAGCGGTTTTCAGCGCTCGGGCGACCGGCTCGGCGAGCTTGACGTATTCGGCATCCGAAGAGGCGATCACCGCGACGCATGCACCGGATTTGGCGAACGCCGTTACAGCCATATCCTCGCTATCGATCTGATCGCCAGCAACGACGCCGATGCCGCCGCTGGCGAGCAGGTTCGTGACCCATGTTGCGCGGGCGGTGAATTGAGCCTGCGGCCCGAGCGTGACGAGCAGCACGTCCATCGTGGTGCCCGCAGCGCGGCTTGCGTCGGCAACGTCGCGCAACGCCTCGAACGTGGCGGCGAGCCGGATCGGGGTCAGCGGCTCTATCTCGGGCGGCGTGGCTAAAGGAGCGGCGGGGGCGCGCGGAGCGACTGTAACGCCATCATCGCCGAGCTTGGGGAACGCCGACACGCCGGTCAGCTCGATACGTCCGGTTGCTATGCCCTTCGCGCGCTCGGCGGCGACGGCTGCGATGCGGCCTTGTATCAGCCCTGAGCGCAGTGCGGCGACGATACCTCCGTCAGCCTCGATTTCCTGCAGCAAGTTCCAAGCTTCATTTGCGAGGTCAGCCGTCAGCTTTTCTACGTACCACGAGCCGCCGACGGGATCGATGACGCGGCCGAGCCCGCTCTCCTCCTGCGCCACGATTTGCGTATTGCGGGCGATGCGCCGGGCGAAGGCGTCGGCTTCACCCAGCGCGTCGGTGAACGGCCGCGTGACGATGGCATCGGCCCCGCCGAACGAAGCGGCCGCTGTGGCAACAGTCGTGCGTAGCATGTTGGTCCACGGATCGCGCCGCGCCATCATCCGCCGCGACGACACGGCTGTCAGGCGCATGCTCGTAGGAGCATCGGCCGCGCCGCAGGCATCGGCGATGCGCGCGATGATCGTCCGCGCGGCGCGGATTTTGGCGGCCGTCAGGAAGATGTCGGCATCGGTCGCGAGATGCACGGCGATGTGCAGCACGGCTTCGGCTGGACCAACGCCAGCGGTCTCAAACGCGCGAAGGTAGGCGATGAGCGCTGCGGCCATGCCGGCGAGTTCCTGCGCTTCGCTGGCGCCGGCCTCGTGGTACGGCAAGCCGCTGGCGAGCATGGTCCGCGACAGGGGTTCGGCTGCGCGGAAGGTCTTGGCCAGCGCCACCGATGCGTCGATCGCAGCGGGTACCGGCTGCCCGACGGTGCCGTGCCGGGCGAAGGTGCCGATAGGGTCGAGGTTGAGCTGAAATCGCCGCGTTCTGGCCGTTCCAGCGAGCGCTGGCAGCGCTGCCAGCAACGACTGGCTCGCCTCCAAGGCCGCAAGCCCACCGTCGAGTTCGATCGTCGCGAGGTCGAGATAAACGCCCGTCATTAGCGTCGACCAGTCGCCGACCGTGTCAACGCGCACGCCCGATTGCACCGGGGCAGCGATCGTGACGAGGATCGCGTTGGCCCCGCCTTCGAGGTCGGCCAGCAGGGCGCGATTGGCCGACGCCGCATCGCCGCTGTCGATCACGGACGTGATGTCCCAGCCGAGCCCCGGAACCGCGCCGTGGCGGCCGCGCGTGTAGGGGGCAAGGCCTGGCGCGGGCGGCGCATCTGTTGGCGCATCGCTACGCGTGTACAGCGGCTTGACGGCAATCCCATCGGCCGTGCGCGCGACCAGCTTGCGGTCGAAGTCGGCGCCCTTGAGCGCCTTGTCGACGAGCGCGCGCCATTGGGCCTCGGTGGCCGGGGCGAAGGCAGACGCAAAAGTTGCGGCGGCAGTCGGGGTCGCGGGGGTGGTCGGGGTCGTGGGGGCGGTCGTGCTGGCTGTCATGGCTTGGCTTCGTGTTGCATATCGCTGGCGGGCTGCGTGGATCGCCTCAGCCATCCATACCAACGATGCCGCGTCAATCGCCAGAGCGAACCGTACGGCGCAGGAAGATCAGCGCAATGTCGACGGTTTTTCCCGGCCGGCGCAAATCGGCCACCGGGCGAAAGCTCGTCGCGACCGAAAACCCGGCGGCACGTGCGCGTTCGATAAACTCCGGCTGATGGTGGCGGCACGGATCGGCCAACAGCGCCAGTCCGCCGGGCGCCAATGTCGCTGCGATCACGCCAAGGACATCGTCGTGGACGGTTTGGTCGTAGATCACGTCGGCGCCGATCACGAGGTCGTAGCGCGTGCTGCGCCCGGTGTCGCCAGCCCCGCTATCGCTGGGCGTGTGCCAGTGCGACCAGTTGGCTTCGATAAAAGTCACGCCGTCGATGCCGTTCGCTGCCGCATTCATCCTTGCCGTATCGATCGACAACGCATCGTGGTCGGTCATGGTTACTTGCCCGCCATGATGGGCGGCCGCTAATCCGGCAAGGCCCACGCCGCATCCGATCTCCAGGACGCGGGGGCCGTCAGGGCTTTCGGCATCCGTCTTGCCGAATGGGTCGGCGAGCGCGTTGGCCAGTTCGTCGGCGAGTGCGACTGCGCTCTCCCACAGGAGTAGGCCGAACGGGAACGGTTCGCGGCCTTCGGCGAAGGCAAGCAGGGCGGTATCGTCCTGTGCACAGTGGATGCGCCAGTGCCGGCCGCCGGCCGCCACCATCAGAGGCTGCAATACGCCAGCTGCCGCAGGCCTATGATCAACCATGCTGGATCAAACCGGGCGCCGGTCGAACACCAGCTTGACCGCTAATGCGGTCAGGACGCCGCCCAGCATCCAGCGCCGTGCAACCGACCACCGCGGTGCCAATGGCGCGCGCGCTGCGAGGCTGCTCGCCGTAAACACAAGCACCATGTGGACGCCAAACTGCAGCACGATGTGGGTCGCACCGAGCAGCAAGTACTGGCCAAGCACGTGACCGCGGGCGGGATCGACGAACTGCGGTAGCAGCGCGAGATAGAACATCGCGATGTTCGGATTGAGCAGGTTGGTCACCAAACCCATCGTGAACAGGCGGTTGGCGCTGTGATGCGGCGCCGTCGTCACAGCCGCAGCATCGCCTATGCCGTCGTTGGCCGATACGGCGCTCCACGCCAGATACAGCAGGAACGCAACCCCGGCCCAGCGGATGGCCTCGTACGCCATCGGGACAGCAACCAGCAGCGCCGTCAGTCCAAGGGCCGCCGCAACGAGGTAGGCGACGTATCCCCACATCACGCCGAACGCAGAGATCAAACCGGCGCGGTGGCCCTGCGCCATCGATTGCGACACGATGTAGACGACGTTCGGCCCCGGCGTGACGACGAACCCGGCGACCACGACGAGATACGCGAGCCAAGCGCTGTCTGAGATCACGGTCCCGCACCCCCGCCATCGGCAAATGCGCCAAGTAGCGAACCTTGCCTGAACAACGACCGCATGGCGTCGCCGATCCTCATCGGTTTGCCCGACGCCGCCACGAGCACCAGCACGACGTCGGCCTCGCACACGGGCTGGCCATCGCGGGTGATGATCTGGGACAGCTTCACGCTGGCCCCACCAAGTTCGAGGATCGTGGTGTTGATTTCGAGCACGTCATCCATGCGGGCCGGCTTGAAGAAGTCGAACGTCATGCGGCGCACGATGAACCCGGCGGGTTCAAGGTCGTCGCTGCCATCGATCAGTCGCCGCGCATCGGTGCCGAGCAGACGGAGGAAATCGCTGCGTCCCCGCTCGCACCAGCGCACGAAGCTGCCGTGGTAGGCAATTCCGCCCGCGTCCGTGTCTTCGAAATAGACCCGGACCGGTAGCATGTGGACTTGCCGGTCGTTGCGGATCGCTAAGCGGCCGGCAAGATCGGGCCAATGGGATGGCGCGCTGTCGTTGGCGGGTATCGGAGGTTCAGCAGGCATCGCGGGCTCGTCTGACGTCATGTTGCAACCGGGCTCCCGAGATCGATGACGACGATTTCTGGCGGACGTCCAAAGCGGACTGGATATGCGCTGCAGCCGAGCCCACCCGACACCAACAGGTGGCGCCCGCCTTCGACCACGTGGCCATATAGATAGCGTTGCCCGTAGCGCGACGGCACGATTGGCGCAAAACCGGCAATCGTGATCTGCCCACCGTGCGTGTGGCCCGAAATTGTCAGGGCGACGCGTTCGGGGATGTCGGGGAAGATATCCGGCTCGTGCGCCATCAAGATCATCGGTGCTTGGTCGGTCACGTATGACATCGTCAACGGCACGTCGTGGACACCCACGAAGCGATCGAAACGACGGCCTGGGCGCGTCGCGCCGCGCGGCCAGTACGCCCACTGGTCGCCGAGGCCTGCTATCCAAAACGGCTGGCCGTCCTTTTCGAGCCGGACCGCGCGATTTTCGTAGACCGGGATGCCGGCGGCCTCCAGTGCCACGGCTGCTGGCACCGGACCGCCGCGCTTCAACTGTACGGAGATGTCCTGCCAATAGTCGTGATTGCCAAGAACGGCATGGACGCCGAGCGGTGCTTTCAAACCGCCGAGTTCGGCCGCCCATGTCTCGTTGGCCATATCGCGGGATAATCTCGCGATCTTGTCTCCCGCTACATAGTCACCGAGCAACAGCGTCACGTCGGGAGTCAGGGCGTTGGTGCGCGCAACGATCTGGCGGATGCGCGCTGCGCTCATCCACGGGTCGCAGGCATGAAGGTCGGCGATAACGGCACAGCGCAAGGTCAATCCCGAAGGCCAGCGCGGCGGCGTTATCTTGTAGCGCGTCACGACGAGCCGCCAAGGCTCGGCCACGGCGTAGCCGCCGATCGCAATCGTGGTCGCCCCCGCTGCCAAGACACCGCGCAACAGCTGCCGCCGTGTGAAGAGTTTCGCCATGTCCTGCGTTTGCCCTCACCCGTCCAACGGACCTGGATCGTCGAATAGCGTCGGCTGTCCGCCCGAGGAAGACCGCGATGGACCAGCAAGGCCAATGTGGCGAAACGCCTTCATCGTCAACACGCGCCCGCGCGGCGTCCGTGCCACGAAACCCTGTTGCAACAGGAATGGCTCGACGATCTCTTCCAGCGCATCGCGCGGTTCGGACAAGGCGGCCGCGATCGTCTCGATCCCGACCGGCCCGCCGTCATAGTTTTTGGCGATACACGACAAATAGCGGTGGTCGAGGGCGTCGAGGCCTTCGCTATCGACTTCCAGCGCACGCAGCGCCACGTCGGCAACCTCGGCAGTGATGACGGGCGCCCGCGCGACGGCTGCAAAATCACGCACGCGGCGCAGCAGGCGACCGGCGATGCGCGGCGTGCCGCGTGCGCGCCTCGCAATCTCGCGCGATCCTTCGGGCGATAACGGCGCGCCGAGCACGCGTGCGCCACGCGACACCACGAGTTCCAGTTCCTCGACGGTATAAAAATTCAGCCGGATCGGGATGCCGAACCGGTCGCGCAAGGGCGTCGTCAGAAGTCCGGCCCGCGTCGTCGCGCCGACAAGCGTGAATTTCGACAGGTCGATCTTGACCGAGCGCGCCGCCGGGCCTTCGCCGATCATCAGGTCGAGCTGATAGTCCTCCATCGCCGGATAGAGGATTTCCTCGACTGCGGGATTAAGACGATGGATTTCGTCTATGAACAGGACGTCGCGCTCTTCGAGATTGGTCAGCAGTGCTGCCAGATCGCCGGCCTTGGCAATGACTGGCCCCGACGTCGAGCGGAACCCAACTCCCAGTTCCTTGGCCATGATCTGCGCCAGCGTCGTCTTGCCCAGCCCCGGAGGGCCGGCAAATAGAACGTGGTCGAGCGCGTCGCCGCGCAATTTGGCCGCCTCGATGAACACGCGCAGATTGGCGCGCGCCTGCTCCTGGCCGATGAATTCGTCGAGCGATTGCGGGCGGATCGAGGCTTCGAACACGTCCTGCTCGCGCTTGGCGCCGCTCAGGATGCGTGTCTCGATCGGATTGCTTGCGGGTTCTGACATGACCCCTGTGCGCTAACACGATTTGGCCGACACCGTCAGCAGCGACGGCCGTGCTATCGCGTGCCATCGCATCTGCCCCCCGCCTTGTCTGTCGTGGACCGTACAGGCGGGCCACGCAGGCAAGCTGGCCTTCCATGGTGTTTGCGACGAAGCCTGCGCGGTTACCGGTCGGCCGTTGCGCGCGGCGGCAGATAGGGCGCCAACTCGGCCCGCAGGCTCGCCACCGTGTCCTCGATCTGCCCGATGACCCGCTCGGCTTCGGTCCGTGTTGCAATCGTCGGATCGCAACTCATGGCAATGCTATCGAACGGGCGCTTGGCGTGATGGTCGGCGCCACTCGTGGCGTCCATCCGACGTTGCGCCTCGGCTTCGACCGCGAATTGCGGACCGTAGACCAAAAATGATTTCAACGCGTTCTGGCGCATCGCTGCCTCCGCTGGATTTAACCCGCAGTTTGGCTTGATCAGATTCGCGGGGAGCGCGGGCGAATACAGCGCGCTTAAGGACCAGTTGCGAACAGGATTGCGCGTAGGCCAGCCCGCTAGGGCTGTAACGCGGAGGTGGTGGGGCCTTCGGCGGTTCGCCGATGCGTATGGCCGACGGTCTACGCTTTGGTTGGGAAAAACGTTGGTGGAGCTAAGCGGGATCGAACCGCTGACCTCTTGCATGCCATGCAAGCGCTCTCCCAGCTGAGCTATAGCCCCATCCGTTGTACGCGACGGTCTGGTACCCGCCACGAAGCCAGCGTTACTAGTCGCTTATGGTCGCCACTTCAAGCGGCAAAACGATAGGCCCGATCGGCGCACCCGCAGGAAGCAACGCAATGCCTCTGTGGCCGGGGCTGGCACCGTTGGAATTCGCTTAGTCGCGACGGTTCGTTTCGGGGTGGACATGCCATCCCGGCCCGTCCAATTGTTTCATCTAAGCTCAGCGCTGTGAAAACGCGACCCGAACAGGAGCACTTCTCATGCCGCGCAAGGCACAACCATTCTTCGCCCCCTCGGCACAGCCTGTCGCCCGATTGATTGCGGGGACGATCGCAATCATCGCGGCTACGATCGGGCTAACAGCCCTGCAGACGCGTGCCACAGCGCAGTCCATCGCTCCCGGCGCTCCATCGACAGGCACCCAGATCGGGGGACCTGCTGCCGGCAGCGCATCCAACCGGAGCCCGGCAGCTGCCACCCCGCCAGCCGCTAGCTCGGCACGTGCGCCCGATCCGTCACCGGCGGCATCGGACTTGTGCGTCATCTGCCAGGAGCCGATGGCGGTATATCGTTGCCGCGCCGAGGGCGCCGAGCCAAATTTGCCGCCGATGCCCGGCACGCAAATCAAATGCGTCACCGAGATTTCACAGCGCTCGGGCCACGGCCGATGCCGCATCGACAAAGCGTCGACCGGCACGGCGTGTGTCGGCCAGTTCGTGACCGTGACGGCGCCGTCTCCGTCTTTGCAAGTCCAGACGCCGACAGGGGCCGCGCCCGACACCGCGCGCGCCGTCGCCGCACAGCCGGTCGCGCCTGCACAAACGGTCGCGCCTGCACAAACGGTCGCCGATAAACCGCCCGAGACAATGGAAGCGCTCGCCAAGGACGCTGCTCGCAAATCCACGCAAGCGGTCAAAGACACGTCGTCGGCCGTCGGCGGTGCGCTGAAAAAATCGTGGGATTGCGTCACGTCATTGTTCAAGGGCTGCTGAGGATCCGCCTACGCATCGAGGCGTGGAATTTGGTCCGGGGACCGCAGCGCGCGGCTTGGCGTGGCCGGTAGATTTTTTGCCATCATCTCGCCGTGAGCGCGGACTGATGGCGAGCTCTCCACGATCCATCGCCGCCTTGGCGGCAGCCGCGCCCACGTCCGTCCCGCCGGTTGTCCACAGCGCTATCGTTGCAATTTCCAAAGTTAAATCAGACGATTGCGCAATCCGTCTTGCGATCACTCCACGGCGGGCTTGATCCTCGCACCCAAATCGTTGCAAAAGCGCAACAGGCAAGGGTGAATGCTGGTTGCAACATAATTGCTGCGGGATATCGTGGCGGCAGAGCGACATAGTCAAGGACCGTTCAGCGTCGGTTCAGTCACATTGAACCATGCTGAACAGGTACTTTGCCGATCGGCGCTCGGGGTTGAGATCGTTGTTTTTGGCTCGATTATGTTTCGCTCGATTGAGTTTTTCTCGCCGCGCTTGATTTTGGGCGCGGCGCCGCACCTGGAAAACGGCAGGAGGGACGCGTGCTTGTTTCACCGACAGTCTTGGGGCAGACGATATTTCTGATCGTGGCTGTTGTCGGCATGTCTGGCTGCGCCAATGAGCCCAAGCTGGCGCCGTCTCTGGCTCCGATGATGATCGGCGGACCGGCCGCTGCGGCAACCGCGCCGGTTAGCCTCACTGGTAGCCTCACTGGCATCGCCGCTGCTGCCTCTGCGCCCGATACTTTGCCGCCCGGCAACCTAGCGCCCGATGCGTTTGCGCCCGAAAACTTGGCTCGCAAATCTCTGGCTGCAAAAGTCTTGGCAGCTCGCGCGCTCGAAACCGTCACCGGCCTCAAGACAGATCCCGCCCGGCTCAGCGAGCACGATTGATCGCCCCGCTCATCGACCCTGCACTCACGGAATGAGGACGCTTGATCCCGTTGTCTGCCGCCCCTCGAGTTCACGGTGGGCGCGCGCGGCGTCCGCCAGCGGATAGCGTTGGTTGACGGGTATCGTGACCGCACCACTTGCAATCATTTGGAACAGGTCGGCGGCGTTCGCGACGAGATCCTCGCGGCGTGCGATGTAGTGGGCAAGTGACGGGCGCGTTGCAAACAGCGAACCGCGATAGGCCAGCGCCGATACTTCGAACGGCGGCACCGGACCTGAAGATGCGCCGAAGCTGACCCACATGCCTTTTGGCTTCAGGCAGTCGAGCGAGGCTGGGAATGTATCCTGGCCAATCGAGTCGTAGACCACGTCACAGCCGCGACCTCCGGTCAGCGCCTTGACCTCGTCGACGAACGGCTCCCCGTGACGGACGACCACCACGTGGCTCGCGCCGTGAGCCTTGGCGAGTTCGGCCTTCTCCGGCGTACTGACGGTGCCGATCAAGGTCGCTCCAAGGGCGCGGGCCCACTGGCAGGCGATCAAGCCGACGCCGCCGGCCGCTGCGTGGAACAACATCACCGTGCCAGCCGCGACGGGATAGGTCTCGCGGAACAGATACCGCACCGTCATGCCCTGTAGCATCGCGGACGCTGCCGTCTCGTAGCTGACACCAGCCGGCACCGGGACGAGCCGGTCGGCCGCGATGTTGCGATGGGAGGCATAGCCGCCCGGCGACATCGCGTACGCGACGCGGTCGCCAACGGCGAGCGATGTGACGCCGGGGCCGATCTCTAAGACTTCGCCAGCACCCTCCATGCCGATGACCGCAGGCAGGTTGGGCAGTTTGTAGCTGCCAGTCCGCTGGTAGACATCGATGTAGTTGATCCCGCAGGCGTGCTGGCGGATCTGGACCTCACCGGCGGCCGGCCGGGCCAACGGAATGGTCTCATGTACCAAGACGTCAGGGCCGCCGTAGCCATGGATGCGAATTGCCGTGGCTTCCGTTCGCTCAGGAACGGTCAGGATTTGGTCGACCGGGGCGTTTGACACATCAATCTCCTGAGAATCATCTAGTCTAGTGGAGGGCTCACCGTTGTACGCTAGGTCCGAACTGGTGAAGCGTCAACGCGTGGCGGCAGCGGGATGGCGGAGCCGCAACGCGACCCAATCCTGCCTTCACGCCGCCACTGGTCGCAACTAGTTGGCCAGCCGACGTACGAATAGGGGCACTTATGACGACGGCGAGGAGCCACATGTCGACTTTTTGCGCGCTGATTGCCGCCCTGGGACCGGCCGCACTCACGGCCGCTGGCTGCGCGACGACGGCTCCGCCGCTGCCCAAGGTCGCCGGGCATATCGAATGCCTCGACGACAGCGCCGAATGCATCGCCCGGCGTCAGAGCGTCGTCCGGCAATTGTCCGCCGACCCGACGCGGGGGTGGCTGAAAGAGCAGCCTACGCCGGAGGCTTACGCGTCGGGTGTTCGGCTTTATGCGATCAAGAACACCAGGCGGGATCTGTCTTGCGACGAACTGAAACGCGGCAAACTCGAAGCCGACGGGGCAACTGGTTCGCTGCGTGCGGCGAGCGGCAAGTTGTCGCCAGCCCAGATCTCACGCGGCATCATGTTTGCTGGCGAGGTCGGCCGCGAGCTGACCAACGAAATGGGTCGTCGCTGCAAGCGAGCCTGACACGCTGAGACACCACTGTACTTTGCAATCTGCCTGCCTTGCATCATACCCGCGTGTAACGCCCAGCCCTGCTGCGGTTTACCGAACCCCGACACAGGACACGTACCCGGTGGATTTCAAAGCCTACGTCGACGTCATCGTGGAGTTCGTGAAGACCCACGATCACTGGGCCGTGCCCATCGTGTTCCTCTTATCGTTCGCCGAGAGCCTCGCGTTTCTGTCGATCCTGGTTCCGTCCACGGCGATCATGATCGCGCTTGGCGCCCTGTTCGGGGCGAGTGGCATCGCCGTGGTGCCGGTGTGGCTCGCCGCTGCGATCGGCTCGATGCTCGGCTATGCCGTTTCCTACTGGATCGGGATTTATTTCAAGGACGACATGGCCAAGATGTGGCCGTTCACGGCGTACCCCGAGATGTTGCCGCGCGGACGCCAGTTCTTCGACGAGTATGGAACCTATGGCGTGTTCATCGGCCATCTGGTCGGCCCGTTGCGCGCGGTTGTTCCCGTTGTTGCCGGCATGTGCGCGATGCCGCAAATTCCATTCCAGATCGCCAACATCGCCGCGTCGATCGTCTGGGCTTCACTGGTGCTGCTGCCGGCCTATTTCGGCCTCGAATATCTCAAGGGCTGGATCGGCTGACGGCGGTTGCGCTAGGCTGACAATCTCAATCGGAAGCCGCGAGAAATTTGGCGATGACCTCGATGGTGTGGTCGTCGCGCAGGAACGGGGCATGCCCCTCCCAGCGCACGGTGTGCGCGGTGATGTTTGGATGTCGTCGGCGCATCCGCTCGACCGTCGCAGCCGACAGCAAATCGGAATTTTCCCCGCGCAGCACCATCACGGGCACCGGTTTCAACGCTTCGAATTGAGGCCACATTTCAGGCGGCGGGCCGGTGAGGACGGACAGCGAGGCAGCAAGCTTGGGATCGTAACTGGCGACCGGGCGGCCATCGGTCTCGTTGAAAAGTTGCCGCGCGATCGACAGCCACTCGCCGTCGTCAATGCGCGGAAATTGCCTTGCGTTGAGATCTTTTACGAGCCGCGCGGCGTCGGCCCACGATAACGGCTGGGGCATTTTGCCAACGTAGCCCGCGATGCGCGACAAGCCATCGATTTCGATGACGGGGCCGATATCGTTCAGCACCACCGCACCCAGCGCGGACGGCTCGACGGCGGCCATGATCATGGCGATGAGCCCACCGCGCGAAGTCCCGACGACCGCAGCGTGCGACAGTGACCGCAAGGTGAGAAAGTCGAGCACGTCGATCATCTCGACGCCCACCGCATAGTTTTTGGGCTCGGGATCGTGCTCGGACCGGCCTCGCCCGCGAAGGTCGAGCGCGTAGACAGGGCGCGCGCGTGTCGCATCGTTCGATAGCGCAACTGCCAACCGGTGAAAATCTTTCGAGTTCCGGGTGATGCCGGGAATGCAGACGGCGGGGCGGCGGGTTGGGCCCGGCCCTGGGTTTTGGACGGGGTAGTGGCGGGCGTAGAGTTGGAGCCCGTCGCGCGAGGTGTAGAAGATCTCCTCGAAGCCGGTGTCGAACCGGTCGGCGTCCGGGGTGCGGCCACTGGCGCTGGCAGCTGCTGGAGCGGCGGTTGGCGCTGCTGATCGACCCGTCGGTGCGGCCATGTTCTGTCCCATTCTGCCGATTTACTTCAGCCTGCGTCCGGCCGGCCATCGCTGCTGGCGGCTGGCGGAGATCCTGCACCCGTCGCAGGCGCTGGCAGTGACACTGCGCCGCGGCCGCGTTCGAGGTCGAGGTCGAGTTGCAACGCGTTGGCCTCGTTGCCCAATCGCGCGCGGTAGATCTGGATATTCGACAGCACCTTGGAGACATACTCCCGCGTCTCTGCAAACGGGATGCGCTCGATCCAGTCGACCGGGTCCATCTGTGGATCGCGCGGGTCGCCGAACTGGCGGATCCACTGCCGGGTGCGTCCGGGGCCAGCATTGAACCCGGACATGCTGAGCACGTACGAGCCGCGGAATTCCGCCATCCGGTCGCCAATGTATGACGATGCGATCGTCGCATTGTAGGCAGCGTCGGGCAGCAGACGGTCGAGTTCACAGGTGATCTTGTAGTCCTTACAAACGTGTTTGGCGGTGATCGTCATCACCTGCATCAGCCCTTTTGCACCAGCAACGGACACGGTGTTCTTATTGAACTCGGTCTCCTGCCGGGTGACGGCGAGCAGTACGGCGGTCTCTGGAATTTTGCCGAGCGGGCGAAAGGTCGGGAAGGTATGAAGCGGATAACTGTACAGCAGCATGTCCTGGCCACGCGCGATGCCTGACTTGGCGTTGCGCAGCGCCATCTGCACGTCACCGGCTGCGACCGCAAGATGGTTGACCATTGCGATCTCGGTGTCGGTCTGAAGGTAAGTCCGCAGATGGGTCAAAAACGACCGGATCACCACCGCATCGAGCCCCGACTTGCGGGCGATCTGAATGGCTCTGATGGCATCGAGGCCGTTGAACCGGGCAATCTGTTCCGGCGTTGGACGGGCTGGTAGTTCGATGTCGATCCGGCGGTTCTGCGGCTCGAGTTTCAGCCGGGATAGTTGCCCGTAGAACGTGTCGATTTCTTTCGCTGCCCGCTTGTAGTGCTCGGAGGCTGCCGGCATCCCGCCTTCGGCTTCCGCGAGACGGCCGAGCCAGTACCCTGCGCGGCCGCGCGACAGCGGACCATCGGCCGCTTTCAGTGCCGCTTCGAAATGCCCTTTGGCAGCCTTGCGGTCGTTCAAGAACCGCATGGCGAGCCATCCCGCCATGAATGCCTGTTCCTTGGCCGGGTTGACCGACAGCGGACCGGCATCTTTCACGAGTGCATAGGCGAGCTTCGCATTGCCGTCGTTCAGCGCCGAATATGCGAGAATTCGACGCTCGCTCCACCAGTCGTCGAGATTTGCGACGATCTGCGGGTCAACCGGTGCGCGCTGTATCAGCTTGATCGCATCGTCGAACTTATCCTGACGGCGCAACAACTGGATGCGGTGATAGAGGAAGCCGTAGTCGGACTTCGGCGCGCTCTCGAGAGCCTTTTGCATTTCGAACTTGGCGTCGTTGATGTCGGCCTTGTTGAACACCAGCAGACGGGCTTCGGCGCGTCGTCGAGCATCTTCATCTTTCAGCCGGGCGATCTGGCGGCGGATTGCCGGGATGCGCTCGGCGCGGTCCGACGCCGCCCGAATGTCGTCGACCAACAGCCGGTCGAGCCGCCATTGGTGGTCGGCTTCCGTCAGCACGCCGCCGAAGCGTTCGAGGAAGGGGATCTCGAAGCCCGCCGGTACGGTCATATCGCGCCACACCCGCACAGCGCGATTGCGCGCGGTCGACGTCTCGCCGATTGCGAGGTCGGCAGACGCCAGCGCGGCGTGGCCGACGCCCGTCCGCGGCTCGCTGCCCTCGAACCGGGCTTTGATCGAAGCCGCCGATCCGCCTTCCGAGAAGGTCAGTTCCTCCAGACGCTGGTTCAAGATGTTGCGGTCGGGCCAAGCTGAGTTGGCTGCCAGAAACGGTTGATACTCCGCCACCTGGCCCCAACCGGCCCGCAGGCGGTACCACTCGACCAGTTTTTTGGCGGCTGGATCGCGGATCTGGGCGACGGTGTCGGGAAGGTTCGAAAGCTCGTTGTCGTCGATGGATTTGATGGCCGCTTTGATCAGTGCGCCTTGTTCGGTGCTGACTTCGATCGCGCGGATTTGGGCCGTTGCGGCGTCGAACGCTTTGTAATGGGCGATCTCGGCCTCGGTCCGCTTGATTACGAGCGGCTGTCCGGTGGCGGCATCTTCGACTTTGCGGCCCTTGACCACCTCGGTCGGCTTGATCCCGAGGCCGGACGGTTTCGAGGTTGCGGGTTTCGACGCGGTCGCGGGTTTCGACGGGGCGGCATTTGCGGCACCGGTGGGCTTGGTTGGAACGGCTGCTGTCTGTGCGACCACAGGAGCGCTGCCGAGCGCCGACATCCCCACCGCCATGATCATGCTGGCGGTCACCCAGGTCATCCTGTGCGCGCAGCTGCGCGCGTGGGTTGCGGATTTTCGGCCGCCGACGCGCTTCGCATTAACTTTGCCCGTCTCGCCAAGCATCTGCTTCCTCCCCCGGACGCTGTCGCACCCCAATATGCACAATATATACGCTGTCACGCCCGAATATGCCGGGAGGGTTGCCCGTGTGCGCCTATTGGTCAAGCGTCGCTGCCATCCCTCGATTCACCGCCTCTACCGCCCCGCGCGCCGTTGCGCGGACCCGCGTTGGCCCGTTTTGGCGCGAAAGTTCCATGAAAGCCGTGCTTAGGCTGACAGAAACGTGCACGGCCGTGCCTAGCGGCTTGATCTTTCATGCTGCCCGTGGCGATAGTCGGGTCTCGCGGCTGAATTGTGCTCCGGTTTGTCCTAGCGGGATAAACGCACCAGGACGACCCCACACTGCTACGACCGCCACCGACTTCGCTACTTTCGCAAGGACCGATTAAAGCGGGAGCTATCCCGGACGCTCAGGGCGTGGCGCCCGCGGCGCCCAATGAGACATCCGGAGTTGATAACGTGACGACACATGCGATCAGGGGCTCGATCACCGCGCTCATCACCCCGTTCGACGGTAACGCGGTCGATCACGATGCGCTGCGCCGGATCATCGATTGGCAGATCGCCGAGGGCACGCACGGCTTGGTGCCCGTCGGCACGACTGGCGAAAGCCCGACGCTGTCGCACGAGGAGCACAAGCAGGTCGTCGAACTCACGGTCAAATCGGCGCGCGGGCGGGTGCCGGTCATAGCCGGTACGGGATCGAACTCGACGGACGAAGCCATCGAGTTGTCGCAGCATGCGGAAGCTGCCGGTGCCGACGCGGTCCTGATCGTCACGCCGTATTACAACAAGCCGACGCAAGCCGGGCTCTATGCCCACTACAAGGCGATCAACGACGCGATCTCGATCCCAATTTTGATTTACAATATCCCCGGCCGGTCGGTGATCGACATGAAGGTCGAGACCATGGCGCGGCTGTCGGAATTGTCCAATATCGCCGGCTGTAAGGACGCCACGGCCGATATGATGCGTGCCAGCCAGCAGCGGCTCGCCTGCGGGCCAGATTTCATTCATCTGACCGGCGATGACGCGTCGACCCTGGGCTTCATGGCGCACGGCGGGCACGGCTGCATCTCGGTGATATCGAACATCGCACCGCGGCAGTGCGCCGAGTTCCAGAACGCCTGCATGGCCGGAGACTTCGCCAAAGCGCGTCGGATGCACGAGCAACTGATGCCGCTCCAAGACGTTATGTTCATCGAGGCGAACCCGTCGCCGGTCAAATACATGGCGTCGCGTTTGGGTCTGTGCGGTGGCGCGCTGCGTCTGCCGCTGGTGCCGATCACTGCGGAAAGCGCCGCCCGGATCGACGCGGCGCTGGAGGTTACCGGCTTGCTGCGCGCCGCCGCTGCCGAGTAACGGCACAGAACCCGACTGGAGGACGCTAACCGCGTGGCCAAAGACGAACCGAAGCGCAAGATCGTGGCGGAGAACCGAAAGGCGCGCTTCGAATACCACATCGACGACACGTGGGAGGCCGGCATCATGTTGACCGGCACGGAAGTGAAATCGCTGCGTAAAGGCGCGACCAACATCGCTGAAAGCTACGCGTCCTACGAGGACGACGGCCTCTACCTCGTCAACGCCTACATTCCCGAACTTCGCGAGGCCGGATCGCATTTGCAGCACGAGCCGCGCCGCCGCCGTAAACTGCTGTTGCACACCAGCGAGATCGTAAAGCTGACCCAGGCGGTCGAGCGCAAGGGCTACACGATCGTGCCGCTGCAAATGTATTTCAACGACAAGGGCCGGGCGAAGATCAAGATCGCGCTGGCCGAGGGCAAGAAGCTCCACGACAAGCGCGATGCCGACAAGAAGCGCGACTGGAATCGCGAAAAGTCGCGACTAATGCGCGAGAAGGGCTGACCGTGTGGAACGGCTGATTGGACTAAAACTTCCCGATTTGGTGTTTCCGGCCACGCTCGCCGACGTCAATGACAGCTGCGCCATCTCGCCAGCGCGAATACCGGGCCGGGTCGTTCTTTATCTTTATCCCTACACCGGCCGCAGCCAGGTGCCGGACCCGCCCGATTGGGACACTATCCCAGGAGCGCATGGGTCGACGCCGCAGGCGGCGGGGTTTGCGGCGCTCGCTGGCGATTATCGATCAGCCGGGGTCACCGTGTTGGGCCTCAGCGGGCAACCCCCCCAGTGGCAGGCCGAGTTTGCCGCCCGGCTTTCGCTTCCGTTCGCGCTGCTGTCCGATCCGCCGTTGATGCTGGCTCGCGCGCTGTCACTGCCCACGTTCTCGACCGGCGACGTCACCTATTTGCGACGGCTGACACTGGTGCTTCGCGATGGCGTGATCACTGATGTCGTTTACCCGGTAGCCACCCCTGGCGCACATGCGGCCGAATTATTGGAACGGGTTGCAAAAACTGCACGCTAAGTGGCGGCAAGATTGATGGCAGCGGGTGCCGATGGAATGACCGCCAGATCAAACGCCCGCGTTCATGGACTGCTTTGCTGCGGCAAATACCGCATCGAACATGGCCGGCGTCAGAACGCCCGTGTTCGTATTGTATCTTGAGCAGTGGTAGCTGTCGAACAGCGCCAGTCCCATTGGCAGATCGTGACGGGCGCCGTGGGAAAATGGATAGCTCGATTTTCGCACAGCGAGAGCCGTCAACGTTGCGTCGTGGGCGATCCGCCCGAGGGCCACAATAATCTTGAGCCGGGAAAGCGTCCCGATGCGCGCGGCTAGGAACGCATTGCAGGTGCGGATCTCGGCCGGCGCTGGCTTGTTTTGGGGCGGGACGCATCGGACCGCATTCGTAATCATACAATCGACGAGCTCGAGGCCATCGTCCGGCCGGGCCGCATACCTTCCGTGGGCTAAGCCGTGCTTGAGCAAGGTGCTGTAGAGCAATTCTCCGGCGTGATCTCCGGTGAACGGACGACCGGTTCGGTTGGCACCTGTCAATCCAGGAGCGAGACCGACAATCAGCAGTCGCGCACTGTCGTCGCCGAACGATGCCACTGGAGCGTTGTGCCACGATGGCTCAGCCGTTCGAGCATCCAGCACGAAGGCACGCAGGCGCGGGCAGAGGCCGCAATCACGTGGCGGTTCGGGCGGCGTCGGATCGACGGCGACCACTGCCGCAGCTCAGTTATCGACCTCTTCCTCGACGACAGCGGGTTGCGGTGCTGATGCCGCTGAGGTCACTGTCTCGCCGGGTCGTGGACCGCGCGGCGTAAAGGGCCGCGCTTCGCGAGGCTCGCGGACTGGGCGTGGCGTTGCCGGATCGCGGCAGATCAGTGCCTCGAGGTCGGCAATGTCGACGAACTGGTCGGCCTGGCGGCGGAGTTCATCGGCGACCATCGGAGGCGAGGTCTGCAACGTCGAGATGACGCTCACGCGTTTGCCTTTTTGCTGCAAGGCCGCGACCAAGCTGCGGAAGTCGCCGTCGCCAGAGACGATGATCAAATGATCGAGATTATCGGCAAGCCGCATGGCATCGACGGCGAGTTCGATGTCCATGTTTCCTTTGATCTTGCGGCGGCCCGAACCGTCGGTGAATTCTTTCGTCGGCTTCGTCACCATCGTGTAGCCGTTATAGTCCAGCCAATCGATCAGTGGCCGGATCGACGAATATTCCTGATCTTCAGCGAGAGCCGTATAATAGTTGGCGCGCACAAGTTGACCGCGCTGACGGAAGTATTGAAGTAACCGCTTGTAATCAATATCGAAACCAAGGGATTTTGCGGTTGCGTAGAGATTTGCGCCGTCGATGAAAAGTGCAATACGCTCTTCTTGATAGATGTGCATAAGTCTAATACCCCGCCCCTCAGCTCTTAGTGACGAAAATTCGGGTGACAAACTTGGCGGTGACAGCACCACTTAAGTGCCTTGATCGCCGTTACAATACTTGCGTCTACATAACACTGTTCGCTTTTTTGCGTAGAGGTCGTGGGGCAGGAGCGGCTGCAACCCCGACGCGTGTATACGGCATACCATCATCAACCTGTCACATCTCAGGCTGTCCCACGTCAAGACGTGGAATTTGATTTTGCTTTTTTAGCCGAATATTAGTTCGATCCGTTCAATTTTTTGCGAGGATCGCGTGCTTAACTGCAGTCAGTGTTTAGGCTGGCGCTGTTGGTGACGGGCGGCTAACCGTACGGCTGCCTTGGAAAAATTAGCGGTTTGATGGTTCAGATCTCGGGGTCCAGCCGATGTACGACAATCTGTTTTATCTTGCAGTCATGGCGCTCGGGTTCGGCGCCAGTCTCTCGACCTACCGTCTCTTTGCCATGCGGAACGGCTGGCCGATAGGTGCCTTTCACGCCGACATCCCGGCGGTTCCGATCATGCTCGGTCTCGTGTCGGTCGTCGTTGCGACACTGTTTGCCGCAGCTCGCGTCGATGTCGGCGGGTGGATCATCATGGGCGCAGGGCTGACGTTGGCGTTCTTGTGGACCGGACTGCTTCGCGTCGGATCACAGCTGTCGCTGTTTTTGGCCCCAATCGTGACCGGCCTGCTGTTGCTGGGCTGGCTGGGATCGCTGTTTGGCTACGACCGGGCCGCCGCCATCATCGAAAACCCGCGCGATTACTTGCCGAAGGTTCGAATCGAGCGCCGCACGCCGGACGAGAACTAGCCCATCCAGCCGACCCGACCGCTCGGCTACAGATCGATGCCGCTTCACAGCGCGGCAAATCGCGATTAGCACTCCGGGATCATTCAGGCTGCACGCCTGACGCCCGATCCGGAGCCCTGACATGGCCAATCGCCGTCTTCACCCCGAGCAGCCGAGCCACTTTGCTTTCACGCCGGAAAATCTTGCCTGGGCCGAGGCAACGATCGCCAAATACCCGCCCGGGAAGCAAGCGGCGGCGGTGATCCCGTTGCTGTGGCGGGCGCAGGAGCAAGAGGGCTGGTGTACCGAGCCTGCCATTCGCGCCGTGGCAACCATGCTCGGGATGGCCGACATCCGCGTGCTCGAGATCGCGACATTCTACACGATGTTCCAACTCGCGCCTGTGGGCACCATCGCCCATGTTCAGGTGTGTGGGACGACGCCGTGCCTGCTGCGCGGGGCTGACGCGATCGTGGCGGTGTGCCGCTCGCGCATTGCTCACGACCCACACATGCTGTCGGCCGACGGCCGCTTCTCATGGGAAGAGGTCGAGTGCCTGGGCAGTTGCGCCAACGCGCCGATGGTGCAGATCTCGAAGGATACCTACGAGGATCTGACGCCAGCCTTGTTCGAGGCCGTACTTGACGGGTTTGCCGGCGGCAATCCGCCAGCGCCCGGTTCACAAATCGGTCGGCAGGCGAGTTGCCCGGCGATCGGGCCGACTTCTTTGACCACGCCATCGGCCACGACCGCTGCCGTCTAACTAGGCTGTTTGTTACAGAGGCGTCGTTGGCGCCGGGGTGTCGCCATCACGCTTGGTGCCGGGCCGGAAGGAATCCCGCATGCGGTTTAGGCTCGCGCAGGCGCTGTCTACGAATTGCACGGTACGTTCGCCCGAGCGCAACTGGCGGTCGAGATTGGCCATGGTCCGGGCCATTCCGGGATCGGTATCGCCAAGCCACACGTTGAACGCACGGGTAAAGGCACCAGCCAAACCCGCCACCTTCAAGCTGCCAGCCGGTCCTTCGGTATCGACACCGGCGGCTTGAAGCATGGCTGCCTGCGAGCGCATCAGGCTTTTGAGTACGGACCCGTCGAGGGCGCCGCCATCGGAGGCCGACTTCAGCGCGGCCTTGTAGGGCTGAAGCACGTCAAACCGGCTCATGACGACATCGAAGATCGCGTCACGCTGGGCCTGGGCTGCTGGGCGCCGGGGGGCTCGGCGTAGCACTTCCTCATCGACCATGTAGCCAAACGAAGACAGCATCTCGGACTTGCGGGTGAATTCCTTGCGGACCTCGAGCAGCGTCATTCCAGCGGCGTCCGCGATATCGGACATCGACACGTCCGACCATTTGCGGTCGGCGGCAAGCCGCATCAGCGCGGCGACGATGCGGCCCTTCGGCGTCAGCGTGTCGATCATGATGTTCGTCCTTTGTGGGTGGTTCTGCTGTTCAAGACGCAGCTCGCGCATTGCCGGATTGCAATCGGCATGGGGATGCAGCCGGCCGTCGACCTCGTCTGCGGATACCGCATCTAATGCTTGTCATGCGGGAATTCCATGACAGCATCGACGCTCCGACGGGCGGGTTGGGTCCTATGACAGAGCCCGGCCGCGCGCGGTCGCAGCCGCGATGGCGCGGGTCACGAGCGGCTGAAGGCCGTCACTCGCCATAAGTACGTCGAGCGCGGCGGCCGTGGTCCCACCTGGCGACGTCACGTTACGCCGCAATGTTGCAGCGTCGTCGCTCGCAGCCGCCAGCAGAGCGCCCGAGCCAGCAACCGTAGCCCGGGCGAGACGCATTGCCACATCGGCCGGTAACCCAGCATCGACGCCGGCTTGCGCCATCACTTCGACCAACAGGAATACATAAGCGGGCCCCGAGCCAGAAACGCCGGTGACGGCGTCCATCATGGCCTCGTCGGGGACCTCGACGACACCGCCGACGGCCGCCAACAGAGCGTGCGCGATCTGCCGGTGGCGCGCCGTTGCCGCACTATTGGCGACCATCGCCGTGATCCCGTGGCCGATCGCGGCAGGCGTATTCGGCATTGCGCGGACAATACCCGCGCCGGGCGGCAGGTGTTCGGCGAAGCTCGCGATAGTGCGGCCGGCGGCGATCGAGAGCGTCAGCGTTTCTGGTCCAGCAAGCGCGGCGAGGCCTGGAAACACGGCGCCCATAACCTGCGGCTTGATGGCGACGACGATCACGGCGGGGGGAAGCGCCGAACGGCCCTGGCTTGTCCCACTCCACGCGCTGGCATCGCCCAGCAACGGCACGCCGCGCCGGGCGCACAAGTCGATGATTTCGGCTGCTGGTTGCGGCTCTTGAACAACGGCCATCGCCGGCGGCAGGCCCGCATCGAGCCATCCGGCCAGCATTGCCCCGCCCATCTTGCCGGCACCTGCGAGCAAGACGGTTCCGCCGAGGTCGGTCAGGACGGTCTTCATTGTATCACCGGCCAACGCGGTACCTTTCGGATCGATGACGACACGCAGCCTCGCGCCTATTGAGCCCGACCCTCGGTTTCGAACATGGCACTGGCCAGGGCCTCGTGGCTATCCCGACCCGCCCAGACGACAAACTGGAAGGCCTGATAATAGCGTTCCGTGGCCTCGAGCGCCGCGCGGAGCATGGCCTCGACCTGCCGCGGCGTTGCCAGAGTCCCGTTCAGCAGCAGCGCATGGCGGAACATGATGAGGCCCTCCTGGGCCCACAAATCGAAGTGTCCGAGCCACAACTGCTCGTTGATCTGGGCGACGAGGCGGTACATTTCCGGGAGCCGTGTTTCGGGGACTTTGAAGTCGAATGCGCAGGCGAGGTGCAGCGCTTCGAGGTCCTCGCGCCAGTTGACCGAGACGTGATAGTCGGCCCAGTCGCCCGAGACGATCAGCGTCAGCTCATCGTCGCTGCTGCGATCGACGCTCCACTCATGCGTAAGCGCGAGCTGCTCGACCAGATCAATCGGGTTCGTGGCATAACCGGCGTGGGATTTCGAAGCGCCCATGTCGTCTCTTTCGGTGTTTGGCCGCGATCACGTTAACGCCGTGACGGGCGGAGGCTCAACTCGACTCAACGGACGAAAACAGCTCCGCCTGCGATTCTCAACGCACGGTCCGGCCACAGTGCCGGTTTGTCCACGACCGCTGCAGGCTTGAAGGCGGCTATCCCCGATATCCACCAGCACACGGCCGGATGACGCGGCGCGGCGACGAAGCATCGTCGCGGGCTGCAGGACGTCCTCCCCCTCCCAAACCGGACCGCTCGCACAATCTGCTCGGGTCGACGCATCGCACCGGTGCCATATTTTAGTACGATTTCGCATCATATGCTTCGATATCGCACTACTATCGAGGCCATGCCGATGCCTCCCAGCTTCAGCCGCTGAACCTGATCGAGACCCCGAGTTCTCGCGCGGCCCGGCTGGGCGGACACAACGGGTGGTCTTGGTTGGATCAAACTCAGCCGACCATTGGCTTCCCACGACTGAACCCCGGGACATTCATGGGAAGAATGATCATTCTCGCGCTGTCACTCGCTTTGGCACTTCAGGGCTGCGGCCCGGCGCGCGAACAGGTCTTACTCGGCGTCACGGGCGTCGCGGCCCCAGACGTCTGGTTTCAGGCAGAGGCAGCAATCGCTCTTCCGCGCGCTTTGCGCGACCGTCCGAAAATATTGGCACTGTCTGGCGGCGGGCCTGACGGTGCGTTCGGTGCGGGCTATCTGACGGCCCGCGCCGAAGCGGGTTGCAGCGCTCCAGATATCGTCACTGGGGTCAGCATCGGGGCGCTGATCGCGACGCTGGTGTTTGCCAGCCAGGAATACGCGCTCCGTTCACTCTTTGCAGACGGCGGGTTTGCGCTGACGTCACCCAGCGTCAACCCGCTGCGCGCGATCGCTACGGGCACCGTTTCGGACGGTGAAGCTTACCGCAAACTCGTCGCCCAGACGATGGACCGGAATCTCATAGCGCTGGTCGCTGCCGAACACCGCAAAGGACGGCGGCTCTACGTCGCCACGACCGACCTCGACGCAATGCGGATGACAGCCTGGGATATGGGGGCGATCGCAAATCTTCCAGGAACTGGCGCAATCGCGCTGTTCCACGACGTTATCATCGCTTCAGCCAGCATCCCGGGCGTGTTCCCCGTCGTTGCCTTGCCAAACGGCGACGGCAGCGCCCGGCTGCATGTCGACGGCGGCGTCACGGGGCAAGTCTTCGTGCCAGTTCTACCCCCGACAGCCAAGCGACCCCAAGTCCGCATCATTTTCAATAATGGACTGTCGGGCGATCCACCGATCTCGCGACTCGAGGCGCTGCCGACGGTCCAGCGCGGTTTATCCACTTTGATCCGCGCACAAAGCCGCCAGCAGGTGGAGCTGGCCAGGATTCGGGCCAAAGTTGCTGGCGGGCAGGTCGACGCCGTATCGATCCCACCCGATGCTCCGGTCGCTCGATTGCAGGATTTTTCGGCCCGCGCCATGGCGGCAACTTTCGAATTGGGGCGGCAGATCGGACAGCCGCCAGCAGGGGAATGTCCGTAAACGCTCAGACCGGCGGACGCTGAAAGATTGCATCGGCATCTGTGCGACTTGACTTGGTACAATTTCGCACTATGTTGTTCGATATCGCAGCACATGGAGAGTCGCCATGCCAAACGATCTGGTTGACCCGACCTCGCTCTCATGGGGAGGGGCCGATCGTACGCGCTTCAATCCGAGCTTTCGATCCTCGATGCCGTTCGAACCATCCGGAAAAAAGCAAGCGCACTGCCAGCCTACCCGAAACGCAACAATAGCGAGCACACCGCTCCGATTGAACCTGTCCAGCGCGTTCGTAAATCAAACCGATATCGCTCGATCACAACGTGATCAGACGTCAGCCAGCCAAGCGGGAAAGCTCGATGAATAGATTGATACTGCATTTGGGACTAACCGTTCTCATGTCATTACTATGGGCGACCCGAGTCGCCGCCCAGGAACGACCCAATCCGTCGCTGGAGCGCCCCATGCTCGCGACAGTTGGGCTTTGGACACTTGGCGCGCGTCCTTTCCCTGGCAGTGACGATTTAGAGGCGGATTTTAAACTTATTATTTCATTCCGCGCACCAAACGAGCGGGAGTGGCTGGTTTTACCGAGTGATAATGGTGGGCCGCCGCTGTTCAAATCTGAAAATTTCCGTTTCGGCCCTTCCTTCAATATTGTCGGGGAGCGAAAAGAAGCCGACTCTAGAACGGTCCTGAAAGGGCTCGGCTCGGTTGACACGGCTTACGAAATTGGTGCCTTTTCGGAGTTCTGGCCGCTTATGTGGCTGCGAACGCGGTTCGAGGTGCGCCGTGGCTTCGAAGGTCACGAAGGCATTGTCGTCAATCTCGCTTCCGACGCCGTGTGGGACGCGACGGACCAGTTGCGTTTCACAATAGGACCGCGACTTTCTCTGGCCGATGACGACTATATGCAGACCTATTATGGCGTGAACAGCCGGCAAGCCGCTTCGTCCGGCCTCAAAAAATTCGATGCTGGTGGCGGACTTGAAACCGCAAGCATCGGAGCAAGCGTCCGGTATAAATTCGATGAGCAGTGGGCAACGCTCGGATATGCCGAAGTGGGCCAGTTAATCGGCGATGCCGAAAAAAGCCCAATTGTCGATCGCGGCTCGGACACCACGGTCACGGTTTGCGCGGCACTCACCTACACCTTCACATTCGATCGGTCGCAAATTCCTTCGCTCTGGTGAAAGCCCATAGCGCTGTGAATATTGCTCATTTGTTTATTCGGCGTCGCCAAAGAAATGGAAATCAAGCCATGCGATTTAAAATGCGTATTGGCTTGGTGTCAGCCCAGGTTATCTCATTGGCCAGCTTAACGGCATGCAGTTCGGCCGATAGCGGCGTAAATCTCAAAACGTCCGCCAGCCGGCTGAGCAGTTACAACAGTAACGGCCTGTCCATTGACGACCTCAAAAGCACATGTGGTGGAATTGCTCAGACGATCGCTTCTGAAGTGGTGCAGATGCGGGCTTTGGAAAAAACGGTAGATATTGAAAAGAAAGCGCCACCATCGACCCTACAGGAGATGTGGGGCAGGGCGACTAGGCAAGACAATGCTGGCCCTGCGTCGCAAAACTACGCCAAAGCACGCAATAAAATCACGGCTTTAAACGCCGAATTGAAGGATCGAGGCTGCCAGCCCGTAGCGATTGAGCCCGAGGTCGTGCCATCCTAACCGATCCACTCGATAAATCGCCATAACCCGCAGTGAATGGCCAATCCACTTGGCCTAACCCAAAGCAAGGCCGTTTTTTGCCGCGCAAGGAGCAATTGCGACGGCAACCGATAAGCACCGCTTGACTTAGTACCATTTCGCACGACATTGTGCGATATTGCATCATATGGAGGTCCGACATGTCGCTATCTCGTCGCTCGTCACTCGCCCTCATCGGGGGCGGCGTTGTCGTGGCCGCCGCAATTCCTGCGGCAGCGTTCCTCGCAACGCGAACCCCGGATTCTGCGCTTGCACCATGGGATAAGGCTGGACGCTACTCGGACCCCCGTATGCGGGCTCTGTCCTACGCACTGTTGGCGCCCAATCCGCACAATCGCCAGCCGTGGCTGGCCGAACTCGTCGGTAGCGACGGAGTTACGCTTTACCGCGATCTCAAGCGCACGCTGCCGGTGACGGATCCGCTTTCGCGGCAGCTGACGATCGGCATGGGCTGCTTTCTCGAACTGATGGAAATGGCGGCCGCCCAAGAGGGCTATGGCGTGACCACCACGCTTTTTCCAATAGGCGAAAACGGCCCCACTGCGATCTGCCGGTTCATGCCCGGTGTCGGCAAACCCGACCCGCTGTTTGCCCATGCCCTGAACCGACGCACTCACAAGGGTCCGTTCGAAGCCCGCGCCGTGCCGTCCGATGCGGTCAAACGCCTGTCCGCCCATGCTCAGATTTTCACCGACGGCCCCGAACAATCGGCGCTCAGACGGCTCGCTCATGCCGGCTGGATGAGGGAGGTGCGGACACCTGATGCTTGGCAAGAAAGCATAGATCTGCTGCGAATCGGGAAGGCCGAAATCAACGCCAATCCGGATGGTATTCCTTTGTCCGGGCCGATGATCGAGACGATGGCGATGGTCGGCATGCTGACGCGCAACGCCGCTGCAAACCCAGAAAGCCCCAGCGCAAAGCCGTTCATCGAGCGGACCGCCAATGCGATTTTGCAGGCGCCCGCCTTCACCGTCTCAGTGAGCCAGCAGAACGGCCGGGCAGACCAAATTGCAGCGGGCCGTCGATGGTTGAGGCTCAATCTCGCTGCAACCGCCGAGGGGCTTGCCCTTCGCCCCGTCAGTCAATCCCTTCAGGAGTACCCGGCGATGAAAACGATATACGACGAAATTCATGCCCGGCTTGCGCCACGGGGAGAAACGGTGCAAATGCTCGGGGTAATGGGATATGGTGCGGCCACGCCACGGACGCCGAGGTGGCCGCTGGAAAGTAGGATGAGGAATGCCTGACGAGCCCGCTAGGGCCTATTTCACATTATTCAACGAGATCAGCATTCTAGCTCAGCTGAGCCGCGCGATGTTCGAGGCGCGACTGCCGCCCGGCATGCTGGTTTCTCACTTTGGCGTGCTCAATCATTTGATCCGCGTGAAAGACGGACGCACGCCGCTCGATCTGGCGCGTTCGTTTCAAGTTCCAAAGACGACGATGACGCATACGTTGGCCACCCTAGAGGCGGCCGGTCTCATCGAGACCAGATCGAACCCCGACGACAAGCGCTCGAAGCTCGTCTGGATCACGGTCGAAGGTCGGGCGTTTCGTAACACGGCGATCGACTCGCTCAAGCCTGACCTCGAACGCCTCGCGGAACGGTTTCCCCTCTCTTCGGTCGAGGCCGTGTTGCCCACTTTGACCGAATTGCGTCAGGTTATGGACGCCGATCGCGCATCGTAGGGGCCGTTTGGCCAACCGCCGTCAGCGCACCGCTGCATGGCGACCAGGCAGCGGTGTGCCGCTGATCTCGACGATGAATTTCTGGCGGAACGCGCGCTCGAAATCGCCGTAACCGTCGGCGGCGATCACGAACGAACCGTTACCGCCCTGGATATTATCCGTGTACCACTGCTCGATCGTTGCGGCCTCGCTGCCGTCGAGGATCGGCAACCCGTTGATGATCACTTTGCTCTCGACCAGTTCGTCGCGCACATCGCTCACCGGCTCTGCCGGGTTGCAATCCTCACGGCCATCGCCCGACACGTCGACCACGGTGCGGTTCGCCTTGGCCGGAATCTGGGGAATGACTTTGTCGGCGATCGTGCGCAGCGAGCGCGAGACGCATGTGAATTGGCCGTTGATGCGTGGCATGCGCCGGATGCGGGCAGCGACGGCTTTGGCATCGGCCGCGCTCGCGATACGGACCCATGGCATCGCAATTTCGGTCCGGTCCGACCAAGCCATGATCGACAGCATTATCGATGCCTGGGGGCCGTTGGTGATAGCGCTGATCACGCCCGGATCTTCTAGCGCCTTTGCGATGCCTTCGATTTGCAAGTAATAGCGCGTGTCATCGACCGAATTCGACACGTCCACGGCGAGCAGCAACGCAGTGTCGACCTCAGGCAGCGAGCCTTGGGCGGAAGCGTCCGGTGGATTGCGTAACGCGACACCGGCGATCAGAGCGAGACTTGCAACAAGCCCCAGCCCAAGGGCTGCGAAGCGGCGCGCGCGGGCAGCGGCAGGGAGAGCTGTGGTCGGTGATGTCATGGGCCTTGCCGTCAGCGGATCGCCGTTTCGATATTCCGGGCGAGATGCAAACCTTGAACTGTTTCAAGGCCGCGCACGCCTGATAATACCGCACCGTCGAGATTGGCGCCCGTCATATTGGCGCCAGTCAGATTCGCGCCGGACAAGTCGGCCTTGGTCAGGTCCGCCTTGGTGAAATCGACGCCCGAGAGATCGGCACCGCGGAACCGCGCGAAATGCAGCACCGCAAAGCGCAACCTGACGCCGGTCAGCGTCGCGCCAGAGAAATCGCATCCCAGCAGTACGGCGCGCTGCGGCGATCCGCGATCATCGCCCCAGGGATAGTCGAGGGCAGCCAAGTCCGCGCCGGTCAGGTTCGCGCCGCGGAAGTCTGCGCCATCGAGGCGAACAGCCATGATGCGCGCACCTGTAAGATTGGCGCCGCGAAAGCGGGGGGCCTCGCGCTGGTCTGGCTCCAGACCCGAATAAATCGTCGGGCGTAGCATCGTTACGCCGGTGAGGTCGGCTGCGGTGAAGTCGGCTCGTGTGATAACGGCCCTATCGAGCCTGGCACCGGCGAGGTTCGCGCCGCTGAGGTTTGCGCCCGCTAGATCGGTGCCGAACAAGTTGGCTTTATTCAATTGCGCTTGCTTGAAGTCGAGGCCCGCGAGGTCGAGCCCAGACAGATCGCGGCCCGAATAGTCGAGTTTCGCGCCAGCGGCGGCGCCAAACATCGCTGTCGTCACTTCCTTGGCGGTGAAGTCGGCGGCATGCACCGGCAACGTCGCCAACGCTCCGACAAGTGTTCCGGCGAGCGCGGCGGACCACGCGACATGCCGCCATCGCCGCCCCGTTACGCGTGGACGCGAAAAGTCAATGTGTCGAGGTCGTGCCACGCGGGCCTCTCGGCTAGAGGGGACTACCAGCGCACGCGATCCAAGTTCCGGATGGTGTCGCGTCCGCGCACTGTGTCGAACCCTTTTACGCCAGCAAGGTTCGCTTCGTCGAGGTTGGCGTTGGTGAGATCGGCACCCGTGAGATCGGCCCCACTGAGATCGGCGCGCGAAAGATCGGCTAGATTGAGGTCGATGCCGTCCATTTCCGCGCCGACAAAGCTCGAAAAGGTCAGGACTGCGCGCGACAGGTCGACGTTGCGCAAGTCAGCGCCGGAAAAGTCACAGCTCTTCAAGATCGACGCTGGCAGTGACGATAGATCGGCGCGCGGCTCGTGCGGTCCCAATTTCGCGCCATACAGGTTTGCGCCGCGAAAATCAGCGCCGATCAGCTTCGTCGTCATCCGAATGCCGCGCATGTCTGCGCCTTTGAACTTCGGCATTTCATGTGGAGCGTACTCGAGCGTCGTCGAAACGTCCGGGCGCATCAGTGTGGCGTTGAATAAGATCGCCCCGCTGAGGTTGGCGCGGATGAGGTTGGCGCGATTGAGATTTCCGCCAGTGAGGTCGGCGCCTGAAAGGTTGGCGGCGGTCAGGTCGGCCCCGAACAAATCAATACCGGCCATGGCCGCACCGCTGAAATCGAGGCCCGCAAGGTCAAGATGGCGCAGGTTCTGCCCGGTAAAATCGAGCGCTGTGCCTGAACGGCGGGCTTTGGTGACGGCGATCGTCACATCGCGGGCGGTAAATTCCTGAGGCGGCAAGTCGAGCGCAACGCCCTCCGGCCCGATCGCGGCACGGACCCAGGCGTCGCGCGTGTGCGACTTGGTTTCGCGCGTCTGAGCGTCAGCCGGTACGGTGAGACTGAAGACCAGGATGCCTGTCGCTACTCCGGCGCGGCACGCGGCACGCACGGCACACCACTGTGCCCTCGAACCGGGAGACGAGGCGCCCGCCGATCCTGCATGTCCGACACGGGCGCTGCAAACCCCGGGCATGGCGTCTCCATCCTGCTGAACCCGTCGGTCGAGCTTGTCATTGGTCATCTGGAGGGGGAAGACAAATCTCACCCGTCCGGCGAGCTCGAACGGAATGATCAGCTTGCATTGCAATATGCTATGTCACTGTCTCGATAAGACTATTTCCGCAATTGTGCACATGCGAGATAACGCATTGCTGGCCCACGCGGCAAACGCCGGAATTATCCCGGCCGGGCACAGGTTCAGCGATTTGCGGAAAAAGCGACAGTACGAACGGAATTCAACCTGCCGAATCAACGGGTCAATTCATCCCGCCGCGATGCGCTCGATGTCGGCGCCACAGGCCGACAGTTTGCGTTCGAGCTGCTCGAAGCCGCGATCGAGATGGTAGACGCGGTTCAGCAAGGTCTCGCCGTCTGCCATCAAAGCCGCAATCACCAGCGACACGGATGCGCGCAGGTCGGTCGCCATCACCGGCGCGCCGGTCAACGCAGCAACGCCCTTGATTACAGCCGTGTCTCCGTTGAGGCGAATGTCGGCGCCGAGGCGGGCGAGTTCCTGGACGTGCATGAAGCGGTTTTCGAAGATGGTTTCGCGAATAACGCTGGTACCCTTGGCCATTGTGACCAGCGCCATGAGTTGCGCCTGCAGGTCTGTCGGGAAACCCGGAAACGGCTGCGTCTCAACAGTAATCGGGATGATGTCGCTTCCGTTGCGGCGAATCCGAAGACCAGCCGCGCTCTCGCTGACTTCCGCGCCGGTGGCGGTGAGGGTGGCAAGCGCCGCTTTCAGGTGCTCGGCCCGTGCCCCTGTCAATACGACGTCGCCGCCGGTTGCGGCCACGGCAAAAGCGAACGTGCCGGTTTCGATGCGATCGGGCAGAACGGTGTGGACGGCGCCTTCCAATCGCTCGCGGCCTTGGATCATCAGCGTCGACGTCCCGATGCCTTCGATCAGGCAGCCCATCTTGACCAGGCAGTCGGCAACGTCGCCGATCTCGGGCTCACGCGCGGCATTTTCGATGACGGTCTCGCCTCGGGCAAGCGCGGCCGCCAGAAGCACGTTATGGGTCGCCCCAACCGACACTGTAGGAAAGGTCACGCGCGCTCCGCGCAAGCCACCGGCAGGCGTCTTGGCGATGACGTAACCGCGGTCGATCTCGATGTCGGCACCCAGCGCCTTGAGGCCCGACAGGTGGAGATCGACCGGCCGGGTGCCGATCGCGCAACCGCCGGGCAGCGAAACCTTGGCTTGGTGACAGCGGGCCAGCAACGGACCCAATACCCAGAAGCTCGCGCGCATCCGCGAGACCATTTCGTAAGGAGCCGTCGTATCGACGATGTCGCGCGCGGACAGGTGGAAGGTCTCGCCGAGATAAGCCGCCGGCGTCGAACGCTTGCCGTCGACGGCGATATCAACGCCGTGGTTGCGCAGAATACGCGCCAGGAGGTTGACGTCGGCAAGGTTCGGCACGTTTTTCAAGGTCAGACGGTCTGCAGTCAGCAAACTCGCAATCATCAGCGGAAGGGCGGCATTCTTCGCGCCCGAAATCGGGATCTGTCCGTTGAGCTTGCGCCCCCCGCTGATACGAATGCGATCCACGTGTCCCTCTTTCTGTCGGCGCGGTCAGCGCAATTAATGGCGGCCGTTTCGCTACGATCTGGCCCGCCTCGCAGCCCCACCGCAAGGCGCTGGAGACGCTACGACGCCATCAGACGGATTGCCGGTGAAGCTCATAGCGAATCATTTGCAGCTCAAGCGTGATGCGATCTCTTAGCCGCCCTTATCGCCACACGCAAAGCGCGCAATCAAGACGGACGATCACGGCGGGGCTGCCGGATGTCAGGTTTCAAGCTCGCCCGGACCGGCTTTGGCGGCAGTCGCGCCTCCGTCATCCGGCGGGGGCGATTCGATGGCCTCGGGGGTTTCATGATCTGCGCGCTGTCCCTCTTTGCGCCGCTTCAGGTTGGCCCGAAGCGCCTGCTCGAGCCGTGCGGTTTTGGCTGCTTGTTGTCGGTTTTGCGGAGGGGGTGGCATTTTGGGGTCGCCGGGTACGGATTAAGGACGCGATTTCAGCAGGTTGAGATCTGAGCTCGGCCAGAATGCCGCGTCCAAACACCAGTCGAGGCGGCCGGTATGGCTCCGGAGCGCCAGCATCGAACGTGGCCCGGTTTCACTACCGCGCTCGTTCACGCCGCACACTTTCAGGATAGACACAACACGGAGGTCTGGCTAGACGAGGAGACCGCGTCGTGGTTCGTCCTCGGGCGCGGTCGGTGGCCGGACGGTCGAACGGTATAGTTCGGCGCTCGGGTCTGGACCGTTGGTCCCAGACGGCCACCTTGCCCGGATGTTACTTGTCCAGGTCGGCGCTGCGGTAGCTCAGTGGCAGAGCACTCCCTTGGTAAGGGAGAGGTCGAGAGTTCAATCCTCTCTCGCAGCACCATTCCACATCTGATCGCCTACGGTGAGTTGGGGCCCGCGGCCACGGCTTGGCGGGGCGTTTTGGGGAGACCGAAGACCGGCTTTTCACGAATGAGCGCTACGATCGCATCGCAAACTTTCGGTTCGCGCCAGTAGTCTACGTGACCGCCGGGTTCCAACGGGATATTTTGGATGAAGGCCCCGTTGACGACGTCCACCCTGTTTCCGATCGGGTCGTCGATGCGCCAAAAGTTCGTCCAGCTCGCAAGCTTCGGGTTCAGCCGATGGGCCTCCGTGTTGAGCGCGGCATAAGCTGGAAAATAGTGCTGGTAGATATGGGTCAACGGACTGGCCAGTGTAATGACATCGATCCTGCGTGCTTCTGCCAAGTCGTTATCGTCCCGGCCTGTCCGAAGATAATCGAGCAGGATGACGGTCCCCTGCGAGTGGGCGACGAAGATCACGCGATCGAGGCGTTCGGCGGCCACAACCGTGTCCATCAGGGCATCCAAGCGCTTCTGGATCCGCTCTCGGCGGGGGTAGCGGTTCTTGTAGCGTTTGCCCTTTGGCAGCAACCAATGGCCGACGGCGTCGCGGGGCGTGTACTGATGGTCGACGAGATCGCGCATGATGTGGAGGACGCCGCGTGAGGCGTTCTGGACCGAACGGACAAACTGGAAATACGCATAGATCGCGACCATGCCGGTGCCACCGGCAATGCCAGTCATCGCGTGCCTGAATGCTATGCGGTTGTCCTCATTTTTCGAAAGCCAACCCACTATGTCGACCGGGAGCGAGTACGTAATGCCGAGATGCCGGTCGAGCAACTCAACGGCCTGCGGGCCGTAATAGCTGTAGAAATTGAACAGTGTGGCCGCGAACATCACAGCCACGATAACCTCGCTCACGATCAATCGCGGCGCGTTCGATTGCACCGCCATTGAGGACTTTGGGAACAGCCGTCTCAAGCCCATCCGGAGCGAGACGACGAGGATGAACGTCGCTGCGAGCACGGCGAACATCGCCATATTAAACAGCACGATGATGACAAGCCTGACATTGAGGTCGTGCAGTTCCTTGCATGAGTCTTTCGCGGCTCCAATGCAGTGCTCCGGGTCGAACGAGCCTTTAACCACAGCCCCGATCAACAGCACCCACAACAGAGCTACGACAATCTTCCAAATCACGCCCTGGATCGTGCTGAGGCCGAGGGCGGCTGCTGGACGGGCGAGCGGCAACGATGCGCGGGGGACAAACGGTAGAAGCCTCGCGATGAAGAGGCAGCCGAGCAGCACGATCGCCAGCGCGATCGTCGCGCTCCAAAGGAACCAAATCGGCATGATGACCGCCGCCCCCATATGCAGGTAAGCGGCCGGGCTGTCTGAGAAATTGCCGAATTTCAGCGGGGCATAGGCGTTTGTGCCGATCAGCAAAACCAGAAGCAGCGACGAGAACACGAAGGTCGACAGTCCAACGTCGGCGAGAGCAATGTCACGATGGGCAAGCCTCCGGCCCATCCACAGGCCACCCACGGCCAAAAGGGCGAGTGTAGCGCCGATCGGATAGACGATGTCGATCCCAGCGAGCCAGGGGTTGAGATAGCGGATCTCCAACAGGCGCTGCATCAAGAGGACGATCAGCGCACAGAAAAAGACGGCAACGTTGGTGCCGGTGATCGGCCAGCGCAACAGCCAGTTTGCAAGCAAGATCAACGACCGCAACACACCCAGGAAGCCGCCATGGTTGTGGCGCAACGCCCCGCTGCCAAACACCATCGGCGCCTCGTAAAACAACCGAACCGCCGCCACCATCGAGGTGAACGGGCCAGCCCCGATCCGAGACAAATCCGCCCAAAACAGTTCCATGAAGGCAAGATCGCGCCCTTGCCCGTCGTCACCGCGCCGCAAAAAACGTGGAACTTGGCGCCCTCATCGGAACTCAAGCTGTCTTTCAGAGTGTGGACTTCGCTGTACGGCGCGAGCCTCAATTCGGGCGAACACCGCTCGAGGCGATTGATCACGAAATCGTTGATCCAGCCGGGCTCGGTCTCGCCAACTCCGTGGACCAGCACAATTCCGACCCGCTCGCGTGGTGGCGACTGTGCCGTGTCCATATCGCACCTCGAAAAATTAAAGTGTAACAATCTGTCGCTGGAATAGTGGATCACGCCTTAGCTGCACAATACTTTCAAGTCAGCGGCAAAGCAGTAGCTGCGGTTGCACGGGCTACGGAATTTTCCGTGCTGGAGTTGCAGTAATCGAACCACAGCTACCAGTCGAACTGGGGTGCGATCAGCGCACGCCGACGGGGCGATCTTGTGCAACGTCGGATCAGCGAATAGTGGTTACGGCTCAGACGCCGAGGCAATGTGCCCGGCCTCACGATGTCCTTTTCTGGAGAAGCCGCATGCGCGGACGCATCGTCATGTTGCCAGCTCTGATCGCTGGGCTCGCGTTTGCGCCTGTGGCTGCGCAGGCACAAGCGACCTGGTCGGACAACGGCGCCGTTTACGACAGTGATGCCCGGGAACGGGCGGAGCAAGTCGAAGCCGAGCGAGCCGCCCGCCGCAAGACGTATGCGCCAATCGTCTATCCAAAATTCATGGACGGCGGCGAACGCCCCGATATCCAGCCAGCCGAGCCGCCGATCGTGTATTTTGACCAGCCCGAAGAGCCCGGCTCTATTCTCGTCGACACGGCGAACCGCAAGCTGTTCTACGTTCTGCCCGGCAAGAAGGCCTATCAATACCCGATCTCTGTGGGTCGAGACGGCTTCACATGGACCGGTACGGAAAAGATCAGCCGCATCGCACCGTGGCCGTCATGGACACCTCCGCCAGAAATGCACAAGCGCGTCCCCGGCCTGCCGATCACCGTGTCGGGCGGGCTGAAGAACCCGCAAGGCGCGCGCGCGCTTTATCTCGGTAACACCATCTACCGCATCCATGGCACCAACAACGACCGCACGGTCGGCCGCGCCAACTCGTCGGGCTGCTTCCGCCTGACCAACGAACATGTCGTGCATCTGGCCAGCATCGCCAAGGTCGGGACCAAGGTGAAGGTGCTGCAGGCCTACAACGGCAACGTCAGCGAAGCGCCTCCGCTATCGAGCTTGTTCAACTGGGGCAGCCCCGAGCCGGCCGCTGCGCCCGTGAAGCCGAAGCCAAAAAAGCCGGTCGCGAAGAAGCCGGTCCAGTCGACCACGACCGCGACTGCGCCGGCCACAGCGGCGCCAGTTGCAGCGTCACCCGCGGGAGCGTCACCCGTGGCGGCGGTCAACACGACGGCGAGCATTTCGCCCAAGGCAACAGTGAGCCAGCCGACTAGCGCGACGCCAGTTCCCCCGCAGCCAAAGCCGCAATAAGTTTCTCGGAAACGTCGGGCATCGGAAGTGACGTGAGTACGGCTACTCGCCCTCTTCCTCACGGCCGACGAGCGCGAGCGCACGGCCGCGCAGGCCCATCAAACCGAGTTGGTGAATCAGCGCGTCCTCGCGGCCGTGTGTGACCCAGATTTCGGGCGCGCCCGTGTCGCGGACGGTTTCCAAAAGCTCCGGCCAGTCCGCGTGGTCGGAGACGACGAGCGGCAGTTCCACGCCCGACTGGCGGACGCGGCAACGCGTGCGCATCCAACCGCTGGCGAACGCCGTCACCGGCTCGGTAAAGCGGCGCGACCACCGGTCGGCCATAGCTGACGGCGGGCACATGACGAGCGCTGTCGCCGTCTCGGGCTTGGACGCGTCCGAAACTGGCCGCACATCGCCAAGATCGTGGCCAAGGTCCTGATAGAGCCGCGTCAGGCCCACATGCGCGCCATGGAGGTAGATGGGCGCATCATAACCCGCCTGCCGGACCAGCTTGATCATGCGCTGGCATTTTCCGAGCCCGTAGACGCCGACGAGATGGGCTCGGCCGGGCTGCTCGGCGATCGACGAGACGAGGCGGGCGGCTTCGCCGGCAGCGCTTCCGTGGCGGAACACGGGCAGGCCGAACGTCGCCTCGGTGACGAACACGTCGCACGCAATCGGCTCGAAAGCAGCGCACGTCGGATCGGCGGCGCGCTTGTAGTCGCCGGAGACAACGGCGCGGCTGCCGCCCCAGTCCATGACGATCTGCGCCGAACCTAGGATATGCCCGGCCGGGACCAGTCGCACATCCACGCCATTGATGGTCCGGCTTTCGCCATAGCCGATAGTATCGAAGCTGCCAGCGCAGGCCGCACCATAGCGGACTTTCATGATGGCGATCGTTTCTGGCGTGGCCAAAACCGCGCCGTGCCCCGAACGCGCGTGGTCGGCATGGCCGTGGGTGATGACGGCCTTGTCCACGGCCCATCGCGGGTCGATGTGGAACTGGCCGGGCTCGCACCACAAGCCCTTGTCGGTCGGGTAGAGCCATGTATCGACGGCTGGACGCAGATGTCCGGCGGCCGTCGGGGTGGCGGCCATCAGGCGATGATGTCGGGACGGAGCTGGTCCTCGACGTTCTGGATCAGGTCTTTCAGTTGCAGCTTGCGCCGCTTAAGCCGCTGAATAAGCAATTGATCTGCCAGCGCGGCAACCTCGAGCATGGCGATCTCGCGGTCGAGATCGCGGTGCTCGTTGCGCAGGCGGATCAATTCCTCGCGCAGATCTCGCTCATCACGTCGCGACGTCATGTGTTTCGCACAAGCTTGAGAAGGGCCACGCCGGTTGGCGCGGAACGGCTTCCGTATACACCGGCGCCATGCCGACGCCTATCGGGTTCTCAAGTTGGCTCAGCACCACGAACTTAACATCACATGGCGGAGCCAAGCGGGGATCAAAACAGCTTCATACCCGGTGGCAGCGGCAGGCCGCCGGTCACTTCGCGCATCTTTTCTTCCGCGACGGCGGCAACCTTGGCGCTGGCATCATCAGCGGCAGCGAGGATCAGGTCCTCGACGATCTCTGTCTCGTCGGGTTTCATCAGCGACGGGTCGATGCGAACCTTTTTGATGTGGCCTTTGCCATCGAGCGTCACGGAGACGAGCCCCCCGCCTGACCGGCCTTCGATTTCGGCAGCGGCAAGCTCGTCCTGCACCTCTTTCATGCGGGTTTGTAGCGCCTGCACCTGCTTCATCATTCCCATCATGTCGCGCATCGCGGTTTCCTATGCTGGTGACGGTGGTGTTGCGGCTGATTAGCCAGTTCCAGTACCGGTGTCGCCAGTATCCTCATCGCGCGCGACGGTTTGGCGGCGGATGGCGGCGATCTTGATGCCCGGGAACGTATCGAGCACGGCGCGCACGGTCGGGTGTTGCTCGATGATGGCGCGATCTTTGGCCGCTCGGGCGCGGCGGAGCGAGCCGAGCGTCGGCTCACCCTCGCGCTTGGACACCATCACGAACCATTTGCGCGCCGTCCAGCGGTTGAGCTTTTCGCGCAAGTAGTTCGGCAGGCTGCCAGGTGCCGCCGGGTGCAAGAAGATATCGATCGAGCCGGTTGCAGCATCGAACTTGACGAGGCTGACCTGCTCCTCGAGATCGACCTTGAGCTTGGCGTCGCGCATTCGGCCGGCGAGATCGACGACATCGGCGAACGATTGAATGGTCGCGACGACCGGACCGGGGGTCGCCAGCTCTTCGCCCGCACCATCGTCGAGGCCCGCACCTGGATCGTCGACCCACATCGATCCCGGGTCGTCGGCCCGCATGGATCCTGGGTCGTCGGCCCGGACGATATCGGGATCGAGATCGCTCGTCAGGTAGGAGTCATGGCTCGCGGGCTGTGGTGCGGAAGGCGGCTGGCCAATCGCACGCTGGCCCTCGGCACGGGGGGCATCGTTCGACGCGGCAAGAGAGGCGGCCACGGATGGCGACCGGCGCTGCGGCGCATCCCCGCCCAGAATGCGGATCAGGTCGTCGGGCGAGGGCAGATCGGCGGTGTGCGCCAGGCGGATCAGCACCATTTCGGCGGCCGCGTGTGCATCGCCGGACTGCGCCGCCTCGGCGTGGCCCTTCTGCAGCATTTGCCAATAGCGCGCCAGCAGCGGCACCGACAGCGACTGGCCCAGCGCCTTGATCCGGCGCTTCTCGTCGGCTGATAGTGCATCCGACCCAGTGTCGGCGGTCAGCACTTTCATGCGCGTGACGACGTGCACGGCTTCGGCAAGGTCGGCCAAAACTTGAACCGGATCGGCGCCATCGCGGTGGAGGGCGTCGAGCAGACCGAGCGCAGTCGCGATATCGCCAGAGGCCAGCGTCTCGACAAGATCGAGAATGAGTCCGCGATCGGACAGGCCGAGCATGGCGCGCACCAAGCTGGCCGTAACCGGCTTGCCACCGGCACCCGCCGACGCACCTGAACCCGACATGGCAATCGCCTGATCGAGGATCGACAGGCTGTCGCGCACGGAGCCCTCGGCGGCGCGCGCGATCATCGCGATGGCATCGTCGTCAGCCGTAGCGCCTTCCTTGGTTGCGATCGCTTTCAAATGGGCCGACAGCACCGGCACGTCGACGCGGCGCAGGTCGAAGCGCTGGCAGCGCGACAGCACCGTCACCGGCACCTTGCGGACTTCCGTCGTGGCGAAGATGAATTTCACGTGCTCGGGCGGTTCTTCCAGCGTCTTGAGGAGCGCGTTGAACGCGCCCTTCGAGAGCATGTGAACCTCGTCGATGATGTAGACTTTGGTGCGCGCGGCGATCGGGCGATAGCGGGAGCCATCGATAATCTCACGGATATTGTCGATGCCGGTGTTGGACGCGGCGTCCATCTCGACGACATCGGGATGACGGCTAGCGATGATCTCGGCGCAGTGGCGGCCGAGCACCGGCATGTCGACGGTCGGGGCGGATACGGTGTCGGTCTCGTAGTTGAGACCGCGGGCGAGGATGCGGGCGGTCGTGGTTTTGCCGACGCCGCGCACGCCGGTCAGCATGTAGCCTTGCGCGATACGGCCGGTGGCGAACGCATTGCGCAGCGTTTGCACCATCGCGTCCTGCCCGATCAGATCGGGGAACGCCTGCGGACGGTACTTGCGGGCGAGCACGACGTAAGGCGCTGCCAGTGGGGGAGCGTCGCCGAACAGGCCGCCGTCGAGGGACGGCGCCGGGGGTGATGCCGCTATCGGCGCATCGTCCTGGAACACCGCCGCAGGTTCGGTATCCCACGGTGGGCTGCCGTCGCCAGGTCCGGAAGATGGAGGGGTTGGTTTCTTCGCCATTCCCAACTTGTGGCGCGCGCACGCCGACCTGCCAAGGGGGCTTGTGACGACGCACGAAAATCAGCTGCAAACGAAGAACTAAGGCGTCTTGCGCAACAACGTGTCAGCGCAGCAATCACCGGGTGAGAACCCAGGTAGACAGGCGGCTGAAGTGACTGGCGGACGACCCGGCGCCTGATCGTTAGGGCTGCTTCGTTCCCGACCTGACCCGGTTGGCGAGAGCGTCGTCCGCCGCCAGTCGAAGATCAATATGGTCGGTTTGCCTGCGGCTGGCAAGGTATCCAAGATGCCGGGGTCACAAAATGTCGGAGCCGTTCACGACCCGGTATCAGCGGCACCGGTCTTGGGGTGTTTGGCGTCGTCGCCAAGTTTTACGCCGCGCTCCTTCAGCGACTTGGCGACCTCGGGCGGCATATAATTTTCATCATGCTTGGCCAGCACGGTGTCGGCAACGAATACGCCGTCAGCGTTGATAATGCCTTCGGCAACTACGCCCTGACCTTCGCGGAACAAGTCAGGCAACACGCCCTCGAATTTGACCGGCTGGACCTTGAGCGTATCGGTGACGACGAACTCGACATGCGTGCCTTGACCGCGCTTCACCGAGCTTTCTGCAACCAGCCCGCCAAGTCGGAAGCGCTGACCGGGCTTGACCTTCTGCTCGGCGATATCGGACGGCGTGCGGAAGAACGTGACCTTATCCGACAGCGCAAACAGCACGAGAGCCGTGGCGATGCCGACGGTGGCGACGCAGGCGAGGATCAAGAACGAGCGGCGTTGTTTGCGGGTCATGGGCTACTGGTTCGAACGACGGATCACGACGGAAGACCTAAGCTTTTGGCGAGCGCCTCGAGTTCGGTTTGGGCCGCGCGGTCGCCAGCCGTCGCCGCCCTTGCTTGCTTTAGCGCATCGAGAGCCTCGGCCGATTTGCCAAGCGCTTTGTATCCCGTGACGAGACGCGACCAGGCGGTTGCGTCCTTGGGTGCGGTTTTGACGATCTCGGACGCTCGCGCGATCATCCGGCCCATCATCAGCTCGCGCATGTCGGCTGGCATGCCGGCTGCTGCCGCGACGAACTCAGCCGGTGTCGGGCCAGCACCGGCGGGCTTGGGGCCACTCGCTGGGGCGAGAACGGGTGCTGCCATTTGCGGACGGGTTGCAGCGTCAGCCGATGGTGTACCTACGGGGGCAGTCGGGCGACCAGGGGGGGCACCAGGGAGAACGGCGGCCGGGTTGGAGCCAGCCTCATTACTCGATGCTGTCTTGTCGGAGCCCGCTTTGGCCGTGAGGCCCGTCAGCCGCGCTTCAACCGCATCCCGCCAGGGCGCGTCGGCTGGCGCATCGGCCAGCATCCGCCGGTAGGTCGCCTCGGCCTCAGCCGTTCGGCCATTCTGTTCATCGGCAATCGCCACCCAGAACGTCGCCTCGGTCCGCTTGGGATCGAGCGCGAGTGCCCGCGAGTAGGCGGCCCGGGCCGGGTCTACGACCATGCCGTTGTTGGCAAGAACCAGAGCCTTGGCGAGACCCATCAAGCGTTCGGGCGTTTCGCCCAGCAGTTTAATCGCACGCTCATAGGCCTGACCGGCTTCGACATACCGGCCCTGCTGGATCAGAACCGGCGCGATGACCGACCAGCCCATGCCGTCGCCGGGGTTTTCACGTAACCGCGCTTCGACTTTGGCGACCAGATCTTCAGCCGATGATCGCTCAGGCGCGGCGGCGAGACGTTCCGTCATCGGTCGGCCGGGGAGGTGCGGCGATCCGACGGACAGGTACACCGCGAGTGAAAGAGCTGGAACGGCGACGACACTGGCCACCAATACGGCATCTGGCGAAAACCAAGCTGTCGAAACGCGGGTCGGCGTCGCATTCGCCGAAGTGGCCCCCGGAGTTACTCCCGGGCGGGCGTCAACATGCTTGAGCAATCGGCGTGCGATTTCTGTGCGCGCAGAGGCCGCTTCGGCCTCGGAGACGACACCGCGCGCAACGTCAGCATCGAGTTCGGCAAGCTGGTCGCGGTATACAGCTGCGTCCGGATCGTCGCCTGTAGTGGCATCAGCGACGAAATCGTTGGGCGCACGCAGCAGAAGCGTCGCAACTGCGGCAGCAAAGAGTGCAAACATCAACCAAAGCAGCATCGGCGGTCCAAGTTTGGCCCCAAGTGATGGCGCACCGACGCCACCGAGTAGCACGTTGTCCGGGGCGCTATGACCCCGAACCCACTGCCAATATGTCGTGGAAGAGGGGACGGGTGTCCAGTTGTCTTGCAACCCTGCGGCAGGACGCCCGTCACCGGCCAGGGTTTGTCGAAGCGCGACTGACTAGGCGACGTTCTTCCAGGTGCCGTCGCCATTGCGGCAGGCGGTGCCGCGCATGGTTTGGGGGCGACCATCAATGTAGATCGTGTGCGTGTAGTCGCGGCAATCGCTGGGACCGCGACGGTACGGCTTGCTCGGCACGACTTCGCCGTAGCGGCCGTTGTCGGGATTGCGCCATGGCACAGCCGAGCCGGTCTGGCCGCGCTCGAGCGCTTGCAGTTCGGCCTGCTGCGCTAGCGCTTGATCCTGTTTGTCCAAAGAGCGACCGATCTCGCTGCCGACGATGCCGCCAATGACCGCGCCCGCGACCGTGGCCAGCACCTTGCCCGAGCCGCTGCCGACTTGGTTGCCGAGGATGCCGCCAGCCAGCGCACCTACGGCTAGCCCGCCGTCGGCCTTGGAAATACCGCCTGTGCCGTCGCCGTTTGCGCAGCCGGCAAGGACGATCGGCGCGGCTGCGATCGCCATGATAATGAAGCGCGGCGTGCCCATGCGTATTCCCCTCGAACGTCGGTGTCAGGCTACGGTGTGTGCCCGATCAGGCTGTCAGCATGTAACCGAGTTAGCTCTCACGTGTAGACTTGACAAATACCGGTGCCCACAGATTCGGGCAAAAGTGAGGGTCGGTATGTCTTGGTCAAGCGGCCGCCCGTCTGTCGCTCGAGCTCGAACGTCCGTTCACACCGCCGGTAGCTCGAGCCGGACCAGCAGGCCGCCGCGCGGAGAGGCATCGAGGCTCATCGAGCCGCGGTAGCTCGTCGCGATGTCGGCGACGATCGACAATCCGAGACCGGTGCCGGGCTTGCTTTCATCGAGCCGCTGACCACGCTTGCCGATTTTGTCGCGCTGCTCGGGCGTAAGACCCGGACCATCGTCTTCGACCGTGACCAACAACCGCCGGGCGGGCTCACGCGGCGTGGCGGCAATCTGATGAACGGTTACCGTGACGTTGGCGGTGCACCACTTGCACGCGTTGTCGAGTAGGTTGCCCAGCATCTCTTCAAGGTCTTGCTTTTCGCCCTGGAACGTCGCGGCTTCCGGACACGTCACCGTGATGGCGACCCCCTTGTCACGGTTGATCCGCTCCAGCGTGCGCCCGAGGGCGTCGGCAACCGGACCAACCGGTGTTACGCGGCCGATGACGTTGGCGCGGGCCGCCATCTGTGCGCGTTCGAGATAATGATTGACCTGGGTCCGCATCACCTGGGCTTGCTCGACGACTTTCGCTGCAAACTCGCCGTCGTGGTCGCGCGCTTCGTTGGTGATGACGGCGAGCGGCGTCTTGAGCGCGTGAGCCAAGTTGCCGACCTGGGTGCGGGCGCGATCGATGATATCCTGGTTCGACCGCAACAGCGCATTGAGCTCGATCTGCAGCGGCGTGATTTCGGCCGGGAGATCGCCGCCTAGCTCCTTTTCTTTGCCCGAACGGACTGCCGCAAGGTCGCGCTCGATGCGCCGCAGGGGGGCGAGACCGAATTGGATCTGGACAAGCGTGACGGCAAGCAGTCCGACGCCGGCGAGCGACAGCGCTATCGTCAAGCGCGAGCGGAACTGCTCGATGAGGTCCTCGATCCAGTCGAAGGGACCCGCAACGATGATCGAATACCGTGGGCGGTCAGCCTGATAGCCGAGCGAATTGACGACCTCGACGATGCGGATCGTCTTGCCGTCAGGCCCGGCGGTATTCATCCACCGCTTGCCGGTCTTGTCGGCGGGAAATTTGAGATCGAACGGCGATTTGAGCGTCGCGGTCGCCAGCGATGGCGAGACATGCGACTTGGCGGTTGGAATATCGAGCGGCTTGACCTGCCAATACCAGCCCGAATTGGGCACCTCCAGCAGCGGCTCGTAGCGGTTGGGCGGCATCTCCGGCTCGTTTTCGGTCGTCGCCATGCTGTCGATGGCGATCGCGTCCACGAGCTTGATCAACGTGTTGTCGAACCCGACCCTCACGTCTTCGCGATACAGCGAATAGATCAGCCATCCGGCCAGCGGCAACACCAGCAGCGTCCAGGCGACCGAGGTCGCAAACAGCCGGAAAGCGACCGAGTTGAGCTTCATGGGCGCGCCGCGTTACGCCCCATCGGCGACCGCGCTCAGGCGGTAGCCGAGCCCGCGCACGGTCTGGATGATGTCGACCGGCAGCTTCTTGCGGAGACGGCCGATGAACACCTCGATGGTGTTGCTGTCGCGGTCGAAATCCTGGTCGTAGAGGTGCTCGACGAGTTCGGTGCGCGATACCACGCGGCCGTTGTGGTGCATCATATAAGCAAGCAGGCGGTATTCGTGAGAGGTCAGCTTGATCTGTTGACCGCTGCAGGTGACCCGCGCCGACTTCGTGTCGAGGCGCACCGGGCCGCATTCGAGTTCGGACTTGGCGTGGCCAGACGCGCGGCGCAATTGGGCGCGGACGCGGGCGAGCAATTCTTCCATATGGAACGGCTTGGCGAGATAGTCGTCGGCGCCAGCGTCCATCCCAGAGACCTTGTCGCTCCACCGGTCGCGCGCGGTGAGGATGATGACCGGCACCTTGCGGTCGGACCGGCGCCATTGCTCGAGGATCGAGATGCCGTCCATTTTCGGCAGGCCGATGTCGAGGATGATGAGATCATACGGCTCGGTGTCGCCGAGATAGTAGCCCTCCTCGCCATCGAACGCCGTGTCGACCGCATAGCCGGCCTCGCCCAACGCCGTGTTGAGCTGGCGGTTCAAGTCTTTATCGTCTTCGACGACGAGCACGCGCAAGGGTGTATCTCCTGGTCCAGAGCACCCGGATCATGGCCGAAACATAGGCGAAAGCGGGGCCACTGTCACGGCGCGCTGTGCGTCGTCAGTCCAAAAGGCGGGCCGCGACACCAACGCTGGTTAACGCTGCGATGGCGCGGCGGTCGAACGAGACGAACGTGTCACCGCCGAGCGCGCGGGCTTGGTGGGCGATGATGCCGTCCGCAAAGTCACCGCCGGCATCAAATACGGCAAAGCCCGCTTCGACCGCGGGCCGGTCGATCGAGATGGCTGCCGTGGTCATGATCGTTTTCAGAGCCGCTTTGATCGCCGAGTCGGACAATCCGTAACCCCTCTTGAGCACCCACACCAGTTCGCACAGCGCAACCGTCGAGACAGCGATGGTTTCGGAGGCGGCCATGGCGTCCTTGGCTAAGGCGGCCTGGGCTGGATCGTCGTCAGTTAAAGCGCGAACAAGAATGTTTGTGTCGACGCCTATTTTCATCCTCGCTTTGCCCAACCATCTGACGCGATCTCCGAGATCTCGTCGATCGACAAGCACGGCTGGTCCGGACGCTTCAAAAGTCCGAACAGCGCTTCGACGTTGCCTGCGGGCGCGGCTCGTAGCCGGACACAACCGTCGGGTTGCATGTCGACGACAACCTGATCGCCCGGCCCGACGCCCAGGTGTTGCAACAGGTCGCGCTTGAGGGTGACTTGGCCTTTAGCGGTGATGGTAAGAGTGGTCATAGCTTCATAGTAAGGCATCTTTGCCTTACCGTCAACCCGCGTTACCCGCCCAACACCATCCCCGCCGCTGCCCTCGGATCAATCCGGCCAGCCAGGACATCGTCGGCAAGCGCGTCGAGGGCGGCCGTCCCGCCAGCCTTTATGCGTTCGGTGACGAGGTCGCTCGCAGCCCGCGCGATCAGATAGCGCGCGCGGCGACGGCGGCGCTCGATAGGGGTCTGACGGCGGGCTTTGACCCCGGCGGTGGCGATGGCGGCGGCGAGGTCCGCGATGCCGTCTGCGGTCGTGGCGGTGGTTTTCAGTACGGGTATCCGTGCGGTCTCGCCGGAGCGGATCGACAGCGCGCCCTTGAGTTGGTGCAGCGTCCGCTCCGCGCCTTCGCGGTCGGCCTTGTTGACGACCAGCACGTCGGCGATTTCGAGCAGGCCCGACTTCATAGCCTGGATGTCGTCGCCAAGGCCCGGCGCAGTGACGACGACGCGGACATCGGCCACTTCGGCAACGTCGATCTCGTTCTGGCCCGTCCCGACGGTTTCGAGCAACACGTGGGCGAAACCGGCTGCGTCGAGCACATCGACGATCCGCACGGCGGCTGGCGACAATCCGCCGAGATAGCCGCTGCTCGATAAAGACCGCACGTAGACGCCGTCGTCGTCGAGCGCGGCCGTCATGCGGATGCGGTCGCCGAGGATCGCTCCGCCAGAAATCGGGCTCGATGGGTCGACGGCGACGACGGCAACGCGCTGATCCAGGCCTCGCCAATGGCCGATCAGCGCATTGACCAGCGTGGATTTTCCAGCGCCGGGCGGACCCGTGATGCCGATGATGAGCGCGGCACCAAGGTGGGGTTGCATCGCCTGCAGCAGCGCCGGGGCCTCGGGCGCGAGACGTTCGAGCGCGGTTACGGTCGCGGCCAGCGCGCGGCGGTCTCCACGGCGGAGAGCCGCAACACGGTCGACCGGACCACGCGCGGTCTCGTCGCTATCGGCGGCCTGGGCTGTCGGCTCTGACGGGGCCGCCATCAGAACCACACCCCGGGCCAGCGGTTGCGTGGACGCATTTCCACCGGCCCGACACCCGCCAACGAGATCAGCGGCCCATCGACCAGCCGCAGCGGAGGCAGGGTGTCGCCGTCGGGCGGCAGTCTGACGGCCAAAAGGCGGGCAGCCCTGGCTGGGCCGTCGATATGGGCGCGCAACGGTGACGGCAGCGGGACCCGCCGCTGGGGTACGGGCAAACGGATGTCATCGAGCGGAGAGCCGCAACCGGGCGAGGTTGCAGCGGCGACCTTGGCGACAAGGCCCCGGTCCCCGATCAGGCCGGTAGCATCGAGGTCGGCGAGACGGTCATGCTCGCGTGGCATGGCGAGTTGCAATTGGCTGGATAAAAGCGGAGCGGCCAGCAGGAGCGCGATCGGCAGCCAAGGAAGCGTGGGTTCGCCGAAAAGCCACAGGACGCCGCTGACCAGGGTCAACCCGGCGCCAATCGTAAACATCGCTTGAGCCGCACGGGTGACGGTATCGGCCAGCGCGAACACCGGCAAGTCGCCGGCCCGGATGTGGGCGATCTCATGGGCAATAATCGCCGCGATCTCGGGTAACGAGTGGCGTCTCAGGAGGCCCTCGGTCACGAGGATCGCCTTGCGCTGTCCGTGGCCGACCGAAAACGCTCCGATGGCGAGCGACGGGATAATGGCCAGAGCTGGTGGCTCAGTCAGGCCAGCCCGTGCCGACACCTTCGCGACGATCTCGCGTAGGCTGGAGCCTTGGCCGGGGGACAGGGCTCGGGCGCGGTAGACCGACAGCATGGCCTCGGCAGGTATACGCGGGCCGAACATGACGAGAAGCACGCTGACGGCGACGGCCAGCGCGAGGCCGACGCTGCCAAACGCAACATAACCGGTGAGCGCGAGATAGGCGGTAACCGGCACGGCGAGCACGATGATGCGGCGATCGCGCAGGAGCGACAGGCCAGCGCCGGCCCCGGCGAGTGGGGGTATTTGCGGCGCGGTTGCACGCTCGGCAGGGGCGCCGTCAGCAGTCGTCATGGCAACCTCCTGCGGTGCTGTCTGCCGGGTTTCGGGACCAAGATTGGCCGGTGGGCTCGCATTTACCCAGCCAGAACGGCTTCTAGACCAGCCCAACCCGGACGCGAAGCGCGACACGCTTCCCAAAACGCCTTGCAAACAGTTTCCGCATCATAGCGGTCTGGGCCGCGTCGTCAGAACAGCGCGATCGAGACGCCATCGGGCAGTTCGGCTGCCGATAGTGTTGCCTGCGCGTGGGCCTGGGCCTCTGCGGCCGGCACGATCTGCTCAGCACGGTCGACAACGGTGAATGTCACGTCGAGTCCGGACCGGATGAAGGTTTCCGACTTCATATGGCGCAGCAGTTCGAGGAACGGGCTCCAGAAGCCGTCGATGTTGGCCAACACGATCGGCTTCTGGTGACGGCCAAGCTGGGCCCACGTCAACTGCTCGACCAGTTCTTCCAGCGTGCCGATGCCGCCGGGCAGGGCGATGAAGGCGTCCGATTTTTCGAACATCAGCCGTTTGCGCTCGTGCATGTCGCCGGTGACGATGAGTTCGGTCGCGTTTTCGAGCGCGTGTTCCTTTTGCATCAGGAACTCGGGGATGATGCCGGTGACGTGGCCGCCCGCCGACAAAGTTGCGCGCGCAACCTCGCCCATCAGGCCGAGCCCGCCGCCGCCATAGACGAGGCCGATGTTGCGGGCCGCCAGCGCTTGGCCGAGAACCTGGGTAGCTTCGGCATACTTGGGGTTTCGGCCTTTTCCCGAGCCGCAGTAAACGCATACCGTGGAGATGCGTGAGCTGGCGGGACCAGCACTCGTTTTTTTTGTGTCCGTTGGGGTGCCCGAATTTCGCGTCGCCGTGCGAGCCATGTCGTCCAATACCTTGTTCTTTTTCATATCAAAATCGTTAGCGGCCCAGCATTGCACAATCATGGCAGGGCGCCGTCCGTGCAGATTTGACTGATTGTCTCATCCGCATGAACGGCAGGTTCATCGGCGACCGAGCACTTGCCCGGACATACGAGGTGATGGCTGCAGTTTGCGTTGGCAAGGCCGCCGGGTTAATGAGCCGTTCACCACCGAGGCGAACCCATTGATCGGCCATCGGCTGGCGAATATGGCCGAAACATCCGCGCCTTGTTTCGGCGCGCTGACGGAAAGTATGCGTGACGCAATGGTGAGAAAACCCACGGCGGGCATAGCAGTGGCGGGCATACCCGTGAAAACCGAATTTCCGGTGCGGGTTAGAGGTAAGCTTGTGCCGTGGTTGGCGCAGACGTTCGGCCGTGCGTCTGTTCTCCTCGTGCTGGCAACGGCCGTGCTGGCGCCCAATGCCGTGCTGGTGACCAACGCCGATCTGAGGGCGCAATCCAACTCGCAGCCCGGCACGCAACCTGGGGCATCTGGCACCCCGCGATCTAGCCCGTCGGCTGCCATTGCGAGCCCGCCGCCCCTGGGTCAGCCGACAGCGGTGCCAGAGGCATGGACCGGGATCGGTCCTATCGACGATGCGCTGGCTGGGATCGGCAATTGGGTTGATCGCGCCAACCGCGAATATCGGGACATCGTGAACCGCGAGCTATCGGTGCCGACCGAAGCCGCTATCGAGGCGGAGCGCCGTCGTAAGTTGGCGGAACCAGCCAAAACGCCGTCGCCGCAAATCGCCCGTCCGGTGGAACCTGCAAATTCGGCCGAAACCAAGCCGACCGAAACGGCGGCCGCGCCGCCAGCAGACGAGGCGACCCGCGCCCGTCAACGGGCCGCCGAGGTTGCTCGGATCGCACAGGAAGCCCGAACTACACAGGAGTCTCGGGCGAAGGCATCGGCAACGAACGGGCCTGTTCCTACGGGGCCGACCGTGGCCGCCGCTCCGCCGGTTCCAGCCCCGCCGCTGGCGGCGGCAGGTCCCAATGAGCCGAAAATCGACCAAGCCCGCCGAGACGCCGAACGCAAGGAGGCCGACCGCGTCGCGGCCCAAAAGCGCGAGGCAGAACTTAAGGCTATCGAAAAACGTGAGGCTGCGGAAAAGCGCGACGCTGACCGCCGCGAGGCCGAACGGAAAAATCTCGAGCGTAAAGAGGCCGAACGCATCGCCGCCGACAATCGTGAGACCGCTCGCAAGGCCGCTGAAGCCAAAACAGCTGCCGCAGCCGTCCCGCCGGCCACGACAGCTGCACCGTCAACACCTGCGCCAAATACAGCCTCGCCATCCCCAGCTGCGGTTGCCGACCGGAAGCCGCCATCGCCGGGCGAATTGGCCACCGAGGCCTCGAAAGCCGGCACCGCTATTTCGCGGCGGCTCGACGGCGAGAGCACCACCCAGAGCAAAACCACCGGCACATCGAGCGACCGTGCCGATGGATCGGCTGGCGGTGACCGTCGCCAGCTCACCCGGACCGCCAGCTCAGGGTCCGGCGGACGCTGCAAAGCTGCCGGGCGCAAGATCGAACCGCCGGGCACGTACGTCGTCAAACGTGGCGACAATCTGTGGCGAATATCGCGTCGGCACTACGACCGCGGCGCGCGCTATATGCAGATCGTGCGGGCCAATGCATCGAAGATCGCCGATCCGGACCTGATTTTCCCATGCCAGCGGTTCTTCCTGCCCGTTTCACGACGCGCCGATGCACTGATCGACCTGCCACGCGAGATCTTCGCTGGCGTCGGAGGCATCAAGCCAAACACATGGCCGGTGCCGGTCACATCGTCGAGCGGGACGTCAATGACCGAATCCTGGCCGCCGGGACCGATGCCGTCAGGGCTTGTATCGGCTCGGTTTGTCGGCGGTGAAGCCGTCCGGCCCTGAGCGCCGCCTGCTCGACAACGCTTGACCAATCGGCCGCGCGGCCATGACGCTAGCGTCAGATCATTGGCGGGTTTAGGTCTAGCGCCCACAATATGAGCCGACGGCCAAGCGGATGGCGCGACGCCCGCATCCCGTCACGGAGCCACAGACACGATATGCGACCAACTTCACACGGGCTGGCGGCAGCTCATCCCGCAGGAGGCCACGCCTCTGGTCAACACCCGGGACACCCTGCGGCGGGCCATCATTCGGGGCACCACCCAGCCGGGGCCAATACCGGAGGCCCCAAGCGCGACCCGTTGATGCTGCAGAACCGGGCCGACCACTGGACCGTGCTGCGCGGGCTACTGCCGTTCGTCTGGCCAGAGGGCCGTCCCGATCTGCGCCGAAATGTCGTCGCCGCGTTCGCCGTCCTCGTCGTCGCAAAAATCGTCACCGTCGCCGTCCCGGTGTTTTTCAAGGAAGCCACCGACGCTCTGACGCGTGGCGTGACCGATCCGGCCAAAGTTGCCGCCACGGTCGTGATTTCGCTCATCCTGGCCTACGGTCTCGCCCGCGTGGTGATGGCCGGCCTAAACCAGATCCGCGACGTCTTGTTCACCCGCGTCGGGCAGAACGCCGCCCGCCAACTCAACAACCGAACGTTCCAGCATCTCCATAAACTGTCATTGCGGTTTCACCTGGAGCGGCGCACGGGCGGGCTGTCGCGGGTCATCGAGCGCGGCAACCGCGGCGTCGAATTGATCTTGCGCATGGGCGTCCTGCAGCTGACGCCGACTGCGCTCGAGGTGATCCTCGTGTGCGGTTTGCTGATTTGGTATTTCAGCTTCGTTTACGTGCTGATCGTGCTGGCGACCATTGCCGCCTACATGTGGTTTACCTTCGTCGCGAGCGAATGGCGCATCCAGATTCGCCGCGAAATGAACGATAGCGACAACGACGCCAATACCAAGGCCGTCGACAGCTTGTTGAATTACGAGACGGTCAAGTATTTCGGCAACGAGGGCCTCGAAGCCAAACGCTTCGATACCTCGATGCGCCGCTATGAAGAAGCGAGCGTCAAAACCTATTACTCGCTCGGCCTCTTGAACTTTGGCCAGGCGCTGATCTTCACGGTCGGCATGACGGTCGCGATGGTGCTGTCGGCGCGCGGCGTCATCAACGGCACACTGACGGTCGGCGACTTCGTCATGATCAACGCGCTGATGATCCAGCTGTCGATTCCGCTCAACTTCCTCGGCATGGTTTACCGCGAAATCAAGCAAGGCCTCGTCGATCTCGAGACGATGTTCGCTCTTGTCGAAGAAGCCCCCGAAGTTACCGACAAACCCGGCGCGCCGCCCCTGGCTGCTTCAAAAGGCGCGATCAAGTTCGAGAACGTGAGTTTTGCCTACGATCCGGCCCGGCCGATCCTGAAATCGGTGTCGTTCGAGGTCCCGGCCGGCCAAATGGTGGCGATCGTCGGGCCGTCGGGCGCTGGCAAGTCGACGATCTCGCGAATTTTGTTCCGGTTCTACGACATCAGCGCTGGCCGGGTGACAATCGATGGACACGACATCCGCGACGTGACGCAGGCCTCCGTCCGGGCTGCCATCGGCGTGGTGCCGCAAGATACCGTGCTGTTCAACGACACGATTCTCTACAACATCCGCTACGGCCGTCCCGACGCCAGCGATGCCGACATCGAAGAGGCGGCACAGTTGGCCCAAATCGATGGCTTTATCCGATCGATGCCCGATGGCTATAAATCGATGGTCGGCGAGCGTGGCTTGAAGCTTTCCGGCGGCGAAAAGCAACGCATCGCGATCGCGCGCACGATTCTCAAAGGGCCGCCGATCCTGATCCTCGACGAAGCGACCAGCGCGCTCGACAGCCACACCGAGCGCGAGATTCAGTCGGCGCTCGACCGGGTGGCCAAGGACCGAACGACATTGGTGATCGCCCACCGCCTGTCGACCATCATCCACGCCGATCAGATCATCGTGCTCGACAAAGGTGAGATCGTCGAACGTGGCACCCACTCCGAATTGATCGCCAAGGGCGGGCTTTATGCCAGCCTGTGGGACCGTCAGCGTCAGGCTGAGAAGGCTCGCGAAGACCTCGCCGCCGCGCTCGAAGCCGCACAGAAAGCTGGCGCATTACGCGAGGCCGATTTGACCCTGCCGGGCGTCGTTTGAGATCGCTCGGCCATCGCTAACGGCCGTGCGGCTCGGATGTGAAAAGGCCCATCCGGCGTGAAGCGCGCATGGGCCTTAATGTTTTGTGGGAATTTTATTGCGATCAGTTACTGGCGCCACGCTCGGCTTTGACCGGCGCCATCTTGAGCAGGGCACCGTCTGGTGCATCGCCGATCAGATAGAGCGTCCCGTCGGTGGCTACCATCACATCGCGAATGCGGCGATCCATATTGATGCGCTCGACTTCGACGGCTTTATTGTTGGCAGCGTCTAGCGATACGACCACAAGCGCTTTTGACGACATCCCGCCGATCAGTGCCTTACCGCGCCATGCAGGGAATGCGTCGCCAGTGTACATCGCGAAACCGGCGGGCGAAATTGCTGGTACCCACGCGAGAGCCGGTCGGTTGATGTCGCGGTCCGTGGCATGCTTCGGGATAGCGGCGTCATTGTAGTGCACGCCCTCGCTCGTTTTCGGCCAACCGTAGTTGGCGCCCTGTTTGATCAGATTGACCTCGTCGCCACCCTTCGGGCCCATTTCGTGAGACCATAACGCGTCGGTTGCGCGGTCAACCAAAATACCGAGCGGGTTGCGATGGCCAAACGACCAGATGTCGCCCCGGGCGTCTTTACGATTGGCGAAAGGGTTATCGGCTGGAAGCGAACCGTCGGAATTTATGCGAACGATCTTGCCGATGTTCGACGTCAAGTCCTGCGCGGGCTCAAACCGCTGGCGGTCGCCCGACGTGATGATCAATGTCCCGTCTTTTGCAAACGCTAGTTGCCCGCCGAAGTGACCGCGGCCGATGGTCTTGGGCAACTGTTGCCAGATCACCGTCACGTCTTCGAGCTTACTGCCTTCGAGGCGCGCACGGGCAACAGCAAGACCTTTGAGTGTGACGTCATCCAGATTCTGATACTCGCCGAGCCGCTCGTCGGCGGTTTCCTTGGCGTTGGCAGGTTGCAGTTCGGCAGCCTGCACGAACGAAAGGTAAATGTATTTGTTTTCGGCAAATGCCGGATCAATGGCGACGGCCAGCAATCCGCCTTGCTCGCGATATGCGACCGTCGGTACACCTGCAATCGGCTCCGATAATTTGCCATCAGCAAATATGCGCAAACGGCCAGGCTTTTCGGTCAGCAGCAACCGGCCATCAGGCAAAGCGGCGATCGACCACGGATTGTCGAGCGTCGCCAAGGTTTCGACTTGATATTTCCCTTCGATAACTGTGGCGGCGGGGGCCGCATCAGCTTTGGCGGGATTGAGACCAATCATCATTGCAAGGATACCTAACTTTATTTTGCTGATAGCAGACATGGATGACTCTCAATGTAAGTGGATGACGTGTTAGTAACGGATGCGCTTGTGGTGGCGAAGCCCGGCGACGGGTAATCGCGCTGGGCATTCGCGCCGGGCAATCCAACTGGGCAACGACGCTCAGCGTGATTTTTTGTCATTCGGATTAGCGCGTTTGGGCGCTGGAAGTTCGACCTGCAGTTTGTCAATACGCAAGAACATTAGAGACGTCCTTTTTCCAACCAAGTTGCGGGTTCAACGCACTGGGTTGGAGAACGTTCCGCGGGGAAACGGACATTACTGGCGTTAAGCTGCGATCGTCCGAGCGGTCACGCCCGCTGTGTCAAACGGCGGATGATTTCACCCGAGATCGCGCCGATTGCAGGACTTGCGAGGGCCGAACGCGAGCGAAACACGTTCGCCTCCGACCGCAAGATCACGCCATCGGCCAAGATGCGAAGGCCGTTGGCGCGCAGCGTTTCGCCCGTCGACGTTATGTCGACGATGAGGTCAGCGGTGCCTGCAGCCGGCGCGCCTTCGGTTGCGCCGGTGCTTTCCACAAGCCGGTAGTCCGACACACCGTGGGCAGCGAAATGGCGGCGGGTGAGGTTCAGATACTTGGTTGCAACCCGCAGCGGGCGACCGTAGCGGGCGCGGAACACGTCGGCCAGCCGGTCGAGGTCAGCCATCGTCGCGATGTCGATCCAGAAATTCGGCACGGCCACCACGACGTCGGCATGACCGAAACCGAGCGGTCGAATAATCTCGGCGCGGGTCTCCCCGTCGGCGCCGTACTCGCGGACGAGATCTTCGCCCGTGATACCGAAATGCGCCGAGCCGGCCAGCACGTGGCGGGCGATTTCGGAGGCCGACACGAACGCGACCTCGATTTCGGGCACCTCGTCGCAACTGCCACGGTAACCGCGCGCATTGGCCGGGCGGCGGACGGTCAGGCCTGCCTCAGCCAGTGCGGCGAGGCTGTCGTCCATCAGCCGGCCCTTGGATGGAACCGCCAGCACGACGCGCCCGCTGGCTTGGTCGTCTTGGGGAGGTTCAAGAGGCACGGCGGCGGCAATCGTGTCGCGGGTCATGTTCTCGGTCATGGCGCGGTGCCTCCGGCAAGCGCCGACAGGAGGCGCTCGGTGTGGATCGCCGCGCCGACGGCCGGCACGTCGCAGCGGGCGCCGCACGCGCGCATCAGCCCATCATAGCGGCCGCCGCCGGCAATCGGGCTCGACTGCGGCAGGTCTGGAACGCCGATCTCGAAGACGAAGCCCGTGTAATAAGCGAGCGAGCGGCCGAACTCGCCGCAAAACGAAATCCGCCCGACATCGACATCGGCGGCCTCCAGCGCGGCCACACGGCGCTCGACCGAGGCAATGGCCGGGCCGATCGCAACGCCCGTGTCGACGGCGAGACGGCTCAACGCCGAGGGGAGATCGGCCAGCCGGCATGTGATCCCGGCATAGCGTTCGATAACGGCGGTGGCCTCCGGGTCGAGGGGACGTGCCACGGCGTCACGGGCGAGCGCTGCCAGTGATTGAGCAAGGTCCTCGACGGTCCGCGCGCCGATAGGATCGAGCGCGCAGGCTTCGAGATGGCTGGATACGATCGCGATCTGGTCCGCTTTCGCGGTCGGTGTGTCATGCGTGGCGGCCAGCCGGTCCAACAGATCAGCGCGGACATGCGGGCCCAAGAGTTGCGCGAGATCTTGCGCCTGCGACCCAGGCGTTGCCGACAGCCTAGCGAGTTCGGCGCGAAAGGCTTCGGGCCGGCCATGGAGCCCGGCAAGGCGGCGGCGCCAGCGGGCCGGCATGTCGACGGCGGCGAGGATCGCCTGCGCGAGCGCGAGGTCGCCCGAGCGGATGTCGACCGCCTCAGGCGGCAGTCCTGCAGCCGCCAGCGCGTCGAGGACGGCGGCGAGGCATTCGGCGTCGGCGCGCTCCGGCGTGACGCCGGGACGGGTGCCGATCTGCTCGATGCCGGCCTGGCGGAATTCGCGCGGATGAGTTGGGCCGGCGCTGGCTGGCTGATAGCGGAAGGCAGCACCGTTGTAACAGTAGCGGGCATGGGTCGAGCCGGATGGGTCGCGTTCCAGATGGAGGCGGCACACGGGCAACGTGAGATCGGGCCGCAAGCACAACTCGCTGCCGCCGGGGTCGGTGAACACGTAAGTTCGCGCGCGCAGGGCCTCGCCGATGGCATCGAGGAACACGCCGGCCGGTTGTATGACCGACGGGGCAACGGGCTCGTGCCCGCTGGCTGCGAACGCGGACAGGATGCGCTGCGCCTGCGCTTCGAGTTGGTCGAAGCTCAAGGCCGTCTCGGCGGTGAGGATGCGGGCGATCATGATCGGCGGGTAGCAAGGCGCGGGCGCCGGTTCAAGCGTCGCGCGCAAGGATAGTTTCGCGGCGTGCGTGGAAGCTCAGGCGTAGCGCGCGATGATGCGCTGGACCTCGGTGACCATGTCAGCCTCACTCACCGTGATCTGGGCCGGGCGGGCGGCCTTCCACTCGGCGTTATCCTTGAACGCAGCGGCGGCTTTTTCGCCCTCGATCAGATCCTTGAGTTGCACCTGCCCCGCGTCGCGTTCGTTCGAGCCCTGGATGACGACCACGGCAGCGTTGCGGCGGTCGGCGTATTTCATCTGCGCCTTCATGCCAGCCGAGCCGAGGTACATTTCGGCGCGGACACCAGCTCGCCGCAGCGTGTTGGTGAGGGCCTGGTAGCGCGGCAGTTCGGCCTTATCCATGACCAGCACGACGACCGGGCCGATCTCGCGCGGTGCTTGCTCTTTGGCGATCAACGCAAGCGCGGCTTGGAGGCGGGATACGCCAATGGAGAACCCTGTGGCGGGGACGCGTTCGCCGGTGAACCGGGCGACAAGGTCATCGTACCGCCCGCCACCGCCAACCGAGCCGAAGCGAACCGGCTGACCGTCGTCGCCCTTAACTTCGAAGGTCAGCTCCGCCTCGAACACTGGGCCGGTGTAGTATTCGAGACCGCGGACGGTCTCGGAAGCAAACCGTACTCGCCGCGAGCCATATCCGGCGGCATGCAGAAGCGTGAACATATCTGTCAGTTCAGCTATAGCTGCGTCACCGGAAACGGTCCCGCCAATGTTAACCTTCAACTGATCGATAAGCCGGAAATTATTCCAGTAACAGCGAGCGCCATTTATCTCTTGAACCAGTTCGTCGATTGGGTCGGGCTCGGATCCAAGTGGCGTCCAGACTTCCTGCGTAGCCAGCAGCGCATTCATGATTCTCAGCGCAATTTTTTCCTCGAGACCTGCGCCCGGTGTCGAGTCACCAGATGCATCTTTGCGTCCAGTGGTCAGAAGCGCGGTTACTCCTTCAAGACCAAGGCGATCATACTTGTCGATTGCCCGCATCACGGTCAGCCACTGATCATAGTGTTCCGACCCGCCCAACCCGACCGACTCACGCAGTCCATCAAGAACCTTTCGGCTGTTCACTTTGATTACGAAGCGATCTCGGAGCCCCAGCGCCTCGAGCGTATCGGCGGCCAGCATGCACATCTCGGCGTCGGCCGCGATGCTGTCGGCCCCGACCGTATCCGCATCGAACTGCATGAACTGGCGGTAGCGGCCGGGTCCCGGCTTCTCGTTGCGGTAGACGTTACCCACGGCATAGCGGCGGTATGGCTTTGGCAGCCGCTCATAATTCTGCGCGACGAAGCGCGCGAGTGGTGCCGTGAGGTCGTAGCGCAGGCTCATCCACGGCTCGTCGCCATCGCCACGGTCCTGGGGCGTCACGTCCTGCAGCGAGAATACGCCAGCGTTCGGCCGGTCCTGGTCCGGCAGGAATTTGCCCAGCGCATCTGTGTATTCGAACGCCGGGGTTTCGAGCGGCTCGAAGCCGTAGGTCTCATAAACGCGCCGAATGGTCGCCAGCATCGCCTCCTGGCGGCGGAGTTCGGCCGCCTCGATGTCACGGAAACCGCGCACCAGACGAGCCTCCGGTGCTCCGGGCGGGCGCGCCGTCTTTTTGGGCTGTTGAGCCGGTTGCGGCTTGCCGCCAGCCGGCTTTGGGGCACGCTGGGGGTTAGCAGCCTTCGAATCGGACATGTCGTCGTTACTGCCGGTCATGCTCGCCCGTCCGATTCGTGGGTGGTGGTGTCGTGCCGCGCGGTGGCCTCGTTCGTGCGGCCCTCGCGATATGGCAGCGTGTACCGGATGGCCGTCGCCCATGACAATCGTTTTGGCCCTTTGCATTCGACCACGGGGCAATTTCGGGCAGGTGGTCCGGCTTGCCCGGTCTTTACGTGAACCCGCCGGAACGCGGACATGGCCTTGCCCGGACACGGCTTGCCCGGACAGCAGCGACCGCCTAACCCTCACACCCCAACACGATCGCCGGCAACGGCCACGGAGCGCAGCATGACGTTTCGACGGGGCGGCAGGTTCGGACGCCAGCAGAAGTTTTCGATCGTGTGGCTGCTGGCTGCGATTGCGATCACGATGTATTATTTCGTCGGCACGCAAGTCGGCGATCGGTCGGGCGCGCGGGCTCAGGCGCCGTTCGACACGCCGCAGACCTTCACCGTCACGTCGGCATGCGAAGCGACCCGCGCGATCCGGGGCGGAGAGCCGGTGACACTGGAACCAGGTCAGTCCTTCGCGGCCAGCGGCCTCAACCGCAAGAGCGTCGCAACCCATGTGCTGATCACGGTCGATGGCGCATCGAAGTGGGTCGCGTTGTCGTGCGGCAAGCTTGGCGCAGCGGTCGCAGGCATGCCAGGGACGCGACCAGACATCAGCCAGGATGCACCACGCGGCGACACGCAAACTAGCAGGCAATGCCTGCCGTTCTTCGACGACACCGACAATCCGATCCCACGTCCGGCAGCCTTTGGGGGGCGCGCCGATATTACCCCACCGCCGCCCAAGCTCGACGCGTTCGATCGCGCGCTGATGGCGACCTGCGGCCCGGCCGGCAAGGTCGTCGGGGCACGCGAATTCAAGACCATGATGCGTGCCCATCCCGCCGTTCTGGAGCGCATTCGCAGCTTCACCGGTGGCCGCGTTTTCGGCAACCGGTCAGTGGCAGCAACGGTCGACGCCTATCTCGATCAGCTGACCGCAGCGTGGTTCGACGTCAAGGCGTTCGACCACATCATGTGTGGCGAGCCGAAACCGTCAGGCGAGAGCATCGGCGGGCTGCACTTCCATGGGCGATACCTGCAACTGCAGCAGAGCGGCGAAGCCTGCCGATTGCCCAACTATCAGCAGAATGAGATCGTGCCCGGCACCATTTATACGATGGGCGTCGAGATGAAGGCGGCCAATGGTGCCATGGCGCGTGATGCCCGCAAGGGTTTTGGACTGACGCTGTCGGGCGAGGACATCCTCAAAACCGTGACGCGGGCATTTGCGGACAACCCGACCGGCGGCAACGAGAGCGAGGGCTGCCTGCTGCCGATAACCGACGATGGGCGAAATTTCACGGCAGTGTTCGTGCGGCGCGCGGCTGGCATCCGCACGTTCTACCCCGATGCAACGCCGTACCGTGGCGGCCGCCGCAACCCGCCATGCTCCGGGGCGATCACCGTCGAGTGAGCGACGCCGGCGACCGTCGCGCTACAGCAGCGCCAGCGCGACCGCCGGTGCGCAATGGCCGGCAACGCTGGCGAGATCCCCTGTGACCCCCATGGCGTCGGCAAAGGCCATATGTTCGGCGCCAGCCCTTCGGGCGAGTTCGGCCACGATACCCGACCCGATTCCAGCCGAGACGATGAGGTCGCCGCAATCTGTTAGCGTTGAGAGATGCTGGATGTACGCCTCGACGATCGAGTGCATCTGAACCTCGGCAATGTGGCGCGCCGCCAGCCGATACATCGCGATGTCGCCCTGCTCCTGCCCCGCATCGTATCCAAAACACCGAGCCAGGCGGGCGCAAGACTCCTCGAGCGAGACACCTCGCCCATCAGCGGTCCGGTGCTGATCGGCGCCATCCGGTAGCGTCCCCAAGATCCGATAAACATCGGCCATGGTCGCAAAAGGATCCCGTGCCAGGGTTTGCCACCGGCCGCCAACCACGCCGCGCGTTGTCACAGCCATGACAGGCGTGCGTGTGAGGCCAGTATAGACGAGTTCACCGCTCGCCAGCCGACCGGCGTCGGTGAACTCAATAGGGAATGCCGTACCGCGCTCGAACGCAACGAGGTCGGTCGTCGTCGAACCCATGTCGATCAGCATACCGCTTTGGGCCGGGAGCCGTGCCGATACCGACACCGCGCTCGCGACAAAATTGGTCGAGGCGACATCCATGTGGTTCGCCACGGCCTCGCTCGCCGTCCCGAACCCGCGCCGTCCCATCCAGAACTGCACGTCAGGTCCGAGTGTGGCGACCACAACCTCCACAATGCGGGACACGCCAGTGTAGCGGTCAGGGAACACGTCGGCGAGTTCGCCGGTCATCGTCACGCGAACGACGTCGGCCTTGCCGATCAGACCGGACACCTCGGTCAGCGCCAGTTCGAGTTGATCGACGCCCCGCCACAGTGCGCACGGTACTTGGCGCACATCCGCGAGAACGCCTTTTTCGGCGATTGCAACCTTGAGGTTCGCCCCGCCAATGTCGAGGCCGGCCACGCGGGTCATGGCAACACGTTCCTCATGGCGCCGGGTTGCCATGCAGCTGATGGACGGCGTCGATCGCCGCCGCGACATCGGTAGCTAGCGCATTATCGAGCGAGGCCATCGCGATCTCGAGTTGGGGCATCGTGGTTGCGCCAATCAGCACGGATGCGACGAACGGTTGATCGGCCACAAAACGGATCGCCATCTGCGAGGGATCGAGGCCGGCGTTGCGTGCAATTTCAAGATAGGCGCGAATTGCTGTCTCCGTACCGGGAAGTTCGTAGCGCTGGCCGCGATTGAACAAGGTGTTCCTGGCGCCCGCGGGCCGCGCGCCGTCGAGGTATTTTCCTGTCAGATAGCCCTGGCCGAGCGGCGAGTAGGCGATCAGGCCGACCTCCTCGCGCATGGCGATTTCGGCCAAGGCGGTATCGAACGTGCGGTTCAACATATTGTAAGCGTTCTGGACCGACTGCACGCGCGGCAGACCACGCGCGTTAGCTTCGGCCAGGAAGCGCATCACGCCCCACGCGCTTTCGTTCGAGACGCCGACGTGGCGGATCTTGCCGGCGGCAACCAAGCGACCGAGCGCGTCGAGCTGGTCCTCGAACGGCTCGTCAGGGCCGTCCACGACGCCGCGTTCGCCAACCTTGCTGGGTTCGCCCGAGAATTCGGCCTGGCGATAGCGCGTCGGGTTGGCGCCGAATGGCGTCGGGCGATCCGGCCAGTGCAGTTGGTAGAGATCGATGTAGTCCGTCTGCAACCGTGTCAGGCTGGCATCTACGGCGCTCGCAAGCTGCGCATACGTCACGCGCGCTGGAACACCGCCCTCGCGGAACCACGGCATCGCGGTGCGACCCACGGCCTTGGTTGCGACGATGACTTTGTCGCGGCATTTGCGCGAGGCAAGCCAGGTGCCAATGATGCGCTCGGTCGAGCCCATGGTTTCGGGGCGGGGCGGTATCGAATAGAGTTCGGCGGTGTCGAAAAAATTGATCCCATGTGCCAGCGCCGCATCCATTTGGGCGTGGCCCTCGGACTCGGTGTTTTGCTCACCGTACGTCATGGTTCCAAGACCCAGAACCGAGACGTCGAGGCCAGTGCGACCGAGTTTGCGATAGAGCATGGTGTGGAAAAGCCGAGGAGCCGAGTTTAAGATGAGCAAATCGTGCAGGTGATCCCGGTGATCGACGTGCGCCACGGTGTGGCGGTCCGAGCCGAGGCTGGCGACCGGGCGAACTATCAGCCACTGCGGTCACCGATTTCCGCTTCGCCCGATCCCGTCGATGTCGCCCGCAGACTTATGGCATTGCATCCGTTCCCCGTCATCTATGTGGCCGACCTCGACGGCATCGAAAGCCGCGGCGCGAACATGGGCTTGGCAGCAGCCATTGCCAGCGCAACGGGGGCCACCATTTGGCTCGACCGGGGCATCGGTCCAGACGAGTACGGGGCCTCTTTGCCGGACCCCAACGTCGTTCCGGTTCTTGGCAGCGAGAGCGATTGGGATGTTACGGCACTTGCGGGGCTCAACGATCAGCAGCGATCGGCGTCCGTCCTGTCGCTCGATTTCCGGGGCGAGACGTTCGTCGGTAATGCCGATTTGCTTCGTCGCCCAGACCTTTGGCCCGATCGCGTCGTTGTCATGACGCTGGGTCAGGTTGGACGCGCCGGAGGGCCGGACTTGCATCGCCTTGCCGCAATTGCGCGTCTTGCCAGCACGACACGGTCGATCAGCGTCAAGCCAGTCTCACTTTACGCCGCCGGCGGCGTCCGCAATCGGAGCGATCTCACCGTGCTGTCTCACGCGGGTATCTCTGGCGCGCTGGTCGCAACCGCGCTCCACTCACAAACGTTAACGGCCGACGACCTGCAAGAGGTCACCGGCCGTTGACAGATTGCACCATCAGCCCTTCCATTGTCCCGAGTGCACGCGCGCGAGCAATTTAAGCTCGCCAGCACTCATCGGTTGCCTGTCATCGACAGGCGGGACGGGCTTAAGCGGTGTTCAGGACTTGGCAGCGAAGGGATGCGAAGCCGTGTTACGGGCGGCGGTTGCTTCAGCAGCGGTCGGCTTGCCGGTGACTGCGCGCTGGATCGCTTCCTTCGTGGCGCGGTAGTTATAGTCCTGGATCTTGGCATCGTCGGCTGCATCCCAGTGGATGAAGACGCCGACGCAGATGTAGAGGTCGTCGGCTTCAGCGGCCGGGATGATGCCTTCGGCAACCGAATCCTGAACGGCCTTGGCGACGCCGTACTGGGCGGGTCCGAACATCTGAACGGCCTGGCGGGCGTCCTTGATCGTGACCTTGTTGTACAGGATCGTGTTTGGCTTACAGGCGAGGTTCGGGGCGATCACGGCGAGGAGCGACGTGAAGCCGTCCTTGTTGTTCGTGAGGCTGTTGCAGAAGGCGACTTCGGCAGCCGAGCCGCGGGGCCCGATGATGAGATCGATGTGAGCAACTTCGTTGCCATCACCGACGAGCGACTCGCCAACCATAACTTTCGTAATCGAGGCCATGCGTTTTTCTCCCAGGGTCGAATGAACGTGCGCACGCCAGGACCAATGGGTTTTCCCGTTGGTTCCCGAGTGCAGCCTTACGGAAGCTATCCCAGTTGACAGTCTGACGCGCGAACGCGACGAGCCGGTTGGCCAGATAGCGGCTACTTAAGCCGAGCCGGTGGTACGCCAACCCTCCATCCAGAAGCAAGGGGGCTGATCACGTGAACTGTCGATGGTTACCGATCCTGCACCGGTCCGGTCAGTGGCCGCGTTCATCGACCGGTCAATGGCTGTCGTGAGCACGGGCTTCACGCTCGGCCACCATCAAGGCGTCGGCGAACAAAGCAGCAACGACGAGATCGGCGGTCGTGCCCGGGTTGAGACCCCGCCGCTTCAGGTCCTCGTCGAAACGCTTGAGGTCGGCAAAACCGTCGGCGTCGACCGCCGGCAGATAGGCGGTGCGAAGCCGATGCGCCTCGGCCTGCAGCCCGGCAGCGACTTCCGCGCCGTGTTTGCGCACCACATGACTGTCGGCGAATTTCGCCATCAGCGACATATGCAGCACTGTGATCGCCAGCGGCTCGTCGTCCGACGACAATCGCGCCGTCGCCAAGCACGGCAGGGCGAAATCGAAGATGTCCTGGAAATCGTCGACGTAGGCCACCGCGATACGGTCGTGATCGTAAGCCAGTGACATGGCCTCCAGCAACGTGACCGAGGGGACGGTTGCGACATCCTGCTCCGGCACCGTGCCGAGCCCGGCCGGGTTGGCCAGCGCGATCGCCCGGTAGGCCGCCGCCGCATCGGCCACGGTCACGTGGTCGAGCACCTCGGCAACACGTAAGCGCAAATGTCCATCGCCGTGCTCGGCGGCGGCGGCCAGCGGCGCGCACAACAGCACGATGCCGAGGTTGGCATTGCAGCCGACAGCTTGGACGCTAGCCCGTGTGGCCGCCTCGATACGCGCGCCGACACTGGCGCCCCGCGCCGCAAGATGGGGGGCAGCGGCCACGGCTGCGGCCTCGAACGTGGCGACCGTCATGCCGTGGCCGTCGCTGTGAACGTGGACATTGCCGGGTTTAAGACCAGCCAATTCCGCACGGCACGCCGCCAAGAACGCGGCCTCGATTGTCGATTGCGGGAGCTGGCTCACGTTGGACCTCCACCAGGGCGATCGCCCCACGCCGACGACGTCTCGGCCACAGCAGTTTCCACCCCATCTGCCCCTATCGCCGCAAGCAGGTCGCGCGCCAACGCATCGGCAATGTCGACACCGGCAACCGACTGGAGCCCGCGCCACGCCGGATTGGAGTTGACCTCGAGCACCAGCAAACGCCCATCGCAATCGCGGATCAGATCGACCCCGCCATAGTCGGCGCCGACGGCTGCGGCCGCCGCCAACGCCAGTTGCGCCATCTCGGCATCAGGCGTCACGGCAGATGGCGTTCCGCCCTGATGGACGTTGGTGATCCAGCTGGTCGATTTCCGCGCCATCGCCGCAACGACGCGATCAGCCGAAACCAGCACGCGCCAGTCGACATAATGTCGGATTTCGTTCGGGTTGACATCGTTCGCAACGACGGACGAACCAGCGCGGGGCCGTCCTGCGGGCGATCGGCTGACGGCTAGTCCATCACCGGGCAATCCATCAACCGGCGCCGGGGCTGGCCCCGTTCGCCAAGCATTTGGCTCGATCAACCTTTGCATATGATAAACATGGCCCACATCGTCGGCAGCTGGCAAGCCGTCCGCGTCATCGAGCCGGACGATGCCGACGCCCTGGGCGCCAAACATCGGCTTCGATACGGCTGGCAAACCGACGACTGACATGGTGGCCATGGCCCGGTCGCGCCCCTCCGTCGTCACCGTCGCCGGAACCGGGATCCCCGCGCGCTGGAACAGGAATGTCGCCGTCGATTTATCGACCGACCGCTCGATCGCCCGGGGGCCGTTCCACACACGCACCCCCGACGCTTCCAGCGCATGCAGGATGCCAAGCCGGAACGTGATCTGCTCGAGGCTGCCGTCGCCGATCGATCGCACGAACGCGGCATCTGGCAGCTCGGCCGGCCCAGATCCTTGACCGAAATCTGGCCCGAACGCTGGATCGAACCCAAGACTGAACCTTGGACTGAACCCTGGGATCACCAACCCCGACGGCCGCGACGTGTCGAACGCGCAAGCCTTGAGGCAGGCAACCGTCACATCGGCACCGCGTGTCTCGAATGCGCGCTTGAGCCGCCGCGCATGCCAGTCCCCGCCACGCTCGTCAACGAACAATACGATGCGAGGCGGTGTTGCGCGCGCTGCAGGGCCGTGGCCGCCAAGGGTGTCCATCGCGATTGCGATACCTATCAGATGACCGATTGGCCAAGTTTTTCAGATGACCGTTGCGACGTCCGTCGACGCAAAATCACTGCCCTTGTACAACAACGGCGCGTTCAGCGCCTTGGCCAGCGCGTACGACGCACAGTCGCCCAAATTCAACCGGGCTCGCGGGTGAATGCCCTTACCGTAGCGGGCGAAGGCGGTTAGCGCGAGTTCCACCTGGACCGCATCGAAGGCAACGACTTCGATCTCGCTCTCGGACATCAAGTCGGCCAGTGCGACCAGCCCAGAGGGGCCACGCCTCCCACGCAGTACCATTCCAGATTCAAGCAATGTGACCGCCGAGGCGACGCAGCGATCTGCCCGAGCAATTGTTTCGGCAAACGCATCCCGCTCCGGTTCAAATTCGAGGATTGCAATCAGTACCGAGGCATCGATGACGATCACCGTGGGACACCGAACTCATCATAGCCAATGATTTCATCCGGCGTCCGGTCATCGAGCACGGGAAGAGCAGCGCACCGGTCGGAAATTTCTTTGATGCGCCGCAGAATTTCGTCGGGATTGCGTTTCGGTTCGCCCACCATAACACCCGCCATCCGCGCCCGCTCTTCCACAGCCTCGCGGACCACGATCGCAGGCGTCTGGCCGGTTTTGGCGGCTATGAGAGCCGCAAGGTGCTCAATATCTTGATCAATTTGCATGGCCAAGCGACTCCATTGGGCCAGGGATCGTGAGCCAACATATGGCGTGCCCGACAAGCCGACGCAACATGGCGCATCGGGGCGGCTCAACAGGCCGGCTCAACGGGGCGGGCTGTGCTCGGCCGCCTTTGCCATCAGCGACAGCAGTTCATCGGGGTCGTAATAATCGACGAGGTGCTCGCGTCCGGCAGTCGGCACGGCAACATCGGCCATCAGCGCGCCAGCGGGCGTCAAGAACAGCGTGCGGGGAATATAGGTTTGCCCGGGGGGACCAAGCCGGACATTCAGCTCCTTGTCCTGGTCGCGGTCGACCATCACCAGCACGAGACGACTGGCGGCGGCCACCACGCGCGGGTCTTTGAACAGCGTCTGATATTGCTTGCAGTACGGGCACCATGTCGTGTGCACAACGACCATCACCGGCTTGCCGCTGCGTTTGGCCTCCGCCAACCCATCCTCGTACGACCGCCACGCGATCTGAGCGTCGTTCCAGCCGGTCGCGAGGGCCGGATTGGCTGCGAAAGCGGCGCCCGACCCCCAAACTGCGTTCGTTCCGGCGGCCATCGGCATGACAACGAGCATCCCGACCGTCACGATTGAGACCGTCAGCGGTGCGACCTGGACTTTCGACCGGACCATCTCAGCCACCGTAGCCACCACCCGCGCCACCCTTACCCAAAACTGCGGCCGACGATATCGGCGGCAATGGCCCCCGCCTTGAATGACCGCCCGGTCGAGATGTTGCTGACCGTCACCATCGCCGGTGAGAACAGCTTGCCGTCGATTTTATAGAAGTCACCGTTGACCTCGGCGAAAATCTCGGCAAACGGCCGCCCGTAGGCCGCCGATCCGCTGCTCGGCAGGTGTGTCGCCAGCGCCTCGGCCGCCGCGTCCGTCCCGGTCACATGCAAGTGCACGCGGCCACCATAGATAATCGCGTCGTTGGTCCGCCCCATCGCCTGAATGAAATCGGGAATGGGCGGAGCAATCGGCGCGGTACCGGCGCCATCGACAATATCCGACAGCGGGAAGCCCAACTCGTGCGCCTTGTGCAGGCCGACCTCAAGCACCCGCGCTGCGATCTGCACGCCGCCAGCGAGGCTGCCCGTCGGCGCGTACAGCACCGAAAGGCTTGCTGGCGAAATCCCACAATCGGCAGCGATCTGTTGCGAGAGGGCCGCTGGTGGCGGGCCATCGCCCTCGATCACGATCGTCGCCGCATGATAGTGGTCGGCATACCCAAGTTCGGCAAACAACGCCTCCTTGCGCGCCAGAGCCCGTGCCGGTCCCGAACCGAGAGCGAAGAACCCGCTGGCGTCATCTTTCAACGTCCACCCGCCATACTGGCTGGCGAGGCAGGCCACGACCGGGTTCATGGCATGCACCGTGACGCCGAGCGGCCAACCCTCGAGGCCAGACGCCATGTGGACGGCCACGCTGCCGTAGCCGCCCATGCAGACCTCGGCTAGCCTCCGCCCCGCCTCGATCGAACCCGGCACGCTCGCGCCCATGTCGATGATGCGCTCACCCGCAGCGCCGATGCCAACGTGGCAGCGTAAGGCGCCCGCATCGGCCACGATCGCGGTGACGAGCTTCTCGGCACGCGCGTTGACGCTTCTGTCCAGCGACATCATGGGGTTTTCCTTGTCATTGCGTCAGCTGAGACACGCGTCTACGCGCACGTGCATTGAACGTCGGATACGTTAGGCGACAAGCTCGCGCGCCATCGCGAATGCGTGCCGGAAGTCGAGGTGGAGCGGCTGATCGGACGCGATCATCTGTTTGAACAGCCCCGACTCCGTCTTGTATTTGATGTCACCGATTGCCAAGGGCCCGATACCGACGGCCGAACATCCCGGCAGCTGTGCGCCGTCCATGAACAGCTCCATGCCCTCGACGCCCGGCGGCGGCACGGCGTTCACGTCGGCGGCGATCAACAAGTTCTTGGCCAGCGCTTTATGCTCGGCCGACACGACGCGCACGCCGGCAGCTGCGGCTGCGAAAATCACCTCGGCATTGGCGATGATTTCGCGTTTCTGATCATCGCTCTCGCCATCGACCGCTTCGAGATCGACGCCGAACCGCGCCTTGGACAGTTCAGCGCTCTTGATCACGCGTTCGACGCCACGGTGGGCGACGAGTTGCACATCAGCCCCTTCGAGGGCGGCAATGATCGACGATGCGAATCCAACGACGCCGGTCGCGCCAAACACCGCGATACGGGTGCCTTTGAGGGTGCGGTTGAACTTTTGCTTGAGCTGGCGCTCGACGCACGCGACCATCGCCGCTGCCGTCGTGAACGAGCCGGCCGGGTCGGCAAACACCGACACCTGGAAGGGCGGCACCATGGCCTTCTTTGCCGCTTCCATCATGTCGAGGGCGAGGATCGCGTCCTTGCCGCCGATGAACATGCCGGTGCGCACGCCATCTTGCGGAGGCCTCGAAAAGATCGCGTCTTGGACCAGCGCGTTTACTTCTTCCGCCAGGACGTTAACGTACGGCACGATGACTTTGAAGCCAGCATCGGCAGCCATGTTCACATCGAACGGGCTCATGTGCTTTTGCGGCGTCAGCATGTGCAGGATGGGTGTAGCGGTGCTCATATCGGATCTCCCAAGGCGGCTTCGATTTGTGATCTGCTTGGGTTAGTCGCCGAACGGTCAGACGACGGACGCGATGATCCGCAGTACCCAGCGCTCGTGGCTTCACGTGATCGAGGCGCCGGTATTGCGACCGCGAACGATGGCCAGAGACAGCCCTTGCGCTTTAGCCGCTTCGAGATGCGACCGATAGAGGTTTTCCGCGTGGGCCTCGTTCGAGACGAACGCAAAACCGGTTGGCCCCCACGAACTCTGGCCGATACCGGTCGCGCCACCGGCCTCAAGCCGCCGCGCCAAAGCGCCAACCGACGGGCTCGACCACGCGGACCCGCCTTGTGCGGGCGCAAAATACGCTCCGACCCGCGCCTGGATTTCGGTCAGCGCCTCACCGAACGCCGGTAGGTCGGCCTCGTGGAGGGCCGGCGCCAGTTGCATCAGCACGAGATGCGCAATCCGGGCCGACGTGTCGCGTCCAAACGGCGCCAAGCGTGCAAAGGCAGCGGTTTCGGCGTCACCATGGACGCCCTCGATGGCGTTATCCATTATCAGGATCGCGCGCCATGCGTCGGGAAACGGGATCTGCATCAGCACGGCTGGCGGGGCGGCGGCCAACTCAGGCCGCGCCGACTTGCCGGCATCGATGATGAAGCCACCGCCCGTAAACGAAGCAATGCCTATTGCCGACCTTGCCCCGCGCTCGGCCATGGCGCCGAGTTTTGCGCTGAGTTGCAGATGGGCTGCAGGCGCCGCCGGGTTTTCGCAGTCCGCCTCGACGAGTCGGAGGATCGCCGTTCCTATCGCCAGGGCCAGCTGTGTACCAGAGCCCAGCCCGGCGTGGGACGGGATGGCCTTGTCGACATCGACCCGGAACGGCGCGCTACCGGCAAAGGCCGAAGAAAACCGTCGTGCTGCGGCCACGGCCCGATCGGCCTCGGGGCCCGAGGCGGAAAAATGATCGGCACGGCGGACCGTGAGCCGCGTTACCGGCCGGTCGACGGCGAGGCCGATCGACCCGAACCGGCGACCCGGTCTCGCCTCGACACATTCCGCCTGCTCCGATGCAACCTGCCTCGACCCCTTTGGGCCAACGTCACCCGCACCGCCGCCTAACGACCCATCTGGATCGATAAACCCCAGATGCAACCGCGCGGCAGCTTCAACGGTCACGCTCGGGCTGGCCGCCGACACCCTCTCCGTCGCCGAATCTTGAACAGACCCGCCGGTGCGGCTTGCATCTGTTATCGTTTCGCGGTGGCGGGTGGTGGCCATGTTTGGCGATCGTCTCGAAGCTCGAAGGTCGATGGTTGGAGCGTCAAAGTCTCAGAGTTGTTTGGCGTGTGCTACGAGTCCGGAATGGTGAGCGCCATCGGCCCTCGCCAGCTAATCCTACACGTACGGCCCTCGCGCCAAAGACACCAGAGGATCGCTCATATGGCAACCCGTCCAACTGCACTGCCCGATACCGAGGTCACAACGTGGCTGTCAGCCCACCTGCCGTCGTGGCGTCTCGAAGACGGATTTGTCCGGCGCACCTACAAAACCAATAGCTGGAAGGGGACGTTGATGGTCATCAATACGGTCGGCCACCTCGCTGAAGCCGCCTGGCACCACCCCGACATCACGGCGTCCTACGCATGGGTCGAGGTGCGGCTCGTCACCCATTCGGCGAAAGGCATCACCATGATGGATCTCGAACTCGCCAAGAAAATCGAAGAGGTCGTCGGCTGGCGACCGGGCCAAGACCCAGCATCAGCGCTCGACGGCACGCCCGAAACCGATCTGCGCTTTGCCTACATCAAATACGACTGATTACCGCCACTGCCGTGATGCGCACGTCTGCTTGGGAATTGCAGTTTTGGCGCACCCGGCAGGATTTGAACCTGCGACCATCGGAATCGAAATCCGGTACTCTATCCAGCTGAGCTACGGGTGCAGCGATAGAGGGATAGCACAGGCTGCGGCGAGGTTCAAAACCTGACGTTACGGGAGGCCAAAACGGCTCCGTCGATGCCTTGAAGAGACAGGGTGAGCGTGCGGGCGTCCCAGTCGATCGAGGCGATGCCGAAGTTGTCTGGACCGACAATGTCGCTGACGAGAGGCGCCATGCGTGCGTCCTGCGACGGCCGGCCCGAGGCCATATTCATCGCGCTCGCTGTCATTTCGACAATCGTTCGGTCTGGCGGCACCTTGGTGCCAGGAGCACTCGTGTCCGGAGCACCGATCGTTGCATCGCTTGGCAGCGCGAGTTCGTAGAACGCTCCATAATGCCGGTCGCCCGAAACGAAGACCATGCGGCCAGCCGTCCGCTCGACCAGCCGCAGCAACCTCGCTCGTTCGTTCGGCAGGTTGCCCCAACGCTCGAACCCGTGGCCCTCGGCGAGCACCTGAATACTGGACACGATAATGCGCAGGTCAGCCGCTTGCGCGAGTTGGCTCTCTAACCACCGCCATTGGGCATCGCCCAGCATTGTTTTCGTTGGATCAGGATCGGGCTCGTAGCGGCCCCAATGCTGGAACGCCGAAGATTTTGGCTGCAGGGGGGACCGATAGAAGCGCGTATCGAGCAGGATGATCTGCACGCGGCGGCCAGGAGGCCCGTAGCTGCGCGCGTGATAGAGGCTGCCACTGGCCGGACGATCGGGCAACGGCCCCCAGAACGCATCGAACATGTCGGCCGCACGGGCTTTCAGCGCATAGTCACCGCCGCCGTCGTTACGTCCGAAATCGTGGTCGTCCCAGATGGCGAGCATCGGTAACCGCTCACGCGCGGCGCGGAACTCAGCGTTGGCGGCCTGACCGGCGTAGGCGGCTGCCAGCGGCTCCAGCGTATCGTCATTGGTGCTGCCGTATACGTTGTCGCCCGTCATGACCATGAGGTCCGGATTGGCGGCGATCACCGCCGCCAAAATCGGCTGGGGCTTGGTTTGGTTGAGGCATGAGCCGAACGCGACACGGGTCAGAGCGGTCGCGGGCGATGGCAGCGGGGCTGAGACGGCGCGCTGTTGCTCAGTAGGCGCTTGCGTCGGCTGGGCTTGAGCAACGCAGCTGCACCCGGCAATGGCGATTGCGACCGCCGCAAGCAGCCCCGACATCACACTGCCGGGGCGTCGCACAGGATGCGGGATGTCGAACACGGAGGTGAATGTGGGGGCGATGAACACGGAAGCGGTGAACACGGATAGCGAACTCCGTTGGCCGACCACTGCGTCGATCAGTGCGCGGCCGTTTCAGTTTTTCCAGCGCCGCCTAAAGCCGGCGCGCGTTTCAGCAAAGCCGCGATCTCGCCGACGACGCCGCGCCGGAACAGCATGACCGTCGCGACGAAGATCAGGCCCTGGATCACCAGCACCCACTCGCCCAAACCTTTCAGATAGTTCTGCATCGTAATGATGACAGCGGCCCCCACGCTTGGTCCAAGCACGGTGCCAAGGCCGCCGACGAGCGTCATCAGTACCACCTCGCCCGACATCTGCCATTGTACATCCGTCAGCGAGGCGAGCTGGAACACGATCGCCTTCGTGGCGCCAGCAAGACCAGCGAGTGCCGCCGACAGCGTGAAAGCGACAAGCTTGTAGCGGTTGACGTGATAGCCGAGCGAGATGGCCCGGGGCTCGTTCTCGCGGATGGCTTTCAGCACCTGTCCAAACGGCGAATGGATGGTCCGGTTGATCAGCGCAAAGCCAGCCAGGAAGATCGCCAGCACGACGTAATAAAGAGTCAGGTCGTTGGCGATATCGATCACGCCGAACAGCGGACGGCGCGGGATCGCCTGGATGCCGTCTTCGCCGCCGGTGAACGGCGATTGTAGACAGTAGAAGTAGACCATCTGGGCTAGCGCCAGCGTCACCATCGCGAAATAAATGCCCTGCCTCCGGATCGCGATCAGGCCAACGACCGCGCCGATGGCTCCGGCCGCAAGCGTGGCAGCGAGCAATCCCGCTTCTGTCGGCCAACCCAAAACCTTGACCGTGTGTCCCATGACGTAGGCGGCGAAGCCGAAGAACATCGCATGGCCGAACGACAACAGTCCAACATAGCCGATCAGCAGATTGAACGCCGATGCGAACAGCGCAAAGCACAGCACCTTCATCAAGAATACGGGATAGATGAACGCCGGTGCCGCCAGCAGCAGCGCCAGGGCGGTCAGCCGGATCGCGGTATCACGCCAAGGCATCGCGCGGGCTGTCACTTGGGGGCTCCTCACTTTTGCGTGCCAAACAGGCCAGCCGGACGCGCGATCAGCACGATGGCCATGATCACGAAAATCACGATGCTCGACGCCTGGGGGTAGAACACTTTGGTCAGCCCCTCGATGAGCCCAAGACCGAAGCCCGTCACGATCGAACCGAGGATCGAGCCCATCCCACCGATCACGACGACGGCGAACACGGCGATGATGATCTCCGAGCCGATCTTTGGCGTGACCGAATAAATCGGCGCGGCCAGTACGCCAGCAAGTGCGGCCAGCGCGACGCCAAAGCCGTACGTCAGCGACACCATCAGCGGCACGTTGATTCCCATCGCTTGGACGAGGTCCGGGCGCTCGACGGCGGCGCGCAGATACGAGCCGAGCTTGGTCTTTTCGATGATGAACCACACCGCAAGGCACACCACCAACGAGAATACGATCACCCACGCCCGGTAATAGGGCAGGAACATGAAGCCGAGGTTGATCCCGCCAGGTATCGGGTTCTCGTAAGATACGCCCGACGCGCCGAACATATAGCGCGCGAGGCCCTCGAAGATGATCGCGAGGCCGAATGTCAGCAGCAGCCCGTACAGATGGTCGAGATGGTAGAGCCGCGACAGCAGCAGCCGCTCGATCACGATACCGAGCGCGCCGACGACCAGCGGCACGATGATGAGTGCGCCCCAATACGGCACGCCTGCGTACTTGAGCAGCAGAAACGCCCCGAACGCCCCCATCATGTACTGGGCGCCGTGCGCGAAATTGATGACGTTGAGCATGCCGAAAATCACGGCAAGCCCGAGGCTCAACATGGCGTAGAACGCACCATTGATGAGGCCGAGCAGCAGCTGGCCGAGCAGCACTTGGGGCGGAATACCAATCAGCTCGAACATAGTTGAACCCGGGGCTAGGAGGTCGAGAGTGGGACGTCGAAGCGACGGATTAGCGAGGTTGTCGTTACCTCGCTTCCCGCTCCCAACTTCCCACTCCCAGGACTTTTACTTCTTGACGAGCGGGCACTCGCTCTCGGCAATCGGCCGGAACGCTTCAGCGGCCGGGATCGTCGCACGCAGCTTGTAGTAATCCCAAGCGGCTTTGCTCTCGTCCGGCTTCTTGACCTCGAACAGGTACATATCGTGGATCTTGCGGCCGTCGGCGCGAACCGTGCCCTTGCCGAACATCGCGTCTTCCGTCGGCAGTTCCTTCATCTTTGCCACCAATGCTGCGCCGTCGGCATCGCTCTTGAGAGCGGTTGCTGCCTTCAGATAGTGGATCACGGACGAGTAGACGCCCGCGTGGACCATCGTCGGGTACTTGCCGCCGTTTGCCGCTGCGTATTCTTTGGCGAACGCGCGGTTGGCGTCGTTGGCGTCCCAGTACCAGGCCTCTGTAAAGATCAGGCCCTGTGCGATCTTGAGGCCAAGCGCGTGGACGTCGGTGATGAACACCAGCAGGCCGGCGAGGTTTTGGCCGCCCTGCACGATGCCGAACTCCGACGCCTGCTTGATGGCGTTGGTGGTGTCGGCACCAGCATTGGCAAGACCGATGATCTTAGCCTTGGAGCCTTGGGCCTGAAGCAGGAACGACGAGAAGTCCTGCGCCGGGAAGGGGTGACGGACCGAGCCCAGCACCTTGCCGCCGCTCTTTAATACGACGGCCGACGTATCCTTTTCCAGGGCGTGGCCGAACGCATAGTCGGCGGTGAGGAAGTACCAGCTGTCGCCACCGGTCTTGGTGATGGCGTTGCCCGTCCCGTTGGCCAGCGCATAGGTGTCGTAGGTCCAATGGATCGTGTTGGCCGTGCACTCCTTGCCGGTCAACGCCGACGACGCGGCGCCCGACACCAACGCGACTTTATTCTTTTCGCGCGCGATCTGGTTGACGGCGAGCGCTGTCGACGACGTCACGAGGTCGACGATGACATCGACTTTGTCGACGTCATACCACTGGCGAGCGGCGTTGGCTGCGATGTCCGCCTTGTTCTGGTGGTCGGCTGAAACTACCTCGGCCTTGATGCCAGGGTTCGACTTGGAAAAATCTTCGATCGCCTTTTTCGCCGCCCATACCGAACCGGCGCCGGCGAGGTCGGAATACGTGCCGCTCATGTCGCTCAAGACGCCAATCTTGATCGTGCCGTCGGTCATCTGGGCAGCGGCCGGTCCAGTTGCGCCCAGCGTCGTCGCGGCCAACATGGCGGCGGCCAGTGCTGAAGTCGTGCGGCCACTCGGCCGCGAAGTCTGGCTGTTCAACGTCATCGTCTTCTCCCTTACGTCGTTTCTTCCGGGGTCGTGATCAAACGCCGAGGTACGCCTCGAGCTTTTTCTGATTGGCCGCGAGTTCGGAGTTATCAAACTGGTCGATAACGTGACCGTGCTCAACGACATAGTGGCGGTCCGCGACGGTCGCCGCGAAGTGGAAATTCTGTTCGACCAGCAGAATCGTCAACCCGCGCGAGCGGAGATCGCGGATCACATCGCCAATCTGCTGAACGATGACAGGGGCCAAACCCTCGGTTGGTTCGTCGAGCAGCAGCAGCGTCGCGCCGGTTCTGAGGATGCGGGCGATCGCCAGCATCTGCTGCTCGCCGCCCGACAGTTTCGTTCCCGGACTGGTGCCGCGCTCCTTCAGACGGGGAAACAGCGAATAAACTTCCGCTAATGCCATTCCGCCGCTCTTGACCACCGGCGGCAGCACGAGATTTTCCGCCACCGTCAGGCTCGAGAAGATCCCGCGTTCCTCTGGACAGTAGGCGACACCAAGACGTGCGATCCGATGCGACGGCATCGTAATGGTTTCCGCGCCATGGGCCACAATCGATCCGGTGCGCTTTCGGAGCATACCCATCACGGCGCGCATGGTCGTCGTCTTGCCAGCACCGTTGCGGCCAAGCAGCGTCACGACCTCCCCGCGCGGAACCTCGAACGTCATGCCATGAAGAATGTGGCTCTCGCCGTACCACGCATGAACGTCGCGAACCGACAGAAGCGGCTCGCGCGCGCCTGCCGTTGCGGCGCCAGCTGTTGTCCCCAGAACGGCTGTTGCCTCACGCATGCGCCGTACTCCCGGCTGCAGCCGGGCCATGCCCGCCGCCAGCCAACCCTGTGCCCATGTACGCTTCGATCACCTTCGGGTCGCGCGATACTTCCGCGTAGGTTCCCTCGGTCAAAACGCTGCCGCGCGCCAACACGGTGATGCGGTCTGACAACTCGGCGACGACTGACAAGTTGTGCTCGACCATCAGCACGGTGCGATTGGCGGCGGCCTTGCGGATCAGCTTCGAGATACGGGCGATGTCTTCACGCCCCATGCCGGCCATCGGCTCGTCAAGCAGCATGACCTTGGGGTCGAGCGCCAGAGTGGTGGCGATTTCGAGCGCGCGTTTGCGGCCATAAGGAAGCTCGACCGCCTGCCGGTCATGAACGTCTTCGAGACCGACGTCGGCCAGAAGCCCGTGGGCGGCATCGTTGAGAGTTTCGAGCGAGCGCTCCGAGCGCCAGAAATGGAACGACGTGCCGAGGCGGCGCTGCAGGGCCAAGCGGACATTTTCGAGCACGGTCAGATTCGGAAACGTCGCCGATATCTGGAACGACCGGACAAGCCCAAGCCGCGCAACCGCGGCCGGCGAGAGGCCTGTGATGTCCTGCCCATCGAAACGAATTCGGCCGCCCGTCGGCTCCAGGAACTTGGTGATGAGATTGAAGCAGGTCGTCTTGCCAGCGCCGTTGGGACCGATCAGCGCGTGGATGCTGCCTCGCTGCACGCGCAAGCTTACGCCATCGACCGCGCGAAAGCCTTTGAAGTCCTTGGTCAGACCGTCGGTCTCGATGATGGTGCTCGGGTCTGCCGTCAAGCTTTGCCCCACTCAAACCGCTGGTGATCACGCATCGAGGACGCGCAACCCACTTTGTCGCAGCTTTGCATTCGCATGCTGTAGCGTGGCTGTCGAGGCGGGAGGAGGGCTGCGGACGCAACTTACCACCTAAGTTTAACGGGCGGCGCAGCGGCCGCTGCCGGGCTGCAACGCCGGTCGCGATCAACGCCATCGGCCAGGCTCACGTTTTGCGTCGCAACAGCGATCGAGATGCGACCGCTGTGACAGCAGAGCATGGCCAGTTCGCAGCGGTCAGCTTGCGCTGCGTATTTCCACCGACGACAAGCCGACCCCTATGTCTTGACCGCGAACAAATCCGCCTGGTCGGCTTCGGTGATGTCTTGCATCGTCCAAGGCAGACCCTGCTTGCCGATCTCGTCCATGAACGGCTTCGATGGCAATTGCTCGACATTGTAGACGCCGCCCGGCTTCTGCCATGCGCCGTTGAACAGCATCATCGCGCCAACGACCGGGGGTACGCCCGTCGTGTAGCTGACGGCTTGAGCGCCGGTTTCCTTGTAGCAATCGGCATGGTCGCAGACGTTGTAAATGAACGCGCGCCGCTCTTTGCCGTCCTTCTTGCCGACGAACACGCAGCCGATCGATGTGCGGCCGGAATAGTTCTCTCCCAGCGAGGACGGCGGCGGCAGCAGCTCCTTCAAGAACTCCATCGGGATGACGGGATTGCCCTTGTACATGACCGGATCGATGCGGGTCATGCCGACGTTCTGCAGCACTTCGAGGTGCTTGATATAGTTGTCGGAGAACGTCATCCAGAAGCGGATCTGCTCCAGCCCACGGATGTTGCGGACGAGGCTTTCCTCTTCCTCGTGATAGATCAGATAGCTCTTGCGCGGTCCGACGGCTGGGTAATCGACCATCGCCGAAATCGTCAGCGGGTCGATCTCGATCCACTGGCCGTTCTTCCAGTATTTGCCGCGCTGCGTGACCTCGCGGAGGTTGATTTCCGGATTGAAGTTGGTCGCGAATGCCTTGCCATGGCTGCCGTCGTTGCAATCGACGATATCGATGGTCGAAATCTCATCGAACAGGAATTCCTGAGCGTACGCGCAATAAATGTTCGATTGGCCGGGATCGAACCCGCAGCCGAGGATCGCCATCAGGCCCTTTTCGGCGAAACGGTCCTGGTAGGCCCATTGCCAGGAGTATTCGAACTTGGCGACATCGCGCGGCTCATAGTTGGCCGTGTCCATATAATGGACGCCGGTTTCCAGACACGCGTCCATGATCGCCAGATCCTGGTAGGGCAGCGCCATGTTGATCACGAGATCAGGCTTGACCCGGCGCAACAGTGCGACCGTCTCCGGCACGTTGTCGGCGTCCACTTGGCTGATCTCGATCGGCGTTACGCACCGTTTGGCCACGGCCTCGCAACTGACGAGACGCCGCGAGGCGAGGTGAACGTGTTTGAACACGTCGCGGTTCATGGCGCATTTTTGCGCCGTAACCGAGCCTGCCGCACCCGCGCCGATGATCAATACGCTATCCAAGGTCGTGTCTCCGCCGTGCCAAATTTCGCTCAGGCCGGGTTAGTGGAGATCGCACGTCAGGGCAACTCCGGTGCGTTCCCGGCTGCACGCCATCCTTCCGCGTTAGGCCGATCGACGGCGAGCCGCCACCAGACGTGCGTCTCACGCAATGCCGGCCTGCGGCCTCGACACTACCGTGGCCGCGCGCATCACGTTACATCTTTGGCACTTGGTATACCGTATACCAAAGGTCCTAAGGAGATCGCCGTGACCCGCCAAACCGTCCTTTCAACGATTGTCTCGATCCTGTTCGATCGCGAGCCATTGCCCAAGTCGCGCACAACTTGGACGGCCGGCAACCGCCGTTAAGGCGCTTGGCGCCAGCGATCCCGCAGCCCGCCCCGAGACGCGCGAAAGCTGAGGCGAGGGCTGATGGCAGAGGTCCGTGAGCGGCTGTTCTTTGCACCTCCCAACGGGCACTGGACGGTTGCGATGTGGACAAGACACACGCGCCCGGAATTGCACGCGCAACGCTGCAAATTGACCCGGATCACAGCGCCCCTTGTGCGCGCGCCCTACAGCCTGCGGAACGTCAGAGACCGTTGTGGCGTTAGCCAAGGTCGTTGAAGCTGCGGGGGATGAGACATGACCGACACGAGCGGCGTTTCCGCGCGAGCCGAACGCAGGAAATCCGGGGGTACGGGAACTGGGGGTATAGGAACCGGCCGCACAGCGCCCGGTCCGTCGATCGCCCCGCGGGCAGCCGAACAGCGCATCGACGGCATTCAATGGTTACGCGCCATTCTCTCCCTGTTCGTGGTTGTTTGGCATCTGGGCGGAGCCGGTAAAACCGCGTTGTGGAATGACAGGTATCGGCAGCATCAGGCCAACGTCTCCGACCTGATCAGTTTCCAGATTTTGCTGCTCGCCGTGCCGGGCTTCATGTTGATTTCGAATTACCTGCTGGCTGTGGCCCACCCGAACGCAGACATCGCCTGGAAGCGGACCCAACGCGTCATCGTGCTTCTGTTGTTTTGGCCGCTGGCGTTCACCCTTTATCAGGCCGGCTGGGGTGGTGTGGTCGCCGCTTGGCCGCAGACAGCGGAGCGTGCGATCGTCTACGTGCTGACGGGAGGTCACACGGTCTTCTATTTCTTCGTCTCGCTGCTGTTGACCTAAGGCGTAACGCTCCTGGCGATGAATGTGTCGACCACAGTCAATATTGCGCTGCTCGTCGCCTCGACCGGCGCCGTCGCGGCCGCACCACTCGCGGCGATCGCGTATGGCAATCCCGAGCTTGCCGCCTATTGGTCGCCGTTGAATTTCCTGCCGTATTCGTTCGCTGGGCTGATCATATTGCGGCTTTTCGGGCCTGACAGCCCACGTTTGCGGGCGACAGGCGTGGCACTCGCCCTCATCGCTGCGGGTATCGCCATTGCTTGGCTCGAGTGGCCGTCCTACCGCAACGCTGTGTTCTTCCAAACCGAAGGGGTCGCCTACCCGGCTTACGCGCGTGCTTCGCTCGTCCTGCACGCGTCCGCGCTGCTCATTGTCATGATTCACTGGGCGCCGCGTCCGCCGGCAATGATCGAGTTCATGGCCACGCATTCGCTGGCGCTGTACTGCCTGCATTTGTTTATGACCGAGCCGCTCCGCGTTGTCGTCGCCTCGGTGGCGCCGGAGTTGCCGAACCTGGCGCAGGCTTGGATCGTCATCCCGCTCGCGATCATCGCCAGCTACATCACCTCGCGCATCCTGATGCAGGTCCTGCGCGAACGGTTGCTGTTTTAGCGGGCGTGTCGAGCTGCAATTGGGGGGGTTCTACTCGGCCTCCGCACGGCTACCCGATGCTTGACGCTGCGCAGGGTTACACATATGAAGTGTGTAACATGTCAAACGAGGATCCGTTCGTGCCGTCCATGGTTCGAAAGCAATTGCTGATCAGCGTCGAGCAGGAACGCCAGTTGAAGACGCTTTCAGAGGCCAAGTCGCGGTCAGAGAGCGATCTTGTTCGTGAAGCCGTCGACGAGTGGCTGGTGCGGCAGGGGGATATCGAGCAGAGTTGGAAGGACGCTTGGCGACAGGCGGCTGGTGTCTGGGGGAACCGCGAAGACCTCGACGATCTCTACCGCGAGCGGCGCGAGCGTCGGAAACAGCGCCGGGATGGTTTGAACCAACTGATGGCCAGGAACAAACCGGGGTGAGCCAACTGGTCGACACCAACATTATCATCGACTATTTGCGCGGGCATACGAAAGCCATGGCGCTTATCGCAAATCTGCCTGCCAAACCCAGCGTCTCCGTCGTGTCCGTGTGCGAACTTTACGCTGGCGCCAAGTCAAAGCGGGAAGAGGATCGTATCGCGCGATTGCTGCATGGCGCGACAGTCCTGCCAATCAGTGCGGACATCGCCCGGACCGGCGGACAGTTTATCAAGCATTATGTCCGCTCGCACGGGCTCGACGATTTCGATGCTTTGATTGCCGCTACGGCGGAAATCCATCACCTGACGCTCGTCACGTTGAACGTTAAGCTCTTCCCGATGTTTTCCAGAATCAAGGCACCTTACTGAAGGGGCTGATTAGTGATCACACCGCCCCGCCGCCCGCCGTCGCGAGCCATGCCCCGCAGCACGCTTTGGCTAGGTCGCGGACGCGCAGGATGTAGCTCTGGCGTTCGGTCACGCTGATCACGCCGCGGGCATCCAGCAGGTTGAACATATGGCTCGCTTTGATGCACTGGTCGTAGGCTGGCAATGCCATCAGGTGGTGAGAATTGCGAATAGCGAGTGGCGAATTGTGGGGCAAAGAGCCGATCGGAGACGTCGTGGCGACGTTGGTTCCCTCCCCATTCCCGATTGGCACTTCGCTAGATGCCGCCCCTTTCTGCAACAGTGCCTGACACTCCGCCTCCGCATCGCGGAAATGGCGCAACAGCATTTCGGTATCGGCGTGCTCGAAGTTGTAGCGCGAGTATTCGCGCTCGGCCTGCAGGAAGACATCGCCATAGGTCAGGCGGCGCGGGTCATCGGCGGCGCGGCCGTTGAAGTTGAGGTCGAACACGCGATCGACGCCCTGGACGTACATCGCCAGCCGCTCAAGCCCGTAGGTGATCTCGCCCGACACCGGTCGGCAATCGAAGCCACCGACCTGCTGGAAGTAGGTGAACTGCGTCACCTCCATGCCGTTGCACCACACCTCCCAGCCAAGACCCCACGCGCCGAGTGTCGGGCTCTCCCAATCGTCCTCGACGAAGCGGATGTCGTTGACCCGCGTGTCGATGCCGATCGCGTCGAGGCTTCTCAAATAGAGATCGAGAATGTCGTCGGGCGACGGCTTCATGATCACCTGGAACTGGTAATAATGCTGCAGCCGGTTTGGGTTTTCGCCGTAGCGGCCATCTTTCGGCCGTCGCGAAGGTTGCACATACGCGGCGTTCCACGCCCGTGGCCCCAGCGCGCGCAAAGTCGTGGCGGGGTGGAATGTGCCCGCGCCAACCTCCATATCATAGGGCTGAAGGATCGCGCAGCCCTGGGCGGCCCAAAACTGCTGCAAGGTCAGGATCATGTCCTGAAACGAGTGGCGCGGGTTCAAGCCCGGAAACGCCGACGCGCGTTCGGGGGCGGCGACAGTGGCTGCGTCTGCGATCGGCGCCGGATCGAGCGCGGCAGGTGTCGGCTTTCGCGGCATTTTGATTTTGGGCGCCATATCTTGGTTCGCGTCGTGTGAAGGTTGGCCTGTGTCACGTTAGGCCACTATACGAAAGCTCGGCGCAGGTCACGCAAGGACGGCTGAACCATGATGGACGTGTTTTCCTGGCTCGGCTGGCTGCTTTGGAGCCTGCTCGCGCTGCTATGGTCGGTCGTTTGGCTGCTGCTCGGCGGCTGGATATCCACGCTGGCTCAGATCGTCGTCGTGCTGATGGCGATCTTCGTCTACCGCTACGGATGGCGTGCGGCCCCGGCCGAACTTGCGCGGCAGACGCGCGCCGTGTGGCGCTTTGCCAGCGGGGCCATGCGCGCGTCCGACGCCCTGTCGGAGGCCGACGCCGACCGCAAACGCGTTGCCGCCCGCGCATCGTCGCAATCGCGTTCGACCAACGTCGGCAAACCCGCGAGCCCGCGCCACATTGGCGACGTCACGATCAACGCGTCGACGGCATTAACGCTGGCCATGTTCGCCGCGCTGCTGTGGCTGTCGGCGTTGTGATGGCACCACTTACGACGTGGGCGTCGCATCCGGCACGCCAGCAAGGTTAGTTCACCGATTTTGGACGGTAGGCACCTGCGGCTTCGTCCCATTCGAGCGTGCCGAGATCTTTTGCCTTCGGCACGGAATCTTTTGCCTTCGGCACTGGCGCCCCGGCGGCCGCCTTCGCGCCGACCGCCGCAGCGTCATCCGGTGATGCGATCTGCTTTGCAAACCAGCGGTAGCCAGCGTAGGCGGCAACACCGGCAGCGACGACGACGATCAGCGGGGGCATATGGGGTCTCGTTAGGACTTGGGAACTCCGGCCGGATTTCGAGGATAGCACACCCTTACCCAAGCCCCAAATCTGACCTCACAATCCATACCGCGACCACAGCAGCCGATGCTCGATCGCCGACATGGCTTCAGCCGGGTCGATCAGTCCGGCGCGCGGAGGGCCAGCCGTCCCCTCCAAGGACGGCGCTCGGATCAGCCGGGACAACAGCCCAGGCGTGGCCAGCGGCACCAGCTTCAGCTTCACTTTTGGACCGTGGAGTGCCCGCATCTTCGACCGCACGTCGCCGATGCCGTCGATCAGGCCGAGTTCGAGCGCCTTTGGCCCTGACCAGAACGCGCCGGAAAACAGGTCGGCGTCTTGGCCTTTCAGCAAAGGTCCGCGCCGTTCTTTGACGACGCCGATGAACACGTCGTGGATGTCTTGCTGCAGCGCCTTCAGCCGGTCGATGTCGGCTTGGTTCTCGGGGAGAAACGGATCGAGCGTGCTCTTGGAATGGCCAGCGGTGTAACCGCGACGCGTGACACCGAGCTTGTCGATTGCGCGCTCGAAACCGAAGCCCGCCGAGATCACGCCGATCGAGCCGACAATGGAAGCAGGGTCGGCGTAAATCTCATCGCCGGCCACCGCGATATAGTAGCCGCCGGACGCTGCCAGATCCTCGCAGAAGACGTAGACGCGCTTTTTGTTTTCGCTGGCCAATTGCCGGATACGCTTGAAGATGAGGTTCGACTGCGCGGCCGATCCACCGGGCGAGTTGATCACGATCGCGACCGAGGGCAGTTTCGACATCGTGAACGCGCGCTCGATCGGGCCGGCAAGACCAGCGATCGACAGCGTTGGCCCAGACAGTGGCCCGCCAGACGGCATGATCGTGCCAGCGAGGCGAAGAACTGGCACGACGGGAGTACGGCTAAATGGCCACATGGCGAAATCCTTGGCGGTGAACGCGCGACATCAGGCGAGGAGCACGCCACGCAGCGAGCGCGTGCCAATTCATACGATCGGCATCGCACTACGATCCGCGCGGGCGGGGCTTACTTTGCGGCTTGAGCAAACGGATGTGGATGTGCTGCGAGCAACGCATCGTCGATCTCGCGAGCCCGAATAGCTGCTGGCCGAGCCTGTAACGGTTTCACGTAATCCAGAAACTCCGGCTCCTTGGGAAAAATGCCAAACTGCATCATCCAATCCATCTCGGCCGCCAGATAAACGTCCGCTGCCGTAAAACGTTCGCCAACGATATAGCGTCGGCCCGCGACGGCCGACTTCAGCGTCCCTATGACCAGTTCCAGGCTGCCGTAGCCAGCCATTCCCGCACGCTCCGCCGGTAGCACGAACCCCATGGCCTTGTTGGTCGCAACGGCTTCGATCGGGCCTGCGGCGAAAAACAGCCAGCGGAAGTAGGCGCCGCGATCTGCCGACGTCGGCGGCGGCGCGAGGCCAGCGTCCGGGAACGCGTCGGCGAGATAGGCGCAGATTGCGGCGGTCTCGGTGACGATCGTTTTGCCTTGCCGGAGCGCCGGCACCTTACCCATCGGATTTACTTCTAAATACGCCGCAGACTTCATCATGGGGCCAAAGTCGATGACTTCCGTCCGGTAGGGCTGGCCGATTTCCTCCATCATCCAGCGGGCGACACGGCCTCGCGACATCGGGTGGGTGTAAAAGACGAGTTCGTCTGCCATGGCCACGTCGAATCCTGTCTCGTGAAACGCGACTACTGCCGTAACGCCGCCGCCCATTATTCACAACGATATTGGTTCACAACGATACTGCGGATCGTCCCGCTCAAAGCATTGGCGACCGTGCCAGCGGTAACGCCGCACCATCGCGCAGAATAGCCACCACGTCGGGGCGGAACGCGTTGCCCTCGCCGTGCAATACGAGGCCGGGTAACAGCACGAGTGGTGCCCGGCTGCCCTTGGTGCCGCGCACGATGACCCGGTTGGCCGCTGCCCCAACCCGAGGGTGGATCGGCAGAACATGGATCGAGCCAAAGCGGCCAGCGAACGCTGCCAGGACCCGGTCGAGGGCCTCGGCTTTATGGATCATCGTGGCGCATCCGCTAGGCTTCGACATTCGGGCGAGGAAGCGGACCCACATGTCGAGATCGGAGCTTGGCATCGCGTGGCTTGCCGCCTTGACCGGATCGGGTGCGGCCGTGCCGCGATCCTCATCGTGATATGGCGGGTTCGCCAAAACATCGTCGAAACTGTCGGCTACGAGGTCAGCGGCCGACAGGTCGCTGGCTGCGGCTCGGATGTCGGACTGCACGACACGCACGCGGGCGTCGAGGCGGTTGGCGGCGCAATTGGCCTTAGCGATTTCGGCCAAAGCTGGCGCTCGCTCCAACAGCACGACCTGAGCCGTTGCGATGCGGGTTGCGACCAGCAGGCCAATGGTTCCAACTCCCGACCCGACGTCTAGAACATTGAGGGGGCCATCGCGGTCGGCGACCGTGGCGGCCAGCAGCACGGCATCAATTCCTGCACGGTAGCCCTTTTGGGGCTGGACAACCGTGAGTTGGCCACCGAGAAATGCGTCGGTCGTTGTGGCTGTGGCGGCAACGGTGTTCATCACGAGCCGTCGACCGGCGCCAGTTCAGCGCTCAACCCGGCTTCCACGAGGATCCGGCGGGCGTCCCAGATGTGTTCGTCGCCGACCATCACCCGGCGCGGAAAGATGCCAATCGAGCCTTCTATGGCGCTGATGTTCTGATCGAGAACCACCATCGGCACACCGGCGCCAGCCAGCAGGCTCTCGACGTAGCTCAGCAGAATCAGGTCGTTCGTGCGCAACAACAAGGTCAAGTGTGTAATCCTTCGGCGTTTAACCCCAGGACGGCCGGCACGTTCCATCGCCAATCGTCCGTCTGGCCATGGTTGACCGATCTGCGGCAAAGTGCCTTGAAAGCGTCCTGAGGCCAACCCGTATAAGTAGCGACGGGCGAAATCGAGATTCTTCATCCGTTGGCGGTTCGTGCCGCAATCCATCCTAACTCGAACATTAGGGCTTCATCTTGGGCCTCGTCATACCATTAGAAGGCGCCCGCGACCCCGCCGACCGGCTGCGGCCCTTGCTCGACCTCGTCGCCGAGGACATGCAGGCGATCAATCGCATCATCCTCGACAAGGCGGTGTCCGATGTCGAGATGATCCCCGAACTCGCGCACCATCTGATCGACAGCGGCGGCAAGCGGCTGCGTCCTATGCTGACGCTCGCGACCGCGCGGATGTCGGGTTACCGCGGCAACGGGCACGTGCGGGTCGCTTCTGCCGTCGAGTTCATGCACACCGCGACGCTGCTTCACGACGACGTGGTCGACGAAAGCGATACGCGCCGCGGCAAGAAGACCGCCCGGCTGATTTGGGGCAACCAGGCCAGCGTCCTCGTCGGCGACTTTCTGCTCGGCCACGCATTCCGCATGCTCGTCGACGTCGGCAACATTCAGGTGCTGCGCATATTGTCTAACGCGTCGGCGATCATCGCCGAGGGCGAGGTGATGCAGCTCGCGGCTGCCAAGAAAACCAGCACGACCGAAGACGAATACTTGGCGATCATCAACGCCAAGACCGCCGCTTTGTTCTCGGCTGCGGCCGAAGCTGGAGGCGCGATCGCAGAGCGTCCGGCTGAAGAAGTCAATGCGTTGCGCAGCTACGGCAAAAACCTCGGCATCGCATTCCAGTTGGTCGACGACGCGCTCGACTACGGCGGCGACAGCTCACGGCTTGGCAAGTCGACCGGCGACGACTTCCGCGAGGGTAAGGTCACGCTTCCGGTCATCCTGTCGTATCGCCGGGGTTCGGAAGACGAGCGGTCGTTCTGGCGCCGCACGATTTCGGAGGGCGACATCCGCGACGGCGATCTCGAGCAGGCGATCGGCCTGATGCGCAAGCACAAGGCGATCGAGGCGACGCTGGAGCGCGCCCGCTCCTATGGCTCGATCGCGCGGGACGCTATGGGCATTTTCCGCGACAGCCCGCAAAAATCGGCGCTGACCGACGTCATCGAGTTTTGCATCGATCGGTCGAATTAGCCGGACGATGCGGCAAGCCGATCCGGTGTCAGTTCAAGTCGAACGGCGACCGCCGGACGATGCGGCCGCGCCCGCCGCGTGAGATCGGTGCAATGTAGCTTGTGCGGTGACGGGCGTCCTTGGCGGTCGCGACGGCCATACCGGTCTGGCGTGCGAACCCGGCCCCATTTCGCGCTATGCGCGCCGCCATTTTTGGCCGGGCAATCTCTGGCTCCGCCCGGCTGACGATCCGGCCTGCGCGGCGCTCGCTTTGCTCCGGCCTGCTACCGTTCACTATCGCCTTATGGGCTGACCGGCTCCCTCGGGGCTCGACGGCAATGCGATTGTCGCGCTGGCGTATCCCTTGAACGGGCAAGAGTCTTGGCTGAGCACACCATCGTTCGACACCAACTGCGGCCAGTGGCGATGCGAGCAACAGATAATACGCCCACGCCGCACCACTCGCCTCGGCAACAGCCGCCGCGTAAAGTGCGATCGCAATGATGACGACCATCGGCCATATTGTGCTAATCCTGCCGCCCGCCGCCGAGATATGCTCGCGGGTGCCCGAGGCCTGCGTGACGGATGTCCGCGTGCCTGGGGTCCGTGTGCGTGAGGTCTATGTGCGTGAGGTCTATGTGCGTAGAGTCCGTGTGCGTTGGGTCCGCCGGCCGCCAGCCCCCATACGATTGCGGAGAGCAGATAGAAGCTGCGCCAGTGATCCGTGTCGATCACGATGCCTTCGAACGCCGTCGCTGCAAATGCGGCAAGGGCCACGAGCATGAGCGGACGCTCGTTCGATGGCCGATTGAGCGAGATCAACCCAAGGCCGATGGTGAGCAGGACGATCACGGCATAGGCCAAGCCGCCCAGCCAACCATTGTTGAGGAACACGCTCAGGTAGACGTTGTGGACGTCTTCGAAGTGGTGGTTCATCACGAACTGGCCCGCGCCAATTCCGACCGGGTTCGTCAACAACAGGTCGAGTGCCTTCTGCTGGCCGCCAAAGCGTCCGGCTGGGCCGACATCGTAAGACTGGGTCACAGTGGCCCGATCGATCAGCGTCTGGCCGATTCTGTCATCTTGCATGACAGCAAGTATAACGAGCCCCAGAACGGCAACGCCTGCCGACGCCGCGAGCGTAATGCGGCTCCGCTCCACGTCGGACGTTGCCGTTGCGTAGGCAAGCGCTGTGTAGATCGCAAGGCCGACCGCAAGATTGAGCCACGCGCCGCGCGACATCGTCAGCAGCGTTGCAAGCGCCAAAAGGCCGGCACCAAACATGACGGCAACTGTAATCCAGAGACCGCGCTTGGCTGGCGCATGAAGCACGAGGTGCAACGCATAGAGGAACGGTGCGACCAGAAATGCACCCATGACATTGGGGTCTTTGAAGGTGCCCGATGCGCGGCCAAACCGTGTGAACAGGTCGTAAGCGCCAGGAACCAAATCAAAATAGCCAGCGAGACCCGCCAGCGATGTTGCGATCGCGGCGGCAAGCCACGCGCTCAGGATCAGGCTGACATGGCGCTGCGGCGTGTGTGCGATAAAAGCTGCCGTCGTAAAGGCCGCGATGTAGAGATACACCGACACGACCGTGAACGTCGTCGAGGCCTTCAGGTCATCCGACTGGGTCGAGGCCAGCAACCCACCGGCCGCAACCAAACCCCACAGGGCGAGGAATACCACGAGGCGCGGCGTCGGGCGTAAGAGCCCGGCCGCTGGTAGCAGCACGATCAAACCCATGGTCAGGATGTCGACCGGCGTCGGCTCGCTGAACACGATGCCGCTGCTTGCAAATGTCAGCCAGACCGCAGCAAGGATCAGCGCGTGCATCAGCGCGATCTGCGGGCGAGCCGGGGCCCAAGCCGAGATGCGGGCAGGGGCGTCGAGATGACCGGGCGGTCCAGCGTCGCGAACGAGCCGGCCGAACCGGATATCGTCAGTACGCATTATCTCGATCCGTCAACAACGCCCACGGCGTTACGGCTAGAATGTAAGCGTCAAGAAATACGCTCCAATTCTCGATGTAATAGAGATCGTGCGCCACGCGTTGGCTGATCTTCTCGTCGGTGTCGGTCTCGCCGCGCCAGCCGTTGATTTGTGCCCAACCTGTGATGCCCGGCTTGACCTTGTGACGGGCGAAATAGCCTTCGACGACCTCGCCATAGAGACGGCCAGCAGCCTTGGCCTCGGTGGCGTGCGGCCTCGGCCCGACTAGCGACAAGTTGCCGATCAATACGTTGAACAACTGTGGCAATTCATCGAGGCTCGACGTTCGAATGAAGCGACCGACACGGGTGACGCGAGGATCGCCCTTGGTCACGAGGCGGCTGGCTTTCGCATCGCAGCATTCGACAGACATCGACCGGAATTTATAGACTTCGATCAGCTCATTGTTGAAGCCGTAGCGCTTTTGACGGAACAGGACGGGACCGCGACTGTCCAGTTTTACTGCGACCGCAATCCCTACCAGAACGGGTGCCAGCAGCATCAGCGCGATAGCCGCAATCGTCTTGTCGAACAGCCACTTCGATACCGTGCCCCATCCCGTCATCGGCTTGTCGAACAGGTCGATCATCGCAACCGACCCGGCGCGCGTGTACGTCCCCGGCGCGAAGCGAACCGTGGTCGCGGCGGCTGGCAGCTTCACGTCGGCGGGCAACACCGAAAGCCGGCGGGCAACCTCTGTGAGCCGGGTTTCGGCCGTCAGCGGCAATGCGACGATGGCAAGGTCGAGACGGGTCGAGCGGGCGAGCGCGATGAGGTCGTCCAAATCGCCCAGGCGCGGATAGCCATGGACGAGAGCCGGGGCCCTGCCACCTTCGCGGTCGTCGAATACACCACAAATCCGGATGTCTGTTGCCGGATCGGCCTCGAGTTCGGCGATCAACGCGCTGGCCACCGGGCCTCCGCCATAGATGACCGCGCGACGGTAGAGGCTGCCCCTGCGGGCCATGCGCGACAGCAACCCGCCCATCGCGATCCGACTTGCGACGACGGCAAAAGCCGCGGTGGCGAACCAGACCGCCAACCAGACGCGGGAGAACTCTTCGCTTGTTTTCAAGAAAAACAACGAAACGAAAAGCACCGTGAAGGCAACGGCGAGGCTGCCCAAGACGTAAGGAACGCGCGTCAACGGCGTCGACAACGCCGGTATCGTGGAAAGCCCGAAAAGCTGCAGCGTGATCGCGGTCAGAACGCCCGTTGCACCGCACGCCACCCAATATGCTGCGATGGAAGCGGGTTCTGGCTCGTTGACATAGTTGGCTGCAATGAAGAGCCCGAGTGCCGTTATGAGAAGCGCCTCGAAGATTTGGTACAGCTGCACGAGGACAACGGGCGACACCGTGGTGCGCTTCTGCATATATGAAAAATCGGCAAGGCGCGGGATCGTGAGTGAGACGGCAGCTTTTTTGCCTTTGCGGCGCGGTGGTGGTGAGACCGCTGATCTCGTCACAACGGGTAAGGTCGGCGTTTCGACAATTTGCATCACGCGTCAACTTTTCGGTCAGGTTACCGGAACGTTGACGCCACTAAGCATGCCGTGTGCCATGGGCACCGTCCTGGTGCCGACCGCGCCATTAACATCCCATTAGAGTTAATGCGGCTGCTCAGGGTCCCGGCGATATGGTCGACGATAGATCGTCCGACCCGACGCAACCGCGGCGTTCACAATTTCTGCGCCGATCGTGGTTTCGATCCGTTGCGGCCGATGGCGCAAGATTTTGCGTGGCGCCACATCCCGCCGTTGCCCCCACTGGCATGGCGACTGCGACAGGTGCTGCATAAAAGTCGACGATGTCGTGGGTCATGCGTTCCACAGTGAAACGACCGGCAACGCTCGATTTGAGACGCTTTGCCCGCGCGGTGGCCGCTTCGAGATCAGACAATGTCGCTGCCAACGACATGGCAAGGGCGTCGACGTTGCCGGGTGCAATCAAAGCGGTGTCGGTTCCCGCAACGATTTCCGGGATGCCGCCGACGTTCGTCGCGACCATCGGAATAGCTGCGGCCGCAGCCTCCAGAACAATATAGGGGAGGCTTTCTTTCAGGCTCGGGACGGCAAGCAGACGGCCTCGGGGGAACGCTTCGGCGGCCGGCATCGCACCAGGGAACGTAACCCGCTGGGCTAGACCGAGTTCGGCAGCCAACTTCACAAACCGGGCTTGGTCGGGACCACTGCCGACGATCACGGCCGTGACCGGCTTCCGCACTGCTGCTCCTTCCCCCGTGCCGTCGATTTGCGCGATCGCCCGGAGCAGGACCTCGACGCCTTTCAGGTCGCGCAATTCGCCGATGAAGAGAATGTCAGCGGCGTCTGGAAGCTGCGCGATCGCGTTGAAGTCCGATGGTTTGAGCCCGTTGTGCACGACGCGGCGTGGCGCGCGGCCCGCACCAATAACTGACGCGTAGACCCGCGCGGCATGGGCGCTCTCGAAGATGACACCATCCGTCAGCGGGTCGAGCAGCCGTTCGACAGAGTGGTACGCGAGCCCTGTCAGCGAACCCGGCGAATAGTTCAGCGTGCCGCCGTGGGGCGTGTAGAAAACCTGCACCTTGCCGCCGGTTCCCGTCTTCAGCCCAACGCTAGCCAACCGCGCGAAGGCACCACCTTTGGCACCATGCCCGTGAATAACGTCGGCCTGAACCTCGATCGCGGCGCGCCGGACAGCATGGCACGCCAGTACGTCGGAGAAACGCGGCACACGGTTCATAGCCAGACGCCGAATGCCGAGCGACAGGTGATGGCTGATGCGAGCGAGTTTTGCTTCGGTGAGCGGGTCGTTCCCGGTGGACATGACGAGCCCGACATCATGGCCCAGCCAAGATTGTTCACAAGCAAGATCAATGACGTGGCGGAACAAGCCACCAACGGGGGCGCGTAGGACATGGAGAATTCTCATGTCCACCGAATCTCACAAGTCGTGCCAAACGTGGGCGCAGTGACGGGGGGCTGACGGCTTAATCTGAGTAAGGTTACTAATTGCTGGAACCCAACTCAGCTTTTCTTGAGGCTTACGGAAACGTCGATCGGGATGTCGAGAGACACCCATTCACCGGGTGCATCGGAGCCCTTGCCGATCCCGAAATCAAGCCGCTTCAGTTGCGTCTTGCCCGTCAACTTTGCCGTGTCGCCATTGGTCTTGAACTCGAACGCGAGCTTGACCGGCACCTTGAAGCCCCGAACGTCGAGGCTGCCATCTGCTTCGTATTTGTCGCCGCCAACAGACCGGAACGCGGTCGTCTCGAACACGCCCGATGGTGTTTTGGCGATGTCGAACCAATCGACCGTCGGCAGCGTCTTGTCGTACGTGGTGTCGCCGGTTTTTGCCGACGATAGCGCGACGGACACCGTCGCCTTCGCCGTCGACAGGTTCGCCGGATCGAAGGTGATGTCTGCCTGCCACCGTTCGAACGTTCCTTTGAACGCTTTACCAGCATGGCTGCCCGAGAACCCGATGCGGCTCTCCCCTGGCACGACAGACCACGTCGTCGCCGACGCATCTGCTGGCGATAGAATGCTGCCCGCGACCGAGATGGCGATAGCAGCGACGGCTAAGCAAAGTCGTTTCATGTCGATGTCCATAAGTTCGACCGTTTTCGATCAGGTCAGGCGTTGCGGCTGCCGCGGGCTTGGATGCCGGGCACCATCCGCGCGAGAACGCCATCGCGGTTGACGAAATGATGTTTCAAAGCTGCGCCGACGTGCAGCACGAGGAGCGCGCCAAGGCCGTAGCCCATGTATTTGTGCGCGGTTTTGAAGACCGCCTCCGTCGCGGCTTTGGTTTCTAGATTTTCGATCGTCTCGATCCAGGCGATGTGCGGCCATTCGAAAAGCCCGAACACGATCGTCGGCAGCCCGAACTTGCTTGCCGACACCATGGCCCAGCCGGCCAGCGGCATCCCGATCATCAGCGCATAGAACAGGATGTGCGTCGACTTGGCAGCGAGCCGTTCGAACGCCGACATCCCGTCAGGTAGTGGCGGCGCGCGATGCGTCAGGCGCCATGCCAGCCGCAAGACAGACAGTACGAGAACGGTCAGGCCGAGCGACTTGTGGAGTTGGTAGGTCTGGAAAGCAGTGGCCCGCGACTCTGGCTGCTTGATGGCATCGACCATCCACACGCCGGCCGCGATGAGCGCGATAATCGACAGCGCGATCAACCAGTGCAGTGTCATCGCTACGGCGTTATATCGTTCGGTACCGACGTTCATGTTTTGCGCCCGTCATTTACGGCCTTGACTACCCGGCGCGCACAGGACGCGCCGGGTCTCACGGAGAGGGATGCAAGTCAGATGATTACGCTAACGATCACGATCCGAGGAACTCGGCCTCGATGATGATCTGCACTTCGTCGCCGATGTTTGGCACGAGGTAGCTCATGCCGAAATCGGAGCGCTTCAGCGTGCCGACAGCGGAAAACCCGAGGGCGGGCTTCTTGGCGAACGGCTGCTCCTTCATACCGCCGTTGAGCGTTGCCTTTAGCGTCAGCGGCTTCGACACGCCAAGCAGCGAGATCTCACCGACGACGTCGGCCGTCTTGGGACCGGTCATCTTGACCGAAGTCGACTTGAAACTCATCGACTTGGCGACCGTCGCATTGAACCACTTCGCGTCTTCGATCAGTTGCTTGTCGAAGTCTTTTTTATCGGCAAACGGATAGTCGGTCCGCAACGAGGTCGGATCGACCGTCGCTTCGAGCTTGGCTGCCTCCGGTTTCGCCGGGTCGATCGTCAAGGTGGCGTCGAAGCGGACGAAGCGGCCGGTGTAGTTCGACAGGCCAAGATGCGAGACCTTCCAGTGCACGCTCGCATGCGTCGGATCGATCTTGTAGGTGCCGGCCGGCGCATCCACGGCGAGCTGAGCGCTTGCGGGCTGGACGGCGGCGGAGAGTGCGAGAATAGCGGACAGAGCAATACCGGCGAACTTCATGTAAAACTCCTTGTGAGGAACCAACGGCGCGGGTGCAGCGCGTCGGCACCGGCGCAGCAGCTGACGAAGACTGCGCTCCGGCTGTTGTCAGGTAAACGGTCCGGCGACGTAAGCGGTTTCACCGTCACGCCGTCGGTTATTCAATGGTTGCGAACTATGGAAGTTTCAAGACGGGCGAGCCGGGGGGAGCCTGGGCAAGCTCACTTTTCGGCCGGTCAACCGGCGATCATCGCGTCGTTCTCGCCGTCGGCGCTTGTAACGGGCGTCATGGGCTTGATGCGTAATGCTTTGATTTTATTGCGGGATTTGCGCAACACTTCGAAGCGGTAGCCGTGGAAGGTGAAAGCTTGCCCCGGTTCCGGGATCATCTGCGCTTCATGGATGACGAGACCGACGATCGTGGTTGCCTCTTCATCCGGCAAATCCCAATCCATATGCCGGTTCAAATCGCGGATGGCGACGGTGCCATCGACATTGACGGTGCCATCGGTGAGCGGACGGATCGCTGTCTCATGGGTATCGTGCTCGTCGGCGATCTGGCCGACGATTTCTTCCAGAATGTCCTCGAGCGTAATGAGGCCCTGGACCTCCCCGTACTCGTCGACCACGAGCGCCATCTGCTGCTTTTGCTTCAAGAACTGATTGAGTTGGTCGCGCACGCTGGTCGTGTCGGGGACGAACCAAGGCTTGGCCGCAAAGCCCATGATGTCGAGTTGCTCGATATCCCAGCCGTTGCGTCCGAGCGCGACCAGCAAATCCTTGGTGTGGAGCACGCCAACGATGTTCTCGGGCTCGTCTTTCCAGATCGGCACGCGCGTATACTGCGACTTCAAAATCGCGTCGATGATCTTATGGTTGGGTTCGTCGGCGTTCACGGCCTCAATCTTGGTGCGATGTACCATGACGTCGAGCACTTGAAGGTCGGACAAGTCGAGAATGCCGCCGAGCATATGCGCATCGTTTTTCTGCATGCCGCCGTCGCGCTGGCCAAGCTCGATCGTGCCACGCAACTCCTGATGCGATTCCAAAATATTGGCGGCATCGTCCTTGGTCGACGGTGTCAGCCGCAACAACCACCGCACGATGTGCTGGATGGCGATTGTCGCAGGCAACAGGATGACGATCACGCCGCGCATGATCGGGGCGACAAACAGGCTGACGCGGTCGGGTTCGGCCAAGGCGTAGGTTTTGGGCAAGACCGCAGCGAAGATGACGATCAGGACTGTCATCACGATCGACGCCGTGAGTTCGCCGAAACCCTTGCCAATCAGCGTCAGGGCCAGGGTCGTCGCGAGCGAAGCTGCCAGCACATCGACCAGCGTATTGCCGAGCAGTACGGCGCCAATAACGCGCTCGGGCGATTGCATCAGCTTATTGACGAGTTTCGCCCGATGGTCGCCGTCTTGAGCCAACGTGTGCATGCGCGGTCGCGACGAGGCCGTCAGCGCGGTCTCGCTCATATTAAAGAATGCCGACAGACCGATCAGAAGGACGATCGCGACGAGCAGCACGAGAACTTCAAAGGACATGGAAACCGGTTCACGTAACGCGCACTAGACGCAACACGCTCGAAGCTTAGCACGTCTGGTCTACATCGCAGTTGCTGCCAAACGGCAACCTGCTCGCCCCAGTCTAGGATATGTTCACTCAAAAACCCTTAGCGCCCAGTTGTCGTCCACGACCGGCGGAACATAACGCGTTCGTGGCGGCGGGGCGGCCCGGACAGGAGGCGGCTGTGCCGCAGCGGACGGCTGCTGCGCCTGTTGTGGCTTTCCGGCAACTGTGCCCCATGGCAGTACTTCCCCACCGGGCGTTTGGCCACCGCGACCCGGCGGGTCAGCGCCGAGCACAATCGAGCGATTGGCGAGCGGATTAGCCGATCCGCGCCGCTTCATCTCTTTGTCTGCCAATCCGTCGAATTCGGCGAGCGTGGCAGTTTGCGACTTCGGCACCATGTGGACGACGCGAAAACCGCGCGACTGGAGGTCCGACAGCAGGCCCATCATGGCACCAGCCGTCGACGGCTGGATGTCGTGGAACAGCAGGATACCCTTCCGCTTCACCGTCAACTGGCTGACGATGGCGCGGTGAACGGCCCCTGGGTCTTTGCTGCGATAGTCATAGGCGTCGGCATCGATCGAAAACACGCCGATGCCACGCCCGCGGAGATAGTTTGCGGTGGTGTCGGGAGCGGACAAATACGGAAAACGGAAGAACGGTGCGACCGGACGGCCAAGCGCACGGCTTACAGTGCTGATGCCCAGTTCGGCCTCGGCGCGTGCCCTGGCCGGTCCGATGCGGCGGGCATCTGCGTGCGAGAATGTGTGTGTCCCGATCGTGTGGCCGCGCCGGGCCGTATCGCGGACCAGTTCGGGATCGGCGGCCGCCATCCGCCCCACGACAAAGAATGTCGCTTTGGTGCAATGCGCCTCGAGCGCCTTCAACACCGGGACGGTATACGGCCGAAGCGGCCCGTCGTCGAACGTCAGGACGATCTCGCCATCCTGCAGGAAATCGATGTCTTTATACTGTTGGTGGCCATAGCGGGGACCGCCTGTCGTATCGATTTCAACGGTGCGTGACACCCCGATCGCTCCCGCACTGCCGCAACCTGCGGCGGGTGGCGGCGACGTTGCTGGCCGCTTTTGGGCTACGGCGCCATCACCCGTGATGGGAGCAATGGCGCTGGCAAGCCCGACCGCCACGATTGCGGCCTTGGCAAGCGCGGCCCAACGGGCACGAGGCTGTCGAATGATTTCGGTCATGGCCCCTGTGTAGCTCGGTTCACCGGCATGGCAAGGCGCTGTAGCCGAAGTGTGGCCGGGCGGCGACGCCGCGGTGGGTTCACGCCGGACAAGCGAATGCGACGGTTCAAGCGTTCACCTACATCAGCAGCAACGAGGCGAGCCCCAGAAAAGCTAGAAACCCGACGACGTCTGTGACGGTTGTCACCAAAACCGTCGACGAGATCGCCGGATCGTAATCGAGACGGTCGAGCACGATGGGGATCGAGACGCCAGCGACAGCCGCCGCCGACAAATTCAAGACCAGCGCCAGTGATATTACAACGCCGAGCATCGCGGTGCCAAACCAGAAATAGGCGACCACGCCAACGATCAGGGCGAACGCCAAGCCGTTCAGCAGCGCAACGATGATCTCGCGGCCGGCAAATCGCATCATATTTCGCGCTGTCAGCTCACGCGTGGCGAGGGCCCGAACGGCGACGGTCATCGTCTGGTTGCCAGCGTTGCCGCCCATCGACGCCACGATTGGCATCAGCACGGCCAACGCCACCATTTGCTCGATTACCTGGTCGAACCGCTTGATGACGAGGGATGCCAGCAAGGCGGTGAACAGGTTGACCAGCAGCCACGTAAAACGCTGTGGAAAAACAGATCGCACGTTATCGACGACGGCCTCGTCGGCGCCGACGCCGGCCATCCGCTTGATGTCTTTTTCGGCATCCTCGCGGATCATCTCGACGACGTCGTCGACCGTGACCACGCCGACAAGACGCTTGTTTTCATCCACGACGGCTGCAGAAATCAGGTCGTATCGTTGGAACTGGCGTTTGACGTCCTCGAAATCGGCGTCGGCTGGCAATTCGTGCCGATCGGTATCCATGATGGCTTCGATGCCAACGTCGCGCTTGGAGCGCAGCAGTCGAGACAAGTCGACGGTGCCAAGCACGTGGAACCCTGGGTCAACGACGAAGATCTCGGCGAAGGTTTCGGGCAGTTCGGCGGTCTCACGCATATGGTCGATGACACGGCCGACGGTCCAGAATGGCGGCACCGCGACGAGTTCGGCCTGCATGACGCGGCCAGCGCTCTCCTCGGGATACTCGAGGTTTCGTTCGACCGCCGCGCGATCGCTCGTCGTCAGCTGGGCGAGGACCTCCTCCTGGTCCTGGGCCTCCAGGCCGTCGAGTAGATAAGCGGCATCGTCGCTATCGAGTTCGGTCACCGCCTGGGCGATGAGCTCGTTCGACATGCCGTCTGTCAGTTCGGTGCGGATCGAGGCTGGCAGTTCGGACAACGCTTCGAAATCGAAGTCGGGCCCGCTGATATCGATCAGCGCGGACCGGAGTTCGGGTTCCAGCGCGATCAAGACATCGGCCAAGTCCGGCGCCCGCAGGTCCCCGGTCAGCGCCAGCAAGGCCGCGCGGTTGCGGGTTTCAACCGCCGTGGCAATTTGGGCCAGCAAACGGTCGTCGGGGCCGCGACCGGAGTCGGTAGCAGCCTGAAGGGCATCATCGGCCATCGGGGCCTCGATCGGGCAACGCGGTTGTCGGGGCAGCGATCGAGCCGCCAGCTGGCTACGGCCGTATCGAACGCCAAAGCAGTATCAACGAAATGGCCGATTGCTGCCATGCGTCCGAAGGCGCAGCGGGTAAAACTTCGGCAACGGTTCAGCGCGCTGGTTTGCTGAACACGGGTTTTGCCGCCTCTTTGGCCGCTTCGCGCGATTTCAGCAGGCGGAAGGCCGCGTTCACTTCGCTGGCGCGCGCGGTGAGGTACGTAGCCACCTCAGGTGGCAGCGTCACGCTGGCATAAACATCGGGATGGTAGACTTTCGCCAACCGATGGTAAGCGCTCATGATATCGTCCCACGGCGCATCGCGGCTAAGGCCCAGCACGCGGAACGGGTCGAAGTTGGTTGCATCGGCCGCTCGGCTGTTGAGCGGCTGCGGGCGCATTGGCGTGACGAGCTTCAGAGCCTTGATCGACGCTTTCGGGATGAACGACGCCTCACCATCGAACTGCTCGACGTAGAGGAACGGCTCGCCGCCATCCATCAGCTTGTGAACCGACCGCGCATTCGGCACGGCCGCGCGTCCGGTGACGGTCTCGCCATCGGCCAGCGTGACCTCGACGGCGACCGTCACGGCTGAGAGGTTGTCGACGGGATTTCGCTCGAACATGGATCGACCAGCTGGAGGACGGCAGCGTCGTGCCGACCATAGCGTTGGTCACGTCAATCGGGCGTTAACGCTCAGAGCCATTCCTGATCGGTGCGAGCGGACCTCAATCCCGGCGGGCGGCCGTGGTGAGTTGCAGGGCATGGAGCACGCCGCCCATGCGTCCGCCAAGCGCCTCGTAGACCATCTGGTGCTGTTGCACCCGCGATTTGCCGGCGAATTCCGCTGCCACGACGTGCGCTGCCCAATGATCATTATCGCCGGCAAGGTCTTTGAGGATCACTTCGGCATCGGGAAATTTGGCCTTGATCAGGCGCTCGATTTCGCTGGCTTCCATCGGCATGTCGTATCTCCGGGTCTCGATTTCGATCTGCAGGCTGGCCTAAGCCTCCAACGCTTCCAGTTCGTCGATGAAGCCGGAGATCACCGACAGCCCCTTGTCCCAGAACGCTGGATCGCGGGCGTCGAGGCCGAACGGGGCCAAAAGCTCGGAATGGTGTTTCGATCCGCCAGCCTTCAGCAGATCGAAGTATTTCGCAACAAACCCCGGATGGCTTTCACGATAGAGGCCATAAAGGGAGTTCACGAGGCAATCGCCGAACGCATAGGCGTAAACGTAGAACGGCGAATGGACGAAGTGGGGGACGTAGGTCCAGAACACTTCGTAGCCGGGCTTGAGGTCGATCGCAGGCCCAAGGCTTTCGGATTGGACGTCCATCCAGATTGCGGCCAGCTGATCGCTGGTCAGTTCGCCCTGTCTGCGAGCCTCATGGACGCGACGTTCAAACGAGTAGAACGCGATCTGGCGGACGACCGTGTTGAGCATGTCCTCGACCTTGCCAGCGAGCAGCGCTTTGCGCTCTCGGGCGTCGGTGGTCTCGGCGAGGAGGCGTTGGAACGTCAGCATCTCGCCGAATACACTAGCGGTTTCCGCTAGCGTCAGCGGCGTCGACGACAGCAGTGGGCCTTGGCTCGAAGCGAGGCACTGGTGGACGCCGTGTCCGAGTTCGTGGGCCAGTGTCATCACATCGCGCGTTTTGCCCTGATAGTTCATCAGCACATAGGGATGCACCGACGGCACGGTCGAAGCCGAGAATGCACCTGGTGCCTTGCCCGGCCGCACCGGCGCATCGATCCAGCGCTTGTCGAAGAACTGCTTGGCGATACCGGCCATCTCGGGCGCGAAGTCACCGTAAGCATCGAGCACCATCGCCTGAGCTTGCGGCCATGCGATCACGCGGTCGGACTTTTCCGGCAGCGGCGCGTTCCGGTCCCAATGGGCGAGCTTGTCCATGCCGAGCCACTTGGCCTTCATCGCGTAATAACGATGCGACAGGCGCGGATAGGCGGCGCGCACGGACGAAACAAGCGCATCGACGACGGGCCCTTCGACACGGTTGGCCAGGTGGCGGCTATCGGCGACATCTTTGAAGCCGCGCCAACGGTCGGAGATTTCCTTGTCTTTGGCCAGCGTGTTGGTGATCAGCGTGAACAGCCGCGTGTTGTCGCCAAGCGTCTTGGCGAGCGCCTCTGCGCCAGCCTTGCGCCGCTCACCGTTCGGGTTGGACAGCAGATTGAGCGTCGGCTCCAGCGACAACGGCTCGGCGACACCAGCCACGTCGAACTTGAGGCCAGCCATCGTCTCGTTGAACAGCCGGTTCCACGCGCCCCGGCCGGTCTGCGCCTTTTCGGTGAACAGCGTCTCGGTGCGCTCGTCGAGCTGGTGCGGCTTTTCCTTACGCAGGTCGTCGAACCACGGCTTGAACCGCGCGAGCTTAGGATGGGCGAGCGCCGCGGCGAGGTCGGCATCCGCGATCTGGTTGAGTTCGAGTTCGAAGAAGATCAGGTCGGTCGAGATTCGCGTCAGCTTTTCGCCGACGTCTTGAGCGAACTTGGCCCGCGCGGCATCGGTCTGATCGCCGGCGTAGTAGAGGCTCGAATAGGAGCCGATTTTGCCGAGCAGGTCGGCCAAGACCTCGTAGGCCGAGATCGCTTCGTAAATGGCAGCGCCATCGGCGCCGATGGCAGCAAGTTTGCCCTGGTAATCGGCCTTCAGCGCAGCCGAGCGCTCGGCCGCTCGTTCGATATCGCGAGCCAGCGCCGGGTCGTCGGGCGAGCGGTAGAGATCGTCGAGGTTCCACTCCGGCAACGGGCCGAGATTTGCGACGAGGTCAGGCTGGGCGGCGGATGGGGCCGTCATAGGGTCGTATCTCCAACGGTGATTTGGCGCCTAACTAACAGAGCAAGCCCGTCAGACGGCGATTAAATCTTGGCAACATCGCCGCGCCCGCAGGCCCAGCGCGTCAAACGACCCCGTCTTGCTGCACCAACCTCGTCACCACCGCCGACGTGGCTTCGAGCGTGCGGTGTACCGGGCATTTGTTGGCGATCTCGATGATTTTATCGCGCATCTCGGCCGGCAGATCGCCCTCGACCGAAATGATCCGCTCGAACCGGTCGATCTTGCCAGCGCGGCCTTCGGCGGCGTGTCCGCAGTCCGTGCAGTGGTCGGCCGCAACCTTGCCGTGACGCACCTCGACCGACACGCGGGGCAGTTCGAGCTTTTTGTGCTCGGCGTAGATGCGCAACGTCATCGCGGTGCAGGCTCCGAGCGCGATCGACAGGAATTCGTAGGGACCAGGACCGCTGTCGAGGCCGCCAACCGAGACCGGTTCGTCGGCGATCAGCCGGTGCTGGCCAGCAACCACGTCGCATTGGTACTTGGCGAGGCGGGTTTCGCGCACCAGCACGTGATCGTCGGCTGCGGCTGCGATGCCGGCTGGCAGCGGGGGGAGAAAGCGCGACACCCAGGCGGAGATCACGTCAGCTGCATAGCGCGCATCGTCCGGACGCGAAACGAGATGGTCGGCATCATCGAGCGAAACGAAGCTTTTGGGGTGTTTGGCGGCGATGAAGATCCGCGTGGCGTTGTCGACGCCGACGACGGTGTCGAGCGGGGCATGCATGACCAAAAGCGCTCGTCCGAGCGCGGCGATCTTGCCCTCGAGCCGATGGCTTTCGGCATCTTCGATGAACGAGCGGCGGACCCGGAACGGCCGGCCGGCGATCTTCACCTCCGCCTCGCCGTCGGACCGGATCGTGTCGAGCGACAAGCCGAGGTTGTGCAGCACGTGCGCCGGATCGGCCGGGGCACCGATCGTCACCACCGCCTTGGCCTCGGGGATACGATCGGCCGCCGCCAAAACCGCCGCGCCGCCGAGCGAGTGGCCGATCAGGATGGCGGGCGCCTGCCACGTCCGGCGCAAATAGTCGGCTGCATGGACCAGATCTTCGACGTTGGACGAGAAATGCGTGTTGGCAAAATCGCCGTCGGACGCGCCTAGCCCTGTAAAATCGAACCGCAAAACCGCGATACCGGTTGCAGCGAGGCGTCCCGCGATGGTGCGGGCGGCTATGACGTCCTTCGAGCAGGTAAAGCAGTGCGCGAACAGGGCGAAGGCGCGGATTGGGCCCGCTGGAAGGTCGAGCCGGGCGGCAAGTTCGGTTCCCAAACTGCCGGTGAATGTCGCCTTGAGCGGCGCAACTGCAGCGCCAACGTGGGACCTGTTGATCATGACGGTACTCCTGTCGGCAAAGGCGACCCGGGGTTTGACTGCCTAATTTACGCTACCATTAACGCTCCCGTTACAGGCTTGTTCAGGTGCGTTCAGAGCAGTTCAGAACGCGCTGGAACACGGCGCAAACGAGACAAGGCCTTCCCCTCCGCCAGCGGGCGCGGCATAAGCTCGCCGCATGAACGATATTCTCGAGACCATCACCGCCTACAAACGCGAAGAAATCGCGAGCGCGAAGGAGCGCTGGCCACTCCATGTGCTGTCCGAACTGGCCCGCTCGGCTGGCCCCGTGCGGCCGTTCGCCGAAGCCTTGGCTGACGAAATGGCGCGCGGGCGGCCCGCGCTGATCGCCGAAATCAAGAAAGCGTCGCCCTCGAAGGGGCTGATCCGCACCGATTTCGATCCGCCCTCGCTAGCCGCCTCCTACGAACGCGGCGGCGCTGCCTGCCTTTCGGTGTTGACCGACGGCCCGTCATTCCACGGAGCGCCGGAGTATCTGACGGCCGCCCGCGCTGCGACCAAGCTGCCAGCGTTGCGCAAGGACTTCATGCTCGACACCTATCAGGTGGTTCAAGCCCGGGCTTGGGGTGCCGACTGCATACTCGTCATCATGGCCGAGGTCGACGACCAGACCGCCGCCGAGCTTGTCTCGGCCGCGCGAGACTGGGGTATGGACACGCTCGTCGAGGTCCACGACGACGCGGAACTCGACCGCGCGCTGAAGCTCGACGCGCGCCTCATCGGCATCAACAATCGCAATCTCAAGACGTTCGAGGTCGACCTCGCCACCACCGAGCGCTTGGCGCCGCGCATTCCGCGCGACCGGACCGTGGTTGCCGAAAGCGGTATCGCGACGCATGCCGACGTGGCGCGGCTCGAATCTGCCGGTGTCGGTGCCTTTCTGGTCGGCGAAAGCCTGATGCGGCAAGACGACGTCGAAATCGCGACACGCAAACTGTTGGGCCGCTCGCCATGAGCGAGCTGTCACATCTGAACGAGCGCGGCGAAGCGCACATGGTCGATGTCTCGGACAAGGCCGTGACCAGCCGCACCGCGCGTGCCGAAGGGCTGGTCGTGATGGCGCCTGAGACATTGGCGCTGATCGAAACGGTGTCGGCCAAGAAGGGCGACGTGCTCGCCACTGCCCGCATCGCCGGGATCATGGCGGCCAAGCGAACGCACGAGTTGATCCCGTTGTGCCATCCGCTCGCGATTACCAAGGTCACCGTCGAATTCGTATCGAGGCCGAGTTTGCCATTCGGCATGGCCGGTATTCACGTGGCGGCCGAAGTCCGCGTCACTGGCCAAACCGGAGTCGAGATGGAAGCGCTGACCGCTGTCTCGGTCGCATGTCTGACGATCTACGACATGCTAAAAGCCGTCGACAAAGCCATGGTGTTCGACGGCATTCGGCTCGTCGAGAAAACCGGCGGACGCAGTGGGACGTGGACAGCGGCACGTTCGTAATTCGACCCCCGTGAGGCGCTGCGCATGGACCATAATGGAAAGCCGCCCACCGAGCGCGCTCTGACGGTCGACGAGGCACTTAGCCGTATTCTTGACGGCGTAACGCCGTTGGAAGCCGAAGCGGTCGAGCTCGATGCCGCCCACGGGCGCACGCTGGCCGCCGACGTTCTCGCCCGCCTGACCCAGCCGCCGTTCGATGCCTCCGCCATGGATGGTTATGCGGTTCGCGCTGCCGATGTCGCGAACTTGCCCGCGCGACTGTCGGTCGTCGGCGAGGCCGCAGCTGGCCGCAGGTTTGCGGGTCACGTCGGCGCGGGTGAGGCGGTGCGCATCTTCACCGGCGCTCCGGTTCCGAGCGGAGCCGATGCCATCGTCATCCAGGAGAACACGCGGGTTGTCGGCGACGACGGAAGCCGCATCGAAGTCGGCTCCGGTTCTGTGGAATCCGAGCACATCCGACCGCGCGGCGGCGATTTCAAACAGAGCGAGCTGCTGCTCGAAGCTGGCCGCGTGATCGACACCCGCGCGTTGATCCTCGCCGCTGCGGCCGGCCATAGCACCTTGCCCGCGCGCCGCCGCCCACTGGTCGCGATCATACCGACCGGCGACGAATTGGTGCCGCCGGGAACGCTACCGGGACACGACCAAATCGTGTCGTCGAACCCGGTCGGCCTTGCCGCCATGCTGCGCACATTCGGCGCCGAAACGATACTGCCGGGCATCGCGCGCGACCGCCTCGACCACTTGGTCGCGATGATGCGCGACGTCGCACACGCCGACATCATCTTGACGACTGGTGGTGCGTCTGTTGGCGATCATGACCTCGTCCGGCCCGCGCTTGCCGAGCTCGGTGTCCAACTGGATTTTTGGAAGCTCGCCATGCGGCCGGGTAAACCGATGCTGTTTGGCCGTATCGCTGGCCGTGCTGAAACCTCTCGTCGCGCTTATCTCGGCCTGCCGGGAAATCCGGTCTCGGCCATGATCACGGCGCGTCTGTTCGTCGTCCCGCTGGTTGCAGCTCTGCTCGGCCGCGATGCTGCTCCGCTTTCCGCGATCGACGTACCCACCGCGATGCCGCTAGCCCCGAATGGCGCGCGCCAACATTACATGCGCGCCGTCCTGCGAACCAATGCGGCAGGCCAATCGATGGTGGCCGCCCTGCCCAACCAGGACAGTTCGCTTCTGTCGCCATTGGCGTTGGCCAACGCGCTGATTGTCCGGCCGATCAACGCACCCGCCGTATCGGCTGGAACGGCAGTACCTGTCATCGGCCTGGATTTCTGATACGCCGCCAACGGCAGCTTTACCGACACTCAACCGCTAGGCTGGAGCCGACGATGTTCCCACTGTCGACCATGATGACGTCGTTCGTGAAGGTCGGCCGGTTGGAGGTTCGCGATGCGGAAGGCCGCATGCATGTGTTCGGCGATAACAAGCCCGGCCCCGACGTGAAGATGCAGCTGACCGATCCAAAACTTTATCGGACGCTGTTCTTCAATCCGGAATTGCACGCCGGCGAAGCCTACATGGACGGCCGGATGCGTTTCGAGGGCTCCAGCCTTCGCGACTTCCTGACATTGTTTTCGATGAACCGGCTGTCGCTCGGCAACCAACCCCACCAGAAGGTACTGCGGGGTGTGTCGCGTCGGCTGAAGGCGTTCCAGCAATCGAACCCGCTCGGCAAGGCGCGTGAGAACGTCGCCCACCATTACGACCTCGGCAACGCATTCTACAAAATGTTCCTCGACCGCGAGATGTTCTATTCGTGCGCGTATTTCCGCGAGCCCGACGAGACGCTCGAAGCCGCGCAGCGCAACAAGTGCCGCCTGATCGCCGCCAAGCTCGATCTCAAGCCGGGCCAGCGCGTCCTCGATATCGGCTGCGGCTGGGGCGGGTTGGCGCGCTATCTTGCGCAAGTGGCAGACGTCGACGTCACCGGCGTAACGCTGTCGAAAGAGCAATACGCGCTCGCCGTCGAGCGAACCAAGGCGGCTGGCCTCGAAGGGCGGGTGCGCTTCGAACTCAAGGATTACCGCGAACTCGACACCACGTTCGACCGCATCGTCTCGGTCGGCATGTTCGAGCACGTCGGCGTGCGCCATTACGGCGAATTCTTCGCCAAGGTGAACCAGCTTATGACCGACGCCGGCGTGATGTTGCTCCACTCGATCGGCAAAATGAGCCCACCGGGAACCGCTAGCCCCTGGCTGCGAAAATACATATTCCCTGGCGCCTATTCACCGGCCCTTTCGGAAGTGTTTCCGGCGACGGAAACCAACCAGTTGTGGGTCACCGATGTCGAGTTCCTGCGCGTCCATTACGCGACGACGCTGAAACATTGGCACGAGCGCTTCGACGCCCACCGCGCCGAAGTCGCCATGATGTACGACGAGCGGTTCTGCCGGATGTGGGAGTTCTATCTCATCAGCGCCGAGATGATGTTCCGCACCGGAGCCCAGGAAGTGTTCCACATGCAGTTGACCAAGAAGCGCGATGCGGCCCCGATCGTACGCGACTACACGGTCGACGTGCAGCGCCAGTACATGGCCATCGAGAAAGAGCGGGCCATCTGATCGGGCAACCCAATAAATCCTCGATTACAAATTGGGCCGCAATTTTTCCTCTTGCGGAACACATTGGGAACGTGTAGCCAACCTTCGTGATTTGCTTCGCCCGGCGGCCAGCAAAATGCGAGGACACGCAATGCTCACGCAGAAGCAAAAAGACTTGTTGATCTTCATTCACGACCGCATGCAGAAAAGCGGCGTGCCTCCGTCGTTCGACGAAATGAAGGATGCCCTCGAACTCAAGTCGAAATCGGGCATTCACCGGCTGATCATGGCGCTCGTGGAACGTGGTTTCATCCGCCGCTTGCCGAACCGGGCGCGCGCGATCGAGGTGATCAAGCTTCCCGAGAGTATGGGTGGGCCACCTACGGCGCCCAGCGCCAGTCCGGCACCGGTCGCAGCCCAGCGGCGGGCGGGGTTCCAGCCCAGTGTGATCGAAGGCAGCAAACCCAAGCTGCAAGACCTGCAGGTGCCGGCTGCCGTCGTGATCGACAGCCGGACAGTGTCGATCCCGATGATGGGCCGGATTGCCGCCGGCACGCCGATCAGCGCGATCCAGCAGCATTCACACGACATCACTTGTCCGCCCGATCTTTTGGGCCATGGCGAACATTTTGCACTCGAAGTGCGTGGCGACTCGATGATCGAGGCGGGTATTCACGATGGTGACGTCGTCGTCATCCGCCGCTGTGACAACGCCGAAAACGGCGACATCGTCGTAGCGCTGGTCGATAAGGAAGAGGCGACACTCAAGCGGTTGCGTCGCAAGGGCAGCACGATCGCGTTGGAAGCGGCAAACCCGGAATTCAAGACGCGCATCTTCGGCCCCGATCAGGTCGACATCCAAGGCCGCCTCGTGGCGTTGATCCGCAGGTATTGAGAGGGTGCTGGCGTTCTAGGTTCGGTCGTCGACGGTGCGCGCAATCAAGCGCAACAGAAACTTAATCTGAGTTTCCGGGGCTCTCGGACGGATCCATGGGTTCGGTGTCGATATCGCCCGCGTCAATGTCGAGCTCTCCGGTGGTCGCGGATCTTGGCCGCGTGGCCGATTGAGTTGGCGCCACGCCAGACCACGGTCGCACGCCGCGGGAGGCTGCAACGGTTTCAACCTTGATCGCACCGGCTTTGGCCACGGTGATGGCATGGACACCGCCAGCGCGCCGCGCTTTCGCGTCGATGACCAACTCAGGCTTCGTGCACGACTTCGGCTTGGCGCCGGTCAAGATAACAATGTCCGCGCGCTGGCAGTCATCGGCCATGCCCGCCCGGTGCCAGACAATCGCAACCGAGCGGCCATTGACGATCGCCCGGCAGCCGACACCATCGCAACGAAAGCCGGCCCCGGGGATAAGGCTTGCCGCTGGCCGGCTGTCGCCATCGGCTTCAAGCCATCGGGCAAGTTCGAACGTTCCGCCAGCTGGCCTGTTCGATGCCGCGCTGGTGGGTTGGCGATGGTCGCTAGCAGGATCGCCAGCGGCTTTCGCTGACTGCCCGATGTCGCCCAACTTCGATCGCGCCGCGGCGTCCGTTGGTATGCGAACGACCGCAAGCCGCCGTCCGTCGACCCTTGCTGCCACGAGTGTTCCATCGCGGCCGACGATGATATCGGGCTGCGTTCGCATCGGCGCGATGGCTAAGCCGACGACGATCGCCAGAAGACCAAAAAGACGCCAGCGGCCAGTCCACAGCATCAGCCACAGCCCGCCGCCGGCCATGGCGAGCAGGCCCGAAAGCGAAATCGAGGGGATGGCCGCGACTGCGCCGGGCAATCGGCCGACGTAGCCAGCCACCGCGCTCATTGCGTCGATGCCCCATCCGGCCAGCGCCAGCGGGTAGGCCTCGAGACCAAAAGGCATCATGACGAGCGTCGCGAGCAGCGCTGGCATGACGACGAGGTCACACAAGGGAAGTGCGAGAACGTTACCGATGATGGAATACTGCTGGCTGGTATGGAAATGATAGGCGGCGAGCGGCGCGACGGCGGCCCCGGCGATCAGCGTCGACGCGGCAATCGCAACCAGAAACAGCATCACGCGAGACAGCGCCCCCCGTGGCCCGGCGCGGTCGCGCCCGAGCCGCTCTTCGCGGGCCCGCCACGCTTCACCCGCTGCGATCAACGCGGTCACGGCAGCAAACGACATCTGGAAGCCGGGATCGAGCAGGCTTTCGGGCCAGATCAGCAGCATCGCGAGGGCGGCGAGCGCGACATTGCGCAGGGCAAGTGCCGGCCGCTCGACGATGATCGCCAGAAAGATGATCGAGATCATCACGTAGGACCGGAGCGTGGCGAACGCGCCGCCCGAAATCAACAAATAGCCCAGTGCGCCGAGTGCGGCGATGACAGCAGCCCAGATCTTGACCGGGACGCGTACGGCTAGGCCGGGGATCGCCGCAAGCAGGTACCGCACGGCAAAAAACAGCGTGCCGGCCATGACCGTCATGTGCAGTCCGGAGATTGACAGCACATGATATAGGCCACTGTCGCGGAACGCTTTGTCGGTTTCGCGGTCGATACCGCCGCGATCACCGGTTAGGAGCGCATTGGCGATAGCCCCGCTCTGTCCAGGCAGCGCCGAAGTGACGGCAGCCCCAATCGCCAAACGCACGCGTTCGATGGCGGCTGCCGCTTGGAGTACGTCTGGTGGCGGCGCGGCGGTCGGATCGAGGCGCGGCTGATCGAAGGCGTACCCGACGGCGCCGATACCGAGAAACCAAGCCCGCCTGCCGAAATCGTAGCCGCCGGGCAGCACCGGTTCCCCCGGTGGCGACAATCGCGCTTTGACCGCGATCGCATCGCCGGGCTTCAGACCAGCCAGCGGGTTCAACACACGGATGCGGACCCGGCGCGGTATCCGCGTCGGCTCGAAGCCCGAGATGGAAGTGGCCCGAAGCGTGAGCCGCTGTCCGCGCGTGGCCAGCGGCTCGACGAGTTCAACATGGCCACGGACATCGACGGACCGGGTCGGGCGCTCGATGACAGGTGTCGCGACCTGATCGGAGCGGATTTTGGCGACGGTGAATCCGATGGCGACCGCAAGCAGGGCGCGGGATAGCGCAAATCTTAGCGAGCCGTTGCGGCATAACGCGGCGAGCACGATCGCGGCAACGAGCGCCAATAGTGCCGACCGCAATGACGGCTCGACCGGCAATGAAAAATAAAGACCGATGCCGCCGCCGATCAGCACCGGGATCCACAGGAACCAGCGGTGACGCTCGGCTTCAAAGGCTTCGAGGAGCGACAGCGGCGCGGCGGCCCCCGCTGCGAAGCGGCTGAACCGGCCGACATGAGTTCCATCTGCGGCGGTCTGCAACGTCACGATTTTGCCCACGCCCACGAACCCAGCATCGAAGTACACCGGGCCGTCGTAATTGTAGTCGAAGATCACCTGAAATGGCGCAACGTTTGGTCAGGCCCGCAATGACAATCACACGACACCGCACTGCGAACGCACCGGCCCGGCGCTTTGCGATTTTTGCCATGGCCAGCGTGATCGTCGCGCTCATGACGGGCAGCCAGCCGGGAGTTCTGTCGGCAGGTCCGGCTTCGGCCGCCGACGGCGGCTGGGCAGCGGTAACGGCCGGCTCGATCGTACTGTTGCGCCATGCCGAAGCGCCGGGCACGGGCGATCCGCCGGGCTTTCGCGTCGGCGACTGCACCACCCAGCGCAACCTCAGCGCAGCGGGCCGGGCGCAATCCGTCCGGATCGGCGAAGCATTCCGCGCGCGCGGTATCCCGGTCGGCAAGGTGCTGTCGTCGCAATGGTGCCGGTGCGTCGATACGGCGGAGCTGGCGTTTCCCGGCCGCGTCGAACGCGAACCGGCGTTCAACTCGTTTTTTGAGAATCGCAGCAGCGAAACGGCACAGACCGCATCCGCACGGTCGATCCTGTCTGCCTGGACTGGACCCGGCGTGCTGGTCGTGTCGACACATCAGGTCAACATCACGGCACTGACCGGTGCCGTACCGAGCTCGGGCGAGGCGATCGTTGTCCGGCCCGCTCGCGGCAAACTGGACGTTGTCGGTCGCATCAAGCCATGAAAAAGCGCCGTCGCTGGTCTGGCGACGGCGCTATCGATCGTTGGGCGGCAGGCGCAGCGACCGTCACTTCGGAGCGAGGATCATCACCATCTGGCGGCCTTCGAGACGCGGCTCGGACTCGACCTTGACGCTCTCGGCGAGTTCCGCCTTGACCCGTTGAAGTACCTGCATGCCAAGCTGCATGTGGGCCATCTCGCGGCCACGGAAGCGAAGCGTGACCTTGACTTTGTCACCCTCTTCGAAAAAGCGGCGCATGGATTTGAGTTTCACGTCGTAGTCGTGATCATCGATGCTTGGACGCATTTTGATCTCTTTGACCTCGACAATCTTCTGGGTCTTGCGGGCTTCGGCAGCCTTTTTCTGTTCTTGGTATTTAAACTTGCCGTAATCCAAAATCTTGCAAACCGGCGGCTCGGCGTCCGGTGAAATTTCCACGAGGTCGAGGCCAGCGTCTTCAGCGCGCTTTTGCGCGTCGAAACGGGCAACGATGCCCACGTTCTCGCCGGTCTCGTCGATGAGGCGAACCTCGCGGGCGCGAATGGCGTCGTTGATTCGGGGGCCGGAGCTTTCGCGCTCCGGGGATCGCATGGGTTTGCGAATAGGGGTCTCTCCTATTGTTGTTTCGGTGTGTCGCAGCTCAAGTTGCAGCAGCACGGCTCATAGGCTCGATCGATTGCCTGAAATTCACAGGCTCTGCGCGCAAGCCGCACTTGCAGCTCACGTTCAGGCGCGGCAAGTTGGCACGATCGGCGCCGAAGTCAAGGCCGGTGGCCCGCGCCGTCGCGTGTTGCCGTTGATTGTTGCCAGCTATTTTGGCTGTGGGTCGACTAAGCGCGCGTCGCTGTAAGCTGCGTCGAAACGGCCAGCGAGCGTTGTCCCGAGCAAGCCGTCATAGACCGACAACGTCGCCCGACGCATGGCATCCAGCGTAAATCGCGCGGCTGCATGGGACGTGGCGCGCTGAGCCAAGCTCGAACGCTGTGGGGCCGACAGCGTCAGGGCACCCGTCAGAGCCATCGCGAGCGCGCTCGCATCACCGGGCGGCACCAGCCAGCCGGTTCGCGCGTCAGCCGCCACTTCGGGCGTGGCGAGCACGGTCTCGGGCGGAGCGCCGATCCGTGTTGCGATCACCGGTGAGCCCATCCGCTGGGCCTCGACCGCCGTCCGGCCGAACGCTTCCGGCTCGATCGACGCAATGACTGTGACCGCAGCCGTTGCGAATGCGGCCGGCATATCGCCGACGTGGCCTACGAGACGAACGCGGTCGCCCAAGCCGAGGGCTTCCGCCTTGGCTCTGAGTTCGTCGCGGTATGCCGTGCGGCCTTGGTCGTCGCCAGCCAGGATCGCCACCCACGGCAAACCGGGCTGCTCGACAGCCAGACGGGCCAGCGCATCGATCAGCACCGTTTGGCCCTTCCACCGGGTCAGCCGCGCCGCCTGGAGAATGATCGGCGTATCGGCCGCAACTCCCCATGCCGCGCGCACGGTGGCGATCCGATCGCCCGACAACGTGGCGGGGTTGAACGCCACCTCGTCGACGCCGCGATGGATGATGCGCACCCTCGATTCTGGCGTGCCATAGCGGGCGCGGATCAGCCCGGCGGTATAGGCCGAGTTCGCGATCACGACATCGCCTTTGGCCATCACCCGATTGTAGGCGCGCTTCAGTGGTCCGTTCTCAGAATAGGCGCCGTGATAGGTCGTCACGAACGGGCGCTTGGTCCGCCGCGCGGCCCACAACGCGCTCCACGCGGGTGCCCGCGAACGGGCATGGACCAGATCTACGCCCTCGGCCTCGATCAACCAGGCGAGGCGGGCGGCGTTGGCATAAATCTGGATCGGGTTTTTGGTCGCCAATGGCAACGCAATGATTTCACCCCCTGCGGCGGTAAGCGCATCGGCCATCCGCCCGCCCTCGGTCGCAACGAGCGCCCGCGCACCGGCCGACACCAGGGCGCCGGCGATTTCGATCGCGGAGAGTTCAGCCCCGCCCGTGTCGAGCTGGGGTATGATCTGGAGGATGGTCGGGCGGTCGGCGGCCAACGGATCGCGGCTCCAAATCTGCTATGTCAACGAACGTCGGCGGTCCGCGCGACAGGTCTATCGCGGCGATACGATGAAGGCTGTCACCATGCAATCGATCGACATCGATGGACGAAGGATTTCGGTAGTGGCGGTGCCCGGGCCGACCGACGATAGCCCCGGTCTCTTGTGGCTACCGGGTTACCGCTCGGACATGGCGAGTACCAAAGCGACCGCTCTCGCGACGTTCGCCACGGGCCGCTACGCAATGGTCCGGTTCGATTACAGTGGGCACGCAACCTCTGGCGGCCGGTTTGAAGACGGCACCATCGGTCGCTGGCTGGACGAGACCGAGGCCGTCTTCCGCCGCGTTTCCCTCGCGACGACGTCAGGGCCGCTGATCGTGATCGGATCGAGCATGGGCGGCTACCTCGCGCTGCTCCTCCTTCGGCGACTGATCGAAACCGATCCGACGACGGCTGCGCGAATCGGCGGCCTGGTGTTGATCGCGCCCGCCTGGGATATGACCGAGGCACTGATGTGGGCGCAATTTTCACCCGATCAGAAGGCAGCTTTGATACGCGACGGCCAGTTGTTGCGGCCGTCGGCTTACGGCGAACCGTATCCGATTACGCGAACGCTGATCGAAGACGGCCGGGCCCATCTGTTGGCTGACCGCCCGTTCAACCCGGGCTGCCCGGTCCATATTCTGCAGGGCCTCGACGATCCCGATGTGCCAGCCGCCCATACCCGCGGACTGCTCACCCTGTTGACCGGCGGGCCTGTCACGCTGGAAGAAATCCCCAATGGCGATCACCGCCTGTCGCGCCCTGAAGACATCGCGCGGTTGTTGGAGGTGGTCGAGACTATAGCCGCGCGCCTGCAATCGACCGGGCATGCCGGCAACTCGTGTGCCGGCACCTAGTCGCCGGATTTTTCGATACTGGTAATCCGCTCGAGCAGGCGGGGACGGCGCGGCTTGGTATCGGCTGAAGCTTCCACTGGCGCTGCGGCAGGAGTTGCCGATGTGTCACCCATCGCGGCCAGCGATGGCTGCGGCAGGGGCTGGGTCGATGCTGCAGCCGGATGTTGCGGCGGTCCGTTTGGAACCGGTGCATTTGGAACGGGTGCGCTCGGAAGCTTGGCTGCAACTGGCTCTGCGGCGGCAGCCTTCTCCCCGGCACTGCCGTCGACGAGGCTGAACATTCGGGCGGCAAGCGGCGTCGCAACCTGTGGCGCTGCCAGCGGGGAGGGCGTTGGATTCTGCGCGGGCTTCGGCGCGAGTTCGGGAGCCGTTGGCTTATGCTCGGCGTCCGTTGTGCCAGTGTTGCCGGACGGTAACCGCACGACGCGGGGATCGGTAATGCGATCGGCGAGGCTTGCCCGCTTCGGCTCAGGTCGCGCTGGAATGAATTGGCTCGGGGGTTGGCCGGGTACCGCTTGTCCAGCGCCGGCTTGGCCCGACGACGTCTGGACTGTGCCTGCGCCGAGCTTTTTCATTTCATCCATGTAGTGCGCCGATTGCCGGGCCAACCGCTCGTTCACGGCGGCGACTTCAGCGCGCAAGCTCTCGATCGTGGATGTCTGCTCCTTGGCTTGGGCTTCGAGCGCGGAAATCTTTGCCTTCATCGCCATGGGCGTTTCGCGGGTTCCACGCTCGGTCGTCGGCCCCTCCTCATAGGTGGCCAGCGCCGCCTTGAGGCGAGCGACCTCGGCCCCGAAATCCTGGCTTTCGGCCTTGAGTTTATGCAGTTCTGCCTCGCTCGTGCGTGCGCCCGTGTTTGCAGCTTCAGCGGCCTCGACCTTGGCGCGGGCAAGCGCATAGGCGCCCTTGAGCTCGGCGAATTCGGCTTGAAGCCGATTGAACTCGGCAACACTGGCTTCAAGCGTGGCTTTGCTGGCAGCCCCGAGCGCCCCTGTTACGGCGGCGACGACGCCGGGCTCAGCGCCGCTGGCCGGGTTGGCGATGACCGATTGCAAGCGCTCGATCAGGGAAGCCTGATCGCGGGACTTGGCGCGCAATGCCTCGATTTCGGAGCGCAGCGCGATCTCGCCGTCGAACCGCTGATCGGCCAGTGCGTCCTGGTTGCGGGCTGCCCGCGTCGAAAGTGCGGTGCGCAATTGCTCCAGCTCGGTACCCTGCTGGGTGTTGATTTGCGTCGCTTCGGCGATGGCGCGGGCCTGCCGTTGTGCCGTCTCGGCGAGCGCGGTCACCTCGTTGTCGCGCTGCTGGAGAAGCCTGCGCGCCTCCGTCAAGCGGCCTTCGATCTTGGGCAGACGGTCCGTAATGGTCTGTTCGAGAACGCGCTTGGCGTTTTCGAGTTCTTCAAGTTGGGCCTTTTGTCCGTTGCCGACACCTTCGAGCTCGCTGATGCGGGCGTCGCGCCGGTTGACCTCGATTTTCTGGCGGGCCGAGCCGAGTGTCACGCGCTCTAGCTGGGTTTCGAGATTATGGATGCGAATGGCATGCTCGGCCCGCATGCGGTCGCGGTCGGCGCGGATCTCGGATTCGGTCAATGGCAACGAGCGGCGTAGTGCGTCGGCGGTCAGCCGCATCGTGCGGTTGCGGTAGGCGGGCGCGATCAAGACGGCAACCAACGCCGCGATCAGAAAACCGAGCGCCACGAGCATTATCGTGTTGATCGTCATCGCTCAGCCGTTCCCCATTGGCGACGTGCGTTCGCGGCAGATTGGCCAGCCATTTGGCGCATCTGTGGCACCGACCGAATGCCGATAGCCGTATGCTGGCTCCCCGCCGTCGGCGTTGATCCACCCCGCATTAACCGTGATCACTACACGACCGCTTCAAGTGTGGCCAGAGCGCGAGCAAATCCGCGAACGGTAGCGTCGTGCCTGTCGGCCAACGCCGTCAGAACGGGTTCCAGGTCGGGCGCCGGGTAAACTTGGAATAGCCGACGTTGGCTCCCAGCCGCAGCCCGATGCCCGAGCGGATGACGGCCAGGGTAACATCCGCATGCTTTTGGAACTGTACGCTGACGCCGCCAACCGCGTAGGTCGACCCTTCGACGCCTGCATACCGGTCGAAAATGTCGGACGTATCGGCGAGGTTGTAGACGAGGATCATGACTTTCGATCCCTCGCCGCCAATGTCGAAGCCGAGCGATGGCCCCTGCCAGAACACTTTGTGGTCGCCAGCGTCCTTGGTGTAGAGCACGCCTTCGCCGTAGCGGAGACCGGCAAAGAAGGCGCCGCCGCCGTCCTCGCCCAGGATGTAGCCATTGGGTCGGCCAGCCTTGCGGTAGGTGTGCTCGATGGCGCTGGCGAGGCCCCGGGTAATCGAACCGAAGAACCCGCGACCCTTTTCGACAATTTCACCCTGTTCGTAGTAGCCGCGATTCGGGTTGGGGCCGTTGTCTGCATAGCGCGGCGGGGGCGGAGCTTCATAGGCCGGTGGCGGCGCGTAGGGCTGGCCGTAGCCACCCGATCCCCGTTGATCGTTGTTGGCGTAGCCGCGATCGGGTCCACCATTTTGTGGCGGGTAGCTGTCGCGGCGGTCGCCGCCTTGCCTGTCGTCGCCACCACGATCATAGGCTCGCGGTGGCGGCGCGCCATAGGCAGGATCGGCTGGTGGCTGACGGTAGGCTTGTGGCGGCTGATAGCTCGGGCCCTGATATCCAGATCCCTGATTGGCGGGGACAGGATAGGGCGGCTGCTGATACACAGGAGCGGGGTTTGAATAACCGTCGGCGGGCGGCCGGTAGGCATCGTCGCCGCGGCCCTGGCCCAGCGCAGGCTGCACAAATGCAAGGATTGCCGCAAACACGAGAACGGCCGAAAAAATCAGCGGTCGCATGTCTGCGACCGGGGTGCGCGCGATGGCCACAATCGGTTTCGTCTGGAATGGCATGGCGGCAATCCTCAGGTGGGCTATGTGGCCGAGTGTGCCATCAACGGCCTGATTCGTGACCCCACCATGTGCCGGGAAACTGCTGCCCAACTGTGGCTGAATAGCTGCAAATCAATGATTCCGAGTGACTTTTTGGTCAGCCGCCGTTCATCTGACGGCGGCCTAACGCTCGCAACGCCGCCATCGGCAGGCTGGACGCCACGAACGGCGGATTGAGGAAACTGCGAACGCTGCCGCCGTAAGTCAGCGGTTCCCCGTCGAGCCCGGCGACGCAACCTCCCGCAGCTCGAACTATCGCCTCACCCGCCGCCGTGTCCCATTCGCAAGTGTCACCGAGTTGGGCGTAGATGTCGCCTTCACCGCACGCGATCAGGCAAAACTTATACGACGACCCGAGCCGACGGCGCTGCCCGATTGCGAGCCCTTCGAGGTAGGCCTCGGCGCCAGCAAGGTCACGCGATCGGCTCTGCAGCGCGATTAGCCCGCCGCTGTCGTCGATCTCACCGGGCGTGCGGACGCGGATCTCGTGCGGCCGCAACTTGCCCAAGCTGAAGCCATTGTCACTGCCCGGCGATGTCGTGCCGGCGTCGGCACTCGCCCCAGCGTCGTTCCTGGCGTCATATGCGACACGCAGCACGCGATCGCCCTCGGTGACCATGAGATCGGCCAACGCCGGGGCATAGATCAAACCGTAGACCGGACGCCCACTGCGTACGACGGCCACGTTGATCGTGAACTCCTTCAGGCCAGCGATGAATTGCTTGGTTCCATCGAGCGGATCGATCAGCAAAAACGGATCGGTAAGGTCGGGCCGATGGCCGGCGGCAAACGCTTCCTCCGAAACGGCCGACACCCCCGGCATGATACGAGCCAGCGCCTCGAGCAGCACCGCCTCGGCCCGAATGTCGGCCTCCGTGACGGGCGAACGGTCCGCCTTGGTTTGAACGGCAAAACCGGTCTCAAACAACGCGAGTTCGATGCGCGCGGCCTGGAATACGGCTGGCAAAATCGCGTCGGTCAGCCGTCGTTGGTCGCCTTGTGTCATTCCCGTTTCCGGTCGAGAGGTTGCCGTTTGCTGCGCTGCGGATAGCGTCGCGACGGACACAGTTGATGCACGAGAATCGCGTAAGCGTTACGAACTTTCGATTGATGCGCCGCCGTAACGTGGTGGCGCAAAGGAGTAATGGAATGACTGTCGCCCACCCAACAGACTTGGAGCTGGCCGCGCTGATCTCGAGCAAGATTTGCCACGATGTGATCGGTCCGGTCGGCGCGATTTATAACGGTATCGAAATTCTCGACGAGGACAACGATGCCGACGCCAAGTCGTATGCCATGGACGTCATCCGCAATGTGACGGAACAGGCCTCCGCAAAGCTGCAGTTTGCTCGCTTTGCTTTCGGCGCCGTCGGTTCGGCTGGCGCGATGATCGACCTTGCCACCGCCGAACAGATTTCGCGCGGGTTCGTCGGCCAGGGCAAGCACACGCTGATCTGGAATGGCCAGCCCGGCTACATGATCAAAGATCGCGTCAAGCTCCTGCTGAACCTCGTCGCGTCGTCGCTCGCAGCACTGCCACGAGGTGGCGAAATCAACGTCGACGTGGCTGGCACACTGGAAACGCCGAGCTTTCTGATCCGCTGTAAAGGCCAAGGCGCGCGGCCGCCGCAGCACCTGACTGAGTTCATCGTCGGCAATGCCACCGCCCCGCTCGATGCCATGAGCATTCAAGCCTATTATACGTGGCGGTTGGCCGGCACTGCGGAGATGCGGCTGCAAATCCTCAAGGACGGGGACGACATCCTGCTTTCGGCCGAACCCGGCTGAGGCAGGCGGGCCATCGGGACGGCAAGCGGCACACAATTGGGGTGGCGCTTCCGCAATGCGGCAAAAGCTGTTAGAGCCACGTGCGATGACGAGAACCATCTTCATTCTGAACGGCCCGAACCTCAACCTGCTCGGCGTGCGAGAGCCCACCGTGTACGGAACGGAGACGCTCGACGACGTTCGTCGGCGCTGCGAAGCGAGCGCGGCAGCGCGCGGCCTGCAGATTGACTTCCGGCAGTCGAACCACGAAGGCGATCTTGTCGATTGGGTCCAGGAGGCGCGCGTCAAAGCCGCCGGCGTGATCATCAATGCTGGCGGATATACGCATACGTCCGTTGCAATCCTCGACGCGCTGCAGGCGGTCGAAGTGCCTGTCATCGAGGTCCACCTGTCCAACATCTTCCGGCGGGACGCATTCCGGCATCACTCCTACATGTCACTGGCTGCGAAAGGCGTGATCTGCGGACTGGGCGCGCGCGGCTATGAACTAGCCATCGACGCCCTCGCCGATCTCGTCGCGACGGAATAAGCATGACGCGACGCGGCCGCCAAAAACCGCAAGAAAAACAAGCGCAAACGCTAGCCGCAGTGCCGGCACTGCGCAAACGCGAGGACACGGGGCCGATGGGCAAAGACGACGGCAAGACCAAATCTGAGACCGACGAGCATAAGCTGATCCGCGACTTGGCTGCTTTGCTGAGCGAGACCGGGCTGACCGAAATCGAGATCGAGAAGGGTGACCTCAAGGTCCGCGTCGCCCGGCAAGTGACGGTCACGGCCATGGCGCAGCCTATGGCGGGGGCGGTGTCTGCGCAGGCTTTGGCAACGCAAAGCCCAGCCGACACGGCTAAGCACCCCGGTGCTGTGAAGTCGCCGATGGTCGGTACCGCCTACCGCTCATCCCAGCCTGGCGCTGCCCCGTTTGTGGAGATCGGGACCCGCGTGAATGCTGGCGATCCCGTCTTGATCATCGAAGCGATGAAGACGATGAACCAGATCCCGGCGCCACGCTCGGGGACGGTTGCCGCAATTCTGGTCGAGGACGGCCAACCGGTCGAGTTCGGCGAACCGCTGATGGTCATCGAGTGAGCTGATGTTCGACAAGGTCTTGATCGCCAACCGGGGTGAGATTGCGCTACGCATTCAGCGCGCGTGCAAGGAACTCGGCATTGCCACCGTCGCCGTCCATTCGACGGCCGACGCTGACGCCATGCACGTGCGCCTCGCCGACGAGAGCGTATGCATCGGCCCGCCATCGGCAGCCGAGAGTTACCTCAACATTCCGCGCCTGTTGGCTGCGTGTGAGATCACCGGGGCCGATGCGGTGCATCCGGGCTACGGCTTCTTGTCGGAGAACGCGCGGTTTGCCGAAATTCTCGAAGAGCACAACCTGACGTTCATCGGACCGACGTCCGAGCACATCCGCATCATGGGCGACAAGATCGCCGCCAAGGAAACCGCCAAACGGCTTGGAATTCCTTGCGTTCCGGGATCGAAAGGTGCCGTGACGTCGGATGCCGAAGCGCTCGCGGTTGCCCGCGAGATGGGGTTTCCGGTGTTGGTAAAGGCAGCGTCGGGCGGCGGCGGCCGGGGGATGAAGGTCGCCCATACCGCGCTTGAGCTGCCGCTGTCGCTGGCGACGGCAAAGGCCGAAGCCAAAGCCGCGTTCGGCGACGATGCTGTCTATATCGAGAAGTATCTGCAGAAGCCGCGTCACATCGAAATCCAGGTGTTTGGCGACGGCAAAGGCAACGCAATCCACCTTGGCGAACGCGATTGCTCGCTGCAGCGCCGCCACCAAAAGGTGTGGGAGGAAGCACCCTCGCCCGCGCTCAACGCTGCCCAGCGCAGCGAAATCGGCGAGACCGTTGCCGTTGCGATGCGCGAACTGCGCTATCGCGGCGCCGGAACGGTCGAGTTCCTGTATGAGGACGGCAATTTCTACTTCATCGAAATGAATACCCGGCTCCAGGTCGAACATCCGGTCACGGAGATGATTACCGGGCTCGACCTCGTGCTGGAGCAGATCCGCGTTGCGGCTGGCGGAGCTTTGTCGATCACGCAGGACGAAGTGACCTTTTCCGGCCATTCGATCGAGTGCCGCATCAACGCAGAAAATCCGAAGACGTTCACGCCCTCACCGGGCCGCATCACCTATTGGCATCCACCGGGCGGCCTTGGCGTTCGTGTCGACAGCGGCGTCTACCAGGGCTACCGCATACCGCCCAACTACGACAGCTTGATCGGTAAGCTCATCGTCCACGGCAAGACCCGCAACGAATGCTTGATGCGTTTACGGCGCGCGCTGTCGGAATTTGTCATCGACGGCATCGAGACGACGATACCGCTGTTTAACGACCTGATCCGCCAGCCAGATATCATTAATGGTCAATACGATATTCATTGGCTGGAAAAGCATCTCAAAGACACGAAATAGACGGTGCAATAAGCCGGCAGGGCTAGTCGGCGCGGCCGGCGTGGTCCCTCGGGTGGCACCCCAGAGCACCTCAGGGCGCAAGTGTCAGAACCGCAACATTCGTCGACAGCTGGCATTTTACAGCCAGCTGCAACCGATGATTAACGCAAGTCCGGCACTGTCTGGTTAGACCTCATCAGTTCAGAGGACCGCTGACCGGTGGCTGCCATGACCTCATGCCTTATCGTCGACGACAGTGATGTCGTACGCAAAGTGTTGCGCACCATCATCGAAAGCCTCGATATCAAGGTGATCGAAGCGGCATCCGTCGCGAAGGCAGCCGAGCTTTGTGAGATCAAGCTTCCCAACGCGGTTGTTCTCGATTGGAACATCCCTGGCGAGAACCCGCTCGCGTTCGTATCCGTGTTGCGCGAGGAAGCCACCAGCGCGCAGCTCAAGATCCTGTACGTCATGACCAATCAGGAGCCCGCCGATATCGCCAAAGCCAAAGAGTTTGGTGTTGACGACGTCTTGCCGAAACCCTTCCACCGCGTTCAACTCGAAGCCAAGCTGCTCGGCCTGCTCACGCCGAAGCCCGATGTGCTGCCGCCGGTGTTCAGCCCCGAGCGTCCGCTCACCCGCGCCGGAATGCCCGTACAATTCCCGACCCTGCGTAAAGCAGCCAGCGCCTAAGGCGACATCGGCTCTCTCAGCCGCCGATGCCCAGCCCTGCAGCGCAGCACTCAGCGCTGCGATACCGGAATAAACTCGCGGCGCGCGTGACCGAGATAGAGCTGGCGCGGACGTCCGATGCGCTGCTCGGGGTCTTCGATCATCTCCTTCCACTGCGCAATCCACCCGACGGTCCGGGCGACAGCGAACAAGACCGTGAACATGTCTTTCGGGAAGCCCATCGCGCGGAGCGTGATGCCGGAATAGAAGTCGATATTGGGATAGAGCTTCTTGCTGACGAAATAGTCGTCCTGAAGCGCGATACGCTCGAGTTCCATCGCCACCTTGAGCAGCGGCTCGTCGCGCGCGCCGAGCGCATCGAGCACCTCATGGCAGGTCTTCTGCATGACCTTCGCGCGCGGGTCGTAGTTCTTGTAGACCCGGTGACCGAAGCCCATCAGTCGGAAGCCCGACGACTTGTCCTTGGCCTTGGCAATGTACTCGGGGATGCGATCGACCGTGCCGATCTCCTCGAGCATGTTGAGCGCCGCTTCGTTGGCGCCACCGTGTGCGGGACCCCACAGGCAAGCGATGCCAGCCGCGATGCAGGCGAACGGGTTGGCGCCCGACGATCCGGCAAGGCGGACGGTCGATGTCGAGGCGTTCTGCTCGTGGTCGGCGTGGAGGATGAAGATGCGGTCGAGCGCGCGGGCAAGAACCGGGTTGACCTCATAGGGCTCGCACGGGACGGCAAAGCACATCTGCAGGAAGTTCGATGCGTACTCGAGGTCGTTGCGCGGATAGATGAACGGCTGTCCGATCGAGTACTTGTAGGCCATCGCCGCAATCGTCGGCATTTTGGCGATCATGCGGTGGCTGGCGATCTGCCGTTGGTGCTCGTCGTTGATGTCGGTTGAGTCGTGGTAGAACGCCGACAGCGCGCCGACCACGCCGACCATGACCGCCATCGGATGGGCGTCGCGACGGAAGCCGGTGAAGAACTTCGTCATCTGCTCGTGGACCATCGTGTGATTGGTGATGGTCTTGCGGAATTTTGCGAATTCTGGAGCCGACGGCAGCTCTCCGTGCAGCAGGAGGTAGCAGGTCTCGAGGAACGAGGCGTGCTCGGCGAGTTGCTCGATCGGATAGCCGCGGTACAGCAGCACGCCCTCGTCACCGTCGATGTAGGTGATGCGCGATACGCAATTGGCCGTCGACGTGAACCCCGGGTCGTAGGTGAAGCAGCCGGTGTCCTTGTAAAGTTGGGCAACGTCGATCACATCCGGGCCAATCGTGCCCGACCGAACCGGCATCGAGGTCACTTGGTCGCCGTGGGTCAGGCTGGCCGAGCGCTCGGCGACTGGCAGTGTTTTGGCGTGAACGTTCATGGATTGTGCCTCCTGGTCCGCATGGCGCATCGCGACAGGGTTCCGGTTGCGATGCAATACGCATAGCTCAACTGCGACGAATACACCACTTGATCGGCCACTTTGACGACAGTGCGACAGCTAGACCTTGGTCGATTCACGACGGCACCAGCGCCAGCGCATCTCCAGTTTTACGCCTGCAACCGCGCCAGTGTTTCCTCGCGGCCGAGTACTGCCATGACGTCGAACACCGGCGGGCTGACCGTGCGCCCGGTCAGAGCGGCGCGCAGCGGTTGAGCGACGGACCCGAGTTTCGTGGCTGTCTCCTCCGCGTAAGCGCGCACCGCAGCCTCAAGCGTTACGGCATCGAACGTGTCGAGCCCGGCCAACCTCGGCAGAACCGCCGACAGAATAACGCGTGCGGTCGGATCGAGTTGCTTTTGCGCTTTGTCGTCGAACGCCAGTGGCCGCTGCATGACGAGAAACAGCGCGCCGTCGATCAGTTCTGGCAGCGTCTTGGCCCGCTCGCGAAGCGCTGGCAGCAGCGCCTCGAACCGCTCCCACCCGGCGGCCGAGAACCGTTCGGCCAGCGTCGCACCATCGGCAACGCCGGGAAGTAGCGCCAGCACGTTACGCGCGAGATTGACATCGCCGCGCTGCAGCTTTTGATCGTGCTCGGCGACCAGTGCCGCAAAATCACCGGTATATCGCTCGAGCAAATCGCGGCAGCGGGTGACGAGCTCGGCGCTGGTTGCCGTCTTGATGTAGTGGGCGTTTGTATCTTCGAGCTTTTTGAGGTCGAGCCGCGCCGGTGAGCGGCCGATGGCTTCAAGGCCAAACCATTCGATGAGCTGCGGCGTCGCGATGATCTCGTCGTCGCCGTGGCTCCAACCGAGCCGCACGAGATAATTGCGGAGGGCAGCTGGCAAATAGCCCATCGACCGATACGCCTCGATGCCGAGCGCGCCATGGCGTTTGGACAGTTTTGCTCCGTCGGCGCCATGGATCAGTGGGACGTGGGAAAACTGCGGGATCGTCCATCCGTTCGCGGCATAGATTTGCGATTGGCGGGCGGCGTTCGTCAGGTGGTCGACGCCACGGACAACGTGGGTCACGCCCATATCGTGATCGTCGACCACGACGGCGAGGTTGTAGGTCGGTGTGCCGTCGCTGCGCAGAATGATCAGATCGTCGAGGTCTTTGTTGGGAAACACCACACGGCCCTGGACGGCATCCTCCACGACGGTGTCTCCACCATCGGGCGATCGCAGACGGATCGTGTAGGGTACGCCCGCTGGTGCGGTGGCGGGATCGCGATCGCGCCAGGGGCTCTTGACGACGAGCGGTTGTTTGGTGGCTTCAGCCTCGGCCCGCATGGCGTCCAGCTCGTCCCTGGTCAGATAGCAGCGGTACGCCCCACCAGAGGAAAGCATTGATTCTGCGACTTCTTTATGACGGGCGGCGCGCGCGAACTGGCTGACGGCCTCGCCCTCCCAGTCGAGTTCGAGCCAGGTCAAACCATCGAGGATCGCCGCAACGGCTTCCGGGTTGTTCCGCTCGCGATCCGTGTCCTCGATGCGCAACAGGAATGTGCCGCCGTGCCGTTTGGCAAAGAGCCAGTTGAACAGCGCTGTCCGTGCCCCGCCGATGTGGAGGTAGCCCGTCGGCGACGGCGCAAACCGGACGACGGGGGCGGTGGATGATGGCTGCGGGGCGGCTGATGCTGGCATGGGGTCTCGGGACGGTGCAGACTACGGCGCGGCTCGAAATAAACCGGCGCTATCGGTGGAGCTATGCGATGGGCGGGCGCGTACTGTCCAGCGCTCCGCCCCTGCATTCGAGCAACCCAAACCGGACAAGCCCTGGGCACCGCCGCTAAGGAGCTAGACATGCCGCGCACGATATTCTGCTGGCGCTGCCGTATTGAGATCCCAATGCTGACCGCCGATGAGTGGCAGATCGTGTCGGACTGCCTCAATGTCGGCGGGGTGGATCGGTCGGCCAAACATCAGCAAGCACTCGATGCTTATGAGAGAATCACCGGCTTTAAGGAAACAAACATTAATGCGCTGTTTCACCACCGGCTTCAGGACCATGGCCCCGATTGCGGCGCATGCGGCAAGCCGCTCCGCACGTCGCGAGCGTTTTTTGCGCCGCTTGTGGCGCATTGCGACGGAACGTATAGAAAGGCGACCGCGAGTGCCAATGCAAGGTGCCGCTACCCCCAGCGCACCGCATAGACCGGCGGGAGGGTGTGGCTGACCTCGGCCCATGTGTCCCCCTGGTCCTCGCTGATCCAGAGCCCGCCAGTCGTTGATCCCATGGCGAGGCGGTTGCCGGAAGGGTCGAGGGCGAGACCGTGGCGGTAAACGACATCGTAGGCGTGCTGTTGCGGTAGGCCCGTCGTCAACATGTCGAAGGTCTTACCGCCGTCGCGCGTGCGGGTGACGACGAGCCGCCCGCCGACCGGAATGCGCTTTTCGTCCTTGATCTCGGGCACGAACCAGGCCGTGTCCGGGTCTTCCGGGTGGACGGCGACTGGGAACCCGAACGTTGACGGTCCGGCCTCGGGCAACTCGCGGAACGTGCGGCCCTCGTCGTCCGAGACGAAGATGCCGTTATGGTGCTGGACCCACATCCGATTGGTCGCGGCGCGGCACTGCACGAGGCAATGCACGTCCTGGGCGATGGGATCGTGCGTCAGCTCCGGGGGAACGTGGTCGGCGCGCATCCCCTCGCCGCGCTGCGTCCACGTCTCGCCGCCGTCGGACGTGTGCCAGATGCCGCCGGTCGAGACCGCGATCGCGACGTGCTGGCTATCGCGAGGATCGACGAGGATCGAGTGGATGCCGGGCAGGTCGGCGCCGCCCCCCATCCACATTTTGCGTTTGGGATGGTCCCACAGCGAGCGGACCATCTTCCAGGTCGTTCCGTGATCCGTCGATTTGAACAGTCCGCCGGGAAGCGTGCCGCACCAGATCACGCCGGGCTCGTCGGGCCCACCCGGCACCAGCGCCCAGATGCGCGCCGTGCTCCAGGCGAGCGGGCGGCCCCACATGTCATTTTCAACGAGATCGTCGGGCTTGGGCGGATAGGCCGGCGCTGCGATCTCCTCCCAGCCGGAGCCGGTATTGCGATGGACCTTGACGCCGAAGTGGCCGTGGTCGAGTGCCGCATAATGGGTGCCGCTGCGCGGGTCGGTCAGCGTCAAAGTCACGTTGTCGCCAAGGAAGTCGGCGCGGTCGATCGCCCAACGGCCGGTCGCATTCCGAATAACCCAGAACAGGCCCTTACGGGTCGAAACCAGCAGCTTGCCTGCTGCTGTCGCGTTGGCTGCATCCGTCACCGCATCATCCTCCCGATAGGGCCTGGAACACATAGATCGAGCTGGTTTCGCGGACGGGATCGGTCAGCCGGACGCGGTCCGTTATGATGACACCGTCGACATAGACCGTCATGTGGCGGCGCAATGCGCCTTGGTCGTCGAGCACGTAACCGCGCGCATTCGGGTTTGCCGCAAAGACCGCATCGAGCGCCTCACGCACTGTGTTCCCCGGCACCTCCACCGCAGGACAAGCGACGTGACGCTGAATGTTGGGCGTAAAGGCGACTGTGGCCATGCGGGATAACCGGGAACAGGCTGCACTATCTTTCTTACAGGACGGTGATGCCGAAACTGTGCATCAGACGCAACATCGCGAGATAGAGCACGATCGTCAGTAAGCACGACGCGCCAAGCGCTGGCCAGAACCCGTAGCCGGCGCGCAGCAGCCAGGGCAGCACGAGAAACATCGGCAGCGACGGCAGCACGAGCCAGAATGTCGCCTCGGCGTGATTGGCGATGCGGTCGGTATCGCCGGTCTCGCGCCAGAGCCAGATCATGGCGAGCAGCGACACCAGCGGCAACGACGCGATCAGCGCGCCGAGGCCGGGATTGCGCTTTGCAGTCTCCGATACGGCCGCGATGATCACGCCCGATAGGGCGGCCTTGAGGGCGGCATACAGCATAGGCTTTCTCCAAAACCGCAGATGGCAGCCCGCAGCCGTTCGCATCCAGGGCCGAAACCGGGGACGTACGGGTAGAAACCGCGCATTTTCGGGCTTGCGTCAAGCAAACGCTTGCGGTTATAGCCTCGGCTTCGATCCGTCCGGCAGGGCATGCCGTGGCGGATCGTATGCTTTCCCAAGCAACCCAGGGGTATGATCTAGCATCCGCGCGATGTTGGATCTGCGATGTATCGGCCACGACCGGCCGACTGCTCAGCAAACTCTTGGAGGGTCGTCGGCTGTTTTGCAGTCGGCAAATGGCCTTTGACCAATAAAAACGGAGACGCAAAATGCCCAAGATGAAGACCAAGAGCAGCGCGAAGAAGCGCTTCAAAGTGACTGGGACCGGCAAGATCATGGCGGCCGCCGCCGGCAAGCGCCACGGCATGATCAAGCGCACGAGCAAATTCGTGCGCAACGCGCGTGGCACTATGGTGCTGAACGACAGCGACGCGAAGCTCGTCAAAAAGTACATGCCGTACTTCCGGTAGACCGGCTTTCGCTGAACCGGCTTTCGCCGATTGAATGCCGACACGTCGGCACGAGTTCGATCAGGCGGAGTTTTACCCATCACATTGAAATCGCTATCTTTCCGGAGAGTCCCCCATGGCACGCGTCAAACGCGGCGTAACCGCCCACGCCAAGCATAAAAAAGTCCTCAAGGCCGCCAAGGGCTATTACGGCCGCCGGAAGAATACGATCCGGGTCGCCAAGCAGGCCGTCGAAAAGGCGATGCAGTACCAGTATCGCGACCGCAAAGCCCGCAAGCGGAACTTCCGCGCACTATGGGTTCAGCGTGTCAACGCCGCCGTCCGCGAGCATGGCATGACCTATTCGCGGTTCATCGACGGTCTGACCAAGGCTGGCATCGAGATCGACCGCAAGGTGCTGTCCGACCTCGCGATCCGCGATCCGATGGGCTTCAAGGCGATCGTCGACAAGGCCGTCGCCCACGCTGGCCAGGGCGCTTCCGCCAGCCCGGCGTGATGCTGGAGACACGACGATGACCTCCAACGTCGACGCGCTCGAAGCGACGCTCCTGGCCGAGATCAGCGCGGCGGGAGACCTCGCCGCCATCGAAGCCGTGCGCGTATCTGCGCTCGGCAAGAAAGGCCGCGTGTCGGAGCTGATGTCGACGCTTGGTGCGCTTCCGCCCGACGCGCGCAAGGCGTTCGGCCAAACCGTCAATGCTCTCAAAGATCGCGTGACCGCCGCACTCGGCGAGCGGAAGGACGCACTCGAAGCCGCCGCCCTGGCCCAACGTCTGGCGACAGAGAGTTCGGACGTCACGTTGCCGGTCCGGCTAGGCCCCGAGGCGCGTGGCCGTATTCATCCGGTGAGCCAGGTGCTCGACGAGGTCATCGAGATTTTCGCTGGCCTCGGCTTCGCGGTGGCCGAAGGGCCGGATATCGAGACCGACGACAACAACTTCAACAAGCTCAATATTCCAGCCGAACACCCGGCCCGGCAGGACCACGACACGTTTTATCTGACGCCTGGAGCCGATGGCGTGCGCAAGGTGCTGCGCACCCACACCAGCCCCGTACAGATCCGCACGATGCTGGCGCAAAAGCCGCCAATCCGCATCATCGCGCCGGGTCGCGTCTACCGCTGCGACAGCGACCAGACGCACACACCCATGTTCCATCAGGTGGAAGGTCTCGTGATCGAGGAGACGACCCACATGGGCCATTTGAAGTGGACGCTGGAGGCCTTCGCCAAGGCGTTCTTCGAGGTCGATGAAGTCAAGATGCGATTCCGCGCGTCGCACTTCCCGTTCACAGAGCCATCGATGGAAGTCGACATCGGCGCCGAAGCGATCGGCAAGCCTGGCCAGTGGTTGGAAATTCTCGGCTGCGGGATGGTTCATCCCAATGTCATTGCCAATTGCGGCCTCGACCCAGAGCGCTACCAGGGCTTCGCGTTCGGCGTCGGCCTCGACCGTTTGACCATGCTGAAATACGGCATTCCGGATTTGCGCCAGTTCTTCGCCGGCGACATCCGCTGGCTCAGCCACTACGGGTTCAGTGTGCTTGACGTCCCGACGACGGGCGGTGGCTTGAGCAACTAAGACCGACCGCACCAATCATAGTATCAAAATTCAGTAGCAGATCAGGAGCCTCCCATGCCGACGATGTCCGACAACCGCCGCAAGAAGATCCAGGCCAAGCAGCGCAAGGCCGAGAACACGCTGAAGCGCGCAGCCAAGATCGCCAAGAAAGAGCGCAACGCCAAGGCAAAGTAACGCTCGGGCGCTGCTGGAATTGTGTCGGCAGCGCTTGTTCGCGGAATGCGAGCGGCTTGCCGCTCAGCGGCGGCGCCTCAGGTCGCGAGACCGATCATGAGTTTCAGGTTCTGAACGGCGGCACCCGCGGCACCCTTGCCGAGGTTATCGAGCCGCGCGACGAGCACGGCTTGAGCGATATGCGGGTTCGCGAACACGAACAGTTCCAATACATCCGTGCCGACTGTTTCCGCTGAGATGCGTCCGCCGAGTTCGGTGGACGCTGGCATGACGCTGACTTGTGTCGACCCATCATAATGCCCGATGAGAACGTCGGTCAGTTCGGCCGCAGACGGGTTGCGCGGCAGTTCATCGAGGTGCAGCGGCACGGACACCAGCATGCCCTGGCGGAAATTGCCGACCGACGGCACAAAGATCGGGCGCCGCTTCAGGCCCGAATAGTGCTGCAGCTCGACGACGTGTTTGTGGTCGAGCCCGAGGCCATAGAGTTCGAAAGCCGGGGCCGTTTTCGCGACCTCGTAAGCGGCGATCATGCTGTTGCCACCGCCCGAATATCCCGACACGGCGTTGACCGTCAGCGGAAAGTCGTCGGGGATCAAGCCTGCATCCACGAGTGGCCGCACCAGCGCGATCGCGCCGGTCGGGTAGCAGCCCGGGTTGGACACGAGGCGCGCCTGGGCGATCGCGTTCGCCTGACCAGCCGTGAGTTCGGCAAATCCGTAGGTCCAGCCGGGTGCCGTCCTATGGGCGGTCGATGCGTCGATGATCGCCGGAGCATCTGGTCCCAGCGCGGACGCCAGCACAACGGCATCCTTCGCGGCATCGTCTGGGAGGCATAGAATAACAACGTCGGCTGCCGCCATCAATTCGCGGCGGCGCGCAGTCTCCTTGCGCCGTTCGTGCTCGATGCTGAGCACCTCGATGCCGGGGACGGCCGCGAGACGCTCGCGGATTTGGAGGCCAGTCGTGCCGGCCTCACCATCGATGAACACGCGTCCGCCCACGCCTGCCTCCCACGTGGTATCCGTCGGCCGCTCAACCCAACGACTACATTGGCGGCAGATCGGACAGCCATGCAACAACCGGTGTCACGGCTTCGATGGCGGCAAACTTACCGCGCTCCATCAAATCCAGAGAGCCCTTATAGGTCATGTCGGCGGCGACATAAATGACGATGGCAAGGCCGACCCACGAGATGACCGGGTATTTGGTCAGCAGCCTCGCGATGTAGTGCGAAGCGACAGCCATCATGATGACGGCGATGGCCAATCCGATCACGAGAACGAGCGACGAGCCCTTGGCCGCACCGGCAACGGCGAGCACGTTATCGAGTGACATGGTGACATCGGCGAGGATGATGCTCCACAGCGCCGCGCCAAAGCCCATGGCGGGACCCGCCGAGGCACCCGAAACGGTGCCGTCCTCGTTGAGTTCGTGTTTATGACCCGCCGTCAAGTCCAGGTACATTTTCCAGCACACGTAGAACAGCAGAAGACCGCCGAACAGCAAGAGCCCGGGAATTGCAAGTAGCTGCGCCGTCACGAGAGCGAACAAAATCCGCAGGATCACCGCGCCGGCGATGCCCCAAAAGATGACCTTGGCGCGCATTTCCGGGGCGACGCGCGAGGCTGCTAGACCGACGATGACGGCGTTATCGCCAGCCAGCACCAAGTCGATCATGATGACTTTGAGCAGCGCCGTAGCGTTCGCCTGCCACCATGCCGGGGTCACGACTTCCACCAATTCGGCCAGAAACAGTTCCATTCCGATTATCCTTGCAAACGTCCTGGCGGATTATTGAAGGGGTGTGGCAAACGCAAGCAAGATGCGTGGCGTAATGGCACCACCGTACGTGCAAACAGCCCGCAACGTGCGGGCTGTTTTTGGTGAGCAGATGAAAGTTGACGTTGCTCGATCAGCGCTTCGAGAACTGGAAGCTGCGGCGGGCTTTCATACGGCCATACTTCTTGCGCTCGACCACGCGGCTGTCGCGGGTCAAGAACCCACCGGGCTTCAACACCTTGCGAAGATCAGGCTCATAGTACGTCAGCGCTTTCGAGATTCCGTGGCGCACTGCGCCCGCTTGACCCGACAGCCCGCCGCCAGCAACCGTGACCGTGATGTCGAACTGTTCGGCGCGGTTGGCCGCTTTCAACGGCTGCTCGAGTAGCATCTGCAGCACTGGGCGGGCAAAATATGCCCGGTATTCCTTGGTGTTGACGGTGATCTTGCCTTTGCCGGGCTTGATCCATACGCGTGCAACGGCGTTTTTGCGCTTACCGGTCGCGTAGGCCCGGCCGAACTTGTCGAGTTTTTGCACGTGAACGGGGCCAGCTTCGGCCAGCGCCACAGCAGGAATTCCGCCGGGCTTCAACTCGCCGAGGTCGCTCAGAGATTTGGTTTCGGTCGCCATCGGGATCAGGCCCTCACGTTCTTGCGGTTCATCTTGGCGACATCGAGCGGCGTCGGGTTCTGCGCAACATGCGGGTGGGCTGGGCCCTTGTAGACGCGCAGGTTGCCCATCAGCTTGCGCATCAACGGGCCGCGCTTCAACATGCGCTCGACGGCTTTCTCGATGACGCGCTCGGGAAAGCGGCCTTCAAGCAGACGACGCGGTGTGGTTTCTTTGATGCCGCCGACATACCCGGTATGGCGGTAGTACACCTTGTCTTCGTTCTTGTTGCCGGTGAACACGACCTTGTCGGCGTTGATCACGACGATGTTGTCGCCGCAGTCGACGTGGGGGGTGTAGATCGCGCGGTGCTTACCTTTGAGGCGAAGGGCGATGAGGGATGCGAGCCGCCCGACCACGAGGCCGTTAGCGTCGATCACGATCCACTTTTTCTCCACCTCTGCCGGTTTGGCAACGAAGGTTTTCATGGTCTATCTCAGGTTCTCGATGCGGAAGCGCTGGACATAGACACCGCGACACCGGCCGTCAATTTCATTTATTCAAACAAAAACAGTGTGATAGTTGATATGGTATTGAAATACCGCAATGCGGTAACTTATTACCGCAACGGTGTGTCGGCGCCGTGGCAGTTCGGCACAGCGCGTTCGAAGGCGCGTTATTCCCGTGTGGACACGCCTCGTGGTCGCAAATCGGCCGCTTTCTCCTGTGGTTTGATTGGTGCGCAATCACGACGCAGCGTGAAGCGGGACTGGCGTAATCGCACGGTCTCTATCAACCGAGAAACCGGCCGGCAGCGACCTTGTGGGGGGTGCTGGGTCCGACACCGAACTTTGGAGTTCCATCGATGCCGAATGGTCTTAACCGCATCATCGCAGCACTTGTCGCCCTAGTCGCCGTTGCATTCGCAGCCGCGATCCCCGCAGCCGCCCAAGACGTGAAGCAGATCAAGCTCAGCGAAAAGCAGGTTCTCGGCTTCATCGCTTCGCAAAAAGACTTGGCCAGCATCGCCGGTAAGATCCAGGCGGCTGGCGAAAAGCCAGATTCCGCGCTGCAAGGCGAACTCGAGGGCATCGCCAAGAAGCACGGCTTCCAGAGCTTCAACGAACTGGACGAAGTTGCGGCCAACATCTCGATCGTGATGGCCGGCCTCGACCCGCAAACGGGTGAGTTTACCGATCCTGTCGAAGCGCTGAAAAAGGAACTTATCGACGTCAAAGGCGACAGCACGATCCCGGACGCCGACAAGAAGCAGCTGATTACCGAACTCGAAGACGCCATCCAGAATACGCCAAGCGTCCAGAATGCCGAGAATATCGCGCTGGTCAAAACCCACCGGGCCGAGATCGAGAAGTCGCTGCAGTAATGACGCGACACGCAACTGAAAAGAACGGCCCCGTGGCAATTGCCCGGGGCCGTTTTTGTGTCAGCTCGCACAAGGTTTCGCTGCAGGACGCTTAGTTGCGCATCCAGCGCTCGGCTGCGCGAACGCGGGTCATTTTGGAATAGATCCAGAAGAACGAGATCAGCATCCGTAAAAGTGTCAGCGCGAAGAACATGCGGAACACGAACGAATACCAGACGAACCACGTCGTCTGACGGTTCATCCAGATCTGCGAGACGTGCAGATCGAAGTGCTGCATGAAGTCGAAAAAGCCGCCGCGAAGGACGAGGTCGAGGCCAAACAGCAGCACTTGGAACGGCCCCGCCCAGGTCGGCTTCCCGTCGCGCGCGAAAATCTGGTAACCCTCCCACTGCAAATGCAGGCAGGAAAAGACAAACAGCACGTAGGCGGCCAACATCGCGGCGCCGAGCACGCGGTAATAGTTGAGCGCGCGCCGGATTGTTTCGCCTGAAAACGAATAGTCGACCGAAGCCTCAAGATCTTCCTGGTTACGGTCGTGAGTGAAGAACAACGTCAGCGCGACGACCATCATCGCCACCGAGAACGCCAGTGCGAAGATGATCGATAAGGTCAGCGGTGGCAGGGCAGCGAGCATGGTGGGCAGATGCCGCTCGCGTGGTCAAACCGTCAAGGCGGCATGGCGCGGCAGGTCCCGCCGATGGCAAGGGCAGCACTGGCGACAGGGCCGGTTACCGGGATGTCCGCTTGGATTTGCTCGATTGACGCCGGGGCTTCGCGACCGGCGCGCGGCCTTCAAGACGGCGGCAGAAGCTGCTGTTCGTGCCGCTGAGACAGCCGTAGCGCGTCAGCAGATCCTTATCGCGCTCGCTGGTTGGACCGCCTGCACGAGCATTCGCACGCGCTGCTTCGAGTTCGCCAGCCTCGCCGAGCCCGCGCGCTTCGAGGCCGCCTGCCAACGACACCATCAAGCCAAGTGCCGCCGACGCGGAAAGGACTGCACGACGTAGCATTTCACGACTTAGCAGTGCGCGACGTAGAACCGAGTTCGGCATGATTGCGCCTCCAGAAAATGCATCCAGATACGCTACCACACTACAAGCCCTGCCCCCGGTCTCTCAACCGGGACCAGCTTTCGTTGCAGGCGAGCCCGCCAACGCTGGCACAAGGCGGTCGATGACCTTGGCCGAACACAGCACACCTGGCATACCGGCGCCCGGATGCGTGCCCGCGCCGACAAGATAGAGCCCGTCGATGGCTTCGGACTTGTTGTGGAAGCGGAACCAGGCCGATTGCGTGAAATGTGGACTGATCGAGAAACCAGCGCCCGCTGGCGACAGGTAATCGTTCTTGAAGTCGACGGGCGTCATATAGAAATCTTCGACGATTTCCTGGGTCAGCCCCGGCAGGATCGTCCGATCGAGCGCGGCGATGATGCGCTGGCGTAGTTTTGGCCCCTCGACGGCCCAATCCTGGCCGCCATCGAGGTTCGGCACCGGGCATAGCACGTAGAAGCTCTCGCAGCCGGGAGGCGCGAAGCTCGCATCGGTCGCTGTGGGACGATGGAGATAGAGCGAGAAATCGTCAGCGAGGACCTTCTTGTTGAAGATCTCGTCAAGCAGCTCGCGGTAGCGCGAGCCCAGCCAGATCGTGTGGTGGGCGACGTCGGGGTAAGCCTTGCGGGTGCCGAAATAGAGCACGAACAGGCCCATCGATTTTCGCGATCGTTGCTTGACCTTGAGCGCCAGCGGCTTTTTGGCCTCGGGCAACATCTCGCCATACATGTGGACTGGATCTGCGTTCGACACGACCATGTCGGCAGGAATGACCGTCCCGTCTTCGAGACGCACACCCGTCACCCGCGGTCGACCGCCACCTGTCGTCGTCTCGATCCGGGAAACGGTGGCACCCAGGCGGATATCGACGCCCTCTTCACGCATCAGGCGTTCGATGCCCGACACGATGGCTCCCGTCCCGCCCATGGCGAACCAGACACCCCACTTGCGCTCTAGGAAGTGGATCAGGCCATAGATGCTAGTGGTATCGAACGGGCTGCCGCCGACGAGCAGCGGCTGGATCGAGAACGCCTCGCGGATTTTGGGATGCTTGATGTAGCGCGTGACCATCTGCCAGACGGTCTGGTCGGCGCGCAGTCGGCCAAGTGTCGGGATCTCGGCGAGCATGGTCGAAATCTTGTGGAACGGCTGGTCGGCGAGCCGCGTGAAGCCGGCATCGAACAGCTTGCGCGAGTGTTCGACGAGGCGGAGATAGCCGTCACAGTCGGCTGGCTCATACCGTCGGATTTCGGCAAGAGTGTCCTCGATCGTGCCGCCATAGTCGAACGTCGTGCCGTCCTGATAGTAAAACCGGTACCACGGCCGTAGCGGTACGAACTTGACGTAGTCCTCGCGCTTTTTGCCGAACAGTTCGAACAGTTCGTCGAACAGGAACGGCGCGGTGATCACGGTGGGGCCAGCGTCGTGCCGGAAGCCGCCTCGCTCGAACACCTGGGCGCGTCCACCTAGGCGCGTACCTCGCTCGAGAAGTGTGACCCTGTAGCCCTTGGCCCGCATTCGAACGGCGGAGGCAAGGCCGCCGAAGCCTGACCCGATGACCACGATGTGAGCCGCATCGGGTTGCGATTGGCGCGCTGGAGACACACCGCTCGCAGGATCTGCGATCCCTGCGGGCACGCCGATGTGCGGCGCACGCGAAGGCGTGTCGAGCGTCGGCGTGTCGAGTGCGGCCGAAGTTGATGCCGTTGTCATGTCGAGATCAGTTTCCCTGCCATGCCTGCCCGGCCAGCGACTGGCGTGCCTTGGGCGTGTATGCAGAACCTACGACAAAAGATCAGATGCCGATCCGCGACCTAGAGCCCCGTCGGCATTCAGCCTGCATTTGGGGGTCGCAACCTCGGGGGCCGCAGAAGCCCAAGCACCCCGTGCCAGCATCTGGCAGCGTGCGACGCATGACCCCATGCACGCTACAGATTGTTATTCAGCAGACGGCTTGGCCGTCAGCGGCGCCCGGCGCAACGCGGCGAGATCGATGCTGCCAGTTGCAAAACAACAAATGCGCAATTGCTCGGCGAGAACCTCGAAGCGCGTGACAAGCGCGGCCGTGCTGTCGATCGCGGCGGGCAATATGCCAGCGGCAAAGCCCGCAAGATCGGCTCCCAGCCGTATGGCCTTGGCCGCGTCGATCCCCGTTTTGAGACCGCCCGACGCAATGAGCGTCGTTCCCGGGCAGGCCGCGCGCACCGCGACGATGGCGTCTGCGGTCGGAATGCCCCAGTCGCGGAATGCGCTGGCGATTTCGCGGTCACGCATCGAGAGCGCTCGCTCGGCTTCGACGGCTGCCCAACTGGTTCCGCCAGCCCCGGCGACGTCGATGACCGTCACGCCCATGCCGGACAGCTGCCGGGCCAGACGGCCCGAAATGCCGCAGCCGACTTCCTTCACGACGACAGGGACGGGCAAGGCCCGCACAACTGCTTCGATGGCGGTCAGCACGCCGGTCCAGTTCCGGTCGCCGCCGGCCTGGACTGCCTCCTGCAACGGGTTGAGATGGATGATGAGAGCGTCGGCTTCGATCATATCTACCGCGCGGCGAGCGATATCGAGGCCACCGGCGACCCGTAGTTGTGCTGCACCAATGTTGCCGAGGATCGGCACGGACGGCGCGCGGCGGCGCAAGTCGTTGGTCATGCCGCCGTCACCGGCCCCTTCCAGCGCGATGCGCTGCGAGCCGACGGCGAGTGCGAGGCCTTTTGCCTCGGCGGCTTCGGCGAGTGCGGCATTGATGCCAGCGGCGCGCATGGGGCCGCCGGTCATCGAGCTGATCAGGAACGGCGCCTTGAGGCGGCGGCCGAGAAACACGGTGGAGAGGTCGATCGCATCACAGTCGATCTCCGGGGCGGCGGCGTGTTCGAACCGGATGAGCTCGAAACCTGTTGTCACCGCATGGGCCTGGACCGCACCAGACATCACGATATCGATGTGCTCCGATTTGCGCGCGCCAATGTCGGCAGCAGCGGACGACGGAGCGCCTTGGTCCTGGCTCACGACCGTCCCCGCCTTGGTCTTGTCTCGTTCGCCGTCGGCCACGTCGCCCTCAGAGTTGATCGCCTACACCCGCACCTAACCGGCTATCACGGCAAAGTGCGATGGCAAAAGGTCCGCCGTAGCGGCCGCCGCGTAACCCTGGCTATCAAAGGGGAACGACCATGACCGATCGTCGCGCTCGGCAGGCGTGCAGCCAGACGGCTCGACCCGGGTGGCACGACTGGGGTACGCTCAAGCCATGACCAACGCATCGACCTCAGCGGCAGCAGCCGACGCCGCAAAGTCCTATCCCGACGTGACGCTCGAGGCACCCTTCGACCCGGCGCGCCAGAGCCGCATCGGATTGACGCTGGCCGTCGCCATCGTGCTCGCCTGGATAGGGCTGCACATCTACACGGTGTTCTTCTTTCCGCTGACGTGGGCCACAGCACCGCTCGCCGTCGTGCTGGTGGCGGTCCAGACGTGGCTCTACGTCGGCATGTTCATTATTGCTCACGACTGCATGCACGGTTCGCTTGTGCCGTTTCGGCCGTCGGCCAACCGTCTGGCCGGGCGGATTTGCCTGTTTCTTTACGCCGGGTTCTTTTTTGACGAGTTGAACCGCGCGCACCACCGCCACCACCGCCATTCGGGCACGGCCGGCGACCCCGATTTCGACGACCACCCGCCGTATGGCTTTTGGAGGTGGTTTGGAAAATTCTTTCTCGAATACTTCTCGCTGAAGCAGGTCGCGATCCTGGTCGCGGTATTCCTGGTCTACCGGTTCGTGCTTGGCGCGGAACAGTTGAACGCGCTCGTGTTCTGGGGCGTGCCGGGCGTGCTGTCGGCCCTCCAGTTGTTTACGTTCGGCACGTATCTGCCGCACAAGCCCGATACCGCGCCGTTCCCGGATCGCCACAACGCGCGCACGAACGATTTGCCGGCATGGCTGTCACTGCTGACCTGCTTCCACTTCGGCTATCACCACGAACACCATCTCTACCCGACGGTGCCGTGGTGGCGATTGCCCGCCGTGCGGGGGCGCAACGTTGCCGTCGATGACAGGAATGGGCCGCAACGGTAGCGGGACGACGTAACGTCGCCGCAGTTACTTGCGCGTCAACCCGAGGACACCGCGCACCGGTTCGAACTGGAAGCGCACGGTATGGCGCCCGGGTGGAACGCGCACGGCACGGAACAGCACGTTGGCTTTGAGTATGGGTGTCGGCACGCCGTCGATGGTGGCCGTCCACCATTGATGCCAGGGGTCGTGCAGCACGACATAGCCGCCACGCTGGCTCTGGCTTTCAATAACGACCTCGGTGTTGCGGTAGGCGACGAGGCGAACCTCGCCCGAGGCGCGGCTGGCGATCAGGCCGCTCGATTTCTCGTCATAGGCCGATAGCAGCACGGTCGAGGTCAGATCCGCCTCTGGCCAAGCGCCGGTGCGGATCATCTCGTCGAAGTCGGCGGATTTGGCAGCGCCTGCGAACAGGACGCGCGGGAGGGCCTGCGTGTTTTCGTAGACGAAGCCATCGAGCGTTGGACCGACGAATTCCAGGCGGCCGGGCTGGATGCGCCGGTCGAGGCTCTCGATCTCGACCTTGGACACGATGTAGCGCAGGCCCAACACGTCGGCGAGCTTCGAGCCGTAGCTCTCAAACAACGGCGGAAACGCGCGATCCTGGGGGAGGCCGATGGTGTCGCCCGCACCGGTGGCGGCGGCGTAATCGGAGAGGCGGATCGGGTTGTAGCCGAGCGTGTGGTGCAAGCGGTGGGTCATCGACGCGTTCGGCCAATGGAAGCCGAGGCCGGCGAGTTCGATGCGGTCGAGGCGGTTGGGATCAGCGACGGTGCCGGCAGCTGTCTTTGTGCGCAGAAGTTCGATTGTTTCGTTTTGCGTGCGCGGATCGAGAAATTCAAGCTGGGCGGGCTTCATCGCCGTCGAACTCGACGGCCCGTTGAACCAGGCGAGATCGACAACGGTAAACCCGGCCAGCAGTAGCCCGCCGAGCGCAGGACGGATCGGGTTGAACCACACCGCGTCGGCGATGATCGTGGCCGCGATCAGGAATGCGACCGCCGACAGGATCATCGGTCGGCTGGCCATCTCGACGCGGTCCATCCGGACGGCGAACCAAAATGCTACGGCGAACGCAATAACCGTAATTCCGGCCGTCGCGAGCATCGCGATGCGCATGCGGGCGGCGGGGATCGGAGCTTCGACGGTGAGCAGGCGGTGCGCCGTGTAGCCCGACAGGATCGCTGCCAGCAGGCCTAATGGAAATAGCGCGTCAGCTGGGCGACGGAACAGCGCAACGCCCGGCAGATAGGCGTGAAGCGGCTCGAAGACCGGCGTGTAGCGGCCGAGGGCATAGATCGCGACGGCGGCCAGAGCGAGTGTGAAGAAGCGAACATCGCGGTGCCAGAGGATGCCGGAGAACGCGCCAAGCATCAGCAGGAGCGCTGGAATGGCGCCCATGTAGAGCTGGCCCATGTTTTGGGCGAGGTTCAAATCCGGGCGGCCCCAGATCTGGTCCCATTGGTAGCTCGGAGGGCCCCAATAGTCCCACATCGATCCGGTTGCGCCGAACAGATCGGGGATGAACAGCGTCAGGCCAAGGGCAGGATGAAGCGAGCCACGGCCGGCTCCGAGATAGTCGATGGTGGGCCGGTTCGACTGATCGGCGAGGGCTGCCGTCAGCGCCACGGGAAGTGCAACAATCGCGAGACCGGCCACAGCGGCGACGATCAGCGGGACGAATTTTCTGCGGATGGCGGACGTGAGGCCGTCGTCAGATGTCATCAGCCGCCACGCCACAAAGCCGATCAGGAGATAGACTGTAACGAGGGCGACCTGATCCCGGCCCAGAATCACGAACGCAGCAACGATGCCGCTAGCGAGGCCGTAGAGAATGCGGGCGACGTGCGTGCGTTCCAGTCCGGTGTCGGCGGAACGGGCGCCGTCCAACGCGCGGTCGATCAGGAACAGCACCAATGGCAGGTAGGCGAGGCTGACAACCTGTCCAGTATGTTGGACGCGCCACGCCATCGCCGCCCCGAAGGCATAGGCGAGAACGCCGATCAGCGCGCCGATGGGGTGCCAGTTCCGGTCGCGCATCCAGGCCATCAGCGCGAAGCCCGACATCAGGATGACGATGTAGACCGTGACATCGACCGCCCATGAGGTCGGCGCCGGATTGACGAGGGCGAGCAAGAGAAATGGCGGGGAAAAGATCAGCGACTGCGGGTCGGCGATTTGCGGATGGCCGGAGAAAACGAAGGGGTTCCAGAACGGGCTGTCCCCCCGCCACAAGCTGTCGGCAAGAAACTGGATCTGCGGCAAGAAATGCGCCTTGGCGTCCCAGGGGATGGTGACGCGACCCGATAGCCACGGGAACGCCAGGATAAGCCACCCGATCGCATAACCTATCGCGGCCGCGGCGTACCCCGCAGGTGGCGCCTCGCGTAACTCCGTACTGAGCCGAAATGGCCGATCGCGGACCGCGTCTGGGGGCAGTCGGAACTCCGGGCGGGCAGTAAGCATGGTTATGGGTCTCTACGGCCTATCGCACACGGTTGGTCTAAACCAACATACTCCAGCCCGGCCGAGCGGGGAAAACTTTGCTGGAGGCAGAGTTGATCGCAACTTGGTGCGTCCTGCGGTTTAGGTCAGACGGGTTCACGGGCGAAACGCGGTGGCAGGGACGTGACGGAATACGATGCATACCGGACACACCATGGCCGCTTCCCACCCAACTTTCTCTTTATCGACAAAGTATCACGGCAGCGATCGGCAATCGTTGGCAACCAGCTGTTTTGGTTAGGGAAGTTTCTGTCGGCCCGGAAGCGACGTGAACGGCCGTTCAAGTGCCGTTCAGAACAGAAAGCTCATGGTGCGGTGCAACTGATCAGACCCGGTTTAGGCAAAGCTGCCACCCGTACGCCAATCGTAGCATCGCGCCGTGCTGGAACTTCCTACCGACACAAGCCGTTACTACCGACGCACAAGCAAAACCAACGCTGAGCGGACCCTGTGATCGCATGCTGAATTTCAAGCCGATCCCACCAAGCGACGGTAGCGAACTTGCGGTCAGCGCAATAACCAACGCCCGGCCGGACCGGCCGTTTGTCGTGGCCCAGCTCGGTCAATCCCTCGATGGCCGGATCGCCACGCCAACAGGCGAGAGCCGCTGGATCAATCGGGACGCCGCGCTCGATCACGTCCACCGGCTGCGCGCCGCTGTCGACGCTGTCGTCGTCGGCATCGGCACGGCATTGGCCGATGACCCAATCCTCAACGTCCGCCGCGTTCCTGGCCGCAATCCGGCCCGCGTCGTCATCGATCCGAACCACCGTTTGCCGGAAAACGCCCGCTGCATGTGCCCGGTCGACGGTGCGCCCCGCCTTGTGATCCGAGGAAGCGACGGTACGATTGCCAACGGTGTCGAGACGGTCCGCGTGGACCGCGATGTCACGACCGGCGACGGCCGAACCTCGATGTGCCCGCGCGCCATCGTCGACGCGCTGTTCCAACGCGGTTACCGCAAGCTTCTGATCGAGGGCGGCGCGACGACCGTGTCGGCGTTCATCAATGCCGGCGTCGTCGACCGGTTGCACGTTCTTGTCGCCCCGGTCATTTTGGGCTCGGGTAAGACAGGGCTCGACCTCGCCCCGATTGCCCGGCTGGCCGAGGCCCATCGGCCAGAAACCGACGTTTACGTGCTGGCAGACGGGGACGTGCTGTTTGACTGTAAGCTGAAAGCCCGCGGAACCTGACCGCACTGGCGGCGGTTCCACTTTTTTTGCATTGGAGCCGACCATGCCGCCTCACCGATCCGCCTCACCTCCGTCCGACGCGTTGACTGCGACGCCAGCGCACTATTCCGGGATCGCCCGGTTTTTCCATTGGACCGTCGCCGCACTTGTCCTCGTCACGGTGCCGATCGGCTTCATCATGTCCGACCGCGGCGAACGCAACATCTGGGACGCGACGACTAACCAACTCTACAGCAGCCACAAGCTTATCGGCCTGACGATCCTCGCGCTGATGGTGGCCCGCCTCGCCTACCGGCTGACCGCAGGAGCGCCGCCCTCGGCCGCGACACTGGCGCCAGCGCAAAAGATCGTCAGTGAGACGGTCCATTGGGCGCTCTATCTGCTATTGATCGGGGTCGCGATCGGCGGCTGGCTCGGCATTTCGTACTTCGGCGCGCTGAATGCTTTCGGCATTCAAATCCCGTCGCTGTTTGGCGTGGCGAAGAACGAAGACGTCGCCAAGCAGATCTTTGTCTATCACGCCATCGGCGGAACGATCATCGCCGGGCTCGTGCTGCTGCACATATCGGGCGCGCTGTTCCATCTCATCGTCAAGCGCGACGGCGTCTTCCAGCGCATGTGGCCGGGTAACCGCTCAGCCTGAGGCTGCGGAGCGATCTGACTGAGTACCGATCGGCGCTCGATCAGTCACCACCACCACCGCCGTCTCCACCGCTATCGCCACCGGCAGTGTCGCTAGCGCCCTTGCTCATGATGTCGGTGTGGCTGAACCACGTGCGGCGATCGCGGATGATCGCTTGGACCGGAAGCTGGGGAGACAACGGCTTTGCGCCCGGCATGCGCTTGACTGCGGTACCGATCGCCATGAATTCGATCACGCCGCCGACATCGTGGATGTGGGTCTTGATGCCGACGACGTCGTCGGCGCCGATCTCGGCAGCTTCTTGGCGGAGCAGACCGATGGCATGTTCGCGTGCGTCATAGACGAGGCTGGTCAGGTCCGAGATCTCGCCTCGCACGATGCTTTTAAACATGGCTTTGATGCCGCCGATAAATCCGAGCGAATAGACCGCCGTGCCGAGCACGAGTCGCATCGGCATGTAGCCGAGGCTGGCCAAGTTCCACATCTCTTCGCACGTCAGATCGGACGTTACCGGCTCGGCCGTACCGGGCTTCGGCAAAGCTGGATGAACCGCCGCCGTTCCCAGCATGAGCATTTCGTGCGTGCCGGAGAACGGCATGATCTTGGTCTCGATCCCGACGACGGCATTGGCTCCACAGCTTTTCGCCTCGCGCGCGATGCGTTCCAGCGCGAGATGGCGCGTCTTGTTGAAGATATCCGAGAACTCCTTGATCTCGCCGCGGGCCAGCGTCTTGAGCCCGCCCAAAATGCCGCCGACGAGACCAACGGAATAGGCGACATTGCCGAATACGAACTGGATGGGCTCGTAGCCGGCATCGACCATACAGTAGAGTTCCTGCCCACTGACGCTGGTGGAAAACATCGTTGTGCCGGCGTCTTCGCCCTTGTGGCGCACGCAGCTCGCGACCGACAGGAACTCGGTATTGCCCCGCATCGTCGAAAGTTCGCTGGTCACGCCGGTCAGGCCATCGGCGCCGTGACGGTGGGCCTCCTGGAGGAGGCGGTCCTGGGACAGGCGGCGGCCGTCGGCGATAACGTTGGTGACCTGACTGACCTCACCGCCGAACACGACCTGCAGACCGGCTCCGATCGAGCCGATGAAGCCAAGCGAAAAGACACTGTTTCCGATGATCAACTCGCCGGGCTCAATCCCGATCAGGTCAAGGCAATACATCTCATGCCCAGACAGCCCGGTCATGATCGGCGTCAGGGTACGGGTTGCGGGCTTTGGCATGGCGCGGCTCCTGGTCCCATCGCGGGACTCAGGGTTTAACTCGAAATTATGAAGCGAGAAATAAAGCTGCCGTCGCGATTATAATCGTCGGCTTTCGTATCGGCAGGGTGTCACATCGGCAGTTTTGCAAGCCGGTTGCCGAAATAGTTGTCGATGGCCGTCTTCATGCTGTCGGCGACTTCTTGGCGCCATTCGTCGGACTTCAAATTCTCCGCGTCCTTGCGATTGGTCACGTAAGCAAGTTCGATCAGCACGGACGGGAACTGGGCGGTTTGCAGTACGCGAAACGTCGCCTGTTTGTCGGGGGACGAGCGCATTTCGGTTGCGTCGGCCATTTTCTCGATGACCGTTCCAGCGAACAGCTTGGAGCGGTCCTTGGTCGCTGACACCTCTTGCGCGGCAAGGTCTGACAGGATCGAGCGAACAGCGCCAACCTCCTGCTCGCCGCCAACTTTCTTAATGGCGTTCGCCCGATAGGGTGTCAGGGCGTTCTTTACGATCCCGCCCCGGGCCGAGCTTTTGAGATCGTCGGCATCATTCGACTTTAGAGAGAAAATCGTCGCGCCACGGGCGTTCGAATTTGCGTAGTCGGCATGGACGGCGATGAACAGCGCCGCATTGTTTTTCTCGCCGAAATCCAACCGGTCGTCGAGTTCAACGAATGTGTCCGTTTCGCGCGTCATCAGCACTTTGTAGTTGCCGGTCTTCTGCAACTTGTCACGCAGGACGAGTGCGAACGCGAGAACCACGTTCTTTTCAACCGCGCCATACTTCGTCGCGCCCGAGTCATGCCCGCCGTGGCCCGGGTCGATCACGATCACCGGTTTGTAGGCGCGCTCGGCCATCTTCTTCGGGCTGACCGCCGGCATTGGCAGAGGTGGTTGCACGCTGCTAGCCCCGAGGCCAGACGGTGCCGGAAAGGCACTGGACGCTTGTTTTGCCGATTTCGGCTTTGGTCCATCGAGCGCTTCGGTCGTGCTGGCGATCTCGATGGCGAGACGGTGGCCCTTGCCGTCGGGGTTCTTTTCGATCGCCGAGGAGGTGACAATCACCGGTTCGGTCACCTCGATCACCACCCGCATCCGACCATCGGATGCTTGCCCTGCGCGGAACGAACGGACAAATCCGATCGGTGCGCCATCACCGGCATCGGGCAGCGCGACTTTGCCGTCGGGCAGTTCGACGATCACGCGGTTCGGGTTGGCGAGGCTTGAAATTTGGAATGCGACCGGCTTTTCCAGACCAATGATAAAGCGGGTACGAACGGGAGCGGGTTTTGCGATTTTTGCGGTAAAGTCGGCCTTGGCAAGCACTTGCGCCATTTGCACGGGTGAACCGTCTGACGGCTCGGCTGCCACTGGTGCAGCCATCGCCATGGCGAGCACGGCCGTCAGCCCACACGCAATTCCGCGTTTTGATTGCATTGTCGATCGTCCCCGTTAACGCGATACAGCAGCCCCGACCACGTCAGTGCCGCACGAAAGTGGCGCTTTCGGCACAGGCCTGGGGCAACGTTAAGGTTATCTAAAGGAAAGATTGACGAAGAGTTAACGCTAAGGGGGTCTTAACGCCTCGGCCCATCCGATCGGCAAAGGGCGCCGTGCGCAAGTTGCCGGCAGAGCGCGACGGTCGTGTTTCGGCGATCAGACCGACCAGCGGCGGGCCGCCTCGTCATCGGTCTCGCGCGCATCGACCCACGTGCCGTTCCCATCGACGCCGGTCTCTTTCTTCCAGAACGGCGCACGCGTCTTGAGATAATCCATCAGGAACGCGGCCGCCTCGAACGCGGCGTGGCGGTGGGGCGATGCGGCGATAACCAGGACAATGGGCTCGCCCGGCCGCAGTTCGCCGACGCGGTGGACGATGAGGCTTGCCTGCAGCGGCCAGCGGGCATTCGCCTCCGCTTCGACGCGTGCCAGCTCCGCTTCCGTCATACCGGGATAGTGCTCGAGCGTCATGGATGAGAGTTCGCGGCCGCCAGCAGAGCCCCGCACGGTACCCGTAAACGTCACGATTGCCCCAATGTCGGTGCGGCCAGCCGCCAGCGCGGCGGCTTCGGCTGACAAATCAAACGGCTCGGTCTGGATGCGCACGGCCATCGCCGTCAGCCTCCGGTTACGGGCGGAAAGAAGGCGATCTCGCGCGCCGATCCGAGCGGCGCGTCCGGTCTTGCGTGGACATGATCGATGGCGGCGCGCACCAGTTCTGGGCGGGCAAACGCGGCCTCGTACTCTGCCCCTTGCGAGCGCAAATGCAAAACGAGGTCTGCCACCGTCGTTATTCCGGCGGGGATGGAGATCTCGTCCCGGGACCGTCCGATCTTCTCGCGGACCCATGCAAAGTAGACCAGTGTGATCGTCTTGTTCCCTGAGGTGATATCGCGTTCGGTGTCCATCAGCGAGCCTCGTCGACAGCGCGCGAGATGGCCGCGCGGAGATAACCGTAACCGGTCCACAACGTCAGCAGCGCCGCTAGCCACAGCAGCGCAACGCCCGCCACGGTTAGCCCAGGCACCAATTTTTCTCCTGCCGATCCGGCAAGCAGCATGGCAATCGCGATCATCTGGACGGCGGTCTTCCACTTGGCGAGGTTCGATACCCGCACCTTGACGTTGAGTTCGGCAAGAAACTCGCGCAGTCCCGAGACCAGGATCTCGCGACATAGGATGATGGCAGCGGCGAAGATCGCCGGGCCAACGATCGTGCGGTCATAGACCAGCATGAGCAGCGTTGCTCCGACCAGCAATTTATCGGCGATCGGGTCGAGCATCCGGCCGATCAGAGACTGTTGTTGCCAAGCTCGCGCCAAATAGCCGTCGAGCCAATCGGTCAGCGAGGCGATCACGAACAACGCAAAGGCAAGCCAGTGGCGGGTATCGCCCTCGACGGCATAGAGCACGACGACAACGGCTGGCACGGCTGCGATCCGGCCGTACGTCAACACGTTCGGAAGGCTCAATAGCAGTCGCCGTTCGCGCAAGGCGCCGTGAGCCGCCGGGTCTACGATCTGGTCCATGACGGGTGGGATACAGTATAGCGGCAGACGTGGCGAGGGTGTGGATCGGGTGAGGAACAGCGGACAAGAACGCGCTTGACGTTCCCAATAAGTTCTTTATTGGTACTCGGACATTGTGACGGGCGTCGTTAAGGAATTGTTAACCCTTACGCCTGACGGTGCGGCGGAGGCGGTGGTCACCACCGCCTTAGAGTTCGTGTCTGCGTTTTGTTTCGAGTTTCAGGGTTCCCATGGCGTCCGTATCGCGTGTTCCGCGCCTCAAGCGTCCTGCTCCGGCCCGGTCAGAGGTGACGCCGAGCAAGGCGCAGCCGGTGGTCGACACCGTGATCAACGGCGATTGCCTCGCCGTGCTGGCAACGCTGCCTAATGCTTCGGTAGACCTCGTCTTCGCCGACCCGCCTTATAATCTGCAGCTCGAGCAAAATCTGCTGAGGCCGAACAACACCATCGTCGATGGCGTCGATGACGCCTGGGACAAATTTTCGAGCTTCGCCGAGTACGATGCCTTCAGCCGGGCATGGCTTAGTGAATGCCGACGCGTTCTGAAGCCCGACGGCGCCTTGTGGGTTATCGGCAGCTATCACAACATCTTCCGGCTCGGCGTCGCGCTCCAAGACCTCGGGTTCTGGCTGCAGAACGATGTCGTTTGGCGCAAGGTCAACCCGATGCCGAACTTTCGCGGCAAGCGTTTCACCAACGCGCACGAAACCTTGATCTGGGCCGCGCGCGACCGGAAATCTCGGCCAACCTTCAACTACGACGCGCTGAAAGCCGGCAACGAAGACTTGCAGATGCGGTCCGATTGGCTGTTCCCGATCTGCTCGGGGCCTGAACGCCTAAAGGACGACGGCGGCCGGAAGGCCCACCCGACACAGAAGCCGGAGGCGCTGCTACACCGGGTGCTCGTGGCTTCTACAGCCCCTGGCGACGTCGTTCTCGACCCGTTTTTCGGCACGGGCACGACAGGAGCCGTCGCGAAGCGCCTCGGCCGACATTATATCGGAATCGAACGCGATCCGGACTACGTCGCGGCAGCGCGTGAACGCATCGCCGCGGTCGACCCGCTGGTCGCTTCTGCAATCGACATCTCGCGCTCCAAGCGCGCGGAGCCTCGCGTGCCGTTCGGCACGATCATCGAACTCGGCATGTTGAGGCCAGGAGCGTCCGTGTTCGACCCGTCACGCCGGATCCGGGCCGAGGTCCGCGCCGACGGTTCGCTTTATCATGGCGGGAACCAGGCTTCGATCCACCGTCTCGGCGCGATGGTGCAGGGGAAAGCCGCGTGCAACGGTTGGACGTTCTGGCATTTCGAAGGCCGCGGCGGCCGCTTCGAAATGATCGATGCGCTTCGCCAAAAGGCCAAGCGGCAACTCGGTCTCTTGCCGGGAGAGGGTCTGAACGCCATATGACGTTTGCGGTAGCGTTGGTCGGCTCGCGCGTCGCGTTTGCGCCGCAACATTCAGCTAATGCAAAGCCGTGCGGCAACAGTCGTCGCCGCAGATGTGCCGAACCAATCTCGAGGAGAACGTCATGACTCGTACCCGTACAGCGCTTCTGGCCGCTGGTTTCACCTTCGCCACGCTCGCGGGACCCGCGTTCGCTGCACGGAAGTTCGTCGAGAAGCAGAGTGCTGGCGACTGGGCGGCCTACCGCCTCGTTGGCACCGATGTTTTGAACAACCAAGCCGAGCGCATCGGCAAGGTGTCCGAAGTTTTGCTCGACGCCAAGGGTCAAGCGACGACCGTTGTCATCGGCGTCGGCGGCACGCTCGGCATCCCCGAGAAGACGGTTGCCGTGTCCTATGCTGACATCAAAATCGGTGACGTCGTCCAATCGCGCCGCGTCGTGGTGCTCGACGCCTCGACCGACGCACTCAAGGCTGCCCCAGCATTCAAAGTGGCCGATCCCGGCTCGGCCGAGCGCATCAAGCAAAAAGCTGGCGAGTGGTACAAAATCGCCAAGGACAAGGTGACGGAATATTCCAAGGCCGCTGCCGACAAGGCCAAGGAAATGACCGCTCCGAACGATCCCGCTCCAGCTCCGAAGCAGTGACATCGAGATAGGCCACGATGTGAGCCCACCTCCAACGCCGATCTCCCCGGCCGACGCGCCGGGGAGAATAGCCGTTAACGGTCTGCCCGACGACGAACCGCGAACCGACAACGCCACTTGTCCCGCAGCAGGACGCGACATGACTGCTGCATCGACTGAGCCTCAAAGCTTCGTGCTCTACGACGGCGACTGCCCGATCTGTCGGCAATACATGGCGCTTTCAGCCCTGCGCACCCTCCGTGCCGACATTGCCGTCATAGACGCCCGTGCGCACCCAGATCTGGTCGCGAGCCTGCGAGGCGACGGGTTCGAGGTCAACGACAGCATTATCGTCCGCCTCGCTGGCAAGAACGGCGATCCGCCAAAAACCTTCATTGGCGGCGATGCCACGCGCATTATCCACGATCTTGCGGGCGGAAACGGTGCCGCCCGGCAGCTCGCACTTTGGGTTATTGGCGGAGCCCCGTGGCGCCACGTTCTCTACCCCTACCTGCGCGGGACGCGGAACTTGCTGTTGCGTATCGCTGGTAGACCGCTGGTGCCGTGACGGCTTCAACGCGCCAGGCCGCCTGCCACAACCGTCCGCTCCGTGGTAGCGATGCACATGGCCACGCGAATGATTCGTATTATCGGCATCGACCCGGGTTTGCGGCGCTCCGGCTGGGGCGTCGTCGACAGCGATGGCGTGCGACTGTCCTACGTCGCCTCTGGTATCGTCACGTCAGACAGCGACGACGACCTGTCCGTGCGGCTTCGTACGCTTTATAATGGCTTGGTCGCGGTCATCTCCCGCCTGGATCCGCATGAGGCCGCCGTCGAAGAGACGTTCGTCAACGACAACCCGCGGGCGACGTTGAAGCTTGGCCAAGCTCGCGGCATTGCAGTCCTGGCACCCGCCATGCGCGGGCTCGCGGTCGGCGAATATGCTCCGAATGTCATCAAGAAATCGGTGGTTGGTGCTGGTCACGCGGACAAATCGCAGATTCAGGCCATGATCGGCTTCCTACTGCCCAAGGCAAAGTTCGACAGTGCCGATGAAGCCGACGCGCTCGCGATCGCGATCTGCCACGCCAACCACCGCACGAGCCCGCAGGCGCGCGCGGCCCGCCAGCTGCGTGAAGCCGCCGGAGGGTTACCATGATCGGGCGTCTCAAAGGCCGCGTCGAAGCGATTGGCGAGAGCCACCTGATCCTCGACGTCAATGGCGTCGGCTATGAAGTTCAGGCCACGGCGCGGGCACTGCGAGGCTTGAAGTTCGGCGACGAGGCGGCGTTGACGATCGATACGCACGTCCGCGAGGACGCGATCCGCCTTTACGGCTTCCAGAGCGAGGTCGAACGCAGCTGGTTCCGCACGCTGCAGACTGTCCAAGGCGTCGGCGCCAAGGTCGCCTTATCCGTTCTGTCGGTATTGTCGACGAACGAACTTGCCAGCGCGATCGCACTCGGCAACTGGGGCGCGGTTCAGCAAGCGCAAGGCGTCGGTAAAGTCGTCGCGCAACGCATTGTCGCCGAACTCAAGAATAAAGTGCCCGCGACGAGCTTCACACCGGCTGGATCGACGATTTCGGACGGCGGCGATACGCCCGGCCACCAGCCGCCCGAGGGCAACGCGGCAATGGAAGCCGTGTCGGCGCTGACCAACCTCGGGTATAATCCCGCTCAAGCCATGGCAGCTGTCGGGGTTGCGCTCAAGGAACTGGGTGCTGACACCGACACGGCCAAGCTCATCCGCCGTGGTTTGAAGGAGCTGGCACGATGACGAAGCCGTCGAACAGACCACCCGCTGGACCGCAAAGCAGCGGCAAGCGAGACACCGCATCGAACGTCGTCCGTCTCCAGACCAAAGGTCCGGAGATTTCCAACGGACAACGGGCGTTGTGGACGTTCCTCGGCGCGACGCTTGTCGCGCCATTCCTGGCTGCCGTTGTCATCTTTCTCGCTTCGCTGGTGTTCGGTTTCGTCTTAGGCCGCGGGCCTTCGAGCCTCCTCGCTCTCGACCCCGCCGGCAAACTTGCGTGGTCGGCTACAAAAGCGGTCGAGACCTATGTGTGGTGCGCCATTCCCGCCGGGATCTCCGGCGCCATCGCTGCCGGCGTCGTCACCACGACCGGTAAGCTGCACTGGCTGGCGGCGGCCTCGATTGCTGCCATCGTTGCCAGCGCAGTGGCCGCGCTTTCGGGCGGTATGCTGGCAACCCACATCACGCCGATTGCTTTCATTGCTGCAACTGTCGCTATCGTGTTGCAGCTGCTGTTGCGGAGAGCTCGGATCCTGACTTGAAGTGGCGACAATTGCCGCAAAATGTTCGTCAATTTTTCCTTCAGGATTTACCCGGCGTTAAATGGCCCTGAGCTTTAGTCCGTCGACGGATGAGGAGCTTTGCGTATGTCATTTGGAAAAGGGCGGATTCGCCCAATCGCTGCCTCGAAATTGCCGCCCGACCTCGCCGACGGTAACCGACGCTGGTCCATGCGGCGTGCGATGACATCGCCTGGCTTGATCTGGCCCGGCGGGTCTGCACCGACTATTCCCTGCACGATCACAGACATGTCTAGCACCGGCGCCCGCCTCCTGATGCAGCGCGGATGGGTCAACCCGTTCCGTGGCGTATCAAGCATTGCGCAACAATTCACGTTGCTGATGCGCTTCGACCGGATGCAGGTTCAGTGCGAAATCGTCCGCGCGGACGAGACCGAAATCGGCGTACGCTTCATCAGCCCACCGACCGCTATGGAAGTCAAGGCGCCGATCGGGCGTGGGCCTCAGCCGACGAAGCTACGCAAAAACTGACGCCAAAATTCGTATTATCGGGCTCGCATCATCGGGCTCTGGGCGACGCGCCGTCTTGGGTTGTCGCGACGGGGCCTTTGCTGGCGCTTGTGCTTGGCATCTTGAGCGAGCGCGTTGCGCCGCTGGCTTTTTGCAGCCGCGCCTCATCGCTCGACACATCAGCCAAGAACCAATCGCCGATCACCTGCCCGCGTTGCAGACGCACGAATGACTTCGCCGACCGGTCTTCGATTACCGCAATGGCGACCGCGTCGTGGGTTGCCAATCCGCGCAGCACGTAGCGTTGCTCGAAGTCCATCGCAGCATCCCGTGGGGCGATTTGCGACGCGGCGCGGCCTCTCGCACCGCGCGTCGGGTCGAGCAACGGCCGCGAGGCGAGATTGCTGAAGCTGACCGACGGATCGCCCGGCCCTGCGAAGCGAATATCGCGCATGGCGGCATCACCGTTGCCGCCGAGTGGCCACGGCAGCCAGATGGCAACGGCGAGCAGGCCGGCCGCCCCATACATCAACCGGCTCATCGCTGTCCTCCCGAGGCCGGCGCGTTGGCGAGCGCGCTGTAGGCGACGACATCGATCCGGGCCTGTACGCCATCGGCTTGGATACCGCCGTTGTTGATCCGGTTCGCCTGTAGAATCGCTTGCCGCACCTCCATTCCTTGAAGCAGCACAAGCGGCTCCCCGGTCGCAAGATCGGCGAGAAATGCGCCCAGCTTCGGTTCTGGAATAATGCCATCAAGTTTCATGACGACCCGCGACAGCCCACCGACCCGTTCGCTTTTCAGCACCTGGATCTGCTCGATCGTGCCCTGGTGGCGCGCGGCGGCATCCTTGACGAACGATTGCAGGGCTGACTGGAATTCCGACGTGGTCTTTGCGGCAAACAACCGTTTGGCCGACGTGCTCTTTGCAGCTGTCGGCGCGCTTTCCTGACCATCTGTCATCGCAACGGCGGCTCGCATATCGGCCAAGGCGCGACGTTGTTCGATCATCATGCCAAACAGCGACGACACGAGGCTCGCCGCGAGCGCGGCGGTGGCGACGGCAACCGCAAACAGCGCCAGGACGGCCCTGCGTTCGAACGGCAGTGCGGAAAATCCCGTCATGGCCTGACCCCGCTCGCGCTGGCAGGCGTAACGGCGCCGACCGTCAGCGACAGCCGGAAACGCTCGATATTGCGGGTGGAGTCGCGGACCACCGCCGACTGCAGTTCGGCCGCCTTGACGCCCTCGACAGTCGCGAGTGCCTTGAGCGTGTCGGCCGCCGACGGCGCCAGAACGGTCAGATCAAGAATGTCGTCCTTGGCCTCGAGCCGTTCGAGATAGGCCGTGTCGGGCATCCGTGCGGCGACCTCGTCGAGCACGCGAATCTTCAGCAGCGTTTCGCGTTGGCGGGCGGCGAGGAATTGCACATCGGTTGCGAGCCGCTTGTCGCGACGCATGGTATCGGCGGCAGCCGACGCCTTGTCGCTGATCAGCGAGGTCAAGAAGCTTGTCGCGGCAAGATTGGCCGCGCACGACGCCAGCACGATGGCGCCGGCCACGATGGTTGTTCGCGCGGCCGCCGGTAGGGCTGCAAACTTGGCGCCGAGGCTCGATCCGGCCTTGGTCGGTTCGGCGGCCAGCCAGTCTGGACTCGACGCGAATGACATGTAACGCCCCCGGCGCACGGCATGACGCGGCTCCAGGTTCAGTGCGCGCAATTCGTCGAGAATGGCCAGCGCCGCGCGCGATGGCACGATGGTGATCATCGCTTCTGCTAGATGACTGGCTGCAGAACCGTCATCGCCAGCGCCGTTGCGACGGATCGACCAGAACGCGAGACCCTCGCCGGAGGCAAATGGCGTCGCATCGGCGGCGTGCATCGCGACCGCTTGCTCCAGCGTCGAACGCCGACTTTTGGGAAGCGTCAATTCGAGATCGAGCGACACGTCGTCGGTAAAGCCGAGCGCCAGCGCATCCGAGCGCTTCCGTTGCGGCACGAAGCTTACCGCAGACGCGGCAGCTTCCGCGATCGCAGCAGCATCTGACGGTCTGAAGCGGGCGCCAATCATGACGCCGTCGGTGTAGATATGACAGGCATCGCGGCCGATTTCGACGATCACCCGCGGCTGCGGCTGGGGCGCATCGAGCGAGCGCGTCGCCACTCGCCAACCGTCGGCGGCCAGTTCGAGGAACGCCGACAGCCCCTCCCGCGTACGCGAAGACGCCCCGGGACCATAAGCCCCGGGGCGCACATCTTCCAGCATCGGACGCTCGAAACCGATCGGCTGCGGCGCCATTGTTGCCTCCAAGCGCCTCTGATTCCGGACGAATCAGGGCTGTTTGGATCAGACGCTACGCGTGAACATATTAAAGTTGGTAAACGTGTGTCCCGGGAACAGCGTCGTAAGCTGCGACTGGGGCACGCCAAGGTGGCGGATCATTGCTTCCGCCAACATGTCCTTGTAGTTCATCGTGATCGGAACCGAGTTGTTGTTTGGCCGGTTGCGGACGAGGTCAGCGGTCATTTCGGCTGGCAACGGGGCGTAGATGCCGCCGACCGTCGGACCGCCGAGCGCGAACCAGACGCTGCCGCGGCCGTGATCGGTACCCTTCGAGCCGTTCTGCAGTGCGGTGCGGCCAAACTCCGAGCCGACCATGACGATCACGTTGTCGCGCAGTGCGCCGAGATCGCGCCAGAAGGTCACCAGGTTGTCGGCGCCTTCCCGCAATGAGCGGGCATGGCTGTTGGTCTCGTCGATGATCGACGCGCCGATCTGGTTCTCATGCGTGTCCCAGTGGCCGCTCCAATCGATCGCCGCAACTTCGAGCGGTGCACCCGCCTTGAGCAACTGTGCGACGAGCTTCAAACCGCGACCCATGGTCGTAAACCGGCGGCCATTTTCGCCGTCGAGGTACAGCATGCCATTTGCCGACGGCGTGTAGTTCAACGACGCAGCTTGCACCTGGGCGATGGTATCGACCATGATTTTCGATGTACGCCGCGTTTCCCGCTCGATTTCCGGGCCGACGTTCGCGACGGCGCCAAGTTGCTCCAACGCCCTCGTCAGGCCGTTGTCGGAACAGTTGGTACCGCCGCACCAGTCGCTGTTGGTCAAGTTGTAGTCGCGACCGGCAGAGATCGCCGGCACGATGATGGTGCCACCCAACGACGCGGCCATATTGTTCGAACCCGCCCGCAACGCCCGCAACGGATCGTTGCCAGCGTTGAGCTGCAGGTACTTGTTGAACAGCCCGTCGCCAGCGTCCTTGCGTTCACCGAGCTCGATCCATTGCTGGCAATCGAAGTGCGAACGGTTGCCTTCTGCGAAGTGCACGCCAGGACCGATCGCCATGCGGCCGGTATCCCAGATTTCCATCAACGGACGGAGATTCGGGTTGAGGCCATACATGTCGTCGAGCCGGATTGCAGAGTTCGGGTCCGCGCTCGGGGTGGGGACGCCGATGTCGGGGCGCAGGATGCGATAGTTCGCATCCCCGTACTTCGGCACGAGGCTGAGGCCGTCGGCCCCGCCGCGCATGAAGATCTTGATCAGCGTCTTCTTGCCAGCGGTCTGCGCGAACGTGAGGTCCGGCATTCCATAAGAGCTACCGAGGAGAGCGACGGACGATGCCGCCGCTCCCTTCAGGAACGCGCGCCTGGAATGGTCGCGCGAGCCGCAGCTGCCGAGGCCGTTCGTGTGCGTGTGGCCGTGGCCGTCGTCGTGATGGTCGTCGTCGTGATGATCTTGATGCGACATCTGAAATGCCTTTCGAATGATGAGCTGGGGTATTTATTTACTGCAGCTGTACGCTTGGAAGCGTTACCAGCAGACCTGCGGCCTTGCGCAGGCGGGTCTCAGCATCCGCGGCGTTGAGATCGAACGCTGGCGCTCCAGCGGCTCCCTTCAACGCACCGACAACCAGGTCGTACTCGTCTTTGCGGAAGCGGTCCGCAGCGGTGAGTGCCAACAGGTAGGCGGCGGCGGCTTCAGACGTCGGCATGCGAGCGTCTCTCATCATCTGCGTATAGTTCACGGTCCCAAGCCGGGTCGTGCCAGGAGCCGTCTGGTCCCGCACGTTGCTCGTCATCCCGCGGAACTTCTGGATGAACGATGCCGTGTTGGTCCAGTTCGAGCCTGCTTCCTTGAAGCCCGTCGGGATACCGAACTCGACCATATCCATACCGGCATCGCGGACGATCGACCGCCAGCGGTTGTAGAAGTCGCGTTCCTTGCCAGCTACCGGATAGACACCGAAGTTACGGATCGATGCGGTCAAGGCTTCGTACGGCGTCTTCGCCTTGGTGCGGATATAGGCGACAGATTGCGGATAGGACGGGTCGAGAAGGATCGCGCGCAGAGACTGGGCGATGACGCCACCGCTCGTTTCCCACGCGGCCTTGCACTTGTCGATCAGCGAGCGCGGACGCGAGTCCGAGACCAGCAGGTCGACCATCTTGGTGCAGATGAACTCTTGCGTTGCTGGGTGGACAGCCAGACGATCGAGGATCTGCTCGCCTTCCGAGATATCCGCCGCAACCGCCGTCGCCTTTTGCGGGAACGTCAGGTTGAGATACGAAATAACACGGTCTTGCCTGACGAAGTGACGCTGCGGGTTGAACTCGAACACATAGTCCACCGGCTTGACGCCATCGGCCGAAGTCCTGCGGATGTTCCAACCTGAGAAGGCCTGGGCCGCACCGTTGATGTCCGCGGTGGTGTAGCCACCGTTAACGCCGACCGTATGCAATTCGAACAATTCGCGAGCGTAGTTCTGGTTGATGCCGTTTGCGTCGCTGAAGATGTTGTCCAGATAGGCCATCATCGACACGCTCTTGGCCGACTCTCCGAGGAGATCCCGGAACCGTCCGAAGGCGTGACGGCGGAAGCCACGGATTTCTGCGATATCACCCACGTCGACGTCGGCGGCTTCCGTATGGTTCGACCAGAAGTGGTTGTTCCAGAAGAACGTCATCACTTCGAGCAACTGCCGCTGGCTGTAAGCCGAGTAAGCCATCTGCCACATCGGGATCTCTTCGCGGAGCTGATAGGGCTCCGAGACCGTCAGGCGCAGAAGGTTGTCTGGCTGCATCGCCATGAATGCGGCGTCGTTGATCGCGGCCGGGTTGAGCTGTTGTTCGACCCAGGTCTGGAGGCCCGTCGTCCTGAGCTGGTTGAGCAGTGCCGGCGTCGCGCCGAACGTCAGGCGACCCGCGATCATTGCAAGGTTGGCTGCCCGTTTGGTGCCGTTCAAGTTGAACACCGAGGTTTCGGTGGTGCCCGAAATATCCCTGCGGGCGAACGTAAGGGTGGCGGTCTGCTGCTCGGCGATTTCACCTTCGAACGTGCGGAAGGCGAACACACCCGTCGTCCTGTCGACCTGGACCATCTGGCGACGGCCGTTGGTCGAGAGCGTGACTTCGAGCGTGTCAACCGTGGCCGGGGACTTAGCCGCACCGAACACCGTTTCACCAGTGGCTTCGATCACGCCGTTGTTGGTGTGCGAGGTCAATGCGACGGCATCCGACGTCGCGACAACCGTGCGGAAGTTCGCCGTGACCGAGGCTGCAACAGCTGGCACCGTGAACGTAGTCGTCGCGACGTTTGGCGTTGCAAGTGTACCCGCAGTCGTCGTCCAGTTTACGAACTCCTGACCGGCAGGCGGCACGTTGGCGCGCAGCGAGATGATCGCACCCGGCCGATAGTTGCCTGAAGCAATCGCGTTGACGACGATACCGCCAGCAACCGAAACCCTAACGTCGGCAACCGGAGCATCGACGTACGTGGCAGCGACCGTGACGTTGGTCTTGCCGACCGTCAGAACCGTCGCCTCTCTGGTGGCATCAGCAAGCGCTGTAACCATGCCGGTCCAGCGGCTAAACACTTTACCGGCCGCCGGAGCGTTGGCAGTGATGTTGAGCCTCGAGCCTTCGATGAAACTACCCGTAGCAGCACCGCCATTGATCCGGCCGCCGGTCACGGCGACGTCGTACAATGTTACTGGTGGCGCCTTGAAGGTTGCGGTCACTGTAACAGCCGTGTTCGGCACGACGAAGGTGGTCGATGCAGCGTTGACGTTGGTGAACGTCACCGGGATGCTTGATGTCCACTTGTCGAACACCATGTTCGCCGGAACCGTTGCTGTGATCGGCGCGGTCGCACCGGCTTTCAGAGTGCCACTACCCGAACCGCCAACGACACTGACGACCACATCGGCTGCTGGCGTGGTCGAAACGGTGTAGAGTGGATACAGGTAAGAGCGGAAGAGCGGGATTGTCGCCTTCGTCGCTGCCGACTTTGGATCGGCGGTTACTTTGAATGGATCGTACCAAGAGGAGAATACCAAAGTTCCGCGGGTTGCAGGCGCTGAAACATCAACAACTGTTCCAGCTTTGTAGGAGCCCGACCCCGTACCGTAGAACACCGTCAGGGGGTACGTCGCATCCGGCGATGGCACCAACATCCGCTGCGCAATAGCGATCACATAAGGTGACCTTGCATTTGCGGTAACGGTTGTCGACGCGGCGTTCGGATTGGCGGCGACGCCACCCAGAACCACCCAGCGTGCGAACTGATAGCCCGGCGGCGATGGCGACGGCCTCGCCAACTTTGAACGTACCCGAACCCGTTCCGTTGATTACATAAGCCCGAACGCTCGTCTGAGCGGCGGCCTCGGTCGACACGGCGATTTGACCGGCAAAGGTCACGAACGTCAGTGCGAGACAAACTGATAAACGGGCAAGCCCGGTCAAGAAACGTCGACACATGGTCATGATAGTCCCCTTGGAAACGAAAAACGACGGATCATTCGACCAGGGGCGTTTAATGGAACCTTGCAAATCTTAGTTACGCTATTGTTTACGAGACTATTCAATTACTGAGAGATTGAATTCTATTATTCATTGCCTCGGAACGGAACAGTTTCGAGTCGGCCTCGCAATGGTGAGGAGTTTCCGTCGCGCCGTTCATGAAAACTTTTCCAAACCGGACGTAGCGTCGGACGAGATCGAGGAGTGCGACACGATGAGAAACCAGCTCGCCGAACGCCTGAGCGAGATGGCGCAACGTAGGCCACAGCTCACGCCGCAATCTACCCCGGATACCCCGCCCGGGGGCAGCCAGCGCATAGCGGCGCGCGGCAACGCACCGTCACGCTCGGCCCGAAATACACGCTTCACGCCGGTTGCCGCGGCCGATGTGCTCGATGCCTTCGCGACTGCGGGAACGGTCACTGCCGAGGACTGCCGCCGTGCCCGCGAACTCGCTCACTCGACCGGCAATTCCCTGAGCACGGTCGTCGATCGACTGGGGCTCATTTCGCAAGCCGACTGGGCCCGCGAAACCGCCGAACTATGTGGCCTCGAACTGGCGACAGCGGCCGACTTTCCCGTGCCGCTTCCAGTACAGCCCCGGCTCAGCGCGGCATTCATGAAAGCGCGCAACGTCGCTCCGCTCGAAATCACCGACTTTGGGTGGTGCTTTGCCGTCGCCGATCCAGCCGACCCGTTCGTCGAGAAGGCGCTGGCCATCGCCTGCGACGGCGCTGTCGCTCTCAAAGTTGCCGCGCCGCGCGACATCGAGGCGGCTCTCGCCCGCACCGAGGCCGAAGCCGACCGGGCCGGTCTGATGTCCGACCGTGGCCGCGACGAGCAGGACCGCGATTATCTCGTCGAACTCGCCAACGACGCTCCGACGATCAAGCTCGTAGATCGCATTCTCTCGACGGCGATGGAACGCGGGGCAACCGACATCCACGTCGAGGCCTTCGACCGGATGACGCGCGTCCGCTATCGCATCGACGGGTTACTCGTCGACCAGCCGGCTGTGCCGCCCGACCTTTACGCTGGCGTCGTCTCACGGTTGAAAATTCTAGCCGGCCTCGACATCGCCGAACGCCGCCTGCCGCAGGACGGGCGTATCCGCTATCGCGCACATGGCCGTGAGGTCGATCTTCGCGTTGCGACGGCGCCTGCGATCCACGGCGAGGCGTTGGCGCTGCGCCTTTTGAATACCGACGTTGGCCTGAAGTCGATTGCATCGATCGCCATGCCAGCTGGCGTCCGCGCGATCTTCGAACGCGGCTTGGCGCAGCGCAACGGTCTCATCCTCGTCACCGGGCCGACGGGCTCCGGCAAGACGACGACGCTGCACGCCGCCCTTGGCGAACTCAATACCGTCGGCCGCAAGATCGTGGCGGTCGAGAACCCGGTCGAAATCCAGGTTCCCGGCGTGGTGCAGGTCGAAGCCAACAGCGATATCGGCCTCGACTTCGCCCGCGCGCTACGGTCGTTCCTGCGCCACGATCCGGATGTGATGATGGTTGGTGAAATCCGCGACCGGGAGACTGCCGAAGTCGCGATCCAGGCCGCGCTGACCGGCCATCTCGTGTTGTCCACGCTGCATACCAACGATGCGCCGTCGGCCGTGACGCGCCTCGAAGACATGGGCATCGAACGGTTTTTGATCAACGCGACCCTGCGCGTCGCGGCTGCCCAACGCCTGGTCCGCGTGCTGTGTCGGCATTGCGCGCGGCCGTCGCGACCGGGCGACCTCGGCTACAAGCTGACCGCATCGAGCGAGGCGCGCGAGGCCGTTGGGTGCCCACACTGTAGCGGCAGCGGCTATCGCGGACGACGCGCCGTGTTCGAGGCCGTCGAAGGCGCGCACCTCGTCTCAGACGTTGGTGCCGATCCCGGCCTTTACGAACCGATGCGGACACACGCGCTCGAACTCATCGCCGCTGGCATCACCAGTGGCGAGGAAGCGTTGCGGGCCATCGAACTGCCCGACGGCGACCTCGAACGCGAACTCCGTAGCGACCGTGGAGGGGGACCTGGATGAACCCGCGCGCGCCACTTCGTTCACATGCCGCTGACGGCAGGGCCCCCCGCCGCCCGGGTTCGCCCGATGCTGCGAGCCCAGCTGCAACAGCTGCGACCAACGCCGCACATCGCCAAACGCTGCCCGCGCGCCAAACACTTCCTGCCCGCGTCCGGAGCCAGACGCCCGTTGGTCCCGTTCCGCGATTGTCGGATCGCGACATCGAACTTCTGTTCAGCCAGTTGGCCAAGATGGTCGGCGCTGGTATCTCGCTGGAACGCGCACTCGCGACGACGGCGAGCGGCGCATCGAGCTCGCCACGCGGGATGGTCGCATCGTCGATCGTCGCTGGCATGCGCGGCGGCCTGCCACCGGCCAAAGCATTCGCCAGCGCTGGTCAGAACATCGATGCGAGTTGTCTTGCGCTGCTGCGCACGGGCGAGATGACCGGCGACCTCGGCCCCGCGCTGGCCGAGATCGAGCGGCTGCTCATGGCCCGCAACGCGCTGCGCTCGAAGGTGACGACGGCACTCGTGTATCCAGCCATTCTTGCCATCGTCGCGTTCGGATCCGTGCTGACGATCCTGCTCGTGGTGGTGCCGCAGTTCGAACAGCTCGTGCGCGCCCATCTCGACAAGCTGCCAGCTTCGGCTCGGTTCGTATTCTGGCTGTCCGATACCGTCCGTCAAATTGCCATGCCGCTGGCTGCCGCACTGATCGCCGTGCTCGCGCTGGCGTTTCGGGCAGCGCGCGCCGGCACGCTCGAACAGTCGATCACAAGTGTGTTGCGGTGGACGAGCTTTGGCAGTGCGCTGATCGACAAGACCCAGTCTGCGGCCATGTTCCGCCTCGTCGGCACGCTGGTGTCCCGGCAAGTGCAGCTGCTGCCCGCGATTGACGTCGCCCGGCAAACGATCACCGATCCCAAACTTGGCGCGGCCACCTTGGCCGTCCGCGAGCGGCTCAAGACCGGTGCCCGACTGTCGGATGCGCTCTACGATACCGGGGCTTTTCCGCCGATCGTCGTCCAACTTGCGCGCGCGGGCGAGGAGAGCGGCGACCTCGGATCGATGCTGACGAAAGCCGCACAGATGCTCGAAGACGACCTGGAGCGGATGACGAAACTCTTTCTTATCTGGTTTGAGCCCATGTTGCTCGTTGTCATCGGTAGCTTGATTGGTGGAATGTTGTATGGGCTATTCAGTGCAATTCTCTCGATCAATTCGATCATCTGATCGCGTGCGCTCATCGCGCCAGCGCGGCTTCTCGCTCGTGGAAATCCTGATCGTCGTTGCGATCATGGGGCTCCTGGTCGGCCTCGTCGGACCCAACGTTAGGCGCCAGTTCGAGGGCTCGAAATCCAAAACGGCGAACGTCCAGATTCAGCAACTGCGCGCCGCGCTCGACATCTACATGGCCGACACAGGCCGCTATCCCGGCGAAGGCGATGGCCTCAATGCGCTGATCCAACCGGGTTCGGCCCAGGGTTGGAACGGTCCGTATCTGAAGGATGGCCGTCTGCCGCTCGACCCGTGGGGTAAGCCGTACCGCTTCCAGCCGACGCCCGACCAGCCGAACCGCATCATTTCGCTTGGCGCGGACGGCGCTCCGGGCGGCGAGGGCTCCAATGCGGACATCGGCACCTGATGAGCCGACGCTGGCGCGGAAGCGCTCTAGGCGCCGACGCCTTCAACGCGGATTCTCGCTGATCGAAATCACAATTGCGGTGGCGATCCTGGCGAGCCTGACAGCACTTGCGGCCGTCCAGTTATCGCCCGCGAGCGAGAAACTGCGCGTCGAAGCCGAAGCGCGCGAAATTGCCAGCGTGTTGGCCGAAGTGCGCACGCGGGCCCTGACCACCGGGACGCCAGCTTCGATCGTCATCGACCAGCCCGAAAATCGCCTCGTCTACGGCAACCCTGCGCTGGAACGGCGCCTGCCTGAAACGCTCGCCCTCTTGGTCGCGGCTGACGGCGACGGCGTGCGTATCCAACGCATCGTGTTCTATCCCGAAGGCGGCTCCACGGGCGGCGGCTTCACGCTGGCTGGCCGCAACCACAGCGTCGGCCTTGCGGTCAACTGGCTGACGGGGCGCATCACTCTGCGTTCGGGGGCCGCCGATGCTAGCTGAGCGGCAGCGCTATGCGCTAGCGCAACGGCGTCGGCAAGGCGGGTTCTCGCTCGCCGAGGCGCTTATCGCGCTCGCGATCGCAGCCGGCGTGATCACGGCGTATTATCAGGCGATCTCGACCGGCCTCGACCTCGAACGCCGGGCCAAGGCCAAAGCCAACGCCGCGCTCGTCGCCGAAAGCCTGATCGACCAACTCGGGTTCGAGTTGCCGCTCGAGCCGAGCGCACTCCAAGGCCGCGATCCGGCGGGCTATACGTGGCAGGTCTCGATCACCGACGGCGCGGCACTCTCGCTGCCGCCGCCGCAGGCGTCGCCCTCGACTGCTGGATTGCTGACAGTTGCAATCGTGATTGAAGGTCCAGAACTCGGCCGGGGCGGCTATCGGTTGACGACGATCCGCGCCAAACCCGGGACGATCCGATGACGCGGCGGCTCGATCAGCGCCACCGTTTGCGCGGCGCACTTTGCCACCGCCGGTCGCATACAGCGCGCGGTTTCAGCCTCATCGAGGTGATGATCGCGGTCGGCATCTTCGCGATGATCGCCGGGTTGTTGTTTTCCGCCCTGTGGAGCGGCCAAGCACAGGTTGCGCGCATGTCGCGGGCGATCGGCGAGGACGAGCAGCTACTCACAGCCCGCCGCGTGCTGAAGTCGTGGATCGAAGCGGCGACCGTCGCTGGCTTGGCAACAGCGCAGCCTCGATCGCAGGACCCGCCGCAGCAAGCGGCCGCGCCACTGTTTCGCGGTGAGCAATCGCTGTTCGTCTTCAACGCAACCCCTGCCGAGCGCGACGGATCGAGCGGCCTCTACCGGATCGAGGTCGCGATCGAGCGCGGCACGGAAACTGCCGCTCGCTCGCGCCTCGTCATCCGCCGCCAGCGCATCAACGTGCTCAGTGGGTCGACCGCAGGCCCGGTCGAAACTGGAGAGTTGCTGTCGACCGCCCGCCCGCTCGGCTTTTTGTACGGCGACGAATTGGGCACGGGTCAAGGCGGGACGGGGCAACTGTGGTCAGAGATCTGGGAAGATTCCGGCCGACTGCCGACACGCATCCAGATCAACGACGGCCAAGGCCCGCTCCTGATGGTGTCACTTCCAATCGGAAAAGATCCGCGCTGCGTCTTGGCCCGCGGTATCGAGATGCTCGCTGGCGGGGAGTGCTTCGTCCGATGAGGCCGGTGTGGAACACGCGCGCAGGCGGAAACGGGCGTGGCACCCGCGAACGCGGTATCGCTCTCGTCACGACGGTTTGGGTCTCGCTGTTTCTCGCCCTGACCGCGGCAACCGTCGTCACCAACGCCCGCAATGACGCCACCGCGCGCCGCAACGCCGCCGATCTTGTCCGCGCCCGCGAGCTGGCGCGCGCTGGCATCCAGATCGGCATCCACGAGATCAGCCTCGCTGCCGTCGAGCGCACGATGCCGCGCGACGGCCGGGCGGTGTCATTCGAGATCGATGGCGGTGCGATCATGGTGGCGATCGAGGACGAACGCGGCAAGATCGACATCAAGCAATCGCCGTCGTCGCATATCCAGTCGCTGATGCGGTCCGAAGCGAGCCGCCTTGGCGTCGACGCGTTCGATGCCGTCAACCTCGCCCAAGCCGCGGCTAAGGCCATTGGCGAACCGGTCGGCAACGATTCGCGTGCTGCCAAGCTGCACTCGATGAGCGGGCTGAGGTCGATCCCGAACATGCCACAACGCCTCGTGCCGGCGCTGGAACGCCATGCGACGATCTTCGGCTTTGGCGCGCGCGTGAACCCGCTGACGGCCTCGCGCCAGACGCTGCTCGCGCTGGACGGCATGAACCCGCAGATCGCCGACGCCATTATCGCCGCGCGCGAAGCTGGCCAGCAACGGCCCAGCGCGGGGAACGCCGAGAATTCATTCACGACACTCGAAGGCCCGGTTTACACCGTGCGCGCGACCGGGCGTCTCGATAATGGCATCGAAACGAGTGCGACGGCTGTGGTCGGCAGCGCTGGCATCGGCATTGCCTCGAAGCGGGCAACCATCAGCATTCTCGAACTGCGATGAGCAACATGCACATGCTGCTCGCCCTGCTGCTGATCACGCTGCCGTTGCTGTCGCCGCTGCGTGGCGACGTCGCTTATATGCTGCGCAAAGCATGGCCCGGCAGCCTCCTTGCGCGGGCAACCGCTGCGGTAACGATGCGCCCTGCCGGGCCATACCGGCGCATTTCGGTTATCGACGTGATGGCGCTGATTGCCATCGCAATGGCAATCGCGACGGGGCTCCTTGCGGCGACCGCCGACGTTCTGCCGGTGGAAATAGCGACGGACCTCGGCGCCTACACGATGCGACTGCCGCTTGTCGTGCTCGCCGCGATGGCGGTCCCAATTTTGCTGCTGATGGCTTTCGACCTGCGCTACCGCGTGCTCCCCGACCTGCTGACGCTACCGACCGCCGCGCTCGGCCTGCTGGCTGCGGCGTTGACCTCAGATCACACCGAGCTCGAGTGGCAGACGGCGGCGATGGGTTGTTTTGGGGCCGGGGCCGCGTTGTGGCTCGTGCAGAACGGGTTTCGATGGCTGCGCGGGATCGACGGGCTCGGCGGTGGCGATGTCAAACTTGCCGCTGCCATGGGGGCGTGGCTTGGGCCAGTCGGCTGTGCATTTGCGATCGCGGTTGCTGCCCTCGGCGCACTTGTCGTCGAGGTGACAATCAGCCTCATCCGCCATGGCCGGGTCGATCCGGCACGTCGCATCCCGTTCGGCGCCTACCTGTGTGGCTCATTCTGGCTCGCACTGTGCGCCGGGATCGCTGGCTAATCCCAGAGCAGGATCGGTTTTGATGGAATCGGATCGGGCTCGCCGAGCCGCTCCATCTGAACCGTGCATCCTGCTCTAAGTGTATGATTCTAGAGCCTGTGCACCGGTTGAGATGCGAAACGGCGCGGCAGCGCGCCGCTTCTATCTAAACCGGACAGGCTCCAGCCGTGGCATCGCCGCAACGTCGGCCAAGCGTCGGAGCAATGTGCTACGTCGAGCTGGCACGGGTCGGCGAACCGCGCGTACACCGCCGACGTTGATATGTTTACCTATTGCACCAGCCAACGGCACAGACGGATCGCGTCCGATCGTTGGCTCGAACTGGTTCTGGAGAGACCGATGACAAACGATCCCGCGATGGCGGGTTATCTGGCGGTTGCCGCGTTTGCGGGTCTGACATTCGCTGCGGCCTCGTCGGGTGCGGTGTTCGGGCCGGGACCATGGTATTTTTCGCTGACCAAGCCGTGGTGGACGCCGCCACCTTGGGTTTTTCCCGTGGTGTGGACCATCCTCTACATCATGATCGCGGCTGCCGGGTACCTCGTCTGGAGGGAGCAGGGGCTTGGTGTGCTGGTCGCTGCGTGGCTGGTCCAGCTCGGGTTCAACGGCGCGTGGTCGTGGATCATGTTCGGGCAGAAGAACATTTCCCTCGCACTATGGGACGCCGGAGCGATGTGGATCTCAATCACAGCGTTCATCGTGTTGGCGTGGCCGGTCAGCCAGACCGCAGCGCTGCTCTTCGTGCCGTATCTCGTGTGGGTGACGATCGCGTTCTATCTCAACTACGAGGTGTTGCGGCTCAACCCCAACGCCTGACGCCATAACTCCTAACTGCGGACGCAGTGACGCCTGATGCCGTGCCTACTTCGGGATGCGGATCAAGATTTCGGTTTGCACGAGCCACGGGAAGTAGGCCTTCAACGCCAATCCCGATCCGTACAGTATCGCGGCGAGCAGGATCAACGCTGGGATGGCCGCCAGCACCGCCTTGATGAAGAACAGCATCAACGACAGGAACGGCACGTTGAACCGCGTCACCACTGCTGGATAGGCCTCAGTTGCCTCGGCGTAATCCGTGGCGGCGTAACTTTGAGCCTCGGGCTGACGGTACGCGCTGTTATGCGCCGGCGCACTGGCTGCCAGTTGCTCGCGCTGCGCCCGCTCGCGCGACTCCCGTTCGCGCCGCAGCGTGCGGGGCAGGTCGTCCACGCTGTCGGTCAGCGGCGGATACTTGCCGTCGTTCATCGTCTCGTCTCCAAAATTACCTCGAGCCGCCTTAGCGGCGAAACTTTCAGCGTGGTCGCCGATCGCTGCGGATGTCCCGGCGGCGACCCAATCCACACTGCAACGGTATTGAGCCTATCCAGCGGCGACAGCTATTGTTATTTTGCGCCGTCAATTTGACGGGCTTCCCACAGGACTGTTGCGACATGATCGACTTGAAGAGCCTCATCCGAACGATCCCGGACTATCCCAAACCCGGCATCATGTTCCGCGACGTCACCACTCTGATGGGCCACGCCGAGGGCTTTGCCGCCACCATCGAGGCGCTGACGGCACCGTTTCGGGGACGCGTCGACGCCGTCGCTGGCATCGAAGCGCGCGGGTTTATCTTTGGCGGCGCGGCGGCCGAGAAGCTCGGCGTGGGCTTTGTACCGGTGCGCAAGAAGGGCAAATTGCCGTGGACGACGATCGGTCAGCAGTACACGCTGGAGTACGGCGTCGACACCATCGAAGTGCACTTGGACGCCGTTAACAAGGGTCAGCGCATTCTCATCGTGGACGACCTGATCGCAACGGGCGGCACGGCGGAAGCAGCCATAAAGCTCATCACGCGCGTCGGCGGCACGATCGCAGGCGCGGCCTTCGTCGTCGACCTGCCCGAGCTCGGCGGCGCTAAGCTGTTGCGCGCGCACGGCGTCGAGACCCACGCGCTGATGGCGTTCGATGGACATTGAATGATCGGTACGCCGTGTCGGCTATGGCACCACGCCTGGCGCAATCAGCTGCAAGCGGGTTGCATCACACGTGGTCGTCACCAAATCTCAGGTGGCAGTGGTTGTTGGAGCGGCGGGCTGCCGCTCGAGTTCAGGGGCGTCCCATGGTAGCCGACACATCTACGCCGGACGGACAGCCAGATATTCCCGCATTGGTGCTCGTTGAACTCGTCCGCGCGTGGCGACGGGACGAGACGATCCCGGTCGCATGTCCAGCTTGCCTTGCCCCGGGCCTCGATATCACAGACCGCTCGGCGCGACCGTACCGGGAATGGTATGCGCTGACGTGCGCGCCATGCGGTTATACAAAGACGATCGGCGTATCCCTCGCTGCGCCCATTCCTGGCGCGTGAGGGTGGGGAATTCGATGGCTAGCCCGGAATTTATCGGACGTGCCAGCCTGCCGCGCGATGGTCCAGTCGAAAGCCGAGATCGAGGCTGGCGCCCTACTGACGGTCGAGCCGAACCGGATGCGAGTTCGCTTGTTGCCATTTCGCCCGGCTTGAACGCCAGCCTGCCGCCCGCACCCGACGGCCGCCCGCTGTTCGCCCACGAATTGCCAACCATGGCAACCACGGACAGAAGCGCGTCGCGGGCGCTCAGACGCGCGCGGCGGTCACAATTGCGGCCCGGCGCCCTGCCTTGACGGTTCCAAGTGACATTGCGACCACAGGCTGCCCAATTTGAAAGCCCGGCACACTGCACAGCTGCTGGATCGGTTTACGGTGTAGCGAGCATGCTCACTTATTCATCGGGTGTTGCGATGTTTGAAACAGATACTGCCTTGGACCGTTCCGGCCGGCTAAAGATATTTATCTCGTACTCGCGCAAAGACGCGCTTGAATTTGCCGATCAGCTTTTTCTGGCGCTCGTGGCGTGCGGCCACGCCCCCAAGATCGACCGCAACGAGACGATGCCCGGTGAAGACTGGCGCGCGCGGCTTACGAGGCTGATCCTTGAAGCCGAAACCGTCGTGTTTGTGCTGACCGACAAGGCCGTCGTCTCCGAGGAAATCGCTTGGGAGATCCGCGAAGCCGAGCGGCTTGCCAAAAGGATCATTCCGATCCTCCCGAACGCCCTCAACAGCCCCGTGCCGCAGCAATTGGCTGCTCGCCAGTTCATCCATTTCTATGACGAGCCCGCCGTGCCGGGATCGGGCTTCGGCTACGGCCTGTCCAAACTCGATCAAGCAGTCAAACGTGACGAACAGTGGGTGCGAGACTACGTTATCTTGCAGCTGAGAGCGACCCGATGGGAGGTAATGCTCAAGCGCAATGACGACCTGATTCAAGGGTTGGTTCTAGCGGACGCTGAGGCGCTAGTCCTGCGACGGCCGGTCGAGATGCCGGCAATCGAGCCGCGCGTGCAGGCATTCCTGATCGCCTGCCGTGCCGCCGACATTGAAAACCAGACGGCGAAGCAGCAGCAGATCGCCGATCGCGAAGCCGCTGTGAAGGCAGTCGAAGAGAGCCAACGCGAACGCCAGACGTATCAGCTGCGCCGCGCGATTCTCGCGTCCCTGCTCGGTGTCGCAATCGGCATTGCTGGATTTCTCTACTACCGAACCAAAGAAACAGAGTGGCATGCGAGTTTACGCAGTAAGGCTCAATACCTTACCGCGCGTGCCAACGATCTGATATCTGTCGGCGACCCAGGCACCGCCCTTTTGCTGATGATAGAAGCCTTGTCGTCGAAGCCCAAGTCCGACACCGATTCAAGCTGGAAGCTTTCGGAAACCATCGCGAGCAAAGCAAACAAGGCGTATAAGGCCTTGGGTGGCTACAATCGGGACTCGTTGTTCGGTCGGCACAAGAGAACCATTCATTCGGTCGCTTTTCAACCGTCGGACAATTCCCGACTGTTGTCGATTTCCGAGGACAGCGCGTGGTTGTGGGTGTGGTCGGATAATTCGATCGGTCACATCCAGCTTCCGCATGCCTGCATTTCGCCTGCCTGCAAATTGACCGCCGGCCGCTTCAGTCCCGACGGTGCGCTCGTTGCAACCGCCGATGCCAGCGGCAACGTATTATTATGGAATAGTCACGACGGAACACGGGCCGGCAGTAACATCTCAATAGGCGCGAACGTGACGGCATTGGAGTTTCATGGTTCGGGCGACAGCGCCAAGCTGCTGGTGGCAACGGTCGATGGCAAGGCCGCAATCTACACCACGGGTGGAGAACCGATTGCCGTGCTTGAAGGACGGCAAACAAAGGCCATCACACAAGCCCGGTTCAATCGCAGTGGCACGCGGGTCGTGACCGCGTCGCGCGACTGGACCGCAGTCGTATGGGAAATCGCCAATCCGACCCAGTTGAACTCCATCAAGCTATCTGGCCATCGTCAGGATTTGAATAGTGCGGAGTTTCATCCCGAAGACGACCGTTTCATCGTCACGGCATCGGATGACCGGACGGCAATCGTTTGGCAACAACAGGACGATCAAACGTACAGCGAATACTTGCGGTTGAAAGAGCACGATGGAGCCGTGAACGGCGCGATCTTCTCACCCGATGGCCACAATGTCCTGACATCGACCCTCGACGGATTTGTCCGGCAGTTTCCGCTGGACGGAACCCGAGGCTCCAGGGTTGATTTCAATGGACACACAGACTCGGTCAACGTCCTGGTGCCGTGTCTCAACAATAGTCGTCTTCACAATAGTCAGTTTGTAACCGGGTCGCTCGACGGCACGGCGCGCGTGTGGAACCTTGCACAAAGTATTCCCACGCAAACATTTCGTGGGCACCACAAAAGCGTGACTGCCGTTGCACTCGACACGGACTGTAAATATGCGGCGAGTGCCTCGGCGGATGGAACCGTACGCGTTTGGAAACTTGAACCTGTCAAAGAAATTCGGGTGGGCGACAGGGCACCACCTTTACACGGGGTCGCTTGGCGGCCGGGCACTAGGCAATTGGCGTCGGCGGGTGGCTCGCTCCGAGAGGGCAGCACAAATCATTTCGTCAGGTTTTGGGATGAACCCACGCGAAGTGAAGGTGCCAATGCCGTGGAATTCGCCGACGCCGTGGAGTTCAAGGCAGCGGTTAACAGCGTGATGTTTTCTCCAGATGGAACGAGCGCGATTGCAGCCTCAGACGACCAGACAGCAACACTCATCGATTTGGAGCCCGCCAGATCGCGCCGGCGGACACTCGTTGAACACAGCGGCTTTGTACGGCAAGCCGCCTTCAATTCCGCGGGCACAAAGGTGGTGACAGCAAGCCGCGATGGAACCGTCCGCGTGATCGGCACAGCAGACGGCAAGGTAGTGGCACGCCGGGACTCGGGTTCCTGGGCCAACGCCGCCGTCTTTCATCCAAATAGCGATCTGATCGCAATCGGTTACCGCGATGGCGGCATTGTCATCTGGGACGGAGAAAAGGCCCTCTTCACGCTAGAGAAGAAGTTCGTGTTGAGCGTTGCGTTCAACCCGAGCGGCGACGCGCTGGCGGCCGCTGGATCGGATGGAGAGATCACGCTTTGGGATTCGAAAGAAATCTCGACCGCAAAACCACCTAAACCCAGCGACGTGCGCTTCCTTGCCCGGAGCAGGGTCTGGAGTGTGGATTTTGCCGGAGACGACAAGCTCGTATCAGGTTCTCAAGACGGAATCGTCCGAGTTTGGTCGGTCAAGACTGGCGAGTTGCTCGACATCTTTCCGGGCAACCAGTCGCCGATCCGCGCCGTGAGCGTCAGCCCCGATAAAAAGATCGCTGCGGCCGCAGCGGAGGACGGTTTGATCCGGTTTCACGACATCGTCGACTACGAGGCGTTCGAAATAGAGAAGGTGAAAAAAGCGATCGGCCGCTGTCTCACCCTCGAGCAATACAAATTATTCGGCATCCAGCAAACGATGTTTCCAGCTTGGTGCAAAGATAAGTGGCCTAATAACAAAGGCCCGGATGCCTCCGGGCCTTTGAAACAGTAATTCGGCTGCTTACACCGAGTAATACAGATCGTACTCGACCGGATGCGGGGTCATGCGAACGCGATCGGCCTCGGCCTTGCGCAGCTCGATGTAGGCGTCGATCATGTCGTCGGTGAACACGCCGCCGGCTTTCAAGAAGCCGCGATCCTTGTCGAGGCCTTCGAGTGCCTCGTCGAGGCTGCCAGCGACCGTCGGGATCTTGGCCAGTTCCGCTGGCGGCAGGTCGTAGAGGTTCTTGTCCATGGCCGGACCGGGATCGATCTTGTTGTTGATGCCGTCGAGGCCGGCCATCAACATCGCGGCAAAGCCGAGGTACGGGTTAGCTGCCGGATCGGGGAAGCGAACCTCGACGCGCTTGGCCTTGGGCGAGGTGACGTAGGGGATTCGGCACGACGCCGAGCGGTTGCGCGCCGAGTAGGCGAGCAGCACGGGGGCTTCATAGCCCGGCACCAGACGCTTGTAGCTGTTGGTCGTCGGGTTGGTGAAGGCATTGATCGCCTTGGCGTGCTTCAGGATGCCGCCAATGTAATGCAAGCACATGTCCGACAGGTCGGCGTACTTGTTGCCAGCAAACATCGGCTGACCGCCCTTCCAGATCGACTGGTGGACGTGCATGCCCGAGCCGTTGTCGCCAAAGATTGGCTTCGGCATGAACGTCGCCGTCTTGCCGTAGGCCTGAGCGACCTGATGGACGACATACTTGTAGACCTGCATGTGGTCGGCCATGCGGATCAGCGGGCCGAACTTCACGCCGAGTTCGTGCTGGGCCGAGGCAACCTCGTGGTGATGCTTCTCGACGACGACGCCCATCTCGGTCAGCACCGACAACATCTCGGAGCGAATGTCCTGGCAGCTGTCGATCGGCGGAACCGGGAAGTAGCCGCCCTTGATGCGCGGACGGTGGGCGAGGTTGCCCATCTCATATTCGGTGTTCGAGTTGGACGGCAGCTCCGAGCTGTCGACCTTGAACCCGACATTATAGGTATCGGTCGAGAACCGCACGTCGTCGAAGATGAAGAATTCGGCTTCTGGGCCGACGTAGAACGTGTCGCCGATATCGAGCGACAGCATGTAGGCTTCGGCCTTCTTGGCGATCGAGCGGGGATCGCGCTCATAGGCCTGACCGGTCGATGGCTCGAGAACGTCGCAGAAGATCGCAATCGTCGTCTGGGCGAAGAACGGATCGACGTGGGCCGACGCGGGATCGGGGATCAACAGCATGTCTGAGGCTTCGATGCCCTTCCAACCGGCGATCGACGAACCGTCGAACGCATAACCGTCGGTGAACATGGCCTCGTCGACACAGCTGATGTCAGCCGTGACGTGCTGCATCTTACCCCGGGTGTCGCTGAAGCGCAGGTCAAGGAACTTGGCGTCCTTGTCCTTGATGAGCTTCATCACGTCGCTGACATTCTTCATTGGTTATTCCCCTATTTCATCGGACACGAATACTACGGGTCAGGTACTACGGGTCTGGCGATCGTCGCCGGGCGGTGAAGCCCACATCGAACAACCGGAATGTTTGCAGATTGGAGCGGGCCGCCCGCCCCGCCGCCAGCCGCTTTAGATGGCGTCGCCACCGGTCTCACCCGTGCGAATCCGGATGGCGTTGTCGATCGTCGAGATGAAGATCTTTCCGTCCCCAATGCGCCCGGTCCGCGCCGCCTTCTGGATCGTCTCGACGGCTTTGTCGAGCATGTCATCGGGCAGAACGACTTCGATTTTAACCTTGGGCAGGAAATCAACAACATACTCCGCCCCGCGATAGAGCTCGGTATGACCTTTCTGGCGGCCGAAGCCCTTCGCCTCGATCACGGTGATGCCTTGCAGACCGATTTCCTGCAGAGCCTCCTTCACCTCGTCGAGCTTGAACGGCTTGATGATGGCCTCGATCTTTTTCATTGACCCTCTGCGTGACGGCGTGCACCGATGACGCCTCAGGCCGGGCGACCGGCCTATCGACGTCGACCCCGGCTGTTGACCATGGCGCATGCGTGTTAGCACGCCGTGTGCCAAGTCTGCTGAGCGCTCCGTTCACGGCCGTTTCGTGTTCGGAAACATGGGGTTGACCGAGCACTACCGCGTGCGACCGCCGGGGCGGCCAGGGCAGCTTGCTCAGGCACTGATCATCTAGCCTGTTTTTTGCGCAATATGGAGCCAAACTTTTGAGCAGCCCACATGAACTCGTGCTCCTGACGCCCGCCGAAATGGCAGAGGCTGACTGCCGGGCGGTTTTGGCTGGCATCGCATCACTGGTGCTGATGGAGGCTGCCGGCCTCGCCGTGGCCAATGAGGCGGCGCGGATGGTTTCAGCCGGTGCGCGCATCGCCGTCCTGTGCGGCCCAGGTAACAATGGCGGCGATGGCTATGTCGCCGCCCGTCTTCTGGCTGAACGGGGCCACGCTGTGACCGTTTATGCGATCGGCATCCGGGACACGCTTGCCGGTGATGCGGCAGCGATGGCGCAGCGATGGTCTGGGCCAATGCGGCCACTTACAGACATCAGCGGCGAGCCGGTTGATCTGATCATCGACGCCCTGTTCGGGGCCGGGCTGACACGACCGCTCGATGCCGACATCCTCGCTGTCTTCAACGGCTTCAGCTCTGGGATCGCGTCCGGCCAAACGCAAGTTCTCGCCGTCGACGTGCCGAGCGGTCTCGATGGCGCCACGGGAGCGATCCTGGTCGGCGTGCTGAAGGCTGACCGCACGGTCACGTTTTTCCGGGCCAAGCCGGGCCATGTGTTGCTGCCGGGACGGGCCGCGTGCGGTGACGTGGTGGTCGCCGATATCGGGCTCCCGGCGAGCGTGTTGACCGCGACCAGCCAATGGCCGGACCTTAGCGTCGAGACCTGGCGCAATGACCCAGGCGTATGGCGGCAGGCGTTTCCTCGGCCATCCCTGGAGGCCCACAAATTTACGCGCGGACACGCCGTCGTGGTCTCCGGACCGGCACATGCGACGGGCGCTGCCAGGCTCGGCGCGCGTGGCGCCTTGCGGGTCGGCGCCGGGCTCGTGACACTGGTCGGCGATGCGGCCGCGACCGCCATCAACGCAACGCACGCGACTGCCGTCATGGTCCGCCAGATCAGCGGAACGGCGGGCTTGGCCGATTTGCTGTTGGACGCGCGCCGCAATGCCGTGTTGATCGGCCCGGGTGCTGGCGTTGGCGCCGATACGGCCGCCGATGCGCTGGCCGCGCTATCGTCGAACGCATCCGTGGTCCTCGACGCCGACGCGCTGACCTCCTTTGCGGGGCTCGAATTAACCGGACGGTTCGGTTTCATCGGCAGAGGCCCGGATGCACCGGTGGCCCCGGACGACCTGTTCCAGGCTATCGCTGACCGATCAGCGCCCGTTGTGCTGACCCCGCACGAGGGCGAATTCATCCGGCTATTCGGCGATCTCGCCGGGTCGAAGCTCGACCGCGCGCGCGCGGCTGCCCGAACGTCCGGCGCGATCGTCGTACTCAATGGCCCCGACACCGTCATCGCCGCCCCAGACGGCCGCGCCGCGATCAACGACAACGCCCCGCCGACGCTGGCCACCGCCGGGTCCGGCGACGTGTTGGCAGGCTTCATAACCGGTCTCCTGGCGCAAGGCATGGCGGCTTTCGAGGCAACCTGCGCCGCCGTTTGGCTGCATGGCGCGTGTGCCAGCCACTTTGGCCCCGGCCTGATTGCCGAGGATTTGCCAGAACAGCTGCCAGCAGTGTTGCGGACATTGGGGGAGGCCAGCTAATGTCGGCCGTGGCAGCCGCTTGGAACATCCGGCGGCGCACGCCAGTTTGCTCGATGCGATCCGATTTGTATGATGCTGACCCACGATGTGGCGCTTTTGCCGCTGCGCCGTTGAAAATTTACCGTCGCATCCGGAATAGCGGTCGTCCTGCCTGTTTTTCAGCCGCACAGCGCCCACATGCGGTGTAGTAGATCAGCGGGCGGAGACGATGAAGATGATGCGAGCGACCGACGGGCAGGAGGCCCATTTGCAATCGGCCTGCTACGAATTGGACCGATACCAGCAGACCCACCCCGATCCGGTCAGAGCATTCGCTTTTCGCGATTTGCGAGATTCCTTGCCAGATTTCGAACAGCGGCTCGTGCGGATCGACAGCATCCTCCCGCCAGATGACTTCCGGGACCTCGCCACTGAAATCGAGGGCCTCGTCGAGACCGAGCGAAGCTACCTGCCCGCACACAAGAAAGGCGGGACGGTCGCTTATCGGACGCTCCGTGAAAACGCTCCTAATACGGTAGCCCTTTACCTCTCGAACGATCTACGCGACCTCGTTTCTCAGATCGTCGGACAGCGCGTCGGCCCGACCCCGACCCACGACCAGAGTTCGTGCTCGATCCTGTTCTACGACCGCCCCGGCGATCATATCGGTTGGCATTACGACCATAACTTTTATCGCGGTCAGCACCTGACCGTGCTCATCCCGATCATCAACATGGGTCATGGACCGGACGGATTGTCGGCAGCGCGGTTAGAGGCACAGATCGAAGGAGAGACCCGCGTTCTGCCGACGCCGCCAAACACGATGGTAGTCTTCGAGGGTCAAAAGATCCTGCATCGTGTGACGCCGATCGCGCAGGGGGAGCGGCGCGTCATCCTGTCGATGACCTTCGCCAGCGACGCGTCGGCCAGTCTGTTGCAGGGCGTCAAGCGACGCATCAAAGACACCGCGTTTTTCGGGGTCAAAGCGCTTTGGACTTAGGTGGTCGCGACTGCGCCAACGTTGCAAGCATCTGATCCAGCGCGGCGATCGAGGCCGGGTCGAGCATCATTTCCACCGGGATCGGGATCGCGGCGGCTGCCAGTTCCGCGAGCGCTGGCTGGCCGACGAGACGGACGTGGTCTTTTTCGGTCGTGACGAGATCGGCACCATACCGCGCTGCTGCCGCCTGCAGCCTTGCCGCATCGGTCGCGGTATAGGGATGATGGTCGGGGAACGGGATTGCCTCGGCGATATCGGCACCCAGCGATCGCACGGTTTCGAAGTAACGCGCCGGATGGCCGATCCCGGCGAAGGCGACGACGCGGCGACCCGATATTCGCGCTGCAATCGTCGCGTCCGGCTCGAGCCTCCCGAACAGGCGCGCGGGCTGCTGTCCACTGGCTCTAGTCTCCCCACCGGTCGCCGTCGCCCGGTCCAACGCCGCGATCGTCTCGGGCGATGGCGCGCCATTGAATAGCACCGCATCGACATGGCGGAGCTGCCAGTCGAGCGGTGCACGTAGCGGCCCAGCCGGGATCACCCGTCCGTTACCGAAGCCGCGCGCGCCATCGACCACCGCGATCGACAGTGTCTTGCCCAGCGCCGGGTTCTGCAGGCCGTCATCCATCACGATGACATCGCAGCGGCCATTGGCCTCGATCGCGCGTGCGCCAGCGACCCGGTCGCGGGCGACGAGCGTCGGCGCTCGTCTCGCGTGCAGAATCGGCTCGTCGCCGACCGTTTCGGCCGTATCCTGCGTTTCTATAAGCCAGTCTGCATCAACTCGGTCTGCAATGACCCAATCTGCATTGACCCGGTCTGCATCGACCCAGTGCGGCCCAGCCGTTCGCCCGCCATAGCCGCGCGTCAGGATTGCGGGACGCCGCCCCATGGCGATCAACCGCGCGACGATCATTGCGGTCGCTGGCGTCTTGCCCGCGCCACCTGCGGTGAAGTTGCCCACGCAGATCACCGGTAGCGCGGAGACGTATTCCGGTGCGCGCGCCATTCGCCGGACGGTGATCGCGCCATAGATCGCAGCGGCTGGAGCAAGCGCGGTGGCCGCCGACCCGTGCCAGCCCGCGCCGGGATCAGATGCACCGTTGCCCGATGCTCCGTGACCCACTGCAGGGTTGGGGTCCGCGCCAGAGCCTGCGCCGGAGTCCGCGTTCGGCCGATGGTACCACCAGGACGGTTCAGCCGGCACGTTCCAGGCTCTCGGTCCGTTCGAGCGTCACGCTTCCCCCAGCGCCAATTGCAGGCTCGGCGCTGTCGTCGAGCGGCTCCGGCGGGGGCAACAGCGGCAACAGCGCGGCAAGTGTCTTTGCCAGCGCCCCGCGCAAGCCATCGAGCGTCGCCCGCGCGCGCTGCGCCATTGCCACCCGTGTGGCGGGATCGGCCAGCAGGCGTTCCGCCTCGGCGGCGAGGTCAGTGGCCGATGTAACCTGCGTCACAGCCTCCGATTTCGACAGCGCCTGATATTCGCTGCGGAAGTTGTGCGTGTTCGGGCCGGTTAGTATCGCCGCACCGAACGGGATCGCTTCGAGCGGGTTCTGCCCGCCATGCGGCACCAGCGAGCCGCCCATCAGCACGACCGGGCAGACGGAATAGAATACGCCGAGTTCGCCCAGCGTGTCGGCAATGTAGATGCCGCCACCGTCAGGGATCGCATCGCCGCGAGACCGCAGCGCAACGGTGGCGCCGCCCGCAGCAAGGCTGTCGGCGATGCCAAGCCCCCGCTCTGGATGGCGCGGGACAATAATCGTTACGTGGTCTGGCCGGTTTGCCGCGAGCAGACCGTGGGCGGCGGCAACGATCGCCTCCTCGCCAGGGTGCGTGCTGGCGGCCAACAGCGGCTGCCGCTCGGCCAGTGCGGCTCGAATGGCCGACAAGGCGGCCGGATCGACCGGTGGGGCGGGTGCATCGGCCTTGAGGTTGCCAGCGGGAACGACGTTGCGCGCGCCGACCTCACGGAACCACCGACCGATTTTTTCGGTCTGGGCGAGGATGATGTCGAAGCGGCCGAACAACGGCTCTGCGAAGCTCGAAAGCCGTAGCCAGCGCTTGTAGCTCTTGGGCGACAGGCGGCCGTTGACCAGCGCCAGTGGAATTGTGCGGCTGTGCGTTTCGAGGATCAGACTCGGCCACACTTCGCTTTCGGTGAATACCGCAAGATCAGGCCGCCAATGGTCGAGGAACGCGCGCGTATATTCCGGCACGTCGAGCGGCGCGAACTGGTGGAACGCGCCAGCGGGTAGACGCTCGGCGGCGATGCGGGCCGAGGTGACCGTCGTCGTCGTCAGCAGGATCGACGCATCCGGCCGCGCGTGGCGCAGTTCGCCGATCAGCGGCAGGACCGCGTTGGTTTCGCCGACGCTGGCTGCGTGGACCCAGATGAGGCGACCTTCCGGACGGGGCCGGTCCGCCTTCCCGCGCCGCTCGCCCAGACGCGCGGGGTCCTCTTTGCCGCGGGCCTCGCGATGCGCCAGGAACCGCGCCGTCAACGGGTTTGCCGCCGTCATCGCGCGCAGGTAAGCCTTGAGCAACACACCCGGTTTACGCGGCAGGCTCGTCGGGTTCGGCGGTGTCGCGCGGGTCGGGTCGGCTCCGGCCAACTTGTAAGCGCGCATCGTCACATCGTTGAGGCGATCTTCGACCACGACGCGCAGCCGTTCCAGCTCGGCGGGAGAGGCATCGCGCGGCACGAACACCGGCTCGCCTGCGACATATCCGAGTTTGGAGAACGGCAGGTTGATCGTCATCCGGCTCCACGTTCGCAACGCGTAATAGCGCGACGACGCGATCCCGATCGGCACGATCGGACGGCCCGACAATCGCGCGAGCGTGATGATGCCCTCACCCGCACGGCGCGCTGGCCCCGGCGGCACATCTGCGGTCAAGACGACGGATGCGGGCGGCCGGCCGCCGACACCCTGGAGCGCCTGCATCATGCCGCGCAATGCCCGCGCGCCGCCGCGATCGCGCTTGCGTTCACCAGCGCCGGAGCCTCGGACGAGATCGAGCCCGAACGACGCCATCGCCTGGGCAATGAGTTCGCCGTCGCGGTGGTCGGCGGCAATGGCCGCGTAACGCAGATGATCGCGCTTCAGGTGCGACAGCATCATGAACTGGCCGTGCCAGGTCGCCAGGATCGACGGATGCAGCGCCTCGACGCGCTCGACGAGATCCGGCGGATCCGTCACGGCGCGTGATGTGCGCGATACCAGTCGGATCAAACGTGCCAGCGAACGACCGCCAACGCGCCAAATCGCGCGCCCGCCTGTTCCGTCGTCGGCGGCGACCTCGCTCGGCGTTTCCGTTTGCTTGGCTTTATCGCGCGTCATGCTCGCCGTGTTTTTTGGGGGACGCCGTCGATGTTCGTCCAACGGATATATCGCAAGCGCTGCCAATTGACAGAGTCTGCGACACCTCCGTTGGTAAGTGGCATAACGAAGGCGCACAGGTCGGCCGACCACCGAACGGCCGCAACGGATTTGCCAGCACCCAGCTTTACAGCTTCAACGCGTGCGGCGTTCGCGCCGGTCGAACGGCGGCTGATTCCCGTCTAAGGGTCTCGAAGCTGCATGGCCTGTACATTGTGGCCCCACGGCAACGGTGTTTGGCGCGGGCGGGTCGTATCTGTCCAACATCCAACGCGGTGAGCCGACAGCGTCATCCCTTAGTGTCATCTGGAGATCCATGGCGAGCCTCGCCAAACGCTGGAAACGCACGATGAAGCGCGCCACGATCGGCTGGCGCGAAAGCCTCGCCACGCGAACGCCGAATTGGCTTTTGAACGTCGGCCGTCGACCCGCGCAGTGGCTCGATATGCTGTTCGTCGACCACGGAATCTTGCGGCTCGCCTATCTGAACAAGTACCAGCTGTCGCCCGACACGTGGCGTAGCGCCCAACCAGCCCCCAACCAGATCGCGGCGCTGAAGCGGGCCGGCATCAAGACGATCCTCAATCTGCGCGGCGAACGCTCGTGCGGTAGCTACTGGCTGGAGGAGGAGGCCTGCGCGCGCCACGGCATTACGCTTGTCAATTTCCAGGTGCGGTCCCGCGCCGCACCATCTAAGGACGAGATACGTGGTGCACGCGATGTGCTCGACCAGATCGAGTACCCGATGCTGCTCCATTGCAAATCTGGCGCCGACCGCGCCGGTCTGATGAGCGTCTTGTACCGCCACATCAAACTCGGCGAGCCGATATCGCAGGCCAAGCGCGAGTTGTCATTGAAGTACGGCCACATCCGCCAATCCGATACTGGCGTCCTCGACGCTTTCTTCGAGCGCTATCTGACCGACACCAAGGACGCACCCATGGCGTTCTTCGACTGGGTCGAACAGGTCTACGACCCGGACGACGTGAAGAATACAGTCGTCGCCAAGGGCTGGGCCAACCGTATCGTCAACGACCTGCTGCGGCGCGAATGATCAACCGCTAAGGGGGACTTCGACATGTTAGGTGGGCGCACGCACGACGAACTGATGGCGGAGTTTATCGCAGCCCATCAGACTCGTTGGAACCGGGCGTTTCACTTTGTCGGAATTCCGTTGATCGTTTTGTCCGCCGCGCTTTGGGCTGCGGCGCTGTTCGACCCGGAATTGACGGCGACGGCGGCGGGGCTCACGCTAACTGGCTTGGGCTGTCAATTCGTCGGTCACGCGATCGAGGGCAATCGGCCGGAGGTGTTTGGGGACTGGCGGTTCATCGTCATCGGGCTCGAATGGTGGTGGATGCTGTTGCGGGGGCGGGTCTGAGCGCGTCTGTGTCGCTTCCACGGTCGCAGCCGGGCTGCTATAGCGTGCGCGACTGAACCCAGCTGCTTTCAGAGGGCGCCGCCCTCGATGCGGCCCGCTTCACACGCCGGACGAGCCGGCAAGGAGATCAGTCTTGCCTCCCAAAGATGATGATGCCCCGTCGAAATCGGAACGTCTCCCGGACGCCAACAACCCGTTTGCGAAGATCCGCCCTGACGTCGCGCTGACATTCGACGACGTGTTGCTGCTACCGGCCGCGTCCGATGTCATGCCAGCTGGCGTCGATGTCTCGGCTCGGGCGACCAAATCGGTCGGGCTCAATATCCCGATCCTGTCGTCGGCGATGGATACCGTTACCGAGCACCGCATGGCGATCGCTGTCGCCCAGGCCGGTGGCATCGGCGTCATCCACCGCAACCTCGCGCCCGAGGAGCAGGCCCGCCAAGTCGCTGCGGTCAAGAAGTACGAGAGCGGGATCGTGTTAAACCCGGTCACGGTGCATCCGACCGCGACGCTGAGCGAAGCCCAGGCCATCATGGCCCAGCACGGCATCAGCGGTATTCCCGTGGTCCAGGGCGGCCATGGCGCGCCGGGCAAGCTCGTCGGCATTCTGACCAACCGCGACGTCCGGTTTGCCAGCAAGGGCGACCAGCCGGTGTCGGAGCTGATGACCAAGGACACGCTGATCACGGTCAAACGCGGCGTGACCCACGAGCAGGCCAAGCGCCTGCTCCACCAGCACCGCATCGAGAAGTTGCTCGTCGTCGACGACGATTACCACTGCATCGGTCTGATCACGGTCAAGGATATCGAGAAGGCGCAGAAGTATCCGAATGCGTGCAAGGACGCCGAGGGCCGCCTCCGGGTCGCCGCCGCAACCACCGTCGGCGAGGATGGCTTCGACCGAACCGAGCTGCTGGTCGCGGCTGGCTGCGACCTGATCGTGGTCGATACTGCGCATGGCCATTCGGCGCGCGTGATCGAGGCCGTCGCTCGGATCAAGCGGCTGTCGAACAGCGTGCAGGTGATCGCTGGCAACGTCGCAACGGCCGAAGCAACGCGCGCTCTGATCGATGCGGGCGCTGACGCCATCAAGGTCGGCATCGGCCCGGGGTCGATCTGCACGACGCGCATCGTCGCTGGCGTCGGCGTACCGCAGTTGACCGCCGTCATGACGTGCGCGGCCGAAGCGGCTCGAAGTGGGATCCCGGTTATCGCCGACGGCGGCATCCGCTATTCCGGCGACATCGCCAAGGCGATCGCGGCCGGCGCCAGCTGCGTGATGATCGGCTCATTGCTCGCTGGCACCGACGAGAGCCCCGGCGACAGCTACATGTACCAGGGCCGCACCTACAAATCCTACCGCGGCATGGGCTCGCTCGGCGCCATGGCACGCGGATCGGCCGACCGCTATTTTCAGCAGGAAGTCCGCGACACGCTAAAGCTCGTGCCGGAAGGGGTAGAGGGCCAAGTGGCGTACAAGGGCGCGGCCGAAGCCGTGCTGCACCAGTTGGTCGGCGGCTTGCGCGCTAGCATGGGTTATCTCGGCAGCCGCACGATCCCCGAGTTCCAGGACAAAGCGGAGTTCGTGCGCGTGTCCCCGGCTGGCATGCGCGAGAGCCATAGCCATTCGATCACGATCACCCGCGAGAGCCCGAATTATCCGGGCGTCTTGGGGTAAACGCTATGAACGCCCTGACCAAACAGATGTCGGCGGACGAGTTTCTGGCCTGGGCTGAGGCCCAGCCTAAGGAAGCCGGCCGGTTCGAACTGATCCATGGACGGATTGTTGAAAAGCAGGGGCCGGCGGGGACGATGAACGCGGAACGCTCGCAGCACTGGCGGATGAAGTTTGAACTCGCTCTCGCAGTCAGGGCTGCCGTGAAGGCAGCTGGCATCGGCGCTCATGTCGTTATCGACGGCGCCTCCGTGCGCGTACCTGGACCGGCACCGGGCGGCCGGATGTTCGAGCCCGATGTGCTTGTCTACCTCGGCCCGCGCGTCGCCCGCGATACACTCGTCGTCGAGAACCCGATTATCGTTGCCGAGATCCTATCGCCCTCAACGGCGCAACTCGACCTCGCCGCCAAAGTGGATGGCTATTTCGCCATCCCGAGCGTCGAGCACTACCTGATCGGCGATCCCGACGCGATGCTCTTGATCCATCACGCGCGCGGGCCAGCCGATGCATCGGGCGGCACCGCACTTCTTACCCGCGTTCACCGCGATCGTGCCGTGCCGCTCGTCCTAAATCCGCCAGGGCTCACCGTCAGCCTCGACGAGGTGCTTGAGCCGTGACGGCGCATGTCGCTATAGGTCAACCCCCGCCAGCAAGCTTCTGCGACATGACGGCGATCGTCTTGTAATAGACTTCCGCCCGATTCCAGTCGCGCAGCACGGCATAGTTTGCCGTACCCGGCCCCCACGGCTGCCCGGCGCGCCAGCCATGCCCCTTCAGAAAATTCGCCGTTGAGGCCAGGATATCTGGAACACTGCGATAGAGATCGCGGCGGCCGTCACCGTCAAAGTCGACCGCGTACTTGACATAGCCCGACGGCAGGAACTGCGTCTGGCCGATCTCGCCAGCCCAACCGCCGCGCAACTCGGCAAGTGTCTTGTCGCCACGCTGGATGATGCGGAGCGCGTCGAGCAGGTGAGCCCGGAAAAAGTCAGACCGGCGGCAATCGTAGGCGAGCGTCGCCAGCGAGCGGATGATCGAAAATTTCCCGCTGGTATCTGCTCCGAAGTTCGTCTCGAGACCCCAGATCGTCACTACGACGGAGGGCGGTACGCCGAACCGTTGCTCGACGCGGGCGAGCGTCGCGGCGTGCGTCCGCATCAACGCGCGTGCCCGGCTCTGCAGACCGGGTCCGGCGCGGCGAGCGTAGAATTGCTCGAACGTCAGTTTGAATGACCGCTGATTGCGGTCGAGCCGGATGATCGTCGGGTCATAGCTGACGCCCGCGAACGCCGACGACAGCACCGCCTGCGAGATGCCTTGGCCAGCGGCCTGCTTCTTCACCCGCTCGACCCAGGCTTCGAACCCGGCGCTACTCTCGCCGCAGTCGGCGGCATGGGCCGGGGTCGACACGGTCATTGTCGCAATCACGGGAACTGCCATCGCGAGACCGGCAGCAAGCATCATCAGCGGAAGTCGGGCAGGTGTAGCGGCCATGGTGTCCTCCAAGGGCAGTTCGACCTTGGCCTAACCCGCAAAACGCGTTGGAGACAAGCAGAACTCATGATATGTGATACGTATCACGGGTCGGCGTGGGGTACTTTTGGCCATTCAGGGATTTGCAGATCGGGACACTGAAGCCTTGTTTCGGACGGGACGTTGCCCTGCTCGATGGCGCCAAGTGTCCCGCGTCGCCATGCGCAAACTCGACATGCTCAATGCTGCAACACGACTTTCCGACCTCGGGGCACTTCCCGGAAATCGTTTGGAGCCCCTGGCTGGAAATCGACAGGGACAACACAGCATCCGAGTGAACGACCGGTGGCGTGTTTGTTTTGTCTGGACCGAATTCGGGCCAGACCGCGTCGAAATCGTCGACTATCACAGAGGCTAATAATGGCACGCGTGCGTGTTGCGACCCACCCTGGTGAAGTTTTACGCGAGGAGTTTCTCCTGCCGCTTAGTCTCAGCGCGCGAAAGTTGGCCGAAACGATTGGCGTCCCTGCCAATCGCATCAGCGACATTGTGCGTGAGCGCCGAAGCATTACGGCAGATACCGCATTGAGGCTCGGTCGGCATTTCGGAACGGACCCGAAGTTCTGGCTGAACCTCCAAGTGGCCCATGATCTAACGCTGGCGGAGTCCGAGACCGATTACTCGTCGGTACCGACCAGAGCCGCATAAGCTACTCACTTGATCACGATCTGGCCGACCATGCCCTTGTCTGCATTCTTCTTGCTAGCCTTGCCCGAGTCACACTGAAAGGCGACGGTCCCGGTCGAGACCGGAACGAACCACCACTCTGCAGTTGCGCCCTGCGCGACTTCGATCCGCGTGACGCCGCCGTAGATTTCGGCGGTCGCATCCTTGCCACCCTCTTTGCCGAACACTTGGACCTTTCGCGTAAACACGAGCGAGCCGAGCAGCGGTGCCGAGAAGTAATGGCGGTTCGGGCTCGGGTTTTTCAATATCAGTTTGTAGAGTTTACCGGTCTCGACCTCGACCGATGAGGGCACGAACTTCAAGTCCCCCGCTGCCGTGCCGAGTTCGACCGTGACTTCGACAGGCGTTTGCCGTGACAGGTCGCCCGCCGCCATCGCGACCGCAGGTGTCGCGCACGCGAGACCGAGAGCAAGACCCAGCCGCCCGACTGCGCGCAACACACCGGCGCGCACACGCTGAACATCAAGCGGCATCGTGAAGATCGAATTCATATCGGGCTCCATGCAAACAGCTGTTGAAGGTGTTCGCCGGTGGCCTATCAGCTTTTTTGCAGGCGCCGGGTTCCGAACATTCACCGGGACAACGACAGATCCAACCGTTCGAGCAGGATCGGTTTTGATGGAATCGGATCGGGCTCGCCGAGCCGCTCCATCTGAACCGTGAATCCTGCTCTGAGTTTATGATTCTAGAGCCTGTTCACCAGTTGAGATGCGAAACGGCGCGACAGCGCGCCGCTTCTATCTAAGCCGGACAGGCTCTAGCTCAGCCCTCGAAATCGAGCCCCAGGTCGAGCACTGGTGCCGAGTGCGTCAACGCTCCGACCGATATGACGTCGACGCCGCTTTCGGCTATGGCGCGCACGGTCGCGAGGCTGACACCGCCCGACGCCTCGGTCACGATCCGAGTGCCTGTCGAGGCGCGCACGGCGGCAACGCGGGCCACGGCCGCGCGCAATTGGTCTGGCGTCATGTTATCGAGCAGCACGGCATCGACCGGCGCAGTCCGGGCCATGGCCAGCACACGGTCGAGTTGGTCGAGCGTATCGACCTCGATCTCGATTTTCACGAGGTGGCCAGCGCGTGCGCGCGCGGCGCGCATCGCCAACTCCAGACCGCCAGCGGCGACAATGTGGTTGTCCTTGATCAGTACGGCGTCGAACAGGCCGATGCGATGATTGACGCCGCCGCCACACCGCACGGCATACTTTTCAAATGCGCGAAGGCCTGGCGTCGTCTTGCGCGTGTCGGCAATCGCCGCACCCGTGCCGGCCGCCGCGTCGACGTAACGCCGTGTCAAGCTCGCGATGCCCGACATACGCCCCATGAAGTTGAGCGCAACGCGTTCCCCGGTCAGGATCGCGCGGGCGGGTCCGCTGACTGACGCGATAACCGTGTTCGTCCCGACCTGCGCGCCGTCTGCGACCTGCGCCTCGAACCGCACACCGGGGTCCAGCGCGGCGAATGTCGCTCTGGCAACATCGAGGCCCGAGACGACGCCGCCGGTACGGGCGGCGAACACACCGCGGGCAACCGCATCAGCCGGTATCGTCGCATCCGTCGTGATATCGCCGACCAGCCCGAGATCTTCGGCGAGCGCCATCTCGACCGCCTGTCGGACCAGCATCGAGGGCAGTTGGCCAGCTCCAATGTCCGCCAAGGTATTCATATTGACGCGCGCCGTCATCAAACGACCACGGCTGCAGCTTCGCGTTCATCGGCGCGATCATCAGGCACTTCCGGCTCGTAGCGGCCGTCGGACGTGTAGCGCAAGTGCGAATGGCGCGGCTTACCTGGGGCCAGGCCTGTCATGTCGGACCGGTAATGGCCGCCCCGGCTCTCGAGCCGCGCGGCCGCTGCGTTGGCGATGAACCCCGCCGCGATGACCGAATTGAGCAATGCGGTATCGAGGCGAGCCTCGCGCCGGGCCAGACGTGCAATCAACGTCACCGCGCGCGCCAGCCCGAGGCCGTCGCGAACAACGCCGACGTCGGCCGACATCGAAGCGCGGAGTTCGCCAAGCAACGTTTCGAATTCGTCGCGCGGCAACGCAACCGGGGCGGCCATTGCGGCGGGGACCGACCAGATCGTGCGTCGGTCTGCGACCGATCGGGCAACGTCGAGTGCAGCACGCGCGCCGACCACGATTGCTTCGAGCAACGAATTCGATGCGAGCCGGTTGGCGCCGTGGAGACCGGTCGAGGCCACTTCGCCGACGGCCCACAGGCCGGCAACCGACGTGCGGCCGTTGATGTCGGCAGCGATGCCGCCCATGTGATAGTGCGCAGCTGGCGCCACCGGGATCAGCTCGTGCGATGGATCGATACCGGCCTTGACGCACGCCGCGTTGACGGTCGGGAACGCGCTGGCGAAGCGATCGCCAAGTGCCGCCCGGCAGTCAAGATAAGCGCCGCGTCCGCTGGCACGTTCGGCAAACACGGCGCGTGCTACGACATCGCGCGGAGCCAGGTCGGCGCGGGCGTCGTAGCCTGCCATGAAGCGCGTACCGTCTTTGTTGACGAGAACCGCGCCTTCCCCGCGCAGGGCTTCGGATGCCAACGGAGCGGGATCGAGGCCGACGTCGATCGCGGTCGGATGAAATTGGACGAACTCGGCGTCTGCAATCACGGCACCTGCGCGAGCCGCGATGGCGAAGCCCTCTCCGCGCGCGATCGGCGGGTTCGTGGTCACGGCATAGAGGCCACCAGCCCCGCCGGTCGCAAATACGACGTGCGTCGCAGGGATCCGCAATGCGCCGCTTTTGCTGCCCTTTGACATGAGCGTCTGGGACACGTGCTTATGGCCATGGGCCGGGATCACATCGACGCCCGAGATGCGGCTGCCACGCTTGGCCAGCCCGACGGCCGTGTAGCCCTCGATCAAACGGATCGACGGCGAGGAGCGTGCTTTGTCGACCAGCGTTGCCATGATGGCCGCACCGGCCCGGTCACCGGCGACACGTACGACACGGTTCATCGAGTGCGCCGCCTCGCGCGACAGCACGAACCCGCCTGCGCCCGACCGATCGAACGGCACACCAAGTTCGGCAAGGTCGAGGATGCCGGCCCGGGCCTCTTGCGCGACGGTCAGCGCAACGAGCGGATCGACGAGGCCCGCGCCTGCCGCTTGCGTATCGGCGGCGTGCGCTTCGGCGGTATCGCCCTCACCAACTGCGGCGGCGACGCCACCTTGCGCCCAGACGCTCGACGCGCCTTCGCCCAACGGGGCTGCTGCCACGACCGTTACCGGCAACGGCGCCAACTTGAGCGCGGTGTAGAGGCCAGCGAGGCCAGCCCCGACGATGACGATTTGCGCCTCGTCTGCAGCGATGGTCCGGCCATTCGACAGCTTTGACGCGGGATAACGGGTAGCCATGGCGCGACCTCCATTCCAAACAACGTGACGTCAGCCGAGCGCGACCATGCGCTCGACCGCGAGGCGGGCTTTCGCGGCCACTGCAGGATCGACCGTCACCTCGTGCCGGAGGTTGACCAGCGCATCGAGAATGTTCTCGAGGCTGATCCGCTTCATGTGCGGGCACAGGTTGCATGGGCGGACGAACTCGACGTCGGGCGTTTCGACGGCGACGTTCGACGCCATCGAGCATTCTGTGACTAGGATGACCTTCTTCGGCCGGTTGGTCTTGACCCAGTCGATCATTGCCTTCGTCGACCCGGTGAAGTCGGCTGCCGCGATCACATCGGGCGGGCACTCGGGATGCGCGATAATCTTGGTCGCCGGGTCCTGCTTTTTGAACACGGCAAGTTCTTCGGCCGTGAACCGCTCATGCACCTCGCAGGCGCCTTTCCAAGCGATGATCTCGACCTTCGTTTTGGTCTGGACGTATTTTGCCAGATATTGGTCGGGGATGAAGATGACGCGCGGCACGCCGAGGCTTTCGACAACGCGCACCGCGTTCGACGAGGTGCAGGTGATGTCGCACTCGGCCTTCACGGCCGCACTGGTGTTGACGTAGGTCACGACCGGAACGCCGGGATACGCCTGGCGCAGCAGCCGAACATCCTCAGCCGTGATCGAGGCCGCGAGCGAGCATCCCGCCCGCATGTCGGGGATCAGCACCATCTTGTCGGGCGACAACAGCTTCGACGTTTCGGCCATAAAGTGCACGCCGGCCTGGACGATGATATCCGCAGTCGTCCGCGCGGCTTCCTGGGCCAACTGAAGGCTGTCGCCGCGGAAGTCGGCAACGCCATGGAAGATTTCCGGCGTCATGTAATTGTGCGCCAGAATGACCGCGTTGCGCTCTTTCTTGACGCGGTTGATCTCGGCAATCAGCGGGGCATACGACACCCACTCCATCGGCGTGATCACGCCTTTGACCTTGGCGAATACCGGCTCCATCTCGCGCGCCAGCTCGGGCGTGAACGCCCGGGCAGGTGCCGTCGTGACGGTTTTGCCATCGGCGGCGTTCGAATTGACGGTGGCGGTTTCCAGCATCGGCGGGCTCCTCGCGACAGTCGGTGTTGCGATTCCGTTATGCTCACTATGAGCATTGTCGAGAGATAATAAGCATGACGAACTGGAAATGCTAGTGGTGAGCAATAGATTGTGATGAGGCTGGAAGCCGGTGATCCGGGCGTTGGGACCTTTACGAGCTCCGCGCCGACCGCAACTTTAAATTGTATACCTGCAATCGAATTGATAAAAGTTGTCGCCCCAAAGGAGGCGCTTTTTTTTAATCTTGCGGCCGCATTCTTGATGCAACCAAAGCTTGCACAGGACAGCCGCCCGTGCCTCACGATACCCGAATGGTTCCATCGTCGGCGGCCACCAGCGTGCGGGCCGCAGCGACCGACCGTCCATTTGCGACACCCCCGCTGTTTTTGCTGCGTTCGGCCCATACCCTGAATGTCGCGCTGCAGCCGATCGTCGACATCGCCAGCGGCCGGCTGCTCGGCTGCGAGTCGCTGCTGCGCGATCACGACAAACTCGAGTTCGATCGCATCGAACACGTGTTCGACCAAGCCGCCAGCCTCGGTGTCATGGCCGCGCTCGACGAGATCCTGCTCAGCAAGGCGCTGAACAAGCTGGCGGCGCGGCGCGATCTCGGCATGCCCATGCTGTTCTTCAATCTTGACGGGCGAGCACTGTGCGAAGCGGCCTGTTCGATCAAGGCTCTCGAAAGCGCACTCGCCCGCCATAAAGTGTGCCCGCAAGATCTGTGCATCGAATTGTCGGAGACCAATCAAGCCCTGTGTGACCCGCGCCACAACGACGGCGTGACAAAGCTCAAGCGGGCCGGGTTTCGGATCGCGATGGACGATTTCGGTTGCGGTTATTCCGGCCTCAGAATGCTCTATCAAACCGCACCCGACTTCATTAAAATCGATCGGTTCTTTGTCCAAAACTTGAACCAGGACGGCAAGAAGCGATTGTTCATTCAAGCCCTGACCGACATGGCTCACCGGCTCGGCATAAAAGTCATCGCTGAAGGCGTCGAAACCGCTCATGAACACCATTTCGCCCGTGATATCGGTTGCGACTATGTCCAAGGGTATTTCTGCGGTCGGCCACATATCGATGTAGTGGCGATCGAACCGATTTCAACCGCTATCGTCAACAATCCAGACCGGCGGCGGCGGGGCTTTGGTGCGCGAAGATTTTCCGCCGACTGCGAGCCAGCTGATACCTGCGAGGCCGTCGGCACGAGCGACGCTCACATCGCCGGGCATCACGCAGAGCCCTATGTAACGATCGAGCCCGGTGCCAGCCTCGAGGCGCTGTTCGCCGTGCTCGAAAGCAACCCGACGCAATCCATCGTCCCGGTTGTCGACCGCCGCGGCCTGCCGGTCGGTGCCGTGTTCGAGGCCCGTGTCAAATCGATCATGTACTCCGACTTCGGGAGGGACCTCCTCCGCAACCCAAGTAATGAGGCCACTCTTTCCAGCTACATCCGGCCAATGTTGACCGTCGACGTCGCAGCGAACGCGGCCGACTTCTTGAAGCTCGATTTCAACGACATTCGCGATGGCGTGGTTGTCACGCGCGAGGGCCGGTATGCGGGTTACCTGCAGCCATCTGCGATTTTCGCCCTGACGCATGCCCATCAGCTCGACGAGATGCGCCATCAAAATCCGCTGACCGGCCTGCCCGGCAACGGTCCGATCAAAGATTTCATGACGGCCGCCGAGCGCAATACGGGCGTGCCACGGCTCTACGCCTATCTCGACTTCGACAATTTCAAACCGTTCAACGACGCCTACGGCTTCCGCCAGGGGGACCGCGCAATTTTGCTGATGGGCGATCTGTTGAAACGGCAGTACGGCGGTGATGGCTTCTTCATCGGACATGTCGGTGGCGACGACTTCTTCATCGGTGCGACGGGGCCCGCCACGCTGCGGGTGGTCGACACGCTTCCAGCCCTTCTCGACACGTTTCGCGTCAGCGTCGCGTCGTTCTATCGAACTGAGGATCGCGCCCGCGGCACCATGCCGGGCTACACCCGCGATGGCACCGCGAGCTCGTTCCCGTTGATGACATGCAGTGCGGGCCTCCTCGAACGCCAAGCTGGCGAGCCTGCCCTGTCGCCCGACGACCTCGGCGAACGCCTCGCGCTGGTCAAGCAACAGGCCAAGAGCGCTGCAAAGCAACGTTCCCCTATCCCCGCCCTGGGTTGACCCGCACGCCGGGCGCTGGCCTCTCGAGCAGCACTTCGCGGCGAAAGCGATAGAGCCGGGCAGGCCGCCCGCCGGTCGCCATACGCACATCGCCGGTCGGCTCGACGAGGCCGCCGGTTTCGACCAGGCGACGGAAGTTCTGCTTATGCAGATGCGGACCCAGGATCGCTTCTACGGTCCGCTGTAATTCGTATAGCGTGAACTCGTCGGGCAACAATTCGAAGATCACCGGCCGATATTTGATCTTGCCCCGGATGCGGCCGATCGCGGTGGCGAGAATCCGCCGATGGTCGAACCGCATTGCCGGGCCAGTCCCTGCGACCGCATCGCCGCTGCCGATCACGACCGCTCCCGCCCGGCCATCGCGCCGAGCCTCCTCGACAAGGCTCGCCTCGTAGAGCAGTTCGTAGCGCTCCAGCACCTTTTCCTCATCCCACCCGCCCTCGGCTGGGAAGCACATGCGCACCCGGTCGGCGCGTGCGATCGGCCGCACTGGCGTGCCGGGTTCGATCGGCGTTGCCGCCCAAGCGTCGAGGTAGGGGATGATGGCGCGGTTGAGGACCTCGCGTCTGGCTTCTGCGCTGCGCAGACCGAACCGGCGATCCTCCCACGGGAAATAGTCATACCAGCTGCGCCATGAAATCCCGTCTCGCGAACCGTCGCCGCCCGGTTCGACTTGCCCCGGTTCGACTTGCCCCCGTTCACCCCGGCCCGGGTCGACGGCTTCGGGTTCCAAATACCCGGTCAGGGCGAGATACCCGATCGAGACGACGTGGGGACCGGCATCGCCCGGGTTGGCGTGCCGCCCACGGTCGCCGAACGTATACAATTGCTCGACATAGCCCAAGTCGAGCCCGGTCTGGCTCGCCACATAGCTGCGCAGGCCGATCTCCAGCGTGCGGTGGTCGAGCGGCGTGAACGGGCCGGATGGCAATCCATCGCTCGCCGTCTCGCCTTTCCCCTCGCGCACCGTGAGCACCATCGGCTCGTGGCCTGTGACCGACACCACGGCTGCCGTCAGCCCGATCTCGACGGCGCCAGCCGCTGCCCGTGCCCGCGCCAATTCTGGCTCATGCGGGCTGGCCGACGCGCCGCGCGCCGCCGTCTTGCCAACCGCCGGTCTCTCGTCAGTTCGGGCCATTAGTTTGGGCCATCATGCGCCACCGCGACGATTTCGAACCGCTCGAGGAACATGCGTTGCGCGGTTTCGGCTGGAACCGCCGTCAGCCCGTCGAGCGCCGTCATCAGCCCGTCCGGCAACCCCGAAGGACGTCCGAAATAGGTCGCGGCCTCGTCTTCGCTGAAGCCAGCCAGCCGCGTCGCCTCATAATAGGCCGCGATCTGGTCGGCCTGCTTGATCGCCAGTGCAACATCCCCTGGCAACTGCGGCGGCAGCCCGAACCGGGTGTGGATCGCCGCCATCAAGCGCAGTTCGAATGCTTTGTAGTCGAGGCCGATGGCGCTCTTGAACGGGCTGATCAGATCGCCGATCACGTACTCGGCCGCATCGTGCAGGAGCGCCGCCCGGCGGCAGCTGGCGTCCCATCCTGCTGTGCCATCTGTTGCCGTTCGCCCGTGCTCAGCGCGTGCAGCCATGCCGACCGCGATCTCCTCGACGATCACCGCGTGCTGGGCGACCGAGAACGCGTGCGGGCCGACCGTCTGCCCGTTCCACCGCGCCACTCGCGCCAGACCGTGGGCGATGTCGGCGATCTCCACATCGGCCGGGTCGGGATCGAGCAGGTCGAGCCGCCGCCCCGACAGCATCCGCTGCCATGCGCGAACCGGCCGGTCGAACGGCGCGGGCGCGGCATGTGCGGCGACGGCCGATGTCTGCCTGGATATGCTCATGGCCTGGGATTTAGCCGCCTCCGTCCATTGCGCAAGCCCACGGCGACCGATCTCTGAAGCGCCGCGCACGGGCCATGACGGTGGCATGTCACGAGGTGGTCGTTGACCATGCCGACCGACTGCATGAACGCATACGCCGTCGTTGGCCCCACGAAGCGGAACCCGCGCGATTTCAGCACCTTGGCCATTTCGGTCGAGACGGGTGTAACAGCTGGCACATCGCCGTGCCGTTCATATCCCGCGACGCCCGAGCCTAAGCCATCCGGCCGGGCCGGCATCAGTCCCCACAGCAGGGCCGCAAGCGGCTGGCCGGCCCCTGCCCTCTCGCGCATGTCGAGATAGGCGCGCGCATTGCCGATCGCCGCCTCGATCTTGGCCCGCGAGCGCACGATGCCGGCATCCGCCATCAATCGCGCAACATCAGCCCCGCTATAGCGCGCGACCTGCTCAGGGTCGAACTGGTCGAACGCCTGCCGGAACGCCTCACGTTTTCTCAATATGGTCAACCACGACAGACCCGACTGGAATCCTTCGAGGATCAGCTTTTCCAACAGCCGCTGGTCGTCATGCACGGGCACGCCCCATTCGGCGTCGTGGTAGGCCTGATACAGCCCGTCCCCCGCCAATCCCGGCCAATCGCAGCGCTTCGGTTCGGCCATGCGCTCAGCCTCTAACTCGCTCGCGGTCCATATAAAATCACCGCCGCACCGGCTAGGCAAATCGCGGCGCCAGCCAAATCCCAACGATCAGGCAGCCGTCCTTCGATTGCCCATAGCCAAGCAATTGATGCGGCTATGTAGATGCCGCCATAGGCGGCATAGGCCCGCCCGGCATGATCGACAGTCACGGTCGTCAAAAGCCAAGCGAACAGGACGAGGCAAAGCACGCCCGCTGCGAGCCACATCACTGAGGCGTTCGAACGAGCCCAGGCCCAGAACGCAAAGCATCCCGCAATCTCTGCCAAAGCTGCGACGACAAAAGTTATGAGTGTCATCCAACCCCTCCTTTTGGCCTGCGATAGCGGCATCACGTCGGCTTCGACCAGCGCTAACGTCTCTATCCACTCCCCGTGTTCAGAAGAGCACGGCCAGCCCTCGCCCATTTGACGTCAGCGCAAGCAGGCGCGCCCACGGGCAGCAGCCAGCGGGGTCGTATCACCATAAACAGGGTCCGGCAGAGCGGGCTGGCCCGTGACGGTCAAGGAGATTGCGGGATGTGGGCCAGGTGTGCCGCATCGTTCGGGTTTCCACCCATCCCGACCGCACTCCCGCTCCGCCGCCATCGCCGGTGATGCCGATGCCGGCCGGGCCATCCCCGATCCAGCCGTTTGGCGCTTCTGACAAAACACCGCATCCGCATCCAGGACCAGCTGAAGGGTTCCCGAACGCCGGCGACAGGCCCGCCCCACTTCGCCCAGCTCGCGAACCAGACCCCATGGACAGGACAGCCCCATATTAGTCCGGCCCGCAACTGCGGGGATAACTTCGCGCCCCCGTGAAAGCCGCAGCCTCAGCCCCTGTCGGCCGCCCCACCCGCCCTAGACATCAGTCGCAGGTGCCGAGCGCTGCCATTCGTGGCAACCATGGGCGTAGTTTCAACGACCCTTGGTGTACCGGTGACGTTCAAAATCCTGATCTGCGACGAGATGCTGTTGACGCCGGCGAACCTCGCCCGAGATGGCTTCGACATCGAATACATTGCGAACATGCCGCGCGCTGACGTGCTGGCCCGCCTCCCCAGGTTCGACGCCCTGATCACGCGCTCTCGGACGAAGGTCGACGCGGAACTGCTGGCGGCCGGTCCGCGCCTCAAAGTCATCGGTCGCGGCGGCGTCGGCGTCGACAACATCGACGTCGAAGCCGCTTCCCGTCGCGGTATTCTGGTGCTCAACGCGCCCGAAGCCAACACCGCATCGGCCGCCGAACTCGCCATCGCGCTCATGCTTGCCGCCTCGCGCGGGGTTTCCCGCTCCGACCGGCTGATTCGCGCTGGCACCTGGGACCGCAAATATCTCGGCCGCGAGGTCGAGGGCAAAACGCTCGGCATCGTCGGCCTCGGCCGCATCGGCTCGATCGTCGCCAAGCGCGCCAAGGGCCTCGAAATGAGCGTCGTCGCCTACGACCCGTACATTGGCGACACCCGCTTCGAGGTGCTCGGCATCGCGCGCGCCCGCACGCTCGACGAGATGCTGCCTCGCATCGATGTTCTCACCGTCCACACGCCGGCGACCGAGGAAACTGTCGGCATGATCGGGCCGAAGGAAATCGAGGCGATGAAGCGCGGCGCGATCATCGTCAATGCGGCGCGTGGCGGCATCGTGCAGGAGAAGGCGCTGGCAGCCGCGCTGACCGATGGCCACCTGTTCGCTGCCGGCGTCGACGTGTTCACCGACGAGCCGCCACCGGCCGATCACCCGTTGCTCGCCCGCGACGACGTGGTCCTCACCGCCCATCTTGGCGCCAACACCAGCGAGGCCCAGGCCCGCGTCGGCGTCGAGATCGTCGATAGCGTGTGCAACGCGCTCCACGGCGACGTTTCGCGCGGTGCGATCAACGCGCCTGCGCTCGATGCCGCGACCATGGACAAGCTCGGCCCGTATCTCGTTCTCGCCGAACGCATGGGGCAGATGCTGTCCCAGCTTGGCCTCAAGGCTGCCAGCGAGATCGAAATCGAGTTCGCCGGACGCTTTCCGGGCGACACGCAGCCGATCTTCACCAGCGTCATCGTCGGCTATCTGAAGAGCGTCACCGACCAGCGGCCAAACCTCATCAACGCGCGATCGCTTGCCAAGGAGCGCGGTATCATGCTGACGCAGCGCGCCACCGAGACCAGCGCCGACTACGCCAACGAGGTGCGCGTCACGCTCCACGACGGCGAGCGCGTCCGCCGCGTCTCCGGCACGGTCTTTGGCCGCCAACCGCGCCTGACCCGCATCAAGACCTACCGGATGGAATTGCCGCCTGAGGGCTTCGTGCTGATCTGCACCAACGTCGACAAGCCCGGCGTTGTCGGCCGCGTGGGAACGCTGCTCGGCTCCAATGGCATCAACATCGCCGGCATGCAGCTTGGCCGCGCCGATCCCGGCGGGCAGGCCCTTTTCACGCTTTCGCTCGACAGTAAGCCCAGCGCAGCCGTCATCGACGCGATCCGCGCGATGGACGTGATCGAGAGCGTGTTCCTCGCGGACTTTACGGCGTGAAACCGAAGCGCATGCGCGCGTAGCCGGACCGACCCGAGTCCTGTTATGCGTTTCCTGTTATGCGACGCCGACGGTACACGACCAACGGCACACACACACGGGCAAGGCTGCGCGGTGATCCTGCAACAACTGGTGACGATCTTCATCGGCACGATGGTACCGGTGTTCGCACTGATCGGCATCGGGGCTGCGGTCGCCAAACCGCTGGACCTGCAAGCCCGCACCCTGTCGCGCGCTGCCTATTACCTGTTCATCCCAGCCTTCGTTTTCCAAACGCTATCAACGGCGAAAATCGACCTCGAGGTCGCAGCCCGCGTGACGCTGTACGCCTGCGCTGCAAATCTTGCCGTGGCATTCCTCGGGCTGCTCGTGGCGCTGGCCTTCCGGCGCAGCCCGCAGATGGTTGCGGCCTTTGTCCTCGTCGCGGTGTTCGGTAACACCGGCAACATCGGCCTGCCGATCGTGCAATTCCACATGGGACCGGAAAACCTGCCGATCGGCGTTGTTTATTTCCTGGCGATCTTGTCGTTCGACTTCGTCGTCGGGGTCGCGGCGGCGAACTACCGGCACGGTCTGAGCCTGTCGGCCGTCCTCGCCGTGCTAAAAACGCCCGCGCTGATCGCCCTGCCGCCTGCGATCCTCGTCAACGTGTTTGCCATCGATATTCCGCTCCCGGCTGCCCGCGCGGTCAAGCTGCTGGCCGACGCCATGATTCCGGTGATGCTGGTCGCGCTTGGCGTTCAGCTCGCCATGAGCGGCATGCCGAAGTTCACCGTCGATGTGTGGCTGGCAAGCCTTGTCCGCCTGATCGGAGGGGCTGCCACCGCGTTCGCGCTCGCGCCACACTTCGGCGTCGAGGGCGTCGAACGGGCCATCGGCATCATTCAAGCGGCTATGCCGGTCGCGGTGCTGGCTAGCATCATCGCGCTCGAAAAGGACGTCGAACCCGAATTCGTCATGGCCACCGCGCTGCTGTCGACGATCTTGGCGCTGCCGGTTCTGACGGTTGTTCTGGCGCTGGTGTGAGCCCGACGCCCTTCCCTGCGCCAGGCCACCGCCGCGCCGTCAGTTCCGTGCCAAGACGACCGAGCTGGCCGAAACCTTCGCCGTCGGCTTGACCCGCAGTTCGGTCATGATCCACTCGAACCCGCGTAGCTCCAGAACGGCCGCGATCGTCCGATCCGGCTCATATTGATCGACCATCTCGAGTTCCAGCCGGTCGGCGCGGGTAAACACCGCTCGGCGCGTTCGCGACCACAATTCGCGCGCTCGTTCATAGGCTGTCGGTTTCTTCGCGCGCTCTTCGTCTGTTTCGAATGTCGCTTGGTATTGCTTGCGGGCGTTCATGGCCGCGTGGAGCCCCGTTGGCGTAACTGTCGTCTCGACGAACCGGTCGACCGCGCCGCGGCCGAGATAAGCTTTCGTACGCTGCCACCATGTGGGCTTTTCGGGTGGCGATGCAAATTCGCCAGCCGAGGTCACGGCATATGTACTGAGCGAGTCTTTCAACGTCGCGCGCACGCTCGTCCATGCGATCTTGCGCTCGAGATAGGCGCTGTCGTTGTCGACGACGGCCTCCCGGATCGTCCAGGCCGTGTAGAACGGCGCGGCACCATAGGCCACGACCGCGAACGACACCGCGAACGAAATTAGCGCCAATCTGCGAACGAACTTGATCACTCGATCTCACCTCGACGTCACAACCGCATTCATCGCCGCAATTCGAGAGCTTCTACTTACGGACCATTGGGGCGAACGGCAGGCACCCACGCGCTTGGCGACCGTAACACTGTCAACGCAACCGATGTAATGCCGCTAGCTCCAGCCAAAGCCCCAGCCCGTGTGGCACGCCGACCGGTTCGTCCTCAGTGGGTCCACGACCCGACGCGGCCGAACTTGAAGTTGTCGGCGTAGGACCGCCGCCGCCGTTTCACGGGCTCTGGCTCGACCACCGTATAGGCCAGCCCCTCGCGCTCGGCATACGCGATGGCTTCGTCCTTCGAGGCAAACGAGAGCGTGACCTGCTTTGCCGTGTTCGACGACCCGCTCCAACCCATCAACGGGTCGATTGCGACCGGCTCGGGGGCGGCAGGCTCCAATAGCCACTGATTGCTGTGGCCAAGTCCGGATTGCATGGCGGTCTTGAATGGCTTGTAGATGCGCACGATCATGATGGTGGCCCGGCCGATTGTTTTGCTCGAGCTGAAGTTAATCGCGCAGCACGACATATCAAGCGCGCTAAAGCCGCGTGTCAGCGCCAACTTCCAAAACGATCGGCTTCAAAGACGTTCAATGGCGGGAATTGGTCGGGGCGGTGGGATTCGAACTCACGACTTCTTGCTCCCAAAGCAAGCGCTCTACCAGGCTGAGCTACGCCCCGATCATCGATGCATGTCTGATCAAAGACAATGGCGCGGTCAAGAACCATTCCACGGCAAAGCTCAAATGCCATCAACAAAATGCGGCCATCGCATCGTGACGGCTGGAGCCGAACAGCCGAACTCGGCCAGCTTCAACGCTTCGCGGCCGCAAACGTCGCGTGCTTGACAACATCGCCAGCCTTCAGCCCGAAGCGTGCCGCAGCCCCGCCTTTGAGCTCGAGTACCGCCAGCACAAGTCCGTTTGAGGAAATGATCGCCTCGGAATGCGGCTCGGTCATCGCCTCGATCCAGTGAACAACGCCATCGGCCCGGATAAACACCATGTCGAGAGGGATGAACGTGTTGCGCATCCACATGCTCAGTTCGCGCGGATAGAGGCTCGGAAACAGCATCCCCTGATTTTCCGGCAACTCCGTCCGGTACATCAGGCCAAGCGCCGATTCTTCTGCCGTCGCCGCGATCTCGACCTCGATTGGTATTTCTTTCCCGCCCGTTACGAGCCAAACCGTATCACGTGCCATCTTGGCCAACGCCGCTTGCGAGCCGAGCCATGGAACGCGGCTGTCTGGCCACGCGGCTGGCCAGAGCCCAAGGGCCACGAACACAAAAAAAACGAGAGCCACGCGGTGCGCGGCTCCCGATGAACGTTGTGATAACGATTTGTCGTTCCGGCACATCAAGATACCTCGCATTGGGGGCGGACCCCAACCTCGCATGGGGGACGAGCCCCGATGCGACTGAGTATCATCTCAGTGGGAGGACGGATAGGATGGCGGCGGGCCATCCGGCCGAAGTTCGGCCGCCATGCAACCCTTGTATCCATTGCCCCAGCGGACCTGAACGATCTGACCGGGACGGAGTTCGGTGAAACCAAAACGCCGCAGCGTTTCCATGTGAACGAAAATATCCTGCGTACCCTCGCCACGGGTCAGGAAGCCGAAGCCGCGAACCCGGTTGAACCACTTGACGAGAGCGCGTTCCCAATCACTTTCAGGGGTCACGATAACGTGAGTCCGCTCAGGAAGCTGAGACGGATGGATCGCGGTCGATTCATCCATGCTGATGATGCGGAAGGCCTGCAAGCCCTTCGGGCGGCGCAAGACTTGGCAGTGAAGGCGGGCGCCCTCGTAAGCGGTTTGAAAACCGCCAGCCCGCAGGCAAGTGACGTGCAACAAGACGTCCGTCAAAGATCCATCATCTGGAACAATGAACCCGAAGCCCTTGGAAACGTCGAACCACTTAATGGATCCGGCGATCTCCATGACCTCGAGGCCCTCGGCGAGACGCTCGAGTTCCAGATCCGCTGGTGACTTCATATCACCAAAGCTGGAGGAATCCTCCATAACAATACCCCACTGACAGTTTCAACTAATGGTTGCCGGTTCGATCGGTTCCCAGAACACAGGTTTGGACCCTGGTTTGCCCTCTAGAAACCCGAATCAAACGTGTTCTATCTAAGCACCGTAGCACGTGTCTAGCGACATCCAGCCAAAAATATTAACGCTTGCTGCCACACACCGTCATCCACAACGCACGCGTCAGAAATAGATCATTAGAAATAGATCATTGGAACCATTTTTCCCACCTCTGTATGAGCCCAATTTCGCCATAGCAGCGCCCGAAATGACAGCTTTACGACACCGCCCAATTCTTAATTCCGCCACGAACACGATACCGCCCGTGGCAATTCAGGTGGCGGGCGACTGCGACATCCCGACCATGAACCAAGATGCAGTTTTTTGACGCCAGCGCAACGGCCTTTGCACGCCAGAGTAGCTCGACCAAAGCCAGCTGGCTGGTGACACAACCTGCGGCCCCAACCGTCGTTCCCGACGCACGCGACTGAGCCAAACCGATCGCGATGGCCTTTTTCGAGAGGCCGGAAACGATTAGGTAGCGAAGACGCTTTGCTCTAACGGTCCGACCATAACGGGCAGTGGCGGCGGCAGTATGTCAACCGCTCCTTGCCTTGCCAGCGACCCTGAACTTGGAAACCCATATGCGATATTTGCACACGATGGTCCGCATCAGCGACCCGGAGGCCTCGCTGGCCTTCTACTGCGCCGGGCTCGGCATGAAAGAGACGCGCCGCGTCGAGAGTGAACAGGGCCGCTTCACATTGATTTTCCTTGCTGCTCCCGGCGATCAGCCCAACGCATCGGTCACCAAAGCACCGCTCATCGAGCTGACTTACAACTGGGACCCGGAAGCCTACACGGGTGGCCGCAACTTCGGCCATCTCGCGTTCGAGGTCGACGACATCTACGCAACCTGCACCCACCTGCAGGCACGAGGCATCACCATCAACCGCCCGCCGCGCGACGGCCGCATGGCGTTTATCCGCTCGCCAGACGGCATCTCGGTCGAGTTGCTCCAGAAAGGCGCTTCATTGCCGGCTGCCGAACCGTGGATGTCGATGGCCAACACCGGTTCATGGTGACGGCAGTGTCGGTCACCGTTCCGCCGCAGGCCTCTCAACTGGGCGTGCGCTCGCGCCATATTGCCATTGTCGGCGCCGGTCCCGCTGGACTGATGGTTGCCGAACGGCTTGCGTCGGCTGGATGCGCGGTCACGATCTTCGACGCAATGCCGTCGCCGGCTCGAAAATTTCTGATGGCCGGGCGGGGCGGTCTCAACGTCACCCATACCGAGCCGCCCGAGCGGTTTTGCAGCAAGTACGGTGCGCGCACGTCTGAGATGGCACCTGCGCTCGATGCCTTCCCGCAGTCGGCCACGGTCGACTGGTTGAATGGCCTCGGCATCGAGACGTTCGTCGGGTCGTCGGGCCGCGTGTTCCCGACCTGCATGAAGGCGTCGCCCGTTTTGCGGGCTTGGCTCGGCCGTCTCGACCGGCTCGGCGTCCGGCTCGAAACCCGCCAGCGCTGGACGGGTTTCAACGCCGCTGGTCACCCGTTATTCGAAGGCGCGGACGGCACCGCCCGCACGGTCGAGGCCGACGCCACGATCCTCGCCATGGGCGGGGCAAGCTGGCCGCGGCTCGGCTCGACTGGCGCTTGGGCGGGACCGCTTGCCGAATCTGGCGTCGATATCGCCCCGCTCGAGCCCGCCAACAGCGGCGTTCTGATCGCGTGGTCCCCACCGATCCGCGATCGCTTTGCCGGCTTGCCGCTCAAGCGCATATCGATCTGCGTGGGTGGCGCCAAGCCGGTCCGTGGCGAGGCGATCATAACCCGCACCGGCCTCGAGGGCGGCGCGATCTACGCCATCACATCCGCCGTCCGCGCCGAGATCGCCGCGACCGGTCAGGCCGAACTGACGCTCGACCTGCGGCCCGACGAGGCGCTCGAGACGCTTGCCGCGAAGCTGACGTCCGAGCGCCGAAAACAGTCGTTCTCGACGTTTTTGCGCAAAACCCTTCGGCTCGACACGACGTCGATTGCGCTGATCCGGGAGGCCGGCCCGCTGCCGAGCCGAACCATCGATCTTGCCCGCAGGATCAAGGCGCTTCGACTGACGGCTACGGGCGTCGCTGGGCTCGACCGCGCCATTTCGACCGCCGGTGGCGTGCGCTTCGAGGGCCTCGACCAGCGGCTGATGCTCAAATGCCGACCCGGCGTGTTCGTAGCTGGCGAAATGCTCGACTGGGAGGCCCCGACCGGCGGCTATCTGTTGCAGGGCACCTTCGCCACGGCCGTCGTGGCCGCCGACGGCGCGCTGGCGTGGTTGCGCGACCGGACGGGCGATCACCCGGAAGCCGCTGCCTCCACGGTTTGACACAAGATGGGCGCCGGCTGATCTCGATCAGGCGGCGCCTCTCAGTTTGCTATTTCCATTTTAACGCTGTCGCCCGGGCGCACCCATCCGAATCGATCGGCATGATAGGCATGCAATCCATTGCCATCATTCTTGGCCCCGGAGATCTGCCGTGAGCTCGCCATTTCGACCTTGCGTGCCCGCATGGGCAGCCGTCCGCGCCCTCGCGGCGCTCCTTGCCATTACGAGCGTTGGCCAACCTCTCGTAGCGGCTGCCACCCCGCTTCCATCGTGCGCGACAGACGGCTCGACGCTCGGCGTGTCGCGCATTGTCAAAATAGACACGTGAACTGGGGCGTTGTTCGGTGCCATTTCGACCCAAACGCGCGAGCCGCGATTTTTGGCACCCAAGGAAGTCGTCCTAACCTTCGACGACGGCCCGATGCCGGCCGTGACCAAACCGATCCTCGATACGCTGGACCAGTTCTGCACCCGCGCCACGTTCTATTCTGTCGGCCGCATGGCGATTGCCTACCCCGCCACGACGCGCGAAATCATGGCGCGGGGCCATACGCTCGGCACCCACACCTGGTCACACCCGCTCAACCTCAAGCGCCTGTCGGCCGACCGCGCTATCGACGAAATCGAAAAGGGGCATGCCGCTGTCACGATGGCCGCCGGCCGCCCAATCGCGCCGTTCTTCCGCTTCCCCGGCCTGTCCGACAGCGGTCCGATGCTGAAGCACCTCCAGGATCGCGGGATCGCCGCCTTCACCGTCGATGTGGTCTCCAACGACAGCTACATCGCCGACGGCGAACGGCTGCTCGCCCGGACACTGCGCGAGGTTGAAAATCAGAACGGCGGCATCGTCCTATTCCACGACATCAAGGCCGCCACTGCCCGTATCTTGCCGCGCTTCCTGGCCGAGCTCAAAGCCCGTGGCTACCGGGTCGTACACACCGTCCCGACGGGAACGACCGCACCGGTCCGGGACCACGATGGCGTGCTGGCCGCGATGTTGGCGAAGTCTGATCGTGACCTCAAGGCGCAAACGCTCGTGCCGTTTTATGGCCGCGTAAAACCAGGCGAGACGGGTCAGCCGGCGGAACATTTGGTCGTCGCCGCTGCCGTGCCTGTTGCGATGCTCGCGCCGCCGCCGCGCGAGCGGGCCGGTGCGGCCCTCAAGACCGCCCGCAACGTTGCGGCTCGAAAGCCCGGCACCGCCGTGCGTGGCTGGGACAGCCGGTCACAGATCGAGGCGGCAGGCGCTGAAGCGGCATCTGCTGACGCGGGCGCCGGTGCCGCGCCTGCGTCTGCCCGAACCCGGATACAGCCGCCCGCTCGCACATCGTCGCCAACACTGCCGCCGACACTGCCGCTAACTTGGACGCCAACGATCACGCCCCCGCGCTGAACCGCCCACTGTTGTCGCACGCCTCAGCCGCCCATAACACGGCTTCTCTGCTGTGCTCGACGGGACAAACCAACATCGGATGCTGAAAGGCTGGATCGACAAAGGCCGAGACGTGCTTGGAAAATTTTCCAAGACACCTCCGGCTGGGCAAGTCTCGAACACGTCCGGCATCTCGGGCATTTCCGGCTCGTCTGGTGAACTTGGTAAAAAGACCGCGACTCCGGCGCGGGGCAAACGCGCCGCTGCGACGTTTGCCGCCGGTATCACGTTCGAGAACGTTGAACGCCGTTATGGCGAGAAGCAGGTACTGGCAGGCCTGTCGTTCGCCGTCGCGCCCGGCGAGGTCGTCTGCCTCGTTGGCCCGTCTGGATGCGGTAAGACCACCCTACTCCGCGTCGCCTCGGGCATCGAGAAGCCGACCGGCGGCCGTGTTCTGATCAACAACGCCGAGGTCGCCGGCCCTGCCTGCTTCGTGCCGCCCGAAAAGCGCGGCGTCGGGCTGATGTTCCAGGACTTCGCGCTGTTCCCGCATTTGAACCTCGTTGAAAATGTCGCCTTCGGACTGAAGTCGCTGGCCACCGACGAAGCCCGCCGCGAGGCGCTCGCTATGCTCGACCGCGTCGGCCTCGCCGCGATGGCGCAAGCCTATCCCCACGTCCTGTCGGGCGGACAACAGCAGCGCGTTGCGCTCGCCCGCGCCATCGTGCCCCGCCCAGCTGTGATGCTCATGGACGAGCCGTTCTCCGGCCTCGACGTGCAGTTGCGCGATGCCATGCAGGAGGAGACGCTGTCGCTGCTGCGCGAAACCCGCGCCACCGCCGTCATCGTCACGCACCACCCGGAAGAGGCCATGCGTCTCGCCGACCGCATCGCCGTGCTGCAAGCGGGCCGTGTCGTGCAGTCGGGCACGGCCGAAGACTTGTATGCCCACCCGGCTGGGCTGTTCGTCGCGCGGCTGTTTTCCGAGATCAACGAGATCGCCTACCGCGTCGTGAACGGCACCATCGACACCCCGCTCGGCCGCATTCCGGCGCCGGGCATCCCCGACGGCGACACCGCAGTCTTGTGTCTGCGCGAGCGCGGCCTCAGGGTCACGGCCCACAACGGCCGCAAGCTGCCGCCGCCCGTCATGCCGACAGCCAAAGTGTTTGCCGGCCGCGTGCTTCACCGGCGGTTCCTCGGCGACGTGTCTCTCATCGAACTCGCGGTACAAGGCTTCGACGGCCGCATTCGGGCCCGCGTGACCGACCAAGTCGGGCTCATCCGCGGCACCAACGTGACCGTCGAGATCGACCCCGCCCGCGCGTTGGTGTTCCCAGCCAAGGGCGCACCTACGGCTTGAAACCGAATTGCATCAAAACTGTTCGGGACGGAGTACGTCGACGGAAGATACGGTTACGATCCCGATTTGCCGCGACACCAGCTTGAACAACGGCTCGATCACCTCGTCGACCTTCGACGCGTCGACGATCGTGAAAATCATCACCATCGTACCGGTCCGACCGACAACGCCATCGCGGTGCCACGCACCGTCCTTGCCGCGCCCTGCCAGCACCGGCAGCACAGTATAGCCCGACACGCCAGCACCATCGAGCAGTGTCAAAACGCGCGTCATCAGGGGACTTTCGACGACGATCTCGATGCGTTTTTTAGCGAACGTTTTCATGGTGTGTCACCGCGCGAATAGGGTGGCGAGAGAGATGTAAAGCGGGATGCCCAGCGTCAGGTTGAACGGAAAAGTGATGCCAAGCGACATCGGCACATAAATCGAGGGACGGGCTTCGGGTAACGCGAGCCGCAGCGCGGCTGGTACGGCAATGTAGGATGCGCTGGCGCCGAGCGTTATGAACAACGCCATGCCCCCCACCGAAAGCCCGCACAGCTTTGCTGCGACGAGGCCCAACGCGCCCCCGATCAACGGCATATAGAGCCCGAACAGCACAAGCGGCAGGGTCAGATATTTGCGGCTTTCGCGCAGGCCGCGACCGGCGATGAGGCCCATGTCGAGCAAAAAGAGGCACAACACGCCTTTGAACGGATCGACGATGAACGGGGCGATCGACTTCAATCCAGCCTGTCCAGTGATCGCCCCGATTACGAACGAGCCGACAAGGATTACGATCGAACCGTTGAGCGCAACCTCGCGCAAGGTCTCTGCGTCGAGCCGGGAACCCACCTCGACCCCACCGTTGCCGCCCGAGCCTGAAGCGCCGTTACTGTCAGCGGTTATCGAGCCACTCTTGGCCAGCCATAACGCCACGATGATCGCAGGCACCTCCATCGCCGCCGCCGTGGCGACCATGAAGCCCTCATACCGAATGCCAGCTGTGTCGAGCACCTGGATCGCGGCGAGAAACGTCACGATCGAAATCGACCCGTAGTGAGCCGCGATCGCAGCAGCGTCGACACGCGGCAAGCTCGTCACGCGCAACAGGATCTGGAACGCGACGATGGGAATGAGCGCCGACAACACGAGGCCTGCAATGATCGACAGCACAAGCTGTCCATCGACCCCGTAGGCTGCCACGCTCGCTCCGCCTTTGAACCCGATCGCAAGCATCAGGTAGAGCGACATGCCCTTGGCAACCGCCTCGGGGATATTGAGGTCGGATCGCGCCCACGTCGCCACCAAGCCGAGGACGAAAAACAGAACCATCGGTGACAGCAAATTCGTAGCGGCCAGTTCGACGACGGACATGCCCGCTCCCCCACTCCAAAATCGCGCGCGTTGTGATATGGGCTGTGGCCCTGCTTTGGCAAGAAAGCCGCTTGAGCCTCAGGCACCTGTTGGTGCAGCTGAAATCTCGTGGGCCAGAAACGCACGAACGACCGGCGGCTCGATCTCGCGCGTGATGAACGCTTCGCCGATCCCGCGCGCCATGATGAACGTCATCCGCCCATCCTTGACCTTTTTGTCCTGCGCCATCAGCACCATTAAACGGTCGGGATCGGCTGTCTCGTTGACCGGGATCGCGCCGATCCGCGTCGGCAGCCCGACCCCGCCGAGATGTGCCGTCACGCGCGCCGCTGTCCCCGTCGCGCAATAGCCGAGTTGCTCCGACAGCCGGAACGCGAGGCACATGCCGATGGCAACGCCCTCGCCATGCAGCAACCGGTGCGAAAACCCCGTCCAGGCCTCGAGCGCATGGCCAAACGTATGGCCGAGATTGAGCAGCGCCCGGTCGCCCGTCTCGTGCTCGTCGCGCAGCACGATCGCGGCTTTGGCCTTGACGCTCGTTTCGATGGCATCCGTCAAAGCTGCCGTGTCGTTGCCAAACAGCCCGCTCGCCTTGCTTTCGAGCCAGCCAAAAAACGCCGCATCGCCGAGCAGCCCATACTTCGCAACCTCGGCGTAACCAGCCCGCATCTCGCGCTCCGGCAACGTCGTCAGCACCGTCGTATCCGCGATGACGAGGCTCGGCTGATGGAAGGTTCCGATCAGGTTCTTGCCTTGCGGCGTGTTGATGCCCGTTTTGCCGCCAACCGAACTGTCGACCTGTGCAAGCAGCGTCGTCGGTACCTGAACAAATCTAACGCCGCGCCTCAAAATGCTGGCCGCGAACCCGGCAAGGTCGCCAATCACCCCGCCGCCGAATGCGACCACAAGGTCGCCGCGCTCGAGGCCCATCGCCAGCAAGCCCTCGCACAGCGGACCGAGCTCGCGGAAGCTCTTGGTCTGCTCGCCAGCTGGCAGCGTAATCGTTCCGGCATGCAGCCCCGCCGCGCGCAAGCTCGCTTCGAGCACCGCCAGATGATACTTCGCGACGTTGACATCGGTCACGACGGCGCATTTTCGCGCGCCTAGCCGCTCCGTCACCATTCGTCCCGTTTCAGAGACGAGGCCCGGCCCGATGACGACGTCGTAGGCCCGCCCTGGCAACGGAACGGGGACCAAACGCGGTGGCGCGATGGCCCGCGGCACGTCTGACGCGCGCGCATTGGCGATGGCACTCGTCACGCCCCGACCCAAAATCTTTGGATCGTTCGGGACCGCGTTCATGAGGTGCGGCGCGGACTGTGCCGCAGGGTAGAGGCCTGGATACCGGCGCAGCGCATCGATGACCTCGTGCACGATTTGCTCATGAGCCACATCGCGGCTTTCAACCGTCAAATCAGACTGCGCATAGATTGGATACCGCGCCGCCATCAGCGCCCGCATCGTGCCCTCTGGATCGGCGGTTCGCAACAGTGGGCGCGTGTCGCGCTTGTGGACGCGCTTCATCAGGACCGGCAGTTCGGCCTTGAGCCACACCGAGATACCGGCGCCTTTTATCTTGGCACGGGTCTCCGGGTTCAAAAACGCCCCGCCGCCCGTTGCGATGACCTGCGACCCGTTGCCGAGCAATCGCGCCAGCACACGGCGTTCGCCATCGCGGAAATACGCCTCACCGTGTTCTGTGAAAATGTCGGCGATCGACTTCTGCGCCGACCGTTCGATCTCGTCGTCGGCATCGATGAACGGTAAGCCCAAGCGCTGCGCCAGCCGCCGCCCGACCGACGACTTCCCGCAGCCCATCAGCCCGACCATAACGATCGAGCGTTGACCCAGAGCAATGCGGATATAGTTGTCGCTCATGGCTTTCTACCGGGCTTCGGCGGTCGGGGCTCCCGCCGTCCATCTGACGTTGCGACTTGCATACCCGTCTACTCCAGCATCTGGCGTGCGCGCTCTATCCGGGGCGGATGTATCGATTCGCGCTGTACCGGCTGCTTGTGCCACCCTCCGATGCCGATCGGCAACCGTACTGACGCGATGTTGGCTCGCGCAAGTCTATCTCCGGCACTGACGGGTTCTCTTGCAATGGTAAGCACTTGCCAGTTTTGCGCAGTCATCGCCAGCGAGGGCGGCGCTGGCGTCGGCTCACGCGGACTTGTGTTCGGGCCATAATGACGCCAACAAGGATCAGGAAAACCACTGCGAAACGGGTTCGACGATGCCGAGCTTGGTGCGCTTTCTGACGATCGTCGGCGTTCTCATGGGCCTCGTGTCAGCGGGGCTTTACGTGCTCGCAACCCGGTATGAACCTGTTCAGACGGAAGTCACGAAACCCGTCCCCAACGTGAAGATCCGCCGTCCGTGACATCACCTGACCCCGCAGGCACTGCCCGTCCCGTCCGATCACGAATGGGCCGGATGAATGCGGCTCATGTGTCCACCGTCCTGGCCATCGCGGCAGTTGCACTGGCGATCGCGGGATTTGCCGTCACCCTACCGTCTCATGCCGTCGCCGACGACAGCTGGAATCCATTCCGATTCCCGGGCGACGAACCACGGCCACGGCGTCGTCCTGCACCGGCGGCGCTACCTGACCAGCCGCCGAAAACAAGCCCCGGCCCCGCAGACCCGTATTCCGGCCCGAATGACTCTGGCCCGAATGATTCCGGCTTGAATAATTCTGGCGCGTATGGCGCACCGGGCAGCCCTTCGTACAGCCAGCCCGGCGTTCCTGCGGGCGGCGCTTCACCGTACGCTCCAGCTACCCTGAACGAGAGCGCGCGCGGCGTCGAGCGCGAGGAGCTCGCTCCTGTGCTCGCAGGCGACGGTTCGGGGCTCCCCCTCGAACTGTGGCGCGGCCTCGATATCGCCGCCGTCGAGGCTCACCTCGCCAAAATCGACATCCCTCCCCGCTCGCCGACCTTGCATGGGTTGTGGCGGCGCTTGATCACGTCGAGCGCCGCCGTACCCGGATCGGCATCAGGGAACGGCAACGCACGGTTCGACGGCCTGCGCGCCGACGCGCTCTACCGCTCCGGCCTCGTTACAGAAGCCACCGCGTTGGCCGAGCGCGCCGTTGCATCGACCGACGATCCAGCCTCGGTCATCCTGGCAGCCAAGATCGGCGTCGCTGGCGGCGCGGGTGGTGTGGGTTGCGACCGCCTGAAGCCGATCATCCCGCGAAAAGTGGATCTGCCACGCTCCCTCCAACGCGACCTCCTGATCCTGTCGGGCGCATGCGCCGCCATCACTGGTAATCCGGGCGGGGCTGGCCTTGCCGCCGAACTGCTTCGTGAGGAGATTTCCCGCGACCCCAAGTTGGACGACCCCGCATCGCTTGCGGCACTCGATGCCGCCGCCACGCCAACCAAGACGGCGGCAACGACGCCCGCTCGCGGCAAGCTGGTGACACTGCTGCAGTACCGCTTGCACCAAATCGGCGGCGGCATGGACGCCGCCGACATCGCCCGGGGCGAACCGGCCCTGGTTGCCATCGTCGCGCTCGACGGTGCCGTGGACCCTGCAACGCGCCTGCTCGCCGCCGAGACGGCAGCCCGGTTCAACGCGTTATCTGCGCGCGAACTCAGCGACGTCTATCGCGCAGCCGGTGCAGCCCTGCCGACCGACCAGCTCCTCCAAGGACCCGTCACGCGCCCGCCGGTGCGAGGCGCAGACGCACGCGCCAATCCCGCTGCCACCCAAGTTGCGACAGGTGCGGGTGCGACCGCGCCCCTTTCCGCCGATGCCAGCCGCCGCGCCAGCCTCTTCAAGGCCGCCGAAGCCGAGCGCACGCCGCTGCGTAAGGTCCGCCTGTTGCGCGCCCTGCTCGACGATGCCAAACGCGCTGGCCTCTACTGGCAAACGCTTGAACTGCTTGGGCCGCTGATCATCGCCATTCAGCCGGTGCCGGAGATCGGCTGGTTTGCGGAAACCGGCATCGAGATCGCCTTGGTCTCCGGCCAGCCCGAGCGCGGGCGGCAGTGGGCGGCACTTGGCGGCTCGGTGCCTGGCGACGGCGGCTTGCGTCATTGGCTGCCATTGATCGACCTCGTCGACCCGGCCTTGAGGTCCGAACGCGGCCGCAGCCTCGCGTCGATCGAGGACCTTGCCGGACGCGGACGTCTGCCCGCCGACCTGCTGCATCGACTAGCAACCGTGCTCGACGCCCACGACATCAACGTGCCCATCCCGCTGTGGGAGGCAACCAGCAAAGCCCCGCAGCCAGCCGGTGGACACTTGCCGGAAACGGGCGTCCTGTCGGAATTACAGGACGCGGCCAAGAAAAAAGAATTCGGGCGCACCGTCCTGCTGTTGATGCGCACGCTCGGCCCCAACGGCGCAGAAGGTGCCAACATCATCGCGCTCGGCGACGGCATTCGTGCGCTCCGCCGTGCGGGCCTCGAAGACGATGCCCGGCGCCTCGGCCTCGAAGCGCTGTTTGCCCAGTGGCCGCGCGGTGCGATCAATTGAGCCGCCCGTCCGCCTTGGTGCCTGCCCCGTCCAATGATGACCCGGCACCTAGCGAACCGGACCCTCTGAACGCATCGTGTTCCGACAACCCCGAACCGACTCCGCCCGATGCCGCCACCATTCGCGGCTTCCTGGACATGCTGGCGTCCGAGCGCGGCGCCGCCGTCAACACCATCGAGGCCTACCGCCGCGACCTTGCCGACTTTGCCCGCCATCTGCGCAGCAATGACCGCTCCCTGCTGGAGGCAACTCCGGACGATGTGCTCAGCTACCAGACTGTGCTGTCCAAAGCCGGCCTCGCCACGGCCTCGCGCGCCCGCAAACTTTCCTCGCTGCGCCAGCTCTATAAATTCCTGCTGGCCGAAGAGCAGATCGATGAAAACCCGACCCACGGCCTCAGCGGACCGAAAGCCGCCCGCACCCTGCCACGCACCTTGTCGGTTGGCGAAGTCGACCGCCTGATCGAAACCGCGCGCGCCCGCATCGCCCCCTCGCACGGCCGAGACCGCGTCCGTGCCGTGCGCTTGTACTGCCTGATCGAACTGCTCTACGCGACCGGCATGCGGGTGTCCGAACTCGTCGCCTTGCCGCGGCGCGTGCTCGACGGCGACGATCGCGTGCTGACGATCCGCGGCAAGGGCGGCCGGGAACGCATGGTGCCGCTGAACGCGACCGCACGCGCCGCGCTCGACCGTTATCTCGCGCTTGGACGCGACCCGAACGACGGTGTCGCACCGATGCTGAAATCGCGCTGGTTGTTTCCATCGAAAAGCGAGACCGGCCATCTGACGCGGCAGCGCTTTGCCGTCGACATGAAGGCGTTGAGCGTCGAAGCCGGTCTTGATGCCGACCGCGTCAGCCCGCATGTCCTGCGCCACGCCTTCGCGACGCACCTGCTCGACCGTGGCGCCGACCTGCGCGCCGTGCAGCAGTTGTTGGGTCACGCCGATATCTCGACGACGGAAATATACACCCACGTGATCGAAGAGCGCCTGAAGCGCCTCGTACTCGACCATCATCCGTTGGCTCAAGAAGCGCGCCCGAAGCCCGATCGTGACGATAAGGCCTAACAGGAGGGGGCATAGCGGACGAGGCATATCGGTGTGGCGCGAATAGGACGGCGCGTCATTCGCGCGATGTCGGATTGATCAATCCTCGCTCGACCCGGCATCCTCGCTCGAACCGGCGTCACCGGCCAGAGACCTCGGCGTCACGAACGCCGAAAGCTGCCCCTTGCCAGGTCCGATATCCGCCCAGGCGTCACAATCGAACGTGATGACGGCAAGGCCTGCCGTTGGGAATTTTTTGTCGAGAGCCGCCAGAGCAATAGCGTTGCCGCCACCGGCGAGCATCCGGGCCAGATCTTCGAAGCCGGGGTTGTGGCCGATCACCATCGCGCATGTCGACGCGAGCGGCAAACGCCTGATACGGCCCAGCAGCTGATCGGCATCCGCCAGATAGAGGTCGTTTTCGAACGAAATATCCGGCGTGGCCTGAAGTCGCGGCATCACCAGATCGAGCGTGGCTCGTGTGCGGACAGCCGTCGAGCAGAGAACGTGATCGGGGTTCCAGCCGTGCTGGGCCATATGATCTGCGATCAGCGGAGCAGCTGTCATGCCCCGCTTGGCCAACGGCCGGTCATGGTCCGAGGCGGCCGCGAGATCCCAACTCGACTTGGCATGGCGAAGAAGAAGAAGCGTCAACATTGGCTATACGCCGTGACGCATGAGATGCTGGCGACGGGCCAACGCCAAGCCCGGGAAACCGGCGTCATCGAAGAGCGCATCAAACTCTCAGGAGGCATTGTCGGTAGCTTCACTCGCCTTCGTCGAAGGCATGGCCTACGATCAACAGGCTGAAGATCGTCATGAGTGCAACGATTACGAATGTCATCCGGAACGTCCCCAAATTCGACCGGTCGCGCCGGCCAGAAAGGTCAACGCGCTCACAGACTGGTACACTGTCTTTGAGCACGTAGGCATCGGCCCGTACGCGCCCCCCCGTTAACCGGCTTAGTCATCATACGTTGGGTGTGCAAGCCTCTATTTCGCAGACTCGCCGACCACCGCAACGACGAGGAAAACCACTTGACATGACGGCTTTCAACCTATCGCTCAAACCGAGCCAAAAGCCCCGCCGTTGCCGTCGTTTCCGCCATTCCTGCGGGGCTTGACGCCCCCTGCGATCTCGACAGCTGCGCGAGCCGCCCGAACCACTGCCTTGGCTTTGTTGATGCATTCCTGCTGCTCGTTTTCGGGCACCGAATCAAACACGACACCAGCGCCAGCCTGAACATGCACGACGCCGTCTTTGACGATCGCCGTCCTCAGCACGATCGCGGTGTCCATCTCGCCAGCGGCCGAGAAATACCCCACGCATCCCGCGTAAGGGCCGCGCTTCGACAGCTCGAGTTCGTCGATGATTTCCATCGCTCGCACCTTAGGCGCGCCAGACACCGTGCCAGCTGGAAAGCCGGCCAACAGGGCGTCGACCACATCATGCGCGGGATCGAGGCGGCCGGTCACGTTGGAGACGATGTGCATGACATGACTGTAGCGCTCGACAATAAACTGTTCTGTCACCTCGACGGTGCCCGGCGTCGCAACGCGCCCGGCATCATTGCGGCCAAGGTCAAGAAGCATGAGATGCTCCGACCGCTCCTTGGGATCGGCAAGCAACGCGTCGGCGAGAAACCGATCCTCGCGCTCGTCGCTGCCCCGGCGGGTCGTGCCTGCAATGGGTCGGATGGTCACCATTCCATCGCGCACGCGGACCAGCACCTCTGGGCTCGAGCCCGTCAGAGCGAACGCGCCGAGGTCGAGATGAAACAGATACGGCGATGGATTGGTCCGGCGCAGCGCACGGTAAAGTTCGAACGGTGGAAGCGGGAATGGCGCGGAGAACCGCTGTGACAGGACCACTTGAAAGATGTCGCCAGCGCGAATGTAGTCCTTGGCCTTGTCGACCATCGCGAGGAACGTTTCCGGCGGCGTGTTCGATACCGGCTCGACCATGGCACGCGCATCGATCGGGGCTGCAAGGTCTCCGCCGCGAAAGCCGGCCCGCTGACCGCCCCCGAGTTGGGGCCCGAGTGGCGCCCCGAGTGAGGCCCCGAGTGGCGCTTCCAGTGCTGCAACCACTTGCGCCAGCCGCTGACGCGCGGCGCAGTACGCCGCTGTTGCATCGGTACGGTCGGCGCCCGCGCTCCCATCTGGAGGGCGCACTGGCGTGACGACGATCATTTCGTCTTTGACGGCATCGAACACGACGATCAGCGTTGGCCGCATCAAGATGCCATCGGGTACGCCGAGATCGTCTGGCTTGCCGCCCGGCAGCCGCTCGACCAACCGGATGGTGTCATAGCCCATATAGCCGAACACACCGGCCGCCATCGGCGGAAGGCCCTCGGGCAGCGTAACCGCCGATCGCGCCAACAGAGCCCTCAGCGATTCGAGCGTTGCGACCGGCTCGCGCGTAAATGTGTCTGGCGCGGCGATCGGGTCCCCGTTCACTTCGGCGACCGGACCGTTCGCGCGCCAGACAACATCCGGCTTGAGCCCGATGATCGAATAGCGCCCGCGCACCGAGCCGCCTTCGACCGATTCCAGTAGAAAGCTCGATCGTGTCGCCCCGTCGCGTGTCAGCTTCAGATAGGCCGAGACCGGCGTTTCAAGGTCGGCCACGAGGCGCACGAACACGACCTGCGGTTCGCCGCGATGATAGCGGTTCTCGAACGCTTCGAATGCTGGCTCGGCGGCGACGTCAAACGCACCGTCGCTCTCTGCCGTTGCCGACGCGTTCGCGAGATCGGCTTTTGGTTGAGTTGCCGCCGACGCTTTGGACCGGGGCCGGGCTGGGGACCGGGGCCGGGCTGGCTTTCCGCGCTGTGCCACGCAATCAGTTCCTTGCATTCACGTCGTGAGAACTGCGCCAGAGTCGGCTTGGAATTAGGACAGCGCCCGCGCGACTATTGCGCCGCGCCGCGCGCCCGCCGTAGCGCTGCCTCGTTGATCGTGACGCCCGCCTGCTCTTGCAACGCCCCGATAAACGCGTCGAGCGTATCGATCTGGATCTGCTGGCCGAGTTCGCGCGCCAGCGCCGCCAGTTGCTCTTTGGTCGGGGCGGTCGCTGGTTTGATTTCGACCAAACGCATCACGATCCGCCCTTTACGATCGGCGGTGTCGGTGTGCCCACCGCGCCCGACCGGCAAGGCGAACGCCTGTTTCACGGCGGTCTCCGTCAACCCCGTCGGGGCCGTTATCCGCGTTATCGCCGGTGTCTTGTCTGGCTTGACATTGAACTCGGCGGCGACCTTGTCGATCGGCTCGCCCGCCGTCAGACGATCGGCGAGCTTTTGCGTCAACTCACGCATCAGGCGGTTGCGCTCGCTCGTCGTGTAGAGCGTCTTGACCTCGGCCTCGACCTCCTCGAACGGCTTTTGACGCGTCGGCGTCGTTGCCTGCGTCAGCACCCAACCATAGCCGCCGTCGGCGAGGTCGACCGCCTCGCGGTCAATCCCCGATTTCGTGTCGAACCCAGAGGCGATAAGCGCCTTAGCATCGGGCAGCTCGAGTGCGGCCTTACCGTCCTTGGTCTTGTTGGTTGCATCCGTGGCCGCGACCTCGATCACCTTCAGGGCCTTCGCGTCGGCGATTTCCTTGAACGACTTGCCCGCCGTTCGCAGGTCTTCGATCTCGTCACGCAATTTGCGGACGTCCTCGCGCGCCTTTTCACGCTGTAGCGTTTCGCGCACCTTGTCCTTGACATCGGCCAGCGTCGGCTGCTTGCCGGCGATGATCTCAGGCACGCGCAGAAGCACCGTCACGAGCCTGCCCTCGACCACGTCGGATACCGCGTTGCGATCGAGCTTGAACGCAGCGTCTGCAATGACGGGGTCGAGCAGGGCCTTCTTGTTGATCAGCCCGAGGTCGATGTCGCGATCGTTGAGCTTCAACTCCTCGGCGACCGTCATGAAACTCTTGCCTGCCTTGATCGCCGCCTTGGCAGCCTCTGCTGCCGCTTTATCCTTGAACGGGATCTGCTGGACGCGGCGCAATTCGGGCGTTGCAAAGGTCTCCTTGGTCTCTTCATAGGCCTTCGCGATCGCGTCATCCGTAATCGCGATTCGCGTTTTCAAATCGTCGACCGAGGCGAGAAGCACATCGAGTTTCCGGTATTCGGGCGCCATGAATTGCGCCTTGGCGCCCTCGTATGTTTCCTTGAGCTTTGCCGCGTCCGGGTCCGGCACGGTGACCGCCTTCTCGGCATCGAGGGTGAAAAACTCGACGATGCGGTTTTCCTCGCGCCAGTCGTGCATCGCCTTGACCAACGGTTCGGGCGTGATGATCGCGCGCGCGACGCTATCCGTCAGCTGGAGGCGCGTCGCTTCGCGGCGGCGCAGCTCGATGAAGTCGCTCTCGCGCATGCCGATCTCGCGCAGAAAAGCCCGGAAGCCCGCGGTATCGAATTTGCCATCGAGCCCCTGGAAGCCTGGATCGCGCAACAGACTTTCCGCCGCCGTGACCTGCGAGATGGCAAGACCCATCTGTTGCGACTTGGCATCGATTGCAGCGCGGCCGATGAGCCCCTGCAGCGCTTGCCGGTCGAGGCCGAACTGAAGGGCTTCTGTCTGCGTGATGCGGCGGCCGGCGCGTTGCGACAGCCGCGACAGCTCGTTTTCCAGCGCGCGGTCGAGTTCACTTTGGGAAATCGGCACGCCGCCGACGGTTGCCACGCCGGTATCGCGGGCGCACCCACGGACGTCACCAAGGAAGAGGACGAACGACGCTGCCAGGATAAACAAAAAAATCCTTGCGACCGTCGTCTGAGCACCCTGGCGGATCATTTCGAGCATGGCTGTCCGTCGTGCCTCTTGGCTTTGCGTCAGTGGCCCCGCGCGAACGCGTCCGGCCACCATGGGGTGGGATATCCATACGAGCGTGGGCTCGGGGGGTTTACAGGCAACACCCCGGTGACGCATTGGATTGGCGTGATATGAAGCCCGTCGCACTCGAAAGCAAGCGGGGTTGCCGTCGGCGCACCCGTCACGCGCCAGGGTACTCACGCAGGATACTCACGCGGGTGGCACCTACGCCGGGGGCACAGCTACGCGGGGGCACCTCCGCCGTGCCCCTCGGTCGAGGACCAAGGCCGGTCTTCGAGCCACGCCAGAGCAGCCAACCGAAGGACTCCCAAAGGACCCCCATGGCACTTCGCCCGTTGCTCGCCGGAAACTGGAAGATGAACGGCCTCAAGTCAGCGTTGACCGAGGCGGAGGCCATCGCAGCTGCATTGCGAACGCCAACACCTGCGGCAGGTCGACCTGACGTCATGATCTGCCCACCGGCCACGCTGATCGCGCCGATGGCCGCCGCGCTGTCGGGCAGCGAACTTCTCATCGGCGCGCAGGACTGCCACGCCCTCGCCTCGGGGGCTTTCACCGGCGATCTTTCGGCTGAAATGCTGGCCGATGCTGGCGCGCGAGCCGTCATCGTCGGCCACAGCGAGCGGCGGGCTACCCATGGCGAACGCGACTGCGACGTCAGGGCCAAGGTTGCGGCCGCCCATCGCGCCGGGCTGACCGCCATCGTGTGCGTCGGTGAAACGCTGGGTCAGCGCGCGGCCGGTTTGACAGAGCCCGTCGTGCGGCGCCAACTGGCCAGATCCCTTCCTGACTCGTTATCCGACACGCTATCTGACGGTGTGACGGCGGCCAACACGGTCGTTGCCTATGAACCGGTATGGGCGATCGGCTCGGGCCTCACGCCCTCGATCGACGACGTTGCACGCGTCCACGCTGCCCTTGCCGATGAACTCGGCGCGCGTTTCGGTGGGGCTGGACGGTCCATCCGCCTGCTGTACGGCGGCTCGGTCAAGGCGGCGAACGCCCGCGCGCTCATGGCGGTGCCCAACGTCCACGGCGCGCTCGTTGGTGGCGCAAGCCTCAAGGCCGCCGACTTCATTGGTATTCTCGACTCGTTCGGCTGATCTCGATCAGCCACCAGCAGGCCCGGATGGGCGATAAAAAGGTGATCGACCCATGACGACCGGCCTGCATCGCATGATTGCAGTTTACATCGGTTCCGCCGCCATTGTCGGCTCTGCCGCCGTCTCGATCAGCGTCCCGGCGTCTGCCGTGCCCCTCGATCCGGCGACGTGCGAAAAAGCCCGCGCCGAACAGACCGAACTCTACGGCGACGTTCCACGCCTGATGGAGCGCGGCGCCAGCTGGGCTAAAAGCAATGCAAATCCGCAGCAATTGAAGCGCGTTGCCCGTTGGATCGAACTCGAAGAGCAGCTGCAATTCCGCTGCGGGCAGGTGCGTCTGTCTCCAGGCGGCACGGCCGCCGCCGCCGCCGCACAGGCGTTGGAAGCGCCACCGCCCGCCGCGGCTGCCACCGGCGCCCCAAATGCCAAAGCGGCCCCTAACGCGACGGCGGCCCCAGCTTCATCGCGCTCGGGTGCTGCAGATGCCCCAACGGCAAAACTAGGCGCCGTGGCGCCCGCAAAAACGACACAGAAGCCGAAACCCGTTCCGGACGCAGCTCAGCCCGTGGTAAATCCTGCCGCGTCTCCAGCTGCATCCAAACCGCCCAAGCCGATCGCAGCGCCAGCGGTCCAAGCGCCGGCAACCGGACCCGCCGCCCCACCGCGCCCATGACAACCCGATCGCCCGATGTGCATCGGTCCCTCCGGTCACTCCAAAATTGCGCGCACAATGTCGAGCACGGCTTCGACGATGAAATCGGGCGCAGTCTCCTTCACCCTGGCCCGGCGCTCCTGAAGGTCGAGCACCCGTAGCTGGTGGCACAGTACAACGCCCTGGGTGTCCAGGCCCGCTCCCTGGAGCGAAACGGCAAAACCCTGATGCCGGGCATGCTGTCCACCCTGCGTGATTGGAGCGATCCACGCCAGCCCGAGGCTGTTGAACCGGACATCCGAGACCACCATTGCCGGGCGCTGACCCTGCTGTTCTCGGCCGCGCGTCGGCTCCAGGTCCACCAGCACGATGTCGCCGCGCTTGAACGGCATCAGCTAACCTCAAGGCCGACCGGCGCTGCGTCCATCCAGTCCCGATCTGCCGACAACGGTGCTGTCGGGTCGCATTTGGCGAGCAAGTCGTCGAGCGTGACCCGCTTGCGCGCCGGTGAAATGATCACGGACCCGTCTGCGGTGACCGCAATATCGACCGCCGAACCCTCCCCAAGCCGCGATTTCTCGGCAATTGGCTTTGGCAGGCGAACGCCCAGGCTATTGCCCCATTTGCTGATCGTGCCGCGCATTTCATGCTCCTTTTCCCACACGTCGGATATACACAGGATATACCGAAAGTCAATCAGTACCCGGGGCCGATCCGCCCGATGTGCCCAATGTGACAGCGGCTTGACGGGCGCACCGAGTTCGGGCACACGACCGGGGATCGTCGCTGGAGGACACTCCGGCGTCAGACCCGTTTTCCATCCCCGCCATTGGGATCAGCATAACCACGGCCACGCCGGGGTTGGTGCTCAATTCCCGGCGACTGCCACCGGAGTGACCGAGATGACCCGCCGTTGCGAGCTGACCGGTAAGTTGCCCATGTCGGGCCAAAACCGCAGCCACGCCGAAAACAAGACGAAGCGCAAGTTCCGCCCGAACCTGTGTAACGTGACGCTGATGAGCGAGAAGCTCGGCCGCAAGATCCGCGTACGCGCCTGCGCCCAGGCGCTGCGCACCGTCGAGCACAACGGCGGCCTCGATGCATATCTGACCAAAGTCAAGAACGACGCCCTGTCGCCCGACCTCCGCCGCCTCAAGTCGGACTTGGCCAAGGCTTTGGTCCCCGCCGTCGCGACTGCCTAAGCACAGCACCGGTAATCGTTTTTGAAAGCCCCGGTCCTTCGATCGGGGTTTTTTTCGTTTGCAACATGTCGACTGCCGAACCGGTCGGCCAAAAAAAACGGCCCGCCGCGAGGCAGGCCGTTGGCATTCCTATCGGTCGCAGCGAGCGCTTAGCCGGTCTTTCCAGTCTTGCCGTAGATCTGAGCGCCCGTGACCGGGCGCGCGCGGCTAATGCACTCGTTTTTGAATTCCGGCTTGGCTTTCGCGCAGTCGGCAACGTTGGTTGTCCCGTCTTTGGCGATCACGAAACCCTTGACGTCGAGGATCGGCTTGGCGGGGGCCGCAGCCTTCGCTTCGACTTTTGCCGACTCGGTTTTCGTTGCAGCAACCGTCTTGGTTTCGGCAGCCTTTGTCGCAGCTTTCGCTGGCTCGGCCTTGACAGACGCCGTCTTGGCAGCAGCCGCAGTCCGCTGAGCCGTATAGGTGGCGAGCCCCCTGGCTGTCAGTGGGCGCGCGCGGCTGATACATGCGTCGAACAGTTTTGGACCCACCGAACCGCACTGGTTGATGTCGGTGGAACCATCGCTGGCAACCTTGAGGCCCTTCGGCGCACTTGCGACGCGGGCTTTGTTGTAGCGAATTTGAGCGCGCTTGGCGGCTTTGGCGGCAGCGCGGTTCTTGGCTTTGTCGGCGGCCGACAGTTTGGTGGCAGCGACCTTGGCAACGGCGGCAGGTGCAGCAGCCGGTGCGGCTTTAGCGGCTTTTGCCGCAGCAGCTTCGGCCGCCTTGGTGAATTCAGCCAGTGCCTTGCCCGTCATTGGGCGGGCACGGCCGATGCAATCTTCGCGGACCCCGGCTGGAGCCTTGGCGCAATCTGCAACGTTGGTCGTACCGTCGGCGGCAATTGGATACTTCGACTGGGCAACGGCCGGGACTGCGCCGAGGAGGCTCAGGCAGGCGATCAGCAGAACTCGCTTCATCTTACGCTTCTCCACTAGACGCGCGCCCGTGGACGGAAGCCGAGGGCGACACTGAGTTACCAATTTGTTTTCCAACACAGCCAGAGCTCGTCACCGCACCGCATTGATAGGTAAGGATAATGGATTGCTTTTATTGCTGTTTCGATAACGATCTCAAAGTTTTGCGAAAGCTCCGCCTGCGCTTTTACCTTGTATTCGCATCTCGCTTGTTGCCATTTCGCAACAGTTATGCGACCAAGATTGCCCTCGCTAGCGCCTGTAAGCGGGTCCCAGCGCACGTCATTTCCACTCGATCTTGACCAATTCGTAGCTGCGCGCGCCTTTTGGCGTGATGACCTCGATCGCATCGCCTTTGCTTTTGCCGATCAGAGCTCGCGCGATCGGCGACGAGATCGATATCTTACCATCGCGGACGTTGGCTTCGGTATCGCCGACAATCTGATACTTGACCTTTTCGTCCGTATCCTCGTCGACAACCGTGACGGTCGCACCGAACTTGACGGTTGTGCCCGACAGTGACGACGTGTCGATCACCTCGGCTCGTGACAGCTTGTCTTCCATGTCGGCGACGCGGGCCTCGTTTTGGCCCTGAGCTTCTTTGGCCGCGTGATATTCGGCATTTTCCGACAAATCGCCGAGTGCCCGGGCTTCGGAGATCGCCTGAATGATCCGCGGGCGCTCCTCGGCTTTCAAGCGATGGAGCTCGACCTCCAGATTTCGGAAGCCGTCGAGGGTCATCGGAATGCGCTCCAGCGACATAGTATAGTCTCCTTTTTGGGTCCGGCCAATGCCGGAACCACAGCGTGACGCCCAACCCGGGCGGTCCTAGGATTTCATAAAGAGGGCGTGCCTGCCAAGGGTTGCCCGACCGAAACTGTCAAACGACAGTCCCGATTGGGGCGCATTGGGTGCCGAACACGTGGCCCCTAACGTGGCCTATGCGATGGGGCGTCATCGTGGCGATAATGCTCCAGCAAGGCCGGTTAGCCTTCGCGACCGGTCAGGTACGACTGCAGCGGCGCAACTTGGACGCTCCCCGTTTTCAAAGCGGAGATAGCTTTCGTCACGGCCACTGCACCGGCCAAAGTTGTATAATAGGGAATGTGGTTGAGCAAGGCCGTGCGCCGAATGTCCTTGCTGTCGGCCAGCGCTTTGACGCCCTCCGTCGTATTGAAAACCAGCGCCACGTCGCGGTTTTTCATGGCATCGACGATGTGTGGTCGGCCTTCGAGAACCTTGTTGATCGTTTCGCACGGAATGCCGTTGGCTTCGAGATGCCGCTTCGTCCCCCGCGTGGCGATGATCTTGAAGCCCATCGCCTGCAAGTCTTTGAGCGGCGCCAATACGCGGTCTTTGTCGCCATCGCGCACCGAGACGAACACGGTGCCGGTTGTCGGCAGAATGGTGCCTGCGCCCATCTGGCTCTTGCAAAAGGCCATTGCGAAATCGCAGTCGATACCCATCACCTCGCCCGTCGAGCGCATTTCGGGGCCAAGAACCGGGTCGACGCCTGGGAAACGCGCAAACGGGAATACGGCTTCCTTGACCGCGATGTGGCCAAGCTTGGGTTGCTTCAAGTTGAAACTCGCCAGCGGCCGCCCGGCCATGACCTCCGACGCAATCGCCGCGACCGGAATACCGACCACCTTGGCAACGAACGGTACGGTGCGCGAGGCCCGGGGGTTGACCTCGAGAATGTAGACCTCGCCGTTCTTGATCGCGAACTGAACGTTCATCAGCCCGACAACCTTCAGCGCCAGAGCGATCTCGTGGGTCTGGCGTTCGATTTCGGCGATCGTCTCAGCCGCCAGCGAATACGGCGGAAGCGAGCACGCGCTGTCGCCGGAATGGATACCAGCCTCTTCGATATGCTCCATGATGCCCGCGATGAACGTGTCGCGACCATCGGCAATACAATCGACATCGACCTCGACGGCGTCCGTCAAATAGCGGTCGACCAGCAGGGGTCGCGAATTGGACACCGCAAGCTCCGAAGGCGCGGCCAGTGTCGCCGACAATTTGGTGATGTAGCGGTCGATCCCGGCTCCGTCGTAGACGATCTCCATGCCGCGTCCGCCGAGCACGTAGGACGGCCGGATGACGACGGGATACCCAACTCGGTCGGCGATGGCGCGGGCTTCGCCCGGAGCGCGCGCGATCCCGCTTTCCGGCTGGCGCAGACCGAGGCTGTCGATGAGGATCGAGAACCGGTCGCGGTCCTCGGCAAGGTCGATGGCGTCCGGCGACGTGCCGAGGATCGGCACACCGGCAGCCGACAGCGCTGCGGCGAGTTTCAACGGCGTCTGCCCACCGAACTGCACGATGACGCCCAACACTTCGCCAGCTGCCTGTTCGGCGCGAATGATCTCGAGAACGTCCTCGGCGGTCAGCGGCTCGAAATAGAGCCGGTCGGAAGTGTCGTAGTCGGTTGACACGGTCTCAGGGTTGCAATTGACCATGATGGTCTCGAACCCTGCTTTTGTCAGCGCAAAGCAGGCATGGCAGCAGCAGTAGTCGAACTCGATGCCCTGGCCGATGCGGTTAGGTCCGCCGCCGAGAATGATGACCTTGCGGCGCGCGCTGACGTCTGCCTCGCTTTTGGGTGCTGCCTCACCGGTCGCCTCGTCGATGGCAAGCCCTGGCTCGTAGGTCGAATACATATACGGCGTCGGCGACGCGAACTCGGCCGCGCAGGTGTCGATCCGCTTGTAGACCGGCCGCACGCCGAGCTCGAGGCGCAACGCCGTCACCGCCCGCTCGGTGGTGCCGGCAAGCTTTGCCAAACGCGCGTCGCAAAACCCCATCCCCTTGAGTTCGCGCAGCAATTCAACCGATTTCGGCACACCGTGAGCAATGACCCGCGCCTCCATCGCCACGATCTCCTCGATGCGATCGAGGAACCATGGGTCGATCCGGCAGCTGTTCTGGATCTCGGCCCGTGGGAAGCCGAGCCGCATCGCCTGCGCGACCTTCAAGATCCGGTCGGGACGCGGACGCGCCAGTTGCTCGCGGATGACGTTCTTGTCGTCGCCTTCGCCGAGGCCCTCGAACGCGATATCGTCGAGGCCGCTGAGCCCGGTTTCCATCGAGCGCAGCGCCTTTTGCAGGCTTTCAGCAAACGTGCGCCCGATCGCCATGGCCTCGCCGACCGACTTCATCGACGTCGTCAAAGTGGCATCGGCGCCGGGAAACTTCTCGAACGCGAAGCGCGGGATCTTCGTCACGATATAGTCGATCGTCGGCTCGAACGAGGCTGGCGTCGCGCCGCCAGTAATGTCGTTGGCGAGCTCGTCCATGGTGTAGCCGACGGCCAAACGCGCCGCGACCTTGGCGATCGGGAACCCCGTCGCTTTGGATGCGAGCGCCGACGAGCGCGACACGCGCGGGTTCATCTCGATGACGACGAGGCGTCCATCGGCCGGGTTGACCGCGAACTGCACGTTCGACCCGCCGGTCTCGACGCCGATCTCGCGCAGCACCGCGATCGAGGCATCGCGCATGATCTGGTATTCTTTGTCGGTCAGCGTCAGCGCAGGTGCGATCGTGATGCTGTCGCCGGTGTGCACGCCCATCGGATCGATGTTCTCGATCGAGCACACGATAATGCAGTTGTCCGCCGTATCGCGGACGACCTCCATTTCGTACTCTTTCCAGCCGAGCACGCTCTCCTCGACCAGGACCTGCGAGGTCGGCGACGCGTCGAGCCCGCGCTCGATGATCTCGAAGTATTCCTCGCGGTTGTATGCAATACCGCCGCCCGTTCCGCCCATCGTGAACGATGGCCGCAAAATCGCCGGTAGCCCGACGTGCTCCAGCGCTGCTGACGCCTCGCCGCGATTGTTGACGATCATCGACTTTGGCGTCTCGAGGCCGATTTTCCGCATCGCCTCGCGGAACAACTGGCGGTCCTCGGCCTTGTCGATCGCCTCGGCCTTGGCGCCGATCATCTCGATATCGAGCGCTTTGAGAATGCCCGTCTTATCGAGCGCCAGCGCGGTGTTGAGTGCCGTCTGGCCGCCCATCGTCGGCAGCACGACGAGTTTATCGTTGGGGCGCGCCTTCTTCTCAGCTGCGATGATTTTGGCGACGATATCTGGCGTGATCGGTTCGATATAGGTCGCGTCCGCCAGCTCCGGATCGGTCATGATCGTCGCCGGGTTCGAATTGACGAGAATGATCCGATAGCCCTCGGCTTTGAGCGCTTTACACGCCTGGGTCCCCGAATAGTCGAACTCGCACGCCTGTCCGATCACGATCGGTCCTGCACCGATGATCAAGATACTGTCGATATCGGTACGTTTCGGCATGGGGCGGTCTCATCGCGGCCTGCGGGCTGTTACAGCCGGCGGGAAAGAAAATGGTCCGCGCCTTCTAGAGCATGTTCAACCGTAGTGTCGAGCACGGCTGCTCAAGACGGCCGCTTAAGACGGACGGCTTGACGACGGACCGCTTAGGGGGTCGCTTAAAACGGGCCGCTCACGTTCCGGTAGCCGCAGCACCGGCAGCACCAGCCAACACCACGAGCACGGCAAGCTCGAATGCTTGCTCCGCCGCGCCCAGCACATCCCCGGTATGCCCACCAATCGCGCGGTAGGCCCAGGCCAGGATCACCGCCGCCAGCGCCATTCCGATCGCCAGCGCCAATAGCGATGGCCACAGCGGCAACAGCGCGAACGGCACGAGGCCTGTTGCACACGCAAACGCGATCCGGGCAGCCGATGGCGAAATCGGCGCGACCTTAGCGCCGACGGTCTCTCCACCATAGGGCAACAGCGCCGAGGCGATCACCGGTACGATCCGCCCTCCGGCATGGGCCGCCAATAAAGCCGCGATTGCCAGGCTGAGCGGCAGTGCTGCAAGGCTCGCGATCTTCAGCGTCAGGGCGATGAACAGCGCGGCCAGTCCATATGTGCCAACCCGGCTATCCTTCATGATCGCCAGCTTTTGCTCGCGCGTGTGCCCGCCGCCCAGGCCGTCGAAGGTATCGGCCAGACCGTCCTCGTGAAACGCGCCGGTCGCGAGCATTCCCACCGCCACTGCCACGATTGCTGGGATCATGCCGGGTAACGCTTGCCCCGCCGACCACATCACGCCCGCGGTAATCGCGCCGACCATCAGCCCAGCGAGCGGGAAGTACCCGGCCGCACAATCGAGCCAGCGCGGCTCGAAGCCGGTCAGCCGTGGTACCGGCAGGCGCGTGAGGAATTGGACTGCCGTGGCGAAATAGGCGCCCTCGCGGGCGAGCCAGCGAGCAACGGGCCCCACCACAGCTGGCCGGGTCATGACAGCAGTGTGTCGGGATGCCCGCCATCGAAATCGGCAAGCCGCGTCAGCATTTTCTCGGCCGCCCGCACCAGCGGTATCGCCAGCGCAGCGCCGGTCCCCTCGCCTAGGCGCATGCCCAGATCGAACAACGGTTCGGCCTCGAGATGCTTGAGCAGCGCCTTGTGCCCCGGCTCACCCGAGGCATGGGCAAACACGCAATGCTGGCGCGCTCGCGGCTCCAGTGCGAAGAGCGCATAAGCGACCGCCGTCCCGATGAAGCCATCGATGATCGCGATTTTGCGCGCCTCGGTCACGGCAGCGATCGCGCCCGCCATCATCACCATTTCGTATCCGGCAAACTCGACGAACGCCCTGCGCGGATCGCAATCGATTTCGCCCTCGAACGCGCGCGCATACGTGTCGTGCAGCACCGCCCGTTTGTGCTCAAGCGCCTTGGCGGCCATGCCGGCCCCCGGGCCGACCAGCACGGCTAGCGGCAGGTCCGTCGCAGCATGGGCCAGCAGTGCGGCGGCGCTCGTGTTGCCGATACCAACCTCGCCCAGCGCGAAGAGCCCGGCGCCTTTCTTGATTTCCGCCATCACGATGGCATGTCCAGCGTCGAACGCCTCTTGATACTCGGCGAGCGTCATGGCTGGCTCGCGCCGGGCATTGCGGGTGCCAGCGCGAATGCTGCGATTGACCAGACCGGGCTCATCGGGCAGCGGCGTCAGCAATCCCGCATCGACGACGATCACGTCGGCGCCGATCGCTGCGAGGCATACGTTGGCCCCAGCCTCGCCATCGAGGATCAATTTGGCCACAACGCCGGTGACGATACTGGGATAGGACGAGACACCCTCGGCGGTGATCCCATGGTCGCCGGCGAACACGATCAACCGCGCCGCGCCAAGGTCGGGCTGCGTCGATCCGGTCGCAAGTCCGATCGAGATCGCCAGATCTTCGAGGCGGCCCATGGATCCGATCGGCTTTGCCTTGCCGGCCACGCGTTTTTGCAGGGCCTGCAGCAACTCGGCGCGTGCCGGGTCACCTTTACCAGGATCGGACCTCGAAAAGCCCGATCTTGGCGCGCCGCGACTGTCGTCGACTTTCATGCGTGAATGAAGTCCTCTGGTGTCGCCGCATGCCGAGGTTGAGGCACATCGGTGACAAACTTCGAATGCCCTTCGAGGCCTGGAGGGATCGGCCCGCCATAAGCCCAGTCGAGCAGTTCGACGGTATGGGCGATCGGAAAGTCCATACCGCCCGCGAGTTGCGTGATGCAGCCGATATTGCCAGCCGCGACGATGTCGGGTTTTGCTTTGCGAATGTTGGCGACCTTACGCTCTTTCAAGCGCCCCGCCATCTCTGGCTGGAGAATATTGTAAACGCCGGCCGATCCGCAGCAGATATGGCCTTCGGGCACATCGACGACAGAGAACCCGGCTTGCTTGAGCAATGCCTTGGGTTCGTCGGTAATGCGCTGGCCATGTTGCAGCGAGCACGCCGAATGATAGGCGACCTTGAGGCTCGACCAGCGCTTGGGCGGCCCCAGATCGAACGCCGCGGCATACTCGGCTACGTCGCGGGTCATCGCTGAAATGCGTTTCGCCCGCGCCGCGTATTCGGGATCTTTGCGCAGCATGTGCCCATAGTCCTTGACGGTCGTACCGCAGCCCGACGCGTTGATCAGGATGGCATCGACCTCGCCCTTTTCCATTTCCTTCGACCAAGCGTCGACATTGCGCTTAACCGCCGCCAACGCTTCTTGTTCCTTGCCCATGTGGTGCGTCAGCGCCCCACAGCATCCAGCGCCGGCCGAAACCACGACATCGACGCCAGCGCGGGCCAGCAACCGGATCGTCGCATCGTTGATCGACGGCCGCAGCACCTGCTGCGCGCAGCCAGCCAGCATGATCACGCGACCGCGTTTTGCTGCCGTCGTCTCGGCGACACCTGCCCCACCGTATTTGCCAGACAACGGCAGGGTGCGCGGGGCGAGTTCGAGCATGGCGGCCATTTCGCGCAGGCCGATACGCTTCATCAGCGGGATGAACGGGCGGCCGAGCACGGACAGTTTCAGCGCGGTGCGGAAACGGTCGGGATACGGCACCACGAAGGCAAGCAACCGCCGAAGCAGCCGCTCCTTGGTCGACCGGCTGCCGGTCTCTTCGATATGTATCCGCGCCAGGTCGACAAGGTGCATATAGTCGACGCCCGACGGGCAGGTCGTCATGCACGACAGACAGGACAGACAGCGATCGACGTGGTGCTTGACCGTCCCGCTCGCCGCCTTCGAGCCTTCAAACATATCCTTCATCAGGTAGATGCGGCCGCGCGGGCTGTCGCGTTCGTCGCCGTCGAGCACGTAGGTCGAGCACGTCGCCGTGCACAGCCCACAGTGGACACAGCGGCGCAGGATGCGCTCCGCCTCGGCGAGATCGGGATCGGCAAGCTGGGCTTGCGTAAAGTTCGTCTGCATCGGCTCGACCGATCCTATAGGGTTGCATACATTCGGCCGGGGTTGAGGATGCGCGCCGGGTCGAATGCGTCTTTCAGTCCCGTCGATAGCCGTTCGACGACGGAATTCATCGGGTGGAACACCTCGACCGACTCGCGGACTTCGCGCTCGGCCGAAATCAGAGTTGCGTGACCGCCAGCTCCGGCTAAAATTCGCCTGATATCGGCAGCTCCTGCATCGGCGGACGCCGGCACCTCGAGCCAGATAAGACCACCCGACACGTCGAGGCACGCTTCCGCTTCGGTATTGCGCCGGATCGCGGCCATTACTGCTGGCGCCTTGCGCGGCGACGTCGACAGCCGCCACAACTGCCGCGGCGCTTCCGAGGCAAGCCGGGTGAAAACCGACAGGCGGCGCAGTTCTTCCCAAAACGCCAGCGAGGCATCGTGGCCAAGCTTGTGCGGCGTGCCGAAAATCTTCAGCGCATCGGCAAGGCGATTGGCGCGATAGTCGACCGCCGACGCAAAGTTTTCGATGCGGATCGCGGTGATCGGCGCGGCTTCACGCGCGAGGCTTTTGAGTTCGAGCCGCGATGTCAGCGCCGCGCTCAGATGCATCGTGCCGTTGACCTCGAACGGGGTGCCGAGCGCCGCGCACATGGCCTCGACGGCGATCTCTTCGGTCAGCCCCGGCCAGACCAGCGTTTCGGTCCGCTCCGGGCGCGGCATGACCTTGAACGTCAGCTCGGTCAGGATCGCCAGCGTGCCCCAGCTGCCGACGAGCGCGCGGCCGACATCATATCCCGTCACGTTCTTCAACACCCGACCGCCAGACTTGAACATCTCGCCTCGGCCGTTCACCGCCTTGACGCCCAGAATATGGTCGCGAGCCGAGCCACTGGTAATCCGGCGCGGCCCCGAGGCTGCGGTTGCAAACACGCCGCCGATGGTCTGCTGACCGCCAGCCGCACCGCTGATCGGGCCAAGATCGATCGGCTCGAACGCCAGCAGTTGCCCGCGTTCCGCCAACGTCGCTTCGATCTGCGCGAGCGGCGTTCCAGCGCGCGCCGACATGACGAGTTCGGTCGGCTCATAGAGCGTGAGGCCCGTCATCGCCGACGTCTCGATGATGGTGGCCGCCGTGACGGGACGACCGATGCTACGTTTCGTTCCAGCCCCTTTGACCTCGATCGCCACGTTAGCGGCTGCAAGTTTTGCCACCGTCTCCGCGAGGTCTTTGTCGTCGCGGGGTTTCAAGATATCAGCCACGCAGATTGTCCCTTCAAGCCGCTGCGCGGCGGATGGCCGCTGTGGCCGTCGCGGCGGGCTCGAAACCGACGCGGGCATCGAGCGGGAAGACTTTGGCCGGGTTCAACAACCACCGCGGGTCGAACACGGACTTGATCCGCATCTGCTGGGCGAGGTCGTCCGGCGTGAACTGGAACCGCATCAGATCGCGCTTTTCAATGCCGACACCATGCTCGCCGGTTAGACACCCGCCAACCTCGACGCACAGTTTCAAGATGTCCATGCCGGCCTGCTCGGCCTTCGCTTCGCTCACGGGATCGTTGGCATCGAACATGATCAGCGGATGCAGGTTTCCATCGCCGGCATGGAAGATGTTGGCGACCTTCAGGCCATAACCGGTGCAGATGCGCGAGATCGCGGTCAGCGTCTCGGGCAAGCGCGATAGCGGTATCGTACCGTCCATGCAGTAGTAATCCGCAATTCGGCCGAGCGCACCGAACGCCGACTTGCGGCCTTTCCAGATGCGTGCCGACTGTGCCGCGTTCGTGCTGATCACTGCGGTCGTCGGCCGGAACGGCTTGGCGATCTCTTGGATCTGCGCGAGCCGCTCGGCGATTTCGGCCTCGGAACCTTCGACTTCGATGATCAACAGCGCTTCGGCGTCGAGCGGATAGCCTGCCTTGGCGAACGATTCACACACCTCGATCGCCGGACGGTCCATAAACTCCATCGCAACTGGAATGATGCCCGATGCGATGATGCCAGCGACGCATTGACCGGCCGCTTCGTTGGTGTCGAAGCCGAGCAGCATCGGCCGCGCACCCTCGGCTGCTTTGATGATCCGCACGGTCGCCTCGGTGACGATGCCGAGTTGGCCTTCTGAGCCGATCATCAGGCTCAAAATATCGTAGCCGCCGCCGTCGAGTTGATCCCCGCCAATGTCGACGATGTCGCCGTTCATCAACACGACGCGGACGCCGAGCACGTTGTTGGTCGTCACGCCGTACTTCAGGCAGTGTGCCCCACCGGAATTCATTGCGATGTTGCCAGCCAGCGTGCACGACAACTGGCTCGACGGGTCGGGCGCGTAAAAGAACCCTTCGGGCGCGACCTCTCCGGTGATCGCCAGATTGGTGATGCCTGCTTCGACGCGCATCGTGCGGCCGGCATAGTCGATGTCGAGCACCCGGCTCATTCGCGACACGCCGACGACGATGGCATCTTCGGCGGGCAGCGCTCCGCCACACAGCGAGGTCCCAGCGCCGCGCGCCACCACCTTGAGATTGTTCGCATTGCAGTAGCGCAGGACGTTGGCGATCGCCTCCGTCGAGGTCGGCAGCACGACGGCCAGCGGCATCCGGCGGTAAGACGTCAACGCGTCGGTTTCGAATGCCCGACGGCCGTCCTCGTCGGAAACGACCGCCTCTCGGCCGACGATGCCGACAAGAGCCGAAACGATCTGCTCGCGGCGGCCGACGACCGAAAGGTCGGGCTCTGGCATTTGGATGATCATGGATGCTGTTCCAGGGGTAGCGTGCGGCGCGCACGCTGTTGTGTGCGTACTATAGCACCGATCCCCCCCGGTTGAAGCCCTGAACAGAAGCCATTTCAGTGGCCCTTACGCGATCCGCGTGCACCCACTTGACAGTCTGTCGCAGTACATACTTCAACACCGGAGCGAAACAGTCCCGCCAAACTCACGTCGAATGCCCATACTTTCGCGATTGATTAGCCACAGCGTCTGAGGGAGCAACTCGGTGGAAGACGATTTCCCGAAACCCAGCAAGGACGCGTCGGTGACTGCGATCAGCGATCTCGAAATCTTCGCCCGGGTAGCCCGGACCGGCAACATGTCGGCGGCCGGCCGCGAGATGGGCTTATCGCCCGCTGTCGTCTCGAAGCGGATCTCGCTTCTCGAGGACCGGCTCGGTGCCCGGTTGTTCCAGCGAACGACCCGCCAACTGACGCTGACCGAGACCGGCGAGGGCTATTTCAAGCGCGTCGTCGACATCTTGAGCCTCGTCGAGGAGGCCGAGGACTTCGTCAGCCGCCGCAACACCAAGCCGCGCGGCATCCTGAAGGTGTCCGCACCGACATCGTTCGGCCGGTTGCACATCACGCCGCACTTGAAGAAGTTCCTCGAGCGCTATCCCGACATCGAACTCGAAATTCAGCTGTCGGATGCGTTCGTCGACATCATCCGCGACGGCTTCGATCTCGCCATTCGCATTGGCGAACTCCAAGATTCGTCGCTCGTGGCCAAAAAGCTCGCGCCCGATCACCGTATTCTTTGCGCCACCCCGGCCTATGCTGCTAGCGCTGGCGGCCTCAAGACCTTGTCCGACCTCCAACGCGTCAACATTCTAGCCGCTGGCCCACAAGAGGCTCTCCGCCTCGACGGCCCCGACGGCAGCCACCAGGTTAAACTCAACTCGAACCTCAAGTCGAACTCTGCCGACTTCATCCGCGAATCGATCTTATCGGGCCTCGGCGTCGGGTTGCGGTCGACCTGGGAGGTCGGGGAGGACTTGAAGCGCGGCGACCTCGTGCGCGTCTTGCCCGACTGGCGCGGCGCATCGAGCAACGCAAACTATGCCGTCTATCCCAGCCGGGAATTCATGCCAGCCAAGGTCAACGTGTTCATCGAGCATCTTGCCGAAACCTATGGAACGGAGCCGTACTGGGACGCCGATCCTGGCGAGAAGTCCGGCGCTGGTTCGGCCAAGACTGCAGCGGCCAAGCCGCGCACCACCGCTCGCTGAGCGGCGTTTGCGACGAGCACGGAACCCCGGAGCGCCGCATTACGCTCAAGCGGCCCACATATGACGCTTGCCCTAACCCGCAATCGACCGTTAGCCATGGCGGACATGTTCCTCTCGCCAGAGCACCCGTCCCATGCCGCTCGACACGTTTAACGTGCCTCCGCCCAACGCCCAGTCGGCCAAGCCGCGCGTTGCGCTTTTTGTAACGTGCCTCGTCGACGTCTTTCGACCGTCCGTCGGGTTTGCCGCTGTAAAGCTGCTCGAAGCGGCCGGCTGCGCTGTATCGGTGCCGACCGGCCAGACCTGTTGCGGCCAGCCAGCTTATAATTCCGGCGACAAAGACAGCGCCAAGGCCATCGCGCGCAACACGATCAGCGCACTCGAAGGCTACGATTACGTGGTGGTGCCGTCGGGCTCGTGCGCTGGCATGCTCAAAGTCCACTTCCCAGATCTGCTGTCGGACGATCCCGCCGCGGCGGTCAAAGCGAAGGCGCTGGCTGGACGCGTCCACGAGCTCGTCTCGTTTCTCGTCAACGTTCGCGGCATGAAGGCGGTGCCTGGGGATCTAGCTGGGGCGTATGCCGGCCGCGTGACGTATCACGACAGCTGTGCTGGCCTGCGCGAACTCGGCGTCAAATCCGAGCCGCGCGCCCTGTTGTCGAGCATGCCGGGTGTCGAACTGGTCGAAATGCCGGACGCCGAAGTGTGCTGCGGCTTTGGCGGAACGTTCTCGGTCAAATATCCCGATATCTCGAACGCCATGGTCGAGAAGAAAACGGCCAACGCCACACGCGTCGCGCCTGATCTTCTGCTGGCTGGCGATCTCGGGTGCCTGATGAACATGGCCGGCAAATTGGAGCGCGCGGGGAGCGCGATCGGCGTTCGTCACATTGCCGAAGTGTTGGCTGGAGAGCTGACGAGCCCACCGATTTCAAAACCGCGCCGGTAAGAATTCGTGCTTCGGGACGGCTACGAATGCACGTCCCGCGTCGTCACTAGTTCGTCAGTGCGACCGCGCGGCGCACGTCGCGCAACGTCACGAGCGTCAGTTGCGGGCAGCAGAACACTTCGACTTCGCTGTCACCGAAACGAATGCGCGATTTTCCGCCGGCCTTGATAGCGCGAGACTCACGCGCGCCTGCGTCGGCAACCACAAGATCGATCCGACACATCCCGTCGTAGGCCGTGAACTTACCGCTCAGCTCTCCCGCGGTGGAGCGAAACATAATGACCTGCGCGGGTTGGAAGGGCAGCGGAATGCCAGTCGGCGCTGCTGTCGCCATCGTTATGAGAGCCACCGCCGAGGCGGCCATCAAAAATGCGATAACGAGAGAATTATAGATCATCATCAAGTCCTTGGAGGCGCCGCCCAGCACACGTCATCTCTACACGGCACTTTGTTTGTTACGCGGCAGCCGCTCGTTGGATCGCGCAGAGCGGATGTGCACTTTTCGCAGCGCGCAATCGCCGCACGGGGTGTCGAGGCGGGTACTCAGAGACCGCCCGGTTATGACAGCCGTGTTGGCCCCGCCTCGACGACCAACTGCAAAAGCGTTGGTCGTCGCGTGTCGTCTTCAGTTGGCCAGCGCGACCAACTCGCGATTGCTGACCGTCAATAATCGCGCGCCAGTGCCGCATGACAAAGCGAGGACGCGACCGTCGGGCGTGGTCACGCGCGACACCGCTCCGGCCTTGACCGGCAATTCCATCCGCACGACGCCATTTGCGACATTGCCATCGGCATCAGCTCGGGAACCCATCATCAGCGTCACACCGCAATCGCTGCCCACGGCGACGTAGTAACCCGCGACCTTCGTCGCGCCGATATCGAGCGAGATGCCGCGGCCCGGTTTGAAAACATGCACAGCTGGCTCGACTGCGGATGCCGTCCGGATCGACGCGATCAAAATCGCCAGCGCCAGCGTCGCGGCAATCCCGGCGCCGACCGAGATGCGGCCCAGTGCGTTGGCACGATCGGACGTTGCAACGGCGGAACGAAAACGGCTCATAGACTTTACCTCCAGGTTGGCCGACGGTGACGCCCGTCAGCCTCATTCGACGTGATCGTGGAGGGCGGGGCGAACCCCGTCGCGCGAACAGTCACAACGTAAGCGTCACAAACCCCTGGCAAAACGGATGAATTCGCGCCTCTGTCGTGCGTTTGCTGCAGCGCGGTACGGTCACAGCCCGAACGGGTAGGCTGGCCGACTGTTTCGGCATCCCGTAACCCAACGCTCTTGCTGCTGGTGTTTATGCGGCTGGTCCCGCTCCTGCCGACGCGCCAGCCTACCCAACAGTGCGATCGACACGAGCAATCATGACAGCCGACGTCACCTTGAATGCCACGCACGGCGGCGCCGATCCTCCGCCTGATGCTCTTCGCCCGCCCCCCCCACCACGGGCGACGCGCGAGCCTGTTCGTCCTGTTCACGGTGCTGCTCGATTCGATCGGGATCGGGATCATGCTGCCCGCGCTGCCCAAGCTGATCGAAAGCTTTACGCCGGGCGATGCCTTTCTCGCAGCGCTCATGGTCGGCGGGTTTGGCGCGGTGTGGGGTCTCGCGCAGCTGTTCGGCTCGCCGTTCCTCGGCGCGCTCTCCGACCGCTACGGCCGCCGCCCTGTCATCTTGATCTCGAACCTCGGCCTCGGGCTCGACTACCTGCTGATGGCGTTCGCACCGACGCTGTGGCTGCTCGTGGTTGGCCGCATCATCGCCGGTTTCACCGCCGCGACCTTTGCCACGGCCTATGCCTACGTGACAGACGTCACGCCCGAAGCAGACCGCGCGAGCGCCTACGGCCGCATCGGCGCCGTCTTCGGATTGGGCTTCATCATGGGGCCAGCCATCGGCGGCGTTCTCGCCGAGTTCGGCCCTCGCGTGCCGTTCATCCTTGCTGCCGTCCTCAGCCTCGTCAACTTTATCTACGGCTATTTTGTTCTGCCCGAGAGCTTAGCGCCCGAAAATCGCATGCCGTTCGCCTTGCAGCGCGCCAACCCGTTCGCATCGCTCAAACTTTTGCGGCGATCATCGCGCCTTGCCTGGCTGTCCGTCGTCAGCCTGCTCAACCAGTTGGCACTGGTTTCGATACCCGTGACGTTCGTGCTCTACACCTCGCACACCTTCCAATGGGACGGACTGACGACGGGATTGACGTTCACCGCCATTGGCGTCGGCCTCGCCATCGTTCAGGGGGTTTTGATGGGCCCAGTCGTCGCCCGGCTCGGCAACCGGCGGACATTGCTGCTCGGCCTCGCGTTCGCCATCGTCGGCTTCTTGATGTATGGCCTCGCACCCTCGAGCTGGGTGATCTGGGCGGCCATCCCGCTGCTCACGTTGTGGGGCCTCGTGGAGGGACCCAACCAGTCGCTGATGTCGCGCGAGGTGACCGCGAGCGAATACGGCCAATTGCAAGGCGCGCTCGCCGCGCTTCTCGGCATCGCAGAGACGGTCGGCCCGCTGATTTTTTCGCAAGTCTATGCCTATGCGATAGGCCCGGCTGCCAGCTGGGCGCCACCTGGCGCGCCGTTCCTGCTCGCTGCTGCCCTGCACGTCGTGGCGATCATCGTTGCCGCCTGGATATTGCGCGACGAACCGTGGCGGGCCGAGCGCGCGCCACCGTCCGCACGGGGCGAATAGATCACAGACCGATGACGTCACTGGCCTATGAGTTTGGCATAGCCCTCGCTCACCGCCCCGGCCAAATGTTCGGTATACGCGGCGTGGCACGCGTGCCCCGGGCCTACATCCCCCAAAACATCGAGCGGGATAGCGTCCTGCTTCATGTAGACGATTGCCGTCGACACCGGCACGAAGCTCGCGCGCTGCTTGTTGAGCGTGGTGATCAGCCCGCGCATGATGCCGTCTTGGTCGATCTGCGACACCACGATCATCCGCATGGCGCCCTTGGTCAGCGACACCAGATGGATGAACATCGATGACGCCGGCACATACAGCCGTCCGCGATGGGCATAACTCTGGTCGGGGCGGCTGCTTTCCTGGAACAGCAGGCTCGGCCAGCCGTCATCCCAGGCGATGTCTGTCCGGTAGGCGACGATGTGGCCTTTGCGGGTGAAGTCGGCACGCAGCGTCAGGTAGCTGCCGGGATAGTGGTCGACGGCGTGCTTCGAATAGGCGCCCATGTAAATCGGCGCGACCATGCCGCCGATCGGCTCGCGGTCGTAGGTCCCCCCCGTCGGTGCGGCCGGGTTGGACGCGATTTTTGCAGGTGAACCGTTTTCGTGCTGGGCAATGCTGCCGTGCCAGTCGTCGCGGATCTCCTCGTAGTCGAGCCCCAGCACCATGCAGACATCGAACAGCGTCTGGTCGCGTACGGATTTGCCGGCGATCAGGTTCTGGATCGTCTTTTCGTGGCAGTCCGCCGTGTCGGCGAGTTCGGCCTGCGTCATCTTCCGTTCGATCAGCGCCTTGCGAAACGCGGCCACGGCCCGCGCGCGGCGATCGACCGGTACGGCCACGCCTGCCGTCGACTGTTGGGCGACTGCAGGCTTCGCGGAGCGGTTGGGCGAACGATCGGCCATGGGCGGCACCAGCAAAGGGCGAGCGCGGAGCGGACTAGCGTGCCCAGCGCCCAATTTGCGGAAACTTACCGGAACTTTCCGGTCGCGGGTAGAGGTCTCGTTTGCGTATACCGCGTTGATCCTTGGGGTCCGATCCTGCCGCGCGCGGCAGCGATCTCCAACGGCCTTGCCACAAAATTAGCGATGGATTTCAACGGATGGGAACGCAGCGGATGGTGACGATCGTGATCGCCGCGATACTGGTCGTGCTGATCGGCCTCGGCGCCTGGCTGTATACGCCCGACCGGCCGAGGGCAGCGCTGGAGGCCAAATACCTCGCGTCGCCCTCCGATTACGTCACGGTTGCGGGCCTCAAGTTGCATGTCCGCGACACGGGTTTGCATGTCCGCGACGCGAGGCCGAGTTCCGATCCCCGCGCGGCTCCAACGGTCATCTTGATCCACGGACTGGGTGCCAGCCTCCACACCTGGGAGCCATGGGCGCAGAGCCTCGCCGCGCAATCCTACCGCGTGATCCGCTTCGACCTGCCCGGCCACGGATTGACCGGCGCCGACCCGACCGGCCGCTACACCGATGAGCGCGGCATCGAGGTGCTCACCGCGCTGATGGACACGCTCGGCGTCGACCGGGCAACGCTGATCGGCAATTCGATCGGCGGGCGCCTCGCATGGCGCTATGCCGCCGCGCATCCGAACCGCGTTGATAAACTGGTGCTGATCTCGCCCGATGGTTTTGCAAGCCCGGGTTACGAATACGGCAAGGCCGCCGATGTGCCGTCGATCATGACGATGATGACCGTGGTTCTGCCCAAGTCGATGCTGCGCGACAACATCGCGATCGCCTACGCCGACCCGTCCAGGCTTTCAGCCGCAACGCTCGACCGCTATTTCGATCTGATGCTGGCACCCGGCGTGCGCAGCGCGATGCTGGCCCGCATGGAGCAGACCATTCTGGTTCAGCCCGAGCCGCTGCTGGCGGCGATCACCGCGCCGACGCTTCTGCTTTGGGGCGAAAAAGACGCGATGATCCCGATTGCGAACGCGGCCGACTATCTCAAAGCCATGCCGAACGCCACCCTCGCCCGCCTACCAGCCCTCGGCCACGTGCCCCACGAGGAAGCCCCCGAGTCGGCGCTGGCGCCGGTGCTGGCGTTTTTGGGGAAATGAGCGGGCTATCGTTCAGTTTCTGGATCAACGATCAACACGCAAGCTGCGTCTGAACATGTGCACACCGTAGGTACTTTCCGAAGCTCCCTTGGAGACCACTGGTGTGCACATGGTACCAAGCCTTTGGATTTGCGGTCGCTACCACCTGGATTGTTCGTCCGATCGCAATGCCCGTAGGGAAAATCGTCTGAATACGGGGCGGTGCTCGTTGTCCAGACAGGAATGATGCTGATGGCCGTAATTCTAATCGTCGAAGACGATTTTCTCATATGCGAGCTGGCAGGGATGATGATGAAAGACTGCGGCTACTGCATAAGCTCAGCCAGCGATGTGGACGAGGCGCTGGAGTTGCTGCGATCGCCTCAAAACATCGACGTCCTCTTCACCGACATCTATCTGAAGAAGTCAGTTTATGGCGGGTGCGAATTGGCGAAAAAGGCAATCCTGCTGCGCCCCTCCCTGCGCGTGCTCTACACGACAGGAAATGCCATCACCGCCGAACTGAAATATCTGTTTGTCGACGGTTCGCTATTCCTGGGTAAACCTTATACGGTCAGTCAACTTCAGCAATCCATGGCTCACGCGCTCGCAGTTTGAGCCAGGGCACAAGCGTGTCTCAAGGGCAACATCAATGACTGACCTTGCTGCGAGCGACATTGTCGAGACCGTTCCGAGCGCACTCATCGTTCTAGACCGGAACCTTTTCATTACGTCTGCCAATCGTGCATTTTACCAGACGTTTCGGACGAGCCGTTCGGAGACGGAAGGCTGCCTGATCTATAACCTGGGCAATCGGCAGTGGGATATCCCCGCCCTTCGCACATTGCTCGAAAGTGTGATCCCCCATCGGGCTTCGGTCGAAGGGTTCGAGGTCGAACATGATTTCCCGATAATCGGCCAGCGCACTATGCTGGTCAATGCCCGGAAGATTTTCCGGCCCGGTGACCATGACGGCTTCATCCTGCTCGCAATCGAAGACGTCAGCGAGGAGCGCGCGGCCCGCAAGGAAAGCAAGCGCTACTCGCATTTGGTTCAAAGTATCGTCGATACGATTCGCGATCCTCTCGTTGTACTGGAAGGCGACATGACGATCGTGACAGCGAGCAAGGCGTTTCTGACAATGTTCGGTATTACGCAAGCAGAGACGCACGGCCGGCGTGTCGCTGAACTGGGCCAGCACCAGTGGGACGTTCCTGCTCTCCGCAACCTGATGGAAAAGGTGCTCCCCGAGAACAAGCCATTTGAGAATTTCGAGATCGAGGAGGATTTTCCTGGCCTCGGTCGCCGTGTGTTCAATTTGAATGCTCGCAAGATTTCACAACCTGGAAACCAGGCCCACCGGATGCTGCTCGTGTTCGAGGACATTACCGACCGCAAGCAGCGCGAGCGGGATGCTATCAGTCTAACAAATGAGGTCTCGCATCGGATCAAGAACAATCTCCAACTGATCGTCGGTCTGATCGCGTATGAGGCGAAATGGACGGCGGCACCTTGCGTTGTCGGCTATCAAGCCATGCAGGCACGCATCGGCGCCATCGCCCAGCTGTATGACCTGATCTCTCAATCCAGCCATGGCCGGAGTGTTGCCGTGGACGATTATCTCCGTGAGATTGCAAAAACGATTTCGACAAGCCTTCTCGGCGACGCGTCGAATATCGAAATCGAAGTCAACGCCGCGCCCATCGAAATCGACCCGGTACGTGCTGTGCCGTTCGGCCTGTTGGTCAACGAGTTGGCGACGAACGCCATAAAACACGCATTTCCTAATGGAAAAGGGCGTGTCACCTTAGGCTTGAATGCGGTTGGTGAGGATATCGAACTGGTCGTCGCCGATGACGGTGTAGGGATCCGGCCTGAAACAATCGAAAGGAAGCATGAAAAGCGGGGGGCTGACTACGTGGCCATCTTCGTTCGCCAGCTTGGCGGCACCATCGTTTCGCCGGGGGCGGCAGGAAGTGGAACAATCGTGAGGATACGACTGCCATTGACCATAGTCTCAGCCGCGAACGCCTCTCCGAGTGCTGCGTAACAGAGAGCGCCATGTCGAGCTGCCGGGCGGCCAGCCCCTAGCCACCTGCTTCAGAACTTTAGCGCGAACCGACCCATATACTGTAAATGTTACTTTGAACCATCTGCCCGGCGTCGCGGGCGGAAATGATTCGGTATGCAATGCTGCTCTGAGCGAAAGGCGCCGGTCGCAAAGGCGCTGGTTACGGAAATCAATCCATCTCATGAGCGATGACACAGCGGCAAAAGAGACGAGCGTCCGAGTCCGGGCAGCGACCTTGGCAGACGCTGACGCCGTGGCGGCGACGATGGCCCGCGCCTTTTTCGATGATCCCTTGATCTGCTTTATCTTGACGAATGAGGAAACACGCAAAACCGACGCGCCGAACTTGTTTCACTTATTATTCACATTGGGCCTGCCGCACGGCGCCTGCGACGTGACGATGGGATACGAGGCCGCGGCGCTGTGGCGCCCACCCGGAGCGTGGAGGACGCCCTGGTGGGACTATCTCGCCAACGGTGTCGAGGTCTTCGACATCTTCGACTACGGCAGCGCACGGCACGCCCTACGGGTCATGGATGTCATCGAGAAGCACCACCCTGCAGAGCCGCACTGGTACCTACAGGCGATCGGTACCGACCCGGCAAAACAGGGTAAGGGCTTCGGCGGGGCGGTTATGCGCAGTCAGTTGGCCAATGCCGACGCGTCCGGCTTGCCCGCGTATTTGGAATCCAGCAAGGACGCCAACATCCCATTCTACCGGTCCTTCGGTTTCGAGGTCAGCGGCGAGATCAAGCTGCCGGACGGTCCTACCCTTTGGCCTATGTGGCGCGAAGCGCCGACGTTGCGATAAGCACGGCAGAACGATCCTAATCGGACGGTGCGGTCGCGTGGCGCGCACCAGGAAATGATCGGTTCGTCAAGTAAGTTGTAGCCGAGGCCCCGTTACTGACGCTAGCGCCAGTAACGGCGTTTCCGGGGGGATCGACGACGATGCGGCCGACTATCTCAAGGCGATGCCGAACGCCAGACTCGCCCGCCTACCCGCCCTCGGCCACGTACCTCACGAGGAAGCCCCGGCCGCGGCGCTGGCGCCCGTGCTGGCGTTTTTGGGGAAGTGAGCGGGGGCGAGGGCAGACGTGCCGCTGACGGTCGGTTTTGACCCCAACCGGACCCAGTGCCGGTGCTCAACACTCATGTTGTAAACTGCAGAGCACGGCGACAAGCGACGTGTGCGCCGAAATACCCTCACTTTCGACTGGTCTCAGCAGCGAAGGCAGCTGGCCATCACAGACCACTGACGTTCTTTTCGGGGTGGGTCAGAAGCTGCCAACCTTTATCCTTGAGCGCCAGTTCCATCGATTGAGTTCGCACTGAACTAAACGCTAGGTTCGCGAGTTTTAGCTGGTAGAGTAGGGGTTTGCTGCCGAAGCGAAAGTAGGCGTCCGCTGATCATCGATCCAACTAGCATGTGGGCGACTATTCGAAACCATTTGCGCCTGCCCGAGCTGTCCATGCGCCAGCTCCTGGCGGCGCTGGTGCTCGGGACGGCCGTGCCGCTGTTGGCGCTGGCCTTCTTTATGCTCCAGCAGTTGATTGCGCATGAGCGTCAAGCCGTTCGCGACGGGCTGATGAGCAACGCCCGCAGCCTCGCGGCGCTGGTCGAAAAAGAGATCGAAACGCACATCGCGGTCGCGGCCGCGCTCGCCACGTCTGTGGCGCTCAAAAGCGGCGATCTTCGCACGTTCGGGACGCAAGCCGAGCAGGCTCTGGCGGTTGTTCCGGGCGCCTGGGTTAACCTGATCGACCCGGCCGGCCACGTGGTCATGACGACGCTGCCCGGCGTTACCCTTCCGACGCTGCCGCGCGGCAACACAAGGCGCGATGCCATGGCGAAAGCGTTTGCCACAGGCAAACCGCAGGTGTCCGACATTGAGACGGATGTGCTCAGCAAGCGTCCGACTGCCGTCATAGAATTTCCGGTGTTCGAGGCGGGTGTGCCGCAGTACTCGGCTAGCATCGGTCTTGATCCCGACCGCTTCCACCGGCTCATCAGTGATAAATTCGACGAGACGACTGTAGTTGCGATCATTGATCGGCAGAGACGTTTTATCGCCCGCGTTCCTGGCCAGGAGACCAGACTGGGCGCATTGGCCAGTCCAGGTTGGCGTGCGGCCCTTGATCGCGCTTCGGAGGGCATAGCCGAGTACCCGACCATCGAGGGAACGCCCTCATTGCAAGCCTACGTAACAACGCGCGAGGGTTGGGCTGTGGGCATCGCCTATCCGACGGAAGTGCTTGAAGCGCCCGTGCGACGCATCCTGTGGTCCATGGGCGTGCTGGGTCTGACTTTGACGCTTACCAGTCTCGCCTTCGCCTTCGGCCTTGGACGACGGCTGAACGGCTCGATGTCTGGCCTGCTGACCGCCGCGCAACGGGTCGGCCGTGGTGACATCGTTGCATCCGAAGCCTTCCCCATCCAAGAGGCTACAGCCATCAGCGAGGCCCTGCACCAAGCCTCCAACGAGCTTTCCCGTCGCGAAATGGGCACCGCACAGCTTGCGGCCATCGTCACGTCGTCAACGGATGCAATCTTGAGCAAATCGCTTGACGGTACTATCACGAGCTGGAACTCGGCTGCAGAGAATATTTTCGGTTACACAGCGTCGGAAATGACAGGCCAGTCAGTTCGTCGCCTAATCTCGTTAGAACGGCAACCCGAGGAGGACGGTATTCTCGCCCGCATAAGGGCCGGAGAGCAAATCCCGAGCTTCGATACGATCCGGCTGCATAAGGATCACCGACCCATCGAGGTTTCCGTAACGATTTCACCGATCCGAGACTCTTCCGGAAAAATTGTTGGTGCCTCGAAAATCGTCCGCGACATCACACAGCGAAAAAGGGCGCAGGACCACCTTCGGTTCTTGATGCACGAGGTGGCGCATCGCTCGAAAAACCAGCTCGCGCTCGTTCAGTCGATGATGCGTCAGACGGCGCGGAGTGCAACGTCGGTAACGGAATTCCAGAAGACTTTCGGGGACCGGATCCAGGGCTTGGCCGTCTCGATTACCATGCTGGTCGCCGATAACTGGACCGGCGCAGCACTCGCTAAACTGGTGCGCCAGCAGCTCGAAGTAATCGAGGTCGGCGACGATCGGCTCGAATGCGAGGGCCCGGACATCACCGTCAGTGCGGACGCGGCTCAGGCGATTGGCCTCACCCTGCACGAGTTAGCGACTAATTCCGTTAAGCATGGTGCCTGGTCCGCCTCAGCCGGGGTCGTAACAGTCAGTTGGCTCTTCGAACGTCACGGGAGCGGAACGTCCAGCTTGCGGTTGCGCTGGCAAGAGCGCGGAGGACCGGTCGTGACGCCGCCTAAGCGCCAAGGGTTTGGACACATGGTCATCGATACTATGATCGCGCAGAAGCTCGACGCCGTGGTCGATATGGCGTTCGAACCACAGGGTCTATGCTGGACCGTGACCATCCCCGACACCCATTTTACCTTCGGCTCGTCGGGGGTGGGCGGCGAAGCGGTCAAGTTCGCCACATGACAAGTTAATAAATTAGTTTCCCACAGATTTATTGGTATCTTCAGCTCGGACTAAGGAAACCATGGCGCTTCTGCCGCGTTTTTGTCTTTGCGGCTTGCAATGGAGCGGTGACGCTGAAGCGAAGGGTATCGAATTTGAATCTTGATGGGCATCACATATTGATCGTCGAGGACGAAATCGTCATCGCAATGGACTTAGTCAGCATTTTCCGAGACGCGGGCGCAGAGGTCATCGGCCCTGCCATGTCGGCACACGAGGCTTTGCGCCTGATTGAAAGCCACTTGATCACGGCTGCCGTCGTCGATTTAAATTTGGGTAAGGAAGACGCGCTACCCGTCGCGCGGCGGCTCGAGGCAGCCGGGCTACCGTTCGTCTTTCACACCGGCAATGTCAATAAGCTGTCGCCCAACCCTTGGCCGCAGGCCCCGATCATCCAGAAACCGGCTGCGCCAGCAAAATTAATTGCGGCAGTCGCGGCCGTGGCAAAGAGGTGACGGAGCTGCGCGGCGCGATGGTAGTAGCCACGACTATTGCAATTTGATTTTGGTGCGGCGGGCAATGCAGTCCAAGTTGAACCGTGTTCCCTGATGCGACGGTCGTAAATTCGGTTACAGCGCAGCAAGATTTGGACTGCGCTTGTGGCGGCCGGCGTACGCGAAAACACACTATGCCTGATAATCCGTATGTCGGTTCGTCCGCAGATGGCCCAAAGCGGCGAACCTTCTAGCCGCACAAAGCTGCACCCGCCTACTCCGCCGCCATCGCAGCCGGTCGGCCATAGCTGGCCGCCTGGCATAGAGTCGTAGCGGGGGTGAATGTTTCGGCGCGCGCGATGGCCCAGGCGTCGCGGAAGCGCGGGTCGGCTGTCCCGTTCAGTAACTCGCCTTTGGCGAGCACCGGATAGAGTTCGGCGAAGCAGGCGGTCTTCTCGGCCGAGACCCGCCGCGTGATAAAGTGGCCGGTGAGCTGGCCCGGGTGGCTGAGGCCAGCGGCCCCGACGATCTCGGCCAGCGCTTTGACGGTCTCGCGGTGGAAGCTCGCCACCCGCTGGCTTTTGTCATGCACGTCGATGGCGCGCGCCCGCGTCGGGTCCTGCGTGGCGACGCCGGTCGGGCATTTGTCGGTGTGGCAGGTCTGGGCCTGGATGCAGCCGACCGCGAACATGAAGCCGCGTGCGGCGTTGCACCAGTCGGCGCCCAGCGCCATCACGCGCGCCATGTCGAAACCGGACACGATCTTGCCAGCGCAGCCGATTTTGATCTCTTCGCGAATGCCAGCCCCGACCAGCGCCGAATGAACGAACGACAGTCCCTCGCGCAACGGCATGCCCATATGGTCGAGGAATTCGAGCGGGGCAGCGCCAGTGCCGCCTTCGGTGCCATCGACCACGATGAAGTCCGGGCGAATGCCCGTCTCCAGCATGGCCTTGACCACGGCCAAGAACTCGTGCGGTTGGCCGATGCACAGTTTGAACCCGACCGGTTTGCCGCCCGACAGTTGGCGCAGCTGCCCGATGAAGTGCATCATTTCGACCGGCGTCGCGAACGCCGTGTGAGCGGCTGGCGACACGCAATCGCGGCCCTTTGCGACACCGCGAATACGCGCGATTTCGCCGTTGACCTTGGCGCCGGGCAGCACGCCGCCGTGGCCGGGCTTGGCGCCCTGGCTCATCTTGATTTCGATCATTTTGACTTGCGGCTTGCGCGCGTTTTCCGCGAACCGCTCGGCCGAGAACGTGCCGTCGAGATTGCGCGCGCCGAAATAGCCCGAGCCGATCTCCCAGATCAGATCGCCGCCATTTTCCTCGTGGTAAGGCGAGATGCCGCCCTCGCCCGTGTCATGGGCAAAACCACCGAGCTTGGCGCCCTTGTTCAGCGAGCGGATCGCGTTCTTCGAAAGCGAGCCGAAGCTCATCGCCGAAATATTGAACACCGAGGCCGAGTACGGCTGGGTGCACGCTGGCCCGCCGATCGTGATGCGGAACGGCTCATGCGCCGGGGCCGTCGGCGCCATCGAATGCGACAGCCACTCGTAGCTATCGCCGTAGACGTCGAGCTGCGTACCGAACGGGCGCTTATCCAGCGCCTTTTTCGCGCGCTGGTAGACGATGGCGCGTTTGTCGCGCGGGAACGGCGTGCCGTCCTTTTCGCCCTCAAAGAAATACTGGCGCATCTCCGGGCGGATCTTCTCAAAAATGAAGCGCATGTGCGCCAAGATCGGATAGTTGCGCAGGATCGAGTGGCGGTCCTGGGTCAGGTCGCGAATGCCGACGATCGTCAGCACCGTGCCGAGCACGAACGGGATCCAGCCGAGCTGGTGGAAGAAAATCTCGAGCCCGGTGCGCATCATCGGCAGATCGAGATACGGCAGCGCCAGCCAGATGCCGCCCGCCACGGCCATGAGAAACGAGACCGTCAGCGGCAACATCCGCCTCTCGAACGGCCAGATCAACCAATGCATGATAGGTCCCCTTGAAAAATTATACGCAAGGTAACCTGATCTGACGTCGGTTTTGCGAATATGTTGCTCAGGAAGCGGACGAGCAGTGTTTCAATGCCGCAGAGGCATCGCGAACGCGCAAAACGCTCACGTCACAGGGTCATGGCCGTAGAGCCAGTCGTAGCCCGCGATCAGCCGCTGGCCTGGCGTCGCGCGCAAAACGAGATCGCGCGCGAACGCGCTCGCACCCGACAGGTGGTAGACGGTCCCATTGCGCCGCGCCGTCTCGCACACCCGGCGAACCCGTGGGCGGCGCTCAGCCTCAAAATTGGCGAACGCCGTCTCGATCGGCTGGCCGTCGCGCAGGGACGCCGTAACGGCCGTCGCTAGGGCCAGCGCATCCTCGAGCGCCATCACGGCGCCTTGGGCGAGGAACGGCAACATCGGATGGGCGGCATCGCCGGTCAGGACAATGCGGCCGTCATGCCACCTCGGCAGGGTTGGCAGTTCATAGAGCCCCCACGATTTCCAACTGTCGGCCGCGCATAGCAGCGCGCCGAGCGAACCGTTGAGCCCTGCTGTCAGCGTCTCGATTTCTCTATTCGCCACGGATCCGTCCCAGCCTTCGGCGGGCGGTTCGGCAACCGACGTCACCAACACCAGGGCGATCTCCGTCCCGGCGCGGACCGGATAATGGACCGCGTGCACACCGGGCGCGAGCCACAAGCCCGTCGTGGTTGCGGCGGTGAGCTCGGGCGGCGCCATCGCCGCTGGGACGACGGCGCGATAAGCGCGGCGTCCGGCGTAAAGCGGCACAGTTCCGGCTGCTACGTGCTGGCGCAGCGTCGACCATAGCCCATCCGCCACAACAAGCGCTTGACCCTCAATGCGGCGGCCGTCGCTTCCGCCGATACGGATCAAGTGTCCGATGGCATAACCCAGCGCGGCGAGGCCCGGTTCAACCGACACGGCCGGAAGCGACCGCGCGCGAGCCAACAACGCGGCATGAAGATCGGCGCGATGCAACGTCCAGTACGGCGCCCCATGGCGCTGTTCGATCCACTGGCCAAGCGGCAAACGAGCAAGCGCGCGACCAGACCGAGCATCGCGTACACAGATCGCTTCGGGCTGACCTGCGAGAGGAGCCAAGGCGTCGGCAACGCCAAGCGCACGCAACGCCTTGACGCCGTTGGGTCCGATCTGAATGCCAGCCCCGGCTTCGGCAAAGTCGGCGCGCTTCTCGAGGACGTGCACGGGAAGTCCGGCCCCGCCCAACGCGATGGCTGTGGCAAGACCCGCAATCCCACCGCCGGCGATCAGGATCGGCCCGGTCACCCCGGATGGCCCGGCTCCGGTCACAGGCTCAAGCCGCGTCGGCCGTCACGATCGCGCCTGGCGGGTCGGTCTCGTTTTCAGCCAGACGCGGGTCATAGATAAAGAGGGTCGAGCAGTACGGGCACAGCAGCTGGCTGTCGCCACCCATGTCGAGGAACACATGGGGATGGTCGAACGGCGGTCGCGCGCCCATGCACTGCAGTTCCTTGACGCCGACGAAGATGCGCTCGGTGCCTTTATCGTTGGCGATGTGCGGTGCGGCGTGCGCCATGGTCGGTCATCCCCGTGGTGATCATTGCAGGTACGATAGCCATCGCCTGCGTAGAATGATAGCCGGGCGCGACCAAACATCGTCAGAGCAAACATTGTCGGAGATTGCGTCGTGGCAGCCCGAGCTGACAGCCTGCAGACGTTCGACAGCGACGGCATCGAGATCGCCTATCTCGATACGGGGGCAACGTCAGCCATCCATTCCGTGCCGGTATTGCTGATTCACGGTTTTGCGTCGAACCACGCGGTCAACTGGGCCTCGACGGGATGGGTCGATACGCTGACGAAGGCCGGCTACCGGGTGATCGCCGTCGACAACCGTGGACACGGCAAGAGCGGCAAACCCTACCGCATCGAAGACTACGGCAGCCCTATCATGGCCGAGGACGCCCGGCGGCTGCTCGATCATCTGGGTATCCCGATGGCGCACGTCATTGGCTACTCCATGGGTGCACGGATCTCCGCGTTCCTGGTGATCAACCACCCGACACGTGTGGCGAGCGTCACCTTCGCGGGGCTCGGCATCAACATGCTGCGCGGAATGGGCGAGCGCGGCGATGTGATTGCCGAAGCACTCGAAGCACCATCCATCCAGGATGTCGCGAGCGTGGACGGGCGGTTGTTTCGTGCTTTTGCCGAGCAGACGGGAAGTGATTTGCGGGCACTCGCCGCGTGCATGCGATCAGGACGGCTTCCGCTGACCGCAGAGGTTGTGGCCGGCATCGCATGCCCGGTGTTGGTCGTCGTCGGAACCGAGGACGCAATTGCGGGCTCCGCTTCGGAGCTCGCCGCGCTGATCCCTGGGGCACGCGCTTACGAGCCTGCGGGCAAGGATCACATGAAGGCAGTTGGTGACCGCGGTTTCAAGGCCGAAGCGCTCGCACTTTTGGCCTCGACCACCAACGGCTCAAAGTAGCAAGGCGGGAAACCCAATATTCCTCAAACGCGGCCGAATTCCTCAAACGGGGCCGACAACCACTGGCCTCGATAACGATCGCTTAGCCGCTCAAGAGGACATGTCAGCGGAAGCAGAAGGTTGCCGAGGGTCTACAGATGGTCCACGCTAGACGGAAGGAGCCAACGCACTGAAACTTAAGCGAGTTACTTACACACTTGAAACCGACGCACGAATGCAAACACGCACACACACGACGCACCAACGCACGGATTACCCACTCACTGTCAACCAACGCTTACACTTTGTCGTTGAACAGCTACCAACGCACGAAACACCGACGTCCCGACACTTACGCACGAACTTCACAGTCGTCTTCGACGTCCTGCAGCCGCGTCGCCAAGTCCATATTACGCATCAACTCCAAGACCTTGGCGCCACGCTAGTCAGGTTTCCAGAATACGTGATCGGATGATCGGGTCAATTCTCCTGTCAGCACTGCTTGACATTTGACTGTGAATAACTTGTCAGACAACGCCCATGATTCGGTCTGCATACGGCCCGAAATTCGCCAGCTCTCAGGCCGACAACGGAAAAAATCTGGTTCTGTCACACGCCGGATGCCCTGGTTTGCAACTCGTTAACTGGCAGGCGTTAGTCTTCTCCGCATGTCGTACAGCGTCCGCGTCACCCATTTCCGTGTCTTCACGGCCATTGCATCCGCCCTCGTGTTGCCGTCGTGCAGCACGGGCCCGAACTTCGTGGCCAAGGATGAGCCGTGGCGTCGGCAGGTCGAGATCGCCTGCCTGTCCTCGGGCGCGGTCCGCGAAAGCCCTTTCGTTCAGGGGCGCTCCGCTCTTGGTGGACCGAGCTTTTGCGGTGCGGAGCGTCCGTTTCAGATGGCGGCAGCGAACGGCCGGGTGGCGATGAACCCGCCAGCCACTCTGCGTTGTCCGATGGTGCCCCAGGTCGACCGGTGGATGGCCAACATCGTCGAACCGGCCGCCAATCGCCATTTCGGCGTTCCGGTCCGTGAGATCAAAGTTGCCGCCTCTTATTCCTGTCGGCCGATGAACCATATCGGCGGCGGCCGGTTGTCTGAACATGGCTACGCCAACGCGCTCGATGTCTCGGCGTTCATTCTGGCCGACGGCAATGTGATCACGATCAAAGGCGGCTGGAATGGCACAGCGCAGGAGCGGGCATTCCTCCGCGAAGTGCGGTCCCGGTCATGCGAAGAGTTCACGACGGTATTAGGTCCTGGCGCCGACGCCTACCACGGCGACCATTTCCACCTCGATCTCGCGCGCCATGGCCGCGATGGTCAGGGCCGCATCTGCAAATAGCCGATCCAGCCGGTCGGCTCGAATATGCGGTCTCGAATTTGCCGTAACCGGGGTGGACCATGACATTAGGTTAAGCCGATCCGGCCAGTGATGGCCAGGCTGGCAGGGTCGACTGCCTAAACCGTGGGGGTCTGCGGCCATCCCGCCCGGGATGGACCGAACCATCGTCAACATGCCCCGGGGCAACATGCGCGTGTCCAATTGCCGGTCTCAAAGCGTCCCCAGCCGCGTCATGGCCATCATCTCCGTAGTGTTCGGGCTGATTTTCGGGACCGGTTCCATACTGCTGATGCCGACGGAGGCGTCCGCCCAGTCGAGCTCGGATCGGCGCGATCCATCGCCGCGACGCAACGCACCTGAGAACCGCTCGAAAAAGACGGTCGATCCGCGTGACGGCCGGACGCTGACCTCGGCAGGACCGATGGAGTTCACACATGTCCGGAGCAGCGATCCCGCCTGCGAGGCCGGCTCCGCCGATCGCGGCGCGCTTGCCAACTCAGGGAGCGGCGGCCCTTCGCCCCCCAGCACAACGCCGAGTGGCGGCTCGAACCCGGTCACGACCAACCCTTCCGCCAATCTCAAGCCTGCGTGTTTCGAGTGGATCGCGGCGGACGGCACCATCGACCAGAGTTCACCCGCGCGGCTCAAGCGCATTCTAACTCGGCTGCAAGGCCGCAAGCTGCCGATCTTCATCAACAGCCCGGGCGGGTCCGTCGATGATGCGATCGAGATGGCACGCACGATCCGCGACAAGCGCCTGGACGTCGTTGTCGCGCGGACCGAGTACGCCGCTTGCCCGTCGCACGACAGGACGTGTAAAGACTTGAAGTCTCGCCACATACGCCTCGGCCAGCCCGCTGCCTTGGCGCGCTGCGCATCGTCGTGTCCATTCGTACTGGCAGGCGGGGTCCGGCGGCTCGTTGGACCTGGCGCTTACGTTGGCGTCCATCGCGCGGTCACGTACCGGATCTTGACCAAGCTGATGCGCACGTACCGGTTCGTACCGAACTATGAGCTTGGTAGCCCGACCGGGACGAAGCGAAAACTCGTGTCGGAAAAGCCGGTCTCCCGCAGTATCGAGGCGGTCGAGACCAAGCGCGAAACCTACGACAAGATCGAAGCGAACTTCGTCTCGATGGGCGTCGGGCGCGGCGTCATGGCGCCGATGCTGGCAACGCCCAACACCGAAATGCGGTGGCTGTCCAACGCTGAAATCGGCCAGTTCAAGCTGGCAACCGACGGGGTCAATGGCCAGCAACTTTTGGCGTCGAGACGGGGCCCTCCGGGCCTGGCAACCGGAACACCACCAGTGTCGACAGTCGGCACACCAGCAACCGTTACCCGGACCGAAACGACCACGACGTCGGTCGTCCGCGCCAGCGATGGCGAGGGATGGACCTCCCAACCATCCGTTGGACATTCGACAGCGGGTCCGCCGAAGCCATCGACCGGTCCCGCTCCCAGTATCATCAATCGGATCGATCCCGCTCCACCGGCCGACCCGCCAGGAACGTGGTTTGGCCTGGACCAATCCCCTGGCTCCATCACCGACTCGGTCACCGGCTTTGTGCCGGGATCGGGACTATAGCGGGCCCGCCGGACACGTCGGTCATGAAGATCGTGCTGCGGCCTTTTTCATCGGCCTTGGCGACGATCTCCTGCAGCACCTGCATGCGATAGACCAGCCTGCGCGACCCATCCGGGTCGTCGGCCAGGAACTTCGTGATCACGCCGATCGCCTCGACCCGCTTTTCGGCTGCCTGCTTGGCCGCGATCGCCTCCATCACCGTCGGGTCTGGCTTGACGTTCGACACCACCGCATCGACGAGGTGCAGCGGCACCCTACTGTGAACCAGCGCGTTGGCGACGGCCCGCCGGATGCGCTTCGACAGACCGTCATCGCTGGTGTCCGCGATCGACTGAAACACGGCCTCGACGCTGTTGTATTGGGCGCAAATTTCACGGATCTTGCCGCGAACCTGCAACCGGGCCTGCTCGTTATAGATCGACTGAGCCGTCAATTCGAGCGTGCGCCCGCCATTCGCGCCCTGCCTCGGGTTGCCGAGTGTCGCCAGTCGCATCAGGTCTTTCTTGCCGTCCGCCGTCGTGTAATCCGGTAGCGCCAGCAGCAGCCGGACGTCGATCGTCAGCGGCTCGAGCCGTTGCCCGACGACGCACCGGTGATCCTCGGTATCGCGCGGGTTTTCGGGATCACCCTTCATGAACTGTTCTTTGACCGCAAACCCCGACCGCTGGATCAACACCAGCCGATTGCCGCGGTTCGAAGCTGACTCCGAGCCGATATCGACTTGGCCTGGCGTATAAATGCTGCCGTCATATCCCGTCGGCGTGAGCATGAGGCCGATATAATTCGGCGGGACATTGGCGAATTCCTGACACGCGGCAAGGCCGAGCGTACACATCGAGACCAATACAATTGCAGACTTTCGCATACAAAACTCCATTTTTTGTTGATACCAAAGGTTTTTCATCGCGGGGCCGATGGTTTGCTGCCGCCGGCCTCCGTATTCTGTTTCATCTGCTCGTAGATGCCGGATTTGTTGGCGTCAGCGCGTGGCATCCGGTTGACCGCAGCAACCTGCGCGAATTGGATCGCCAGACCGACGGCGGTCAGCATCAGCAGAACGCGAAACGCTGCGTTGGCATAGGATCGCGCGAGCTGTCCGGTATTGCGTCCAATCGTTCCACCCGTTTCGGCGGACGCAATGAACCGGCGTCCGAGTATGAGCGAAACCAAACCAGCGATAACAACGACAACAGCAATTGAAATATCGCCCTGGAGCGCTCTCAAAAGCCCTTCCCACCGCATTCCGTCCGTCGTAAATTCCATATCGTTATCCTCTGATTTTCAGTGTTAAATCAAATCTCTACTTGGCGGTTGTTGCCGCCCCGTCGTGTGCTTTGTCCATTGTGCTGCCCCCGCGTTGAAAAACCCGCTCAAAAGCCGATAAAACTGCGCACCATCTCCCCGAACACCCACTGGATGTGCGTCGAGGTGGCCGTGTGCCTGATGCCGAACCGCAGTTTGGATTTCGCTTCGCGGGGGTGTTTCGCGGAATTTTTCTTCCGCGCTTTCCTTCGAGGCCCGGGAGATGGTTCCCGGAGCCCGGCGCCGGTGGCCCGGCGCTTGTGCGGCTGGCGAAACAATCGCGGCCGCTGAATGTGATCTCGTTGAGTTCACACCTGAGAGGTGGCGTTGCTGCCGGATTTCGGCAAGCCCTCCGCATGCGAAAAACCAAGCCCTCCGTGCGGAAAACTTTGTGTGGTTACCAACACGTTGCGGCGATACTGGCGCAGGGCCAGACGGTTTGCGACCTACATCTCGCCGAAGCCGCCACCGGTAGGCGTCTCGATCACAATCGTATCGCCCGCCGCCATCTCGAACGCCGCCGCTCCCCCGATGTCCTCAACGCGGCCATCTGCGCGCTTGATAACGTTTCGGCCGAGTTGCCCGGGCTCGCCGCCAGCCACGCCGAATGGACGGACGCGGCGCCCTCCCGACAGGATCGCTCCCCGAACGGCAGATAGAAATCGGATCGAGCGGCGAACGCCATCGCCGCTGGCCCACCGGCCGCGCCCACCAGACCCTCGCATGATCTCGAAGCGCTCGAGTATAACTGGATAGCGCAGTTCGAGTATCTCCGGGTCGGTCATCCGCGTGTTGGTCATGTGGACGTGAACCGCTGCCGCTCCGTTGAAGCCTGGGCCAGCCGGTGCGCCAGAGCAGATCGTCTCGTAGTATTGCCGATTGTCGTCGCCAAACGTCAGGTTGTTCATCGTCCCCTGCGCCGACCCGAGCGCCCCGAGGGCGCCGAATGCCGCATTGGTCACCACCTGGCTCGTCTCGGTGTTGCCAGCGACGACGGCTGCCGGATAGCGCGGCGACAAAATCGAGCCTACCGGCACTCGGATATCGAGCGGACGCAGGCAGCCGGCGTTGAGCGGCATCGACTCGCCCGTCAGAACGCGAACACAATAGAGCACGGCGGCGCGGGTCACGGCCTCAGGCGCGTTGACGTTTGACGCCTGTTGCGCGGACGTCCCGGTAAAGTCGACAGTAACTATCCGACTTTCGGCATCGACGGCGATGCGGACGGCGATGACGGCCCCGCCATCGGTCTCGACGCGAATAGCCCCGTCGCGCAGACGACCGACAAGGCGCCGCACGGCGGCCTCGCCAGCATCCAACACGTGGCCCATGTAGGCCTGCACGTCGGCCAATCCGTGATTGGCGACAAGCGCTTGGAGGCCGGCGACACCCCGGGCGTTGGCCGCAACCTGGGCGGCGAGGTCGGCGATGTTCTGGTCTGGCCGCCGCGCGGGATACTTGGCCCGCGTCAACAGCGCGCGGGCTTCAGCCTCGAGAAATTGACCGCCAGAGACCAGCAGTACATCGTCGATCAAAACGCCTTCTTCGTCAATGTGGACGGCAAGCGGCGACATGGATCCCGGCGAGATGCCGCCGATATCCTCGTGGTGCCCTCGGCTGGCGACATAAAACCTGATCGCTGGTTGCCCGCCTTCCGTCTTGGCTGCATCGAACACTGGCGTCACGACCGTGATATCCGGCAGGTGTGTCCCGCCATGATACGGGTCGTTCAGCATCACGCTGTCGCCGGGACGCAAGGTTGCCGCGCGCGATTGCACAACCGTGGCAACGGAGGCATCCATGCTGCCGAGGTGGACCGGCACGTGCGGGGCATTGGCGACAAGCTGACCACTGGCGTCGAAAATGGCGCAGGAAAAATCGAGCCGCTCCTTGATGTTGACCGACTGGGCCGTGCGCCGCAGCGCTTCGCCCATATCCTCCGCGATGCCCATGAAGCGGTTGTTGTATAGTTCGACAAGCGCCGGATCGGCCACCGAGAGATCGCGGGCCAGCCGTTCATCGGCCACTTCCTTGGCCACATGGGTGGGCGCGCCTCTGGCCACATCACTGGCCTCACGCGCACGGCGGGTCAACACGATGTCGTCGCGCAATGTCAGCGTCAGGCTCCACTCAGGATCGACAACGATCGTCTGATGCGGCTCGACCACGATGGCTGGCCCGTCTATCTCGACGCCCGACGTCAACATTGCGCGATCAAACACGGGACAGGCATGCCATGCGCCATCGTGGAACAGCTCGACGGTCGATATCCGGGCGGCCGCAGCGCTACCCGGTCGCGCATTGCCCGGTCGCGCGCTATCGTTTCCATCCCCGTCGTTGCGTGTCTCCGCTTCCGTGTCGGCCAAAATCTCCACAACCTCAGCCTCGACGGCGGCGATGACTATCCGCTTTTCGCGCGAGACGTAGCCAAACTGCGCCCGATGTCCGGCCTCGAACGCGGCGACCAAGGCATCCACCGGCTGAGTTGCATCGGCAGCAAAGTTGACCGCGATTGCCGCGTCACTTGCTTCGTAGCGCAGCAGCAGCCGTGCCTCACGCGACAGACCGGTCCCGCTCGCGCCTTGTGCAACGAGCGATGCAGTGAGCTTTTCGTGCAGGATCGTTGCTTGAGCTCGCGCGTCACACAGCGACGCCGCATCTAGCACACGCTCGACCGAGCGCTGCTCGATCTCCCGAAGCCGGGCTAACCCCATGCCGTAGGCCGACAACAAACCCGACAGTGGATGGATCAATATGGTGCGCATGCCAAGCACGTCGGCAACCGCGCACGCCGCCTGACCGCCTGCCGCACCAAAGCAGCACAAGGTATAATTCGTGACATCATAGCCGCGCGCGACCGAAATCTTGCGGATCGCGTTGGCCATATTCTCGACGGCAATGGTGAAAAAATCTTCGGCAAGGTTCTCGGGCCGTTTATCGCGGAGGGTGTTTGCCGCCAGCGCGGCGAAAGCAACGCGCACGGCATCGGCATCGATCGGCTCGGTGCCCGATGGGCCGAACACCGCTGGAAACAACGCGGGCTGGATACGTCCGAGCATGACGTTGGCGTCCGTCACGGTCAGCGGACCGCCTCGCCGGTAGCACATGGGTCCCGGTTCCGCGCCCGCGCTCTCAGGCCCAACGCGCAACCGCGCGCCATCACATGAGAGGATCGACCCACCGCCAGCGGCCACCGTGTGGATCGATAGCATCGGAACCGCGATTCGCACCCCAGCGACGGACGTCTCCGTTGTCCGTTCCAGAACGCCAGCGTAATGCGAGACATCGGTCGACGTGCCGCCCATGTCGAAGCCGATGACCCGGTCAAACCCGGCACGGCGGCTGACCTCGGCCATGGCGACAATGCCGCCAGCTGGACCCGAGAGGATCGCATCGCGGCCATGGAATGCAGTGGAATCTGTCAGCCCGCCCGACGATGCCATGAACTGCAAACGGGGCTTGACGCTGCTATCTGATCCATCGCCGGCGCGAATTTCCTGTCTAATGCTGTCCACATAGCGGCGCAATTCGGGGCTGAGATAGGCGTCCGCAACGGCCGTATCGGCGCGCGGCACGAAGCGGATCAGCCCCGACACCTCATGGCTCATCGTGACCTGCGTAAAGCCGCTCGACCGCGCGATGTCGGCGGCCTGCCGCTCATGCTCGGGGTGAGCGTATGCATGCAGGAACGCAATCGCCACCGACCGAAAGCCTGCAAGATGCGCTGCTGCGAGTTCGCCTGCCAGCTTAGCCCGATCGAGCGGGATCAGCACGTCGCCCGCAGCCGTCAGCCGCTCGCGCGCCTCGATCACTCGGGCGTAGAGCATATCTGGCTTCACGACGCGCAGAGCAAAGATATCGGGGCGAGCTTGCGTGCCGATTTCGAGCGCGTCGGCAAAACCTGCGGTCACCACCAGCACGGTGGGATCGCCCTTACGCTCGAGCAGCGCGTTGGTTGCGACCGTGGTGCCCATTTTGACGGTAGCGATCTGCCCGGACGGTATCGCCTCGCTGGATGATATGCCCATCAGACGGCGGATGCCTTCGACCGCCGCGTCGCGATAGGCGGTCGACACCGACAGCAGTTTCAACGTCCGCAGACGGTTATCGGGCGCACGCGCCACGATGTCCGTGAACGTCCCGCCACGATCGATGAAAAACTGCCAACGCCCGGTCGACATAACGCATGTGCCCTTACGACCTGTAGCTACGACCCAGACATAACTTCCCAGCACGGCCGAACACGTCACGCGGCAGGGTCGGTCTGCAACATGATCAGCTTCGCAATACCCTGCGAGGCCTTTTTTCCTTACGCGAAGCGGTCTATCCTAGCCGCATGCCTTGGGAAACACTGACCCGCGCGATTGGCCTTGGCGATGGCGGATATGTCCGTTCGGCGCTCGACGGCCTTTGGGCAGCCATTGGCGGCGACAGTGCGAGCGGGACGGACGCGCAGCATCGGGCCTCGTTTACGATCGCGTTCATCGCACTTGCCGCCAAAATGGCGAAGGCCGACGGCATCGTCGCCCCCATCGAGGCCGCGACCTTCGATCGCTTGCACTCTGTCGCGCCGGATCAAGAGCAAAGCGCTCGCATGGTGTTCGACCTCGCCTCTGGCGACATCGCGGGGTTCGAGGTCTATGCCCAGCAAATCCGAGACGCGCTGGCGGACGAACCGCGCCTGTTGCGCGATGTGCTCGACGCACTGTTTCACATCGCTGCCTCAGATGGCGTTTTCCACGGCCGCGAGGATGAGTTTCTCGCCGAGGTCGCGCGATGCTTCGGCATCACCGATGACGAATTCTGCGCCATTCGTGCAGCTTTCGTGCACGACGACCGGCCCGGTGCGCAGTGCGGCGACGACCCATACGCGGTGCTCGGCGTTCGCCCCACGATCGCCGATGCCGACCTCAAGGCCCACCATCGCGAACTTGTCCGCGACCACCATCCCGACAGCCTGATGGCGCGCGGCGTCCCTTCCGAGTTCCATGCGGCGGCCGAACGCAAGCTGGCCGTGATCAATGCTGCCTACGACCGGATCGCAAAACAACGGGCTCGATTTGTGGAGGCGTCGGTGTCGTCGGCACGGCCATCGTGACGGGAGAAGCGGAACGGTCAGCCCAGGTGTTTGCCCCGGACACGGTGTATGCCGATGCCGTGTTCCCAGCCGTCAACGTCGAGCCCCGGCTTGACGGACAGCAGCCGCGATTTTTGATCCTGCACTACACCGGCATGAGCTGCGCAAAGAAAGCCGTGCGCTGGCTCGCCTGCGCGGAAAGCCGGGTGTCGTGCCACTATGTGCTCGATGAAGACGGCGCGATCACGCAGCTTGTTCCCGAGCGGTTGCGGGCATGGCATGCAGGCTTGTCGATGTGGGACGGTATCACCGACATCAACTCAGCTTCGATCGGGATCGAGATCCAGAACCCGGGACACGAGGACGGCTACCCGGATTTTCCGCCCGCTCAGATGGCCGCTGTCGCGCGGCTGGCGGCCGATATCTGTCGGCGGAACGAAATCGCGCCGAGAGATGTTCTGGCCCATTCCGACATCGCCCCCCACCGCAAGATCGACCCTGGCGAGAAGTTCGACTGGTCTCAACTTGCGTCATCCGGCGTCGGTCATTGGGTCCCGCCCGAACCGGTCGACGCCTCTGATCTTGGGTTCGACCCGGGTTACGCTGGACCCGCCGTGACCGAAATCCAGGCTGGGCTCGCGTCCTACGGTTATGGCGTGCCGCGAACCGGTGTCCTCGACACAGAGACCGTGTCGGTCCTGCGGGCGTTCCAACGCCATTTTCGACCCGCCCGCGTCGATGGCCGCCTTGATGGGTCGACGGCGCGTACGCTCGCGCGGCTGCTCTCTGGCCTGTGCAGCACCTGACAATCCGGCGGCCGCTGACAATCCTCGCGTGAACATCGCGTCGCTGCGGGCCTGTGAAAAACACTTTATGTTCTCTTTTTGATTGACGCGTCGCTGTGATCATAATAAGAACATTTTACGAACTCAAGGTGTGAGTGTGCCGTGACCGATCCCCCGTTCCCCCACGACGATGTCACGGAATACTCACCTGAGACCTGCCCGCGTACCGGTTTTGCGTCGTCCGGGGCAGAGGTTGCGGACCGGAGCCGTGCTTGCCCTCGCACGGTTCCGGTATCTGCAAAGCGTGTTTTGCCAAAGCGGGACGTACTCGATGGCCTGCGCGCGCGCGTCCGCGAAATCGAGCGCCATCCTCCAGGCTTCGAGATCCGGGGTAGCCCCCAGCCTGCTGCCACGTCAGCTGCGTGGACGCTCGGTGCGGAGGATGTGGACCGTCAACTCGGTTCCAGCTTGTCGACTGCCAGCCTTCACGAGATCAAACCCGAGTTCGAACAGACGCGAGGACCAAATGCCAAAACGTGTGGCGGAGCGGCCGCCGCGCAGGCTGCCGCCATCGGGTTTGCGCTGAGACTATGCGTGCGCCGCTGTGCCGCCCTCGCGCGCACGTCGTGTGCTGGATCGAGTGTGAGATCGAGGCCGAGCGCGGGGACGATCGTCTGGTGCTGGCCGTCCGCCATAGCGGCCGAACATGGTCGGCTCTACGGCCCCGGCCTTGCAGCACTTGGGCTTGACCCATCGCAGTTACTGATCGTCGAGACCCGACGCGCAACCGAAACCCTTTGGGCGATCGAGGAGGCTTTGCGATCGCATGCAGCAATCCTGGTGGCAGGTGTTGTCGGCTCAGCCGACCTAACCGCTGCGCGTCGGCTTTCGCTCGCAACAGAGAGTTTCGCGACCCCGTGCCTTTTGGTGACGGGGGGAAGCGCACCTTCGACCCCAGCGGCAGCTTCGCGCTGGCGCGTTGGTCTGCTCCCGCCCGGTTCGGTGTCTGCTGGTGCGCGAAGCGGCTGCAAGGCCGGTGAGCGCTCCGGCAATATGAGCAACGAAGCGTTCCAGGCCGCAGTGACCGTCGAGCGCTGGCGGACCGTTGGACCCTGGAAACAAGAGATACCCCCGTTTGCGTTGGAGTGGTGTGATGAAGCGCATCGTTTCCGTAGCCTTGCCCATGTGGCCGATCGAATGTCGGATGGCGCCGACGTGCCGTACCGGCGCGCCAGATAGCGGCAGTTCGGCTAGAGGCGGCCAGACCAGAAATCGTCCGACTAGAGGTGGAACGTTCACGGCGGCAGCCGCGAGCGGTGCGGCCCCATGCGATGCGGCAGCGTCCAAAGCGGGGCCGTTTGCCCTGGTCGAAAGTGGGTCGCGTGGCGTGCGGCTGTCAGCTGTAAACCAAGCCGCGCTCCGGGCAGGCCTCGCTGCGGGCGACGCCTTGGCCGACGCCCGGGCCATGTACCCAGCGCTGGCCACCGCGACGGCGACACCCGCCGCCGACCGCGCCCGCCTCGGAAAACTCGCCAGTTGGCTAGGCCGCTATGGAATCGGCCGCAACGCCTACGGCTTCACGCGGCCGGCCGCTGGCGGCTATCCCGTCCGCCACTATGGCTTGTGGGTCGATATCTCCGGCGTCGCCCATCTGTATGGTGGTGAAGCCGCTCTTCTGACCGATCTTGCCCGTCGGCTCACGGATTTTGGCCTCACCGCCCACCTAGGCCTTGCAGACACGCTGGGCGCCGCCCACGCGCTGGCTTGGCACGGCGGTAATGGTCACGGCCACAACCGGCCGATGAGCGCGCGCATTGCGCCTACCGGCGCCACGCTCGCAGCGATCGCAGACCTTCCCGTCGCGGCGCTCCGGCTCGATGCAGCCTGCGTCAAGCTGCTCGGCAGGCTGGGCCTCAAAACGATCGGCAATTTGAGCAGCCTACCGCGCGCCACGATCGAGCGGCGGTTCCACTCGCGCGAGACGGGACGGCGCGTCTTGCTCCGGCTTGATCAAGCGTTAGGCACCATTACCGAGCCGCGCCGGCCGATGGCGGAACCCCCGGTTCTCGCGGTTGAAGCGCTGTTCGCCGAGCCGCTGATCTCGTCAGATGGTCTCATGGCCGAGACGGCTCGCCTCGTCGACAGATTATGCTCAGACTTCAAAGCCCGTAACCTCGGCGTCCGCGCCCTGCGGCTCGCCCTCTACCGCAGCGACGGTAGCCGCGCCGAAGCTGTGATCGGCACGAGCCGTCCCGAGTGCGATCCAGCACACCTGATGCGCCTCATGGCGGAAAGATTGTCATCTCTCGACCTCGGCTTTGGTGCCGACATGCTCGTCCTCGAAGCAACGCGGGCCGAGCCGCTGCCGCAGGATCAACACGCACTGACCACTCACGTCGCAGGCCAAGCGGTCGACGGAGCCGAAGCCCGCCTTGTCGATAGTCTCACCAACCGTCTCGGCAGCAGCCGGGTGATGCGTCTCAGACCAGCCGATAGCCACTGGCCAGAACGGGCAGAGATTTCCGTTCCAGCCCTGAAGGCGCAGATCGCGAATTCGCACCCGGGAGGCCCGCAGCCAGGTGGCGCGCGACCGGGGGAAGCGCGATCGGTGGAAACGCAATCGGGGGAAACGCAATCGGGGGGCGAACTGGCTTGGCACGTCGCCGGCCGAGCCCTACGCCCGTCCCTGCTGCTCACATCGCCCGAACCAATCGAGGTGATCGCCAGGGTCCCCGACGGGCCACCGGTCCAGTTCCTGTGGCGCCGCGTGATCCATCGCGTCGCCGCAGCAGCTGGGCCAGAGCGGATCGAACCCGAATGGTGGCGCAACATCGGTGCAGACCGATCGGGCAAGGGCGAAATGCGGGTCGAAACACGCGTGCGCGATTATTACCGCCTTCAGGACACCGCCGGTGCCCGGTTCTGGGTGTTTCGTGCCGGCCGCTACGAGGCGGACACCGACGGCACCGACGCGGCCGGCACAGATTCAAATGGGGGGCACGCGGGCGGGGGCAACGTGGGCGGGGGCAACGTGGGCGGGGGCAACGCAGATGGGGTCTACGCTGCAGCCAGTGCTAGGCCCACTGATGCTGCGCCGTCTCCTGCCTGGTTCGTCCACGGCATCATCGCCTGACCGGAACCCACCATGACCTATGCCGAACTCGACACCATTTCAAATTTCTCCTTCCTGGAAGGTGCCTCCCACCCACAGGAATTGGTCGCTCAGGCCAAAGCGCTCGGCCTGTCCGCAATCGCCATAGCCGACCGCAACACGCTGGCTGGCGTGGTGCGCGCCCATGTTGCAGCGAAGGCGGCCGGGCTACAGTTCATTCCCGGCGCGAGGCTCGATCTCGTCGACGCCCCTTCGCTGATCTGCCTGCCTACCGACCGCGCCGCCTACGGCCGCCTGACCCGGCTGCTGTCCCTTGGCCAGGGCCGCGCGCAGAAGGGCCAATGTCATCTGAGACTGGCCGATGCCGCCGCCCACGCCGAAGGGCAGATCTTCATTATCAAGCCACCATCGGCTTGGCATCTTAGGCCCGAGCACGGCCGACTGGGCAAAGAAGAACCGAGCGGCAAAATATCAGGTTTTGAAGAGCCAGCGTGCGCAACCGCCAGCCTCCCTTGGACAGGTAACCTCCCTTCGACAGGCACCCTTCCGACAGGCACGATCTCGACCAGCGACCTCACAGCCAGCATTATCCGCGTCGCGGACATGCTTGGCCGCAACCGCGTCAACCTAGCTGCGACCTGCCTGCTGACCGGCGACGACAGCCGCCGCCTCACCACGCTCGCCACCATCGCGCATGCGGCCGGTATCCCGCTCGTCGCAACCAACGCCGCACGCTTTCACGCCGCCCACCGCCGCCAGCTCAGCGATGTCGTCACCTGCATCCGTTACGGGCTGCGCATTTCAGACGCTGGCTTTGCAATCGCCGCCAACGCAGAGCGCCATCTGAAATCGCCAGCCGCCATGGCGCAACTGTTCGCCGCGGTCCCGGATGCCGTCGCTCGAACGCACGAGATCGCCGCCGCCTGCCGCTTCTCGCTCGACGAACTCGTCTATGAATACCCCGACGAGCCCGTGCCGGCGGGCACCACGCCCGATGAGCATCTGGCGGCGCTGACCTTCGAAGGCGCGCTGGATCGCTATCCAGACGGCGTACCCGACGCCGTTCAGGCAACGCTTGCCCGCGAGCTCGCCCTCGTCGCACAAATGCGATATGCGCCTTACTTCTTGACGGTCCACGACATTGTCCGCTTCGCCCGCTCACAGGGCATCCTGTGTCAGGGTCGCGGGTCGGCTGCCAACTCGGCAGTGTGCTATTGCCTTGGCATCACTGCGGTGAACCCGGTCGAGGTCGATCTCCTGTTCGAACGGTTCATCACGCCTGAGCGACGCGAGCCGCCCGATATCGACGTCGATTTCGAGCACGAACGGCGCGAGGAGGTCATTCAATACATATACGCCCGCTACGGCCGCGACCGGGCCGGGCTTGCCGCAACCGTGATCAGCTACCGCAGCCGCTCTGCCCTGCGCGAAGTCGGCAAGGTCATGGGACTGTCGGAGGATACCGTCACCGCGCTTGCCGGTATGGTGTGGGGCGCGCAATCGAAGGGCGTGCTGCCGGAGCACTACATCCGCGAAGCCGGTCTCGACCCGACCGATCCGCTGCTCGCCGCCACGATCGAACTCGCCGACGAACTGACAGGCTTCCCGCGCCATCTCTCCCAGCACGTCGGCGGCTTCGTCCTGACCCGCCGCCCGCTGATCGAGATCGTGCCCGTTGGCAACGCCGGCATGGAGAACCGCACCTTCATCGAGTGGGACAAGGACGACCTCGCTGCCCTCGGGCTGCTCAAGGTCGACATCCTCGCGCTCGGCATGCTGACTTGCATCCACCGCGCCTTCGATCTCATCGCCTCGGCCTACGGCCGCACCTTGACGCTCGCCACAATCCCGCGTGAGGATGCAACCGTTTACGACATGCTGTGCCGGGCCGACAGCGTCGGCGTGTTCCAGGTCGAGAGTCGGGCGCAGATGAACATGCTGCCGCGGTTGCGCCCGCGCACGTTCTACGATCTCGTGATCGAGGTCGCGATCGTCCGGCCTGGACCGATCCAAGGCGATATGGTCCACCCTTACTTGCGCCGCCGTCAGGGCCTTGAGCCAGAACTCTATCCCGAGCCATCGCCCGAGCACGGTCCACCCAGCGAGTTGCGCGATATCCTCGCCAAAACAAAGGGCGTGCCGCTATTCCAAGAGCAGGCCATGCGCATCGCCATGGTCGCGGCGAAATTCACCGATGCCGAGGTCAACGAACTCCGAAAGTCTATGGCGACATTCCGCAAACGCGGCACCATCGGCCTGCTCGAGGACAAGATGATCACTGCGATGGTCGCGCGCGGCTACGACCCGACGTTCGCCGCCCGCTGCTTCAATCAAATCAAGGGGTTTGGCGAATATGGCTTCCCCGAAAGCCACGCGGCGAGCTTCGCGCTGCTCGTCTACGTGTCGTCATGGCTCAAGTGCCATTATCCGGAGGTGTTCGCCGCCGCCCTGCTCAACTCACAGCCAATGGGGTTTTATGCCCCGGCACAGATCGTACGCGATGCCAGCGAGCACGGCGTCGAGGTGCGCCCCGTCGACGTTGCTCATTCCCGCCTCGACTGCACGCTGGAGCTCGTCGCAGGGGCCACGCGCCGCGCGGTTCGCCTCGGCCTCAACCAAGTCGACGGGCTTGCTGCCAAGGAGGCCGCCAAGCTCGAAGCGCTGCATGACCGCCATGCGCCACCCCGAAACGGCCCTCCGTTCGTCTCGCTCGCCGCATTCCAACGCGACAGTGGCGTACGCCGGGTGACACTCGAAACGCTGGCAGCCGCCGATGCCTTCCGCTCTCTCGGCCTCGACCGCCGCCAAGCGCTGTGGCAGGTCCACGCTCTGACCGATACCGCCGCCTTGCCACTTTTTGCCTGGGGCGAAACGACCGATAGTGGCCCCGAGCCCGACGTAGCCTTGCCGCCGATGCCGCTGTCGGAGCACGTCGTCGCCGATTATCAAACGCTACGCCTGTCGCTCAAAGCTCACCCGCTGAGCTTCCTGCGCTCCCGCCTGTCGTCAGACGGCGGCGGGACAGGCGGGCCACGTACGATCGAGGCGGCTGAACTTCGCGGCTTGCGCGACGGTGCGCGGGTTTCGGTGGCTGGCATCGTGCTGGTTCGCCAGCGGCCGGGCTCGGCCAAAGGCGTCGTGTTCATGACCATCGAAGACGAAACCGGAGTTGCCAACGCCGTGGTCTGGCCAAAGATCCTCGAACGGTACCGCCGGGTCGTCATGGGCGCGCGTCTTATCGTCATCCACGGCCGCATCCAGCGCCACGACACCATCGTCCACGTGGTCTGCGAACGCCTCGAGGACCGAAGCGATTGGCTCGGACTTCTCGCTGACGGTGCCGAAGACATGGCCATCCCGATCGCGCGTGGCGACGAAGTCGTACACGGGTCAGACGGTGTCCGCGACACCCGCCGCACCGCGCCAACTGGAGCTACGACGCCATTACGCCTTCCGCCGCCGCGACCCCGCCCGCTCCATCCGCGCGGCGAACGCGTCATTCCAAAATCCCGCGACTTCCACTGAAAGACAGGCCGTGACAGCGTCAAAGCACACCATCACCATCGTCGGCGCAGGCGTTGTCGGCCTCTGGCAAGCGGTAACTCTGGCGCGCGCTGGTCACCGCGTGCGCGTGATCGAGCGCTCTCCGGCACTCGATCCGTTTCGCGCATCTGCAAGCCGGTATGCTGGCGCGATGATCGCGCCCGATACCGAGGCCGAAGCCGCGCCATACATCGTCCGTGACCTGGGCCGCCAAGCGTACGACATCTGGGCTGCGACCGTACCGGTCAGTCAGCGCGGCAGCCTCGTGGTCACTTCGATCCGGGAACCGGGCGAATTGAAGCGATTTGCGCGCCTGACCGAAGGCCACGTCATGCTCGGCCGAGACGCGGTCGCAGCGCTGGAGCCCGATCTCGCCGGGCGCTTCGAAACCGCGCTTCACTTCCCCGCCGAGGCCCATGTCGCTGCCTTGGACGCCCTGACCGCCCTTCTCGCAGCGGCGCGCGAAGCCGGGGCCACCTTCGATTTCGGCATCGACGCGAACAGCGAGACGACTCAAGGCGACACCAGCCGCAGCGAGGTCGACGCTCCTGATTGGATCATCGATTGCCGAGGGCTCGCAGCCAGCCGCGACCTCCCAACCCTGCGCGGGGTTCGCGGCGAACGGCTGCTGCTCCATGCCGATGGCGTGACATTCACCCGGCCAGTCCGCTATCTCGATCCCCGGACGCCAATTTACGTCGTCCCCTGGCCCGGCCACGTCTACATGGTCGGCGCGACTGTCATTGAAAGCGATGAATCCGGACCGATGTCGGTTCGCTCGGCCGTTGAACTCATGACTTCAGTGTGCGCGCTCCATCCCGGCTTCGCGGAGGCCACGATCATCGACTTTGGAGCTGGCGTTCGTCCGTCGCTGCCCGACAACGTGCCCCGCGCGATCGTCGACAAGAAGCGTCGAACAATTCGCGTCAATGGCGCCTACAGGCATGGCTTCCTGCTCGCCCCGATCTTGGCGCGTTCCGTTTCCCGGATGTTGGATGGCGCGACCGCAGAGCCGCTGGTGGAGGGTGGCCTGTGATCGCTGGCGGCACGATCTTCGGGCCAGCGATCTCACTCAGCGGCAAGGCTCGGCGACACGTCCGGTGCTTGCCCTCGGGCGCGGCGCTCCGCGAGAAGCTTTGCGGCGCCGACAAAATCAGGTTTGCCCGAGCCGAGCAGAGGCACGGCCGGCACCACCAGAACTTCGGCCGGGACCATCAAATCGCTTGCTCCCTTGGCTTTGGCGAACACCTGGAACGCCGCGCGCGTCGCCTTGGAATCGGCCGTGACGAGCACCAGCCGTTCGCCCTTTTTCGCATCGGGCTCCGCTACGACGACGCTCATCGTCGATGGCCACAGGTCGGCCGCGAGTGCTTCGACGGCGGCCAGCGACACCATTTCGCCGCCAACCTTGGCAAAGCGCTTGGCGCGGCCCTTGATCGTGATGAAACCGTTGGCATCGATTACGACGATGTCGCCGGTATCGTGCCATCCGTCGCGGGGACGCTCCAGCACACGCGGCGCCTCGTGGCGATAGTAGCCAAGCATCACATTCGGCCCGCGCACGTGAAGCCGCCCGCCGTCGCTCACGCCAGGGACTGGATCGAGGCGCGTTTCAAGCAGCGGCACCGGCTTACCCACCGTGCCGAGTTTGTTGGCGAACGGCGTGTTGAGCGCCAGCACCGGCGCGCACTCGGTCACGCCATAACCTTCGAGAATGCGGATGCCGAACTTCTCCATGTAGACCGCGCGGGTCCGTTCGCGCACCGGCTCGGCACCGGCCAGCACGTAGCGGACGCGGGCAAAGTCATAAGGGTGCGCCGCGCGCGCGTAGCCATTGAGGAACGTGTCAGTACCAAACAGGATCGTCGCGTTGGTCTGATAGGCGAGCTCCGGCACGATCCGGTAGTGCAGCGGCGTTGGATACAAATGGACCGGCACGCCTTTGAGCGGGCCCATGATAAAGCCCGCTGTGAGCCCGAACGAATGAAACATCGGCAGCGCGTTGAACACCTTATCCTCGGCGCTGACGTCGACGCGGGCCAGCGATTGGTAGGCGTTCGACAGAATGTTGCGGTGGGACAGAACCACGCCCTTCGGCAGCCCCTCAGACCCCGAGGTGAACAATATCACCGCCGCATCATCGGGGTTGCGGGTGACCTGCGGATCGCGGCCCTGCAGCACAGCCGAAACTTTGTCGCTCAAGTTGATGCCGACCCTGATATCGTCAAGATAGATAATCTGCGTCTTCTCGGCCAGCGCTGCGACGAGGTCCCCGAGGCGACCTTTCTCGATAAAAACGCGCGACGTCAGCACGGTTACGACGCCGGCGGCATGGCAGGCGGCCAGAACATTCTTGGCGCCCGCCGTAAAGTTCAGCATCGCGGGAACGCGGCCCGTTGCCTGGAGCGCGTAGAACGTGACGGCGGCCCCCGCCGAGTTCGGCAGCAGGACGCCGACCGCCTCGCCGGCCTTGGTCAGCGGCATGAGTTTGGCACCAAGGGCCTGCGAGCCGAGCACCAGCTGGCGGTACGTCAGCTTGGTGCCAAGCGGGTCTTCGACGATCGGCTGGCCCGTATCATAGAGCCGCCCTGCTTCAACAAGGGCGCTAAACAGCGTACGGTCGGCCGGCGCCGTTTTGACCGCTGCCGCAGCCATGATTTCCTGCAGCGCAACACCTGCTGCAAGCCGGCGTGTCTTGCCGCGTAACGCTGGATCGAGGTTCAGCTTTTCTGGCGGCAGAATTGTCAGGATTGTTTTGGGGAACAACGACTTGGCGATCTGCGTTGGCCGCAGATAGCTCCAACCCTTGGCGCGCTCCGGACCTTCGATGCGAACCGGGACCACGACCGCGTCGGCCTTGTCGGCGATCAGCGCGGTGCCGTCATAAACCTTCATCAAGCTGCCCGTACGCGTCAGGCGACCTTCGGGGAAAATGACCAACTGCTGGCCGCCTTTCACCGCAGCGATCAGTTCGCGCATGCCCATCGGCCGCGTCGGGTCGATCGATTGCCAGTTCACGTGCCGCAGAAACGGTTTGATCCACCATTGCTGCGACATCTGGGTGTCGATGGCATACGTCGTGTGCTCGGGCATCGTCGCGTGCAGGATCGGCGCATCGAGCAAGCTGACGTGATTTGGAGCGATGATGGCGCGCGTGCCGGGGGCCGGGAAATTCTCGAGCCCGCGGACTTCGAGCCGAAGCAACTGGAATACAACCTGCGCAAGCTGTTTTAGGATATCTTTCGGCCACAACGTCCAGACGATCCAGGCCACGGCGAGACTGCCAGCGCCGATGACGACCAAGAACACGGACAGCGGAACGCCTGCAGCCTGCAGCGCGGCGAGTACGAGGCTGGCTGCCGTCATCATCGCCGCCGACACGACGTTACACGCCGCGATCACCCGGGCGCGGCGCTCTTCCGGCGACCACGACTGCACGGCTGCGAACGCTGGCACGATGAACAGGCCACCGCCGACGGCCAACAGTGCGAGACACGCCATGACGGCAAGACCTGAGGTGCTTGCCAGCACGGCCGAGATATCGATCGCCAGCGCGGGCTTGACCATTCCGTTGGTCACCCAGGCAAGACCAAGCGCGCCGGTCGCCATGATCACCGCGCCGAGCGGAACCAGAGCAAGGTTCGGCTTTGCCGAACTCCACATTGCCGCGAGGATCGACCCGACCGCAATCGACACCGTGAACACCAGCAGAGCGGCTGTATAGACGCTCGGCGCTCCGCCAAGCCGGCCCATGACAATCGCCGGCAGCAGCGCCAGCATCACCGCGCCGACGAGCCAGAACCACCCGCTGATGACCGCGCCTTCCATCAAACGGCGGTCGCTGCGCAACTCGCCGATCAGTTGAACGGTCGAAGCCCAGGGATTTCGGTTGACGATAATGTTCGGGTCTGCGGCGCCGGTTCGGGGGATCAAACGCGCCGCCATCCACGATGCCGTCGCCAGCGCCAGAATTACGGCAGCGATTATCGGAACCAGAGCTTGGTTGACCTGGGGTTCGGCCCCGCCGGTCAGGATCAATCCGCCAGCGATGGTGCCGAGCAAAATGGCGAGAAATGTTGCGCCCTCAACCAGTGCGTTACCGGGCGACAGTTCCTGCGTCGACAGATGGGCGGGGAGGACGCCGTATTTGATCGGTCCAAACAGTGCGGCGAGAACACCAAGGCCAGCCAATGACAGGAACAGCACGGGGATCGACTCGAAATAAAATCCGGCTGCAGCCAGCGCGGCAACGCCGATTTCGTAAAACTTGAGCCGCTCGGCGACGACACCCTTGTCGAATTTGTCGGCGATCTCGCCGCCCATTGCGGACAGAATAAAGAACGGTGCAATCAGCGCGACGCCAGCCAGCGTGACAAGCACTTGCCCCGTTTCTTGACCCAGTCGATACAGAATCAGCAGCGACAGCGCGGTCTTGACAAAATTGTCGTTGAGCGCGGCGAAAAACTGGCACCAGAACAGCGGGGCAAAGCGCTTAGAACCGAGCAGTTCGAACATCGTGGCGGACTTTTCTGGTTGGACCCGAGCTCGACACGATTCGGTCACGCGAGACCGTATCGGACGAGCAGTCGCGGGCTTGACGCCTGCGGAGCCTGAGCGAATGAAATACCTTTGGTCTACCACATCATGCTTAATCCATTCCAAATCATCCAACATTTTCCAATCGTTGGCTCATTAGAAGAGGAACACGGCACCATCGGATTGGGACCTTCATGTCGTCTGGAAGCGTGCCGCCGCCATTTTCAAACGCGATTGCGGCAATAGCGTGAATTTTGTTCACCGCGTGATCAGGTGGCCAATATGCCCGGTCGCGCGCGAGCAAGCGGGCGGTAGGAGACCAAAATGGACCCACGATGTCGGTGTCGGTGCGATCAAAGCTGTCGCCACTTCAGAGCGCCGCAACCGGCGATCAACCGCCCTGCCGCGGGCTGACGATTTCGACCCGGTCGCCGTCTGATAGTGCGACTATCGCGCGACCGGCCGCCGGGATGAATGTCCCATTGACGGCTGTGGCGATGGTAGCTGCCCCGTGGCCGAGTTCGGCAACGAGTTCGGCGAGGGTTTGCACTGTAACCCGCATCGAGTCGCCGTTGACGTTCAGTGTGATGGCCGTCGCGGCTTCCATACTGTCAGCATCCAAATACCGAGCGCCGTCCGCCAAGCGTGCGTCTGGCTTGATCGGGTCTGCCTCCGTGCGTGTGCCTCACCCGCGTGGCGCGGCTCCCGATTGTGTCGCGGCTGGCTGGCTCTTGGGCTGGCTGACGCCCGTTGGCATCGGCGTGGCGGCCGCGCCTGGAACACCATCGGCAGATGGCATCATCGGCTTGCCGACAATCGTCACAATGAGTTCGTCGCCGCGCAACAGCTTCGCCGCCACGCGTTTGACGTCGGCCATCGTGATCGCGTCGATCTGCGCGTTCCGGGTTGCGATATAGTCCTTGTCGAAGCCCTCGACGAGCAGACCGAGAAGCTGAGATGAAATTTTCGCATTGGTGTCGAACCGCAGCGCATAGGAACCCGTCAAGTAATTCTTGGCGTTCGCCAGTTCCGTTTCGGTTGGCCCGTTGTCCGCCATCCGCTTCAATTCGGATTTGATCACGTCGAGCGACCGGCCCATTTCCTCGTTCTTCGTGGCAACACCACCGGCAAAGACCGACGCGTTTTGATACGGCTGGATGTAGCTATAGACCGAATACGCGAGACCGCGTTTCTCGCGCACCTCTTCCATTAGCCGCGAGGCAAAACCGCCGCCGCCCAGTATTTGGTTCATGACGAACGCCGGCATGAAGTCGGGATCTTTCCGCGCCATGGCCGGCAATCCAAAGAACGCGACAGACTGCGGCACGTTCATTTCGACGACCTTCTGGATCGCACCTTTCGGCGCGGTTTTGGGCACGTCGATCAGGTCGGCCTTGGCCGGCAGGTCGCCGAACACGGCGTCGAGCAACGTAGCCAATTCGGTGGCGTCGATGTCGCCAACGGCCACGACCTTAAGATTGCTCTTGGCAAAAATTCGGCGACGGTAGCCTTCGAGGTCGTCGCGGCCGATCGCCGTCAGGCTTTCTTTCGTGCCCTCCGAGGGACGCGCATAAGGATGGCCAGCAAACGCATGGGCAAACCATTCCCGGCCGGCAACCTTTTCGGGATCACGCGCAGAATAGACCAGAGATGCGAGCAATTGGTTTCGAATACGATCGGCAGCGTCGGTGTCGAAGCGCGGCTTCGTCACGGCAAGCTTGAGTAGATCGCGGGCCTTGTCGCGGTTGACGGTCAGTGTCTGGAAGTTGCCGTAAAACGTGTCCTTGTCGTCCTCGAAGCTCATTCGCATGGCGAGCTCTTCCATGCGCTCCTGGAATTGTGCCGAAGTCAGGTCGCCAGCGCCTTCGTCGAGCATTGCCGACATGAAATTGGCAACGCCTTCCTTGCCGACCGGATCCTGAGCGCTGCCGCCGGTGAACGCAAACTTCAGCGCCATCATCGGCACGGACCGTTCCGTCACGAGCCAAGCTTCGATGCCACCAGGGGTCTTCACGGTCTCGATCTTCATGGCGGCGGCATGGCTCGTTGTGAGGGTCAAAGCGGCGAGAGCTAGGGTCGCTGCGCGGGCAAAGAAAGCCCGGCCAGCAAATCGAAACTGGGTGATGATGGAACCTATCAGGTTAGTGGCCATGTTCGATATCCTTACCGGGCCACAGCCGCGGGTGGGACAGACCCGGCCGTCGGCTTGCCAGACGTCGCGGCAGCTGGTCCGGCCTCAGCGCGAGGTCCGGCAGCTGCGGGTAGCAGGAGGTGACCGGTGACGGAATTGCGGACCTCGAGGTGGGCCTGAGCGGCCGCCTTGACATCAGCAGCTGTCACTCGCGCAATCCGATCTGGCCAAGCGTCGACGTCGGCGAGGGTCCGCCCGACGACGAGGTTCCAACCGTAACGGCGCGCCAATGTCGATTGGTTGTCGCTCTCGTAGATATAGGCCGCGACCATCATATTCTTGGCCCGCGCGAGTTCGGCTTCGGTGACGCCCGTCTCCTTGACCTCGGCAATCACGGCGTCGATGGCAGCTTCGGTCTCGGCAATCGACTTTCCGTCGGCGGCGACCGCGTAGAGCCCAAGCGACCCATAGTCGAGGCCACCGCCAGAATAGTAGCCACCGGCGCTGGACGCGACCTTCTGGTCGACGACGAGCGCGCGGTAGAGACGGCTGGTCGAACCCTCACCTAGAATTTTCATCAAGAGGTCCAATGCCTCGCCTTCACCCGCTTTGGCGGTGACGTACGACGGCACCTTATACGCCCGGGACACGGACGGCTTACCGGCCCGGGCATCCTCGAGCGTCAGACGGCGAGGGGACCGGTGCGGCGGCTCCATAGCCCGTTGGCGGGGAGATCCGACCGCCGGGTTCGACGGGATCTTGCCGTAGGTCGACTCGGCGAGGCGCTTCACGTCGTCGACCGTGACGTCGCCGGCCACCACGAGGATCGCGTTGTTTGGCGCGTAATACCTCTTGTAGAACGCCATTGCGTCCGACGGCGACAATTTGGCGATCTCGTGCTCCCAACCGATCACCGGGATCTGGTAGGGATGGGACATATAAAGTGCCGCGCCCATCTGCTCCTGCAGAATCGCGCTCGGGCTATTCTCGACGCGAGAGCGACGCTCCTCTAGGATCACGTCGCGTTCGGTCAGCACCTCTTTTTCGGTGAGCTTGAGGTTGACCATGCGGTCCGCCTCCATCCCCATGACGGTCGCGAGGCGGTCCTTCGCGATGCGCTGAAAGTAGGCCGTGGCATCGTGGCCGGTGAACGCGTTGTCCTGACCGCCAAGGCGCGACACGATTTTCGAGAATTCCCCCATCGGAATCTTGTCGGTCGACTTGAACATCAGGTGTTCGAGAAAGTGCGCGATGCCGGAGACGCCGTGCGGCTCGTCGGCTGCACCGACCCGGTACCAGACCATGTGTGTCACGACTGGAGCGCGCGAATCGGGGATCACGACGACTTGCAAACCGTTGTCGAGCTTGAACTCGGTCGCCTTCGAGGCGGGCTTGGCGGCGAGCGTTTGTGTCAGGGCGAGCATGAGGGTCACGAGCAGGGTTAACGAGGCGAGGGCTACAACGGCGGGGCGAACGCGTGCGCCGCCAGGAGAGTGTCGGGCCATTGGCAAAGAGTTCCAGTTTCGTTGCAGCTGAATTGCGCTGATGTTGGTGGCGGTGGCACGGAAGTCAAATGACAAGGTGGATAGGCGCGCGCAGGGGCTGCCGCCACTCGCGCGCATCGCCAGCCTACGCGCAACGGGCGACCGACGGAGAGCAGCTCGAGGTCAGCCGCTTCGGCTTACCGGCTTGCGGGTTACCAAGCCAGGACCGGCATCGCCGCCAGTGCCGGGACGGGATGGGCCGCGAACAGGCCCGCGAGCTTGCCTGGCACGATCGCGTCTGTGTCCATGACGTCGTGGCGGTGAATGCCAGACGCTATGAAGATGGCGTCGATACCCATGCCCTCGGCCGATTTGAGATCGGTGCGAACGGCGTCGCCGATGCCGAGAAGCCTTTCTTTCGGAGGCTTTCCGCCACGCAACCGTTCCACGGCGACCAGCGCCGCGCCGTAAGCAGACGGATGCGGCTTGCCAGCCCAAAACACCGGTCCACCCATGGCCTGGTAGACCTCCGCGATGGTCCCAGCGCACAGATAGAGCCGCCCGCCGACATCAACCACCAGATCGGGGTTCGCGCACACGAACGGCAAAGACCGCGCCATCGCGCGTCCCAGCAGCGGCCGGTAGCTGTCGACCGTATCGTTGACGTCGTCGATGAGCCCTGAGCACAGGATGGCATCGGCATCCTCGAACGAGGGTGCGATGCGGTCGGCTACGGCGGCAAACAGGGCGCTATCGCGATCCGCCGGCCCGACACAGTGGAGCGCTTGGTAGCCGCGCTCAGCGACATGGCCGAGCGCGACATCGCCGGACGATACGATGTCGTCGTAGGCGTCACGGGGGACATTGCGGCTGACGAGCATCCGCGCGACCTCGCCCTTGGGCACCGGCGCATTGGACACCAGGATCACGGTCCCGCCGCCACTGCGGAACCTGACCAACGCCTCGCAGGCCAAGGGGTAGGCATTGACGCCGTCGTGAACCACGCCCCAAACGTCGCAGAAAATCGCGTCATATTGGGACAGCAAGGCCCCGGCACTGGTCACGACCGGCGGGGCTGCAACGGCGGGACGGGACGACGGCGGCATATGGGCCTCGCTGGCTTTGACGGGTGCTGGAGACGGGCGCCTGCTGTTCCAGGCGCCGCGCACTTGCAGCTCGCTGGCACCCTTAGTCGGCAGCCCGAGCAACCGCGCGCCGCATAGTGCCGCGCCTCTCCGCTTGCTGAACCATCAACCACGCTCCGGGCGCCTGTAATTGAGGTGCCGACCCATCTGCCCTGCTCGAATAACAGCCGCGTTTGCGGTTAACATCAGGCCTGCGCACAAGGTTGCTACGCATTTGTATTATGTGGATAATTTTATGTTTCTAAACCGTTTGTTGACGATTGCGATGCAGTCTCCAAACTCCGGTAATCAATCTCTTGTGCCGTGCACAACGGCATAGTGTTGAAGACCGACTCGGCCGCCCCCCGTATCTGAGCCGCGAGCGGTATGCAATCGAACCCCGTCCCTACCGCCGCACCCACGGCCGAGCCGTCGCGTGCCCGTAAAGGGCGCCGCGCTGCCGAGCTCAAGGCCGTGCGTGGACGGCTGCAGTCGGGAAGCGGCATCGAGCCCGAGTTCGAGCACGAACTGATGGCGATTTTCGCCCGCAACGAGCTCAAGGCCGCCGTTACGATGCCAGTGCTCGCGGTCATTTTTTCGCTGGCCAGCACGTTTTGGGCCTCCAAACACCAAGCTCTGCTGTGGCTCACTCTGGTGATCGTCAGCAAGGCACTGTTGCTGTGGCAGTGCGGACGGTACCTCGCCGATGCCGAAGCCCATAAAAACATCGAGCGTTGGCGTCGCGTGTTCGTCAGCGCCGAGATCCTGACGGGTGTCTGCTGGGCCGGGTTCGTTCTCGTCGGCATGGACATCGCGATGTTCGCGAACTGGTTCGATGCGCCGCCCCAACCAAGCATCAGCCCGACTGCCTTGTTCACCGCCAGCGTTTTCGTCTTCGCGGCATTGATCGTCGTCATCTCGGTCCGGATGACGTTTGCCGCAACGATCCCCAGTGTCCTTTATGCCGGCACCTTGCCGATGACACTCGCGGTCGTCGTCCGTCTCGTGGTGGTTGGCGACCCCTTCTTGAACGCGTTGGCAGCGATGGCCGTCGGCGTGCACTTATACTTTATCTGGCTGGTACAGGGCCTCTATTCGACGGCGCTCGAGCGGCTCAAGTTCCGCGCCCAGAAAGATATCTTGATTGCGGCACTGGAAGAGGAAAAAGCCATTTCCGACGAGGCCCGCCGCCGCGCCGAGGCCGCCAACAACTCGAAATCGCGCTTCCTCGCGACCATGAGCCACGAGTTGCGCACGCCCCTCAACGCCATCATGGGCTTCTCGGAGGTCATGAAGGCCGAGGTCATGGGCCCGCTCGGCACCCCGGTCTACAAGGAATATTCCGGCAATATCCACGACAGCGGCCGCCACCTCCTGAACTTGATCAATGAAATTCTCGACCTGTCACGCATCGAGGCTGGCCGTTATCAATTGACCGAGGAGCGTCTTCGGCTGACCGACGTCGTCGACGACTGCCACCGCCTGTTGAAACTCAGGGCGGAAGCAAAGGGTCTGACCCTGACGCTGGATTTGGCCGACGATCTGCCGCCGGTCTGGGCCGATCAGCGCGCCTTGCGCCAGATCTGCCTCAACCTGATGTCGAACGCGCTGAAGTTCACGCCCAAAGGCGGAACCATCACCGTCACGATTACGAACGCGCCCGGCGGCGGGCAGATGTTGTCGGTGCGCGACACCGGCCCCGGCATCCCGGCCGACGAAATACCGAAGGTGATGCAGCCGTTCGGCCAGGGCTCGCTTGCCCACCAGACGGCCGAAGGCGGCACCGGTCTTGGCCTTTCGATCGTGACGAGCCTCGTCGAGTTGCATGACGGCAAGTTCGAGCTGCGGAGCGAGTTGCGCCGCGGTACGGAAGCCATCGTCATCCTGCCGCAGCGCCGCGTGCTGGCGGCCGCCCCACCCCTGCAACCGCTTGGCGCCGAGCGGCACCGTCTGAACCCGGAACTCCGCGCTCGCATCCAGCGTCCGCCGATGGCCGCACCGAACGCCAAGACCGTTGCATCTCACCCCCAACCCGCATCGCAGTCGGCGAAGGCCCCACTACAACCGGCGCATGCAGCGCATCCAGCGTCGCCGCCCTCGCCGCCCTCGCCGGAGCGAAAACCGGCTCCGCGGCGGGCACGCCTGCGCGAAGTGCTTCGCGCCTGATCGTGCTGATCAGCTCCCTTGAGGAACACACGGCGACCCGGCCTTCCCCAGCGAACCGGCGCACGTTATGACCCGGTGGACGCTTGCCCGCACCTTTGGGAGTTCGCTTGGAAACGCCGTGCATCAACATTTGCGAAATCGACCGCGCCGCAGGCATCTGCATCGGTTGCGGCCGCACTGGCGACGAGATCTCCAGTTGGATCCGCCTGACGCCAGAGCAGCGCCAACAGGTGATGGACACGTTAGCGGCCCGGCTCGACAAACTGCCACCGCGATTAAGCCCAAGACGTTCCCAGCTCTGAGTGATCAATAGCCGGGCAAAGTCGTCGGGCCGTAAAGCCTGCACACCCCCGCGTCGTATCGACAATGGCATGGAGACGATCAGATGGACGATAATGGCCACTGGGTCCTGATCGGAGCTTGGACCGTCCTCGTCCTGCTGCTGCTACCCAAACTGGTCCTCGACTACCGAGGCCGGATGACCGACGCGATGTCCCACATCGCGGTGTGGGGACTAATCTTCATGGCGGCGGTCTCGATTTACGCATTCCGCGACGAAATCAAGGGCTTTGCCGGGCGCGTCAGCGGCGAATTCTCGCCATACGGTACGACCGAAGTCTCCGGGATCGAGGGCGAGCGAACCGTTCGCATTCGCCGTTCGGCGCGCGGCGCATTCTTTGCCCGCGCGGACGTCAACGGGGCGGCCATGCCCATGCTGGTCGATACCGGCGCAAGCTCAATCGTGCTCAAATCGAGCGACGCAGAAAAGGCTGGCATCGATCTCAAATCGCTGTCGTTCACGATCCCCGTCGACACCGCCAACGGCCGGACGTTTTGCGCCGCCGTGCGTTTGAAATCGATTTCGGTTGGCGGCATCAGTTTCGACCGGGTCGATGCGCTCGTTGCGATGCCCGGCAACGTTAAGGAAAGCCTTCTCGGTATGACTTTCTTAAGCCGATTGCGGTCCTATGACGTCTCCGGTGATTTTATGACGTTCCGAAGCTGACCGGAGCACATAACCCAAGCATGGCGTCAGTATGCGCAATCCCGACGACGAAGAGCCCAGCCTGTTTCTGGAACTCGGCATGTGGCTTTGTGGGGCTGCGGCTGTCGTCGCGTTGTACATGAATTATGACCTTGTCCGTCATAACCTTTCGGCGATGATGATCGCTGGCCTGGAGCGTGTGCTGCCGCCGGTCCCCGCCGGACAGCGACCGGCAGTCAAACCGACTATGGCTGACATCGACCCGCCAGCGAACGATCGTAGCGGCACGGTTTTTGAACTGCGCGCCGACAGACGCGGCCACTATCAGGCCGACGTCGAGATCAATGGCCGTCGTATCGGCGCGCTGGTCGACACCGGGGCCTCGCTCGTAGTGCTGACCTACGAGGACGCGCAACGCCTCGGCATATTTCTGCGCGACCGCGATTTCACCATGCGGACCAATACGGCGAACGGCATCGCCCGAGCCGCGCCTATCATGCTCGACCGCGTCGAAATCGGACCCATCCAGGTCCGCAATGTTCAGGCCTCCGTTTCTGAACCCGGCCGCCTCGGCACCAATCTACTCGGCATGACATTCCTGTCGCGGATCAAAAAGTTCGAAAGTGGGGCCGGCCGCCTGGTGCTCCACGATTGAAATGCTCCACGACTGAACCGCACCGGTAGAGAGTGCGAATTTATCTGACCACCCGCACTACATGCGTTAGATACGCGCCGTCTGTCACACGGGAGCCACTTTCAGTGCTTCCAACGGCGTAATCTGACGCGTTATCGACACTCCGCCCGCTGCTGCAGCTGGCGGTTTCCCATCGCCCCACGGAGAGCCGCTGATGTTGCCGACCCCGCGCGCAGACCTCAAGCCGAACACGGCCGATTTCGAGCGCTTGCCGCTGGTCAAGCCGACGGGGTTTCGTGAATACGACGCGCGCTGGCTGTTCCCTCAGGAGATCAATCTCCAGGGTCTGAATTGCATCGGGCTGGGCATGGCGACCCTGTTCGACGAACGCGACGTGCCAAAGCGCATCGTCGTCGGCCATGATTTCCGCTGGTATTCGGCAAGCGTGAAACAGGCGCTTGTCAACGGTCTGATCATGGGCGGCTTCGAGGTCCACGATATCGGGCTTGCATTGTCGCCGATGGCTTATTTCGCTCAGTTCGCGCTCGATGTGCCCGGCGTCGCGATGGTCACCGCCAGCCATAACGACAATGGCTGGACCGGCATCAAGATGGGAATGAACCGCCCGCTGACGTTCGGCCCCGACGAGATGTCCCGGCTCAAAGACATCGTGCTGGCTGGCGCATGGAAGACGCATCCCGGCGCTGGCAAATACATCTACGTCGAGAATTTCGCCGACCGCTACATCAATGCCTTGTCCGACCGCGCGCCGCTCAAGCGCAAGCTCAAGGTCGTCTGCGCCTGCGGCAACGGCACGGCCGGCGCGTTCGCACCGCAAATATTGGCCGCTGTTGGCTGTGAGGTCGTACCGCTCGATGTCGAACTCGACCATTCGTTCCCGCGCTACAATCCCAATCCCGAAGACATGAAAATGCTGCATGCGATTTCGGAGGCCGTGCTCGCGAGCAAGGCCGACGTCGGCCTTGGCTTCGACGGCGATGGCGATCGCTGCGGCGTTGTCGACAACGAAGGCCATGAGATCTTTGCCGACAAAGTCGGCGTCATGCTGGCCCGCGACCTTTCGGCGATCCACAAAAATGCAATCTTCGTCGCTGACGTAAAATCGACCGGACTGTTCGTCACCGATCCCGTGTTGAAGGCGCAAGGCGCAAAAGCGGTCTACTGGAAGACCGGCCACTCGTACATGAAGCGCTACACCCACGAGATCAAAGCCCTCGTTGGCTTCGAGAAGTCCGGCCACTTCTTCTTCCAACCGCCGCTCGGCCGCGGCTATGACGACGGCATCGTCGCCGCCCTCGCCGTGCTCGATATGCTCGACCGTGCGCCGGACAAGTCGATGGCCGACCTCAAGAACGCTCTGCCCAAGACGTGGAGTTCCCCCACCATGTCGCCCCACTGCGGCGACGAGGTGAAGTACGGCATCGTCGACAAAGTGGTGGCCGATTACACGGCGCGCTTTGAAACCGGGACGACCGTTGCCGGGCAGAAGATCATCGACGTCGTCACCGTCAACGGCATTCGCCTGATGCTGGAGGACGGCACGTGGGGCCTCGTCCGCGCTTCGTCGAACAAACCGGAACTGGTCGTCGTGGTGGAAAGCCCGGTATCGGAGGCCAACATGCGCGCGATCTTCGCAGACATCGACGCCACGCTCGCCAGATTCCCCGAGGTCGGCGCTTACAATCAAAAGATCTGAGCCCGGGCTCGCCGCGCCACTCAGCGTCTATTCATACCGTACCCGATAGCTCGTCAGAAAAGCTTCGGGACAGAAATTCATGCAGGACAGCCAAAGCACCGGGCCGGCGAACTTCCACGCGACCGTTGCGGCAGCGAACGGCTGCGATCGGCTGCCCAGCGCGTTCCGCCGGTCCTGCGTCGGTGTTGCGCTCGTCATCCTCGCAGTGGCAGCGATCCAGCGGTTCGACCTGTCACTGCGCTATTTCCTCACTTGGCAGTACTACCAAGTGCAGGATCTGCCGGTGATGTTGCCGTTGGCGGCAGTCCTCGGCATCATCGCGTGGCTGGGGCTGCCAGCACTCGCTGGCCGGGCGAGCGAACGGCTTTTCGTTTCAACGCCGGTCGTATACGCGGCCATCATCATTGCAGCCGCCACAACTGTCGTCATCGGCACCCACATCGTCGCGTTCGACTTCGCTTTCTCCCGCGACGAGATCATGGCGCTGTTCGACGCCTCGCTCGTCGCCAACGGGCAATTGCTCGGCCCCGTCGCGCCCGAGTGGCGGCCGTTCGTGCCATCGCTGCAACCGGTGTTCCGCCTGCCCGTGCCCGACCATGCCGGTTGGGCCTCGACCTACTTGCCGGGCAACGCCATCATCCGCGGCGTGCTTGGCCTGGTTCTCGACCGGGCGTTCGTCAACGCCACGCTGCTTGTCGTTGCGTTGGTCGCCCTGATCGCGATCGCACGCCGACTGTTTCCCGACCGGCCGGACGCGTGGCTGATCGCGCTGGTGCTCGCCGCCACCTCCTCGCAGACGCTGTTCATGTCGATGACGCCCTACGCGATGAGCGCGCATTTGGCGCTGAACCTCGTGTGGCTGTGGCTGTTCCTGCGCAACACCGTCGCGTCCCACGCTGGCGCCATCGCGGTCGGCTTTCTCGCGACGGGGCTGCATCAGCTGGTGTTCCATCCGTTGTTCGTGGCGCCGTTCCTGCTGCAAGTGCTGCTCGACCGTAGATGGACACTGGCTGCGGTCTACGCGGTGGCGTACGCCGCGATCGGATTGTTCTGGATTCTCTACTGGCAGTTGCTCCTGTCCGGCACAGGCACCGCGGCTCCCGAAGCGGCGAGCGCGATGGGCGTGTCGTATTTTCTCAGCCGCGTGAGCGGGCTGTTCGCCAATTTCTACCCGTCGGCCTACGAGACGATGGTGCAGAACCTGTTCCGCTTTGCCGCCTGGCAGAACCCGCTGATGCTGGTGCTGATCGGCCCCGGCATGGTCATGGCGTGGCGCGCGGGCGGGATCCAACGCTCGCTTGCTGCCAGCATCGTGGTGACACTGCTCGCCATGCTGCTGCTGCTGCCGTACCAGGATTACGGATGGGGTTATCGCTATGCGCACGGCCTGATGGGCAGCGCGGCGCTCGTCGCCACGCTCGGCTGGGTTGGCATGACCGCGAATTTGAAAGCCGGGCAACGGCGCGCAGCGTATGGCCTTGCCGGCGTCGCGACGGCCGCTGCCGTGCTCGTGCTAGTCCCCCTCCACGGCCTGATGATGCGCGGCATGTATGAGCCGTACGTGCGCGCCGATGCCGCCATCCGCGCTAAACCTGCGGGCGCCGTCGTGATCGAGACCATCGCCATCCATTACGGGGACGACCTCGTCCGCAACGACCACGCGCTGACCAACCGCCCGCTCGTTTTCGACATTGGCGAACTGTCCGACGACCTTGCGCGCGAACTGTGCCGCCGCATGGATGTCGCGATGTTCACCGGCGCGGAGGCCACACGTCTTGGCGTCCCATCCGCCGACCCCAAGGCCCACGCCGACAACGTTCGCATCGCCAAACTGCGCGCGTTTATCGAAAGCGCGGAGTGTAAGGGGCTCAAGCGAAGCTGATGCGGCCTGCAGCCTAGGTGGATCGTCGACCGTTCGAGGGACACGTCAGAGCCGACAATTCAAGCTGCCCCGAATTGAATTGGCTTACCGCTTACAAAAGTTCAGGACAGAAGGGCGTGCAATGCACGTCCAATATCGTCGGCCGTGAAAGGTTTTCTCAGTACGGGCCGACGGGCGAAACGTTCGGGCAACACCGTAGCGCCGTCATACCCAGTGGTAAACACGAAGGGGATTTTGCGGTCCTGCAAAACGGTAGCCGCATCCCACGACATTTCGCCGTCGAGATTGATGTCGAGCATCGCCGCATCTAACGCCACTTCCTTCGCGAGCTTTATCGCCTCTGCCAGCCGCGCAGCGGGGCCGACGACCTCCCATCCCAAATCGGCGATCACGTCCTCCATCAACATCGCCACCAAAGCCGAATCCTCGACGATCAATATTCGTCGATTGGGGGCAACGGGCCTTACGGAAACTTTCGGAGGTTCGGGCTGGACGACCACCGGGATGCTCGGAGCGCTTCCCGTCGTCACAGCGGAGACGGGCATTGTGATCGAGCAGGTCACTCCGCTCGGTATAAAGGCAAGGCTTGAACTCCCACCGGTCTCCATGGCCAGCGCGCGCTCGATCAGCGTCGATCCGAAGCCGCGCCGTTCTGGCATGTGAACTAGAGGGCCGCCGCTCTCTTTCCACACGAGATCGAGCCCGTCCTTGGCGTCGAACCGCCAAATGATGTCAACGCGACCGGTATCGACCGACAAAGCTCCAAATTTTGCAGCGTTTGTCGTCAGTTCATGAATTGCGAGAGACAGAGCGAGAGCCGACTTCGGGATCAGCGACAGCTCAGGACCGCTCAAACCAAAATTCGAATGCTCTGCCTTATAGGCATCGAGTTCTTCGCGGATCAGCGCGCTGAGCGACACGCCTTCCCAGCGGCTCTGTGTCAGCAGGCAATGCGCGCGCGACATCGAACGTATCCGACTTTCAAGCCCTTGGGTGAACTCTGGCAGCGACGTGGCGCTTCGGCTGGTCTGCGAGATCAACGCTTGGATGCTGGCCAACGTATTTTTGACCCGGTGGTCAAGCTCCGCCATCAGCAGCTGCTCCTGCTGCCATGCCCGCAACCGTTCACGTGCGGCTGCATCGATCCGCCGAAGCACGATCTCGAGCAACGACACCCGCAAATCGGATGCAGCGTCGTTTTCGGATAATGACCAAGGTTTCGACCGGCCGCGCACTGTCTCCGCCCAGGCTTCGAAAGACTTGCGCGGGGTCAGTCGAAGTCCGTTAGGGCCGACTTCGACCGGTTTGCGCGGGTCCCCGCCCCAACGGACCGTCTGGACGACCTCGGGCCTGAACCACATCACGAAATCACGCGGCTCCCGCGATACCGATACCGCGAGAAGCCCGGATGCAACGTCGGCATAGGCCGTCGCTGGCGGGTAATTCTCACCCAGCCGATCGGTGGCATACACGCCCTCAAAATCGCGCATGCTCTTGGTCAGCCAGTCGGTCAGCGCACCGATTTGCTCATCATCGGGCGTTGTCCCGAAAGCAGTAACTCGGTTGTTTACGCGGATCGCGACACCGCCACGTGTTTGCCCAACGCGCATCGCCAAGCCATCCGCCGCGATATAGTCGAGCAACTGTTGCTGCTGCGCGACCAGCCCTTCGCCAAAATCGTCGTCTTGAGCGAGCGCTTGCATCATTTTGGACAGCGCGTCGCGCGACTGAAGCCGCGCGCTCAGTTGTTCGGCGCGCAACCGCACTTCGAGCTGGAGCGAAAACATCGACCCGAACAGTTCGCAAACCGCACGCAGGTGCCGCGGAAGCCGCCGCGGTGTTTGATGGTGGCAAGCAATCAGCCCCCACAGCTTGCCGTCGCAAATGATCGAGATCGACATCGAGGCGTCAACGCCCATGTTCCGCAGATATTCGCGGTGGATCGGCGACACGTCGCGCAAAATTGCATAACTCATGTCGAGCGCCCTCCCGCTGCGCGGGTTGAACGGGGGCAAGAGCGGCGCGGGCGTTTAATCAACCTCGGTGATCAAGCGCAGCCAACTCGTCAGATAAAGCGCGCGTGCCTGCTTGGGAATGTCCGACGCCGGATAGTGAAGATCGAGAAATGGACTGAGATCGTCGCGCCGCGTTTCCGCAAAGACCCAGCCCGACTCGTCGGCCGCGAAGCGATAGACCATCACGCGGTCATAGCCCGCGACCGATCGCACCCGCTCGGCGGCAAGTTGGCAGTAGGCCTGGAGATCGCGGGCATCGCCCAGCCCGTCGAACATGTCCTGCAGGCAGGCGAGTGGGTCGACCGAATGGCGATTGGTCAAATCGGCAGCCTCCGCCTCGATGACCAACGCGCCATTGCTGAGGTGCACGCTGACATCGATCGGTCGATCGGTTTTGATCCGCATCAACGGATCGAGCATATGGCGCGGGCGGGTGAGGCTGGAATTGCGCAGTACGTCTCGAAGCCGTTCGACCTGTTCGGTCGTGAACAGCGATGTAAGGCCTCGGCCGTTTAGCGCTGCCGCATCTTTGCCAAGCAGGCCGAGCGTATCGCCCGCGACCTGCTCGATCAGCATCGTTGTCGGCTCAACAACGAGCATCGCGCCGTGTGGCAGGATCGCTCCTGGAATATGGATCTGCTCGCGATCGCAGTTGGTTAGATCTATGGCGGCGTCGGGTAAGTCACTCATGCCCTGCCATCCAATCTTCATAAGCGGTGAACATCGCCATCGCGCTTCTGGCTGCTCGGCTACGAGAGTCGGCGTCAGGTAGTTTTGCCTCGATGCCGACAGCGAACGCTTTCCACTCGTTTTCATTCGTACCGGTCAGGAAGTGGACCGGAAGCATACTACCATCGGTCTCGCGACCGGCGATGGCCCGCGCCATGACCTTCCCGCCTAGCGAAGCTCCCAGCAAAACATAGCAGGCGCCGATCTGTTCGGCGTGCCCATCCGCGATCACCACAGGTGCACAACGGGGCAAATCCGAAATAGCGGCGGCGGTCATACCCAATTCGGCCAGATCCTGGGCCAAGCAGTCGGTCAGTTCGCCAGCGTGGCCGACGTCGGGTTGGACCATTGCATAGAAACCATACGAGCGCGCGAGCACGCGACGGTACTCGTCCCGCCCGATCGTGCCCGCCGCAAGGCGCGCGAGCGCTGGATGGTCATGCATTCGCTCATGAATGTCGTGGGTGGCCGTCCGCAGGGCCGCCCGGGCGCTCGACACGTCCACTTTTTTCACCAGACGCCGCGCCATGACGCCCTTAAGCTTGCCGTGCCCACCCGCCATTGCGTTCAGCAGATGCACGAATTTTTCGGTGTGGAGTGATCGGATCGGAATCAATCTGCTCTTCTACACTTCGCAATACCTTAAAATTGCTAGAACATCTTTGAAAACTTGCCTAGCGCGAATGTCGTCAAAGACGGCTAATCAGCATTATGGATTTGCAGCCGATTTCACCGCCACATTTCCCGGGGGGAAACTGCTGGTAGCAGGCTTGCCAATATAATTTCACCTCGTCGACCTGTGGGCCGAGGCTGCCTCATAAAACCGACCGGCCCGTTACCGCGCTAGTGTCCGAACCGGCGGTGGTGCGGCCATCGGCGCATTGCCCTCGGCCGCCCCATTGATGGCTCCTGGCGTTGCCGACGCTCCGCTTGATCCGACGGATGATTTGATCTTGGCGAACGCTGCGCCGAGCGCCCATTCGGCGAGATGAGCGAGGCTGTCGAGCCCCTGGCGCACGACACCGCCGGACACGGCATCCTCGGCGGCATAGAGCAACACGTCGTTGCTGGCGCCAGCCGTACTCGTGACCCGCAATATGGCGACCTGTTCCCCTGCCTTGATCGGCGGCTTGAGCGGACCTTGGTAGATGATTTCACCCTTCAGCTTCTGGCTCGCGGGAAATTTCGCCAGCACGACGGCAACGTCGCCCTTACCGCGCAAGCCGACATATAGTTTGTCGCCCCCCCAGACGCGGGCGTGTCCGACGATCTCCCCGGCATCGAACAATTTTGCTTCCGTGAAGTTGCGGAACCCCCACTCGAGGATGCGGCGGGCCTCGTCGCGGCGGTCGTTTTCCGTTGGGAGACCCATAACGACTGCGATCAGCCGCCGGCCATCCTGCACCGCAGACCCGACCAGCCCATAACCCGCTTCGTTCAAATGCCCGGTCTTCATCCCGTCGGCGCCGATGCCCATGGACAATAGCGGATTGCGATTGAAGAACTTGTGCTTCAGCCAATTGAACTCCCGCTGCGCGAACCGTGGATAATGCTCGGGATATTCTTTGATCAAAAACCGAGCGAGGTCAGCCAACTCGCGCGCCGAAATGCGCTGTTCGGGATGGCTCAGGCCGGTCGCATTACGGAACTGGGCAGTCTTGAGGCCAATGCGGCGCGCTTCGTCCGTCATCAGCTTGGCCGCGAATGCGCCTTCGGTTCCGCCGAGGCCCTCGGCCAACGCAATCGCGGCGTCGTTGCCCGATTGCACGACCACGCCTTGTAGCAGCTGTTCGATCGACACCCGCGTGTTGATCGGGATCATCATCGCCGAAGTCCGAGACGGCGCGCCGCCACGTCGCCACGCGTTCTCACTGACGAGGAACGTGTCGTCGAGCTTGATCTGGCCGGCCTTCAACGCCTTGAACACGACCGCCAATGTCATCAGCTTGTTCATGCTGGCCGGAGGGGCCAATTCGTCGGCCTTGAACTGATACATCACGGCGCCGGACTGCGCTTCCATCAGCACAGCGTGGCGGGCCTTTGTGACGAACTCGTTGGACGATTGCTGGCCTTGTGCGGCAGTTGGAGACGGCTGCACCACCAAAGCCGCACCAGCGGCAAGTCCCGCCAATACCGCTGCAGCAGCCGCTGAGCGGACGCACGATAAGCCCTCGGCACGATAGTCGACGCGACACCGAGCGACCCGAGCGGAAACTCCGGTGAAACGGGCAGATATGCGGCGGCTTTGGACCAACAAATTGGCCATCATGACTACCCCGGCCATTTTGAAAACCTGCGGCTCGACCCGGCTCAATCGACGCACAACGATCCATGAACTTCATGGCGAATATCTGGTGACCCGAGATCGCCTGTCAACGGCACCACGGCGTCTATACTCGTCCCAAATATCGGGCCAAATACCGGGCCGACAGCCGCCCGGTCCGCCGTCTCGATCAAGTCGGCACGTTCTGATTCGGCGGACCGAGCAACAGGCCAGCGCACCCATACGTAGTTTCCACAACTGTTTCGCCGGGTGTCTCCTGGGTACTGTTCAGTAGCGGTCTGGGAAACGTCCAGACCTGCCAACTCGGCCACTCCGCCAACGGGCGACCAGCAAAGCAACCACTCGACCCCAAAGCGAGCCGAGATCCCGCATCACCACAGCGGCGCGAGATGCGCCAGCTGACGAAATGCAATGCGCCGATTGACAAGATCATCCCAGATCTCACACCTAGAGAGGCAAGTCGTGGCCACATCTCTTCCGCCGGATTTTCAGTATCAGCTCCAGGGAGTTGCTTCCAACTTGCGCGCCTTTGCGATGTCGCTCACCCGCGATCCTAGCCGAGCAGACGATCTCGTGCAGGAAACGCTGGCGAAGGCATGGGAGCACCAATCGAGGTTCGAATTGGGCACCAATATAAAAGCTTGGTTGTTCACGATTCTTCGCAACACTTTCCTGTCGGAATTGCGCAAACGTAAAGCCGAGGTCGAAGATCCCGATGACAACTTCGCAAGTTCGATCATCAGCCGCGGCGCTCAGGACGGCCATATGGACTTGGTCGATTTTGCTAGGGCTCTCGCAGACCTGCCGCAGGAACAGCGAGAGGCTTTTCTTCTCATTGGCGAGGGATACTCGTATGCCGAAATATTGTCGACGTGCGGTTGTGCGGTCGGCACGGTCAAGAGCCGCGTCAACCGAGGCCGATGCAAACTGCGTGAATTGCTCGGGCTGGAAGAACTGGTAGCCTTCGATGTCGCCCCGCCCGACGAGCAGGCAGCGCTCCACCACTAGTCACCACGCCAGACGTGACCAATCCAAGGCGTCTCGACAACCGGTCGGGACGCCTCGATTGCGTCGATCACCGACAGGTCGCGTGGGCGATGGCTCTCGGTTGGACGCACAGACTAAACTTCGGTCATCGAATTCATAAGGTCGTCGATGGTTATCGTGGCAAACTTCGTCAGCATATCCGAGACGGCATAGGGGAGGATTATCTGGTCGCCGTGGCGCATTGCCCCGCAAGTGTAGACCACATTCGGCACATAGCCTTCGCGCTCATGAGGTTCAGGCCGCAAAAGCGGTTCGCGTGTGCGCGCCGGTGCAAAACAAGGCCAGTGGAGCGGCGGCGTAGTGCTGTCGCGTGGCGGAGTAAAACCCGGCCACTGGTTAGGCTGATCTCTTTCCGATTCGGAGGGGTTGGCGAGGATGCATGC